>Ga0181535_10008478_pt1 | contig 10102 bp, 4 predicted proteins | sample PEATcosm2014_Bin_44_FD_119774 | JGI IMG/M metagenome (GOLD analysis project Ga0181535, IMG submission 119774) | Peatland microbial communities from MTU Mesocosm Facility, Houghton, MI, USA - PEATcosm2014_Bin17_30_metaG | ecosystem: Environmental > Terrestrial > Soil > Wetlands > Peat | place...
CTCCATGCGCATCGAGCGTGAGGTCGGCGGCGTGGGCGGTGATAGCATCCTTGATCAGATTCGGCGGAGTATAAACAGAGGCTTTGCCATCCTGCTGAAGCCCGCCCGCAAGCGTGTTATTCCAGGCGAGTTGACCGAAGGGGCAGAGCTTCTGGCCTGGATCGAGATAGATATCCTTCCCATCGATATGAAGAACCACCAGCAGGTCGTCGAGTTGTCTGAGTGTCAGGTAGTTTGGATCGAAGATCTCGCGGCTGCGATCGGTCACTTTCAGTCCGTCCGCCTGTAGCCCAGCGGCCTTGGCCAGCGCCAGGTAGAGCGCGGCAATCTCATTGCCTGATCCGCTTTTTTCGGTCCACACACCTTCGGCCTTTTTCAACTCCGCTCTCAGGTGAAGCTGCTTCCGTTCCGCCTCGTTCTTGGCGCGTGTGAAGTCAGTGTTGTCGAGCGCCTGTACTGCGTCGTAAATCTTGCGCGCTTTGGCTTCGGGAGTATCTGCGCCCGCAGTGAGTTGATTAGCGGCGTCGCGAATCGTCGAAGTCTGCGCGGCGTATTGGTCAACTTGCTTTGACCAGCGTTTGAGCTCGTTATCCCAATATGTGGCAGCATCCTGGTATGGCGTGCGGAAGAAGCGCACCCGGTAGTGGAATGCATTTGCAGGAGGAGCATCGGCTTCGCGCTCGAAGGCGGGGACGTCGTGAATGTCCAGCGTGAAGTCATACTTCGGACTGCTTGTGGTTGCGAATCCCGCAGGCAGACGCTCTGTAAAAAGCAGATAGTTAGCTCGCTCGCCGTCCACGAAGTAATCCACGGGATTGCCCCCATCCATTGACTCGATGTCCGCTCGGGGGTTCCAATAAAAGTGCTCTTTGTGCACATAGATCGGCTGTTGCACCTCCCATTGAGGAGTCGCCCCGGCCAGCATTCCAGAGAGAACCTGCTCCTCGTCATCTAGGACACCGGAGATTTTTCCGCCGGTCAGAGGGATGGTCCACTTGTACTCCAGAATGCTGCCCACTTCGACGCTGGGCAGGTTGAATACCGCAGCCTTGACGTTGTTGTCGCTCGTCTTTACGACAAGCAAATCCTCCGCCTTCCCTACGAGCGGAATTACGGCGCCGTCGGGATGAATGGTGCGAGCCTCAATAACGGGTGTCGCGGCAGGTCCGGAAACGTAGGGCACTTCCACCGTCGCCCATTCCTTGCCCAGTTCGGTAAGAATCTTGATACGCGCGTAAAAACTCACATAATGATTTCGGTTGTCGGTTGTCTCTTCACGATTGAGAAACACCGCCGGAGCGCCCGGCGCTTTGGGGTCCGATGTCATCTGCAACTCTTCTTTGGTCGGCTCTTGAAACTTCTGAGCCATGGCGGCAACCGGTAGCGCAACCGCCGCCAGTGTAAGCAGGGCACCCACGAAAACTCCATCGCGCATAAACGAGCACCTCAATACGCGCATCAAGCGCGTGGAATTGGGATGAATACCGGGCTACAGGTGAGCATGTTGATTGCGCCAATCATCGTAACCTCGAACTGACTTTGCCTTCCGGGCCGCCTTCGACCGCAAGGCCTGCGATTCCCCTGGCCATCCCAAATCTCGCGGGCACAGAATTGCTTGATGATCGGCACCGACCATTTTCAAAAGAAACGCCGTCCATCTCAGGGCGGCGTCTTCTTCGATTTCAAAAACAGAAATCATTTGCTATGCCTTCGAGTCAATCCTCATTCCATAGAACGATCTCCGCACAAAGAAGACCGATACCAGGAAGAATACGACAGCCAGTACGTGTGTCACCCGCGGGTTGTTTGCACTGAGCGTCACTGCAAGCTCGACCGCAAGTAATCCGAACAGAGTTGTGAACTTGATAACCGGGTTCATTGCCACCGATGAGGTATCTTTGAACGGATCGCCGACGGTATCTCCAATCACCGTTGCGTCATGCAAAGGTGTGCCCTTCTGCTTCATGTCGACCTCTACGATCTTCTTGGCGTTGTCCCATGCACCGCCGGCATTGGCCATGAAGATGGCCTCATACAGACCGAAGATTGCAATCGAGAACAGATAGCCGATAAACAGGAACGGCTCTGTGAACGCGAATGCGAGGGTCGAGAAAAAGACGGCGAGAAAGATGTTGAACATCCCCTTTTGCGCATACTTCGTGCAGATCTCCACCACCTTCTTGCTGTCGCTGACTGAGGCCTTCTCCGCGCCCTCCAGATGAATGTTCGCTTTGATGAACTCGACCGCGCGGTAAGCGCCGGTGGAGACCGCCTGCGTGGAAGCGCCTGCGAACCAGAAGATCACTGCGCCGCCGCAGATCAGCCCGAGCATGAAGGGCGCATGCAACAGAGAGAGCTTATATACGTTTTCGGTGAGGCCGTGAGTCAGGGCCATGATGATCGAGAAGGTCATCGTGGTTGCTCCTACAACGGCAGTGCCGATCAGTACCGGCTTTGCCGTGGCCTTGAATGTATTGCCGGCGCCATCATTGGCTTCAAGTAGATGCTTTGCGCGCTCGAACTTCGCATCGATGCCGTAGTCCTTCTTCAACTCGGCATCGATGCCGGGAACATCTTCGATCAGTGACAACTCGTAGACCGATTGAGCATTGTCGGTTACCGGTCCATAGGAATCCACGGCAATCGTTACCGGGCCCATACCAAGGAAGCCGAAGGCAACAAGACCGAACGCGAAGACGGCTGGAGCCAGCATCATCCCAGCCGGATTACCCTGCGAATCCGGTATGCCCAGGCTGAAGTAATAGCCAAGCCCCATGAGGGCGACCATGCTGAGTCCCAGCCAGTAAGCTGAAAAATTGCCGGCCACGAATCCCGACAGGATACCCAGCGATGCTCCGCCTTCCTGCGCCGATTTGACAACTTCTTTGACGTGAGTCGATTTGGTTGAAGTGAAAACCTTGACCAATTCTGGTATGAGCGCGCCCGCCAGGGTTCCGCACGAGATGATCGAAGCCAGTTTCCACCACAGCGTTCCATCCCCGAGAGTGGGGATCATCAGGTACGAGACGATGTAGGTAAGGATGATGGAAGTGATGGACGTGATCCATACCAGCGAGGTCAATGGCGCCTCGAAGTCCATTTCATCGGCATTCTTGTACTTTGCGCTGGCGATGGCGGTATTCAGGAAGTAAGCGCCTGCGCTTGATAGCAGCATTCCCACGCGCATGACGAAGATCCATACCAACAGTTGCGCTTGTATCGTGGGATCCTTGACTGCGAGCAGGATGAAGGTGATCAGGGCCACGCCGGTGACGCCGTAAGTTTCAAAGCCATCGGCGCTCGGGCCGACGGAGTCTCCCGCGTTGTCGCCGGTGCAGTCCGCGATCACTCCAGGGTTGCGGGCATCGTCTTCCTTGATCTTGAACACGATCTTCATCAGGTCGGCGCCGATATCGGCGATCTTGGTGAAGATGCCGCCGGCAATACGCAGAGCTGCTGCGCCAAGCGATTCGCCGATTGCAAAACCGATGAAGCATGGTCCCGCGTAATCGCGGGGCACGAACAATAGGATGAAGAGCATGATCAGCAGTTCAACCGAGATCAGCAACATGCCGATACTCATGCCTGCCTTCAGTGGAATCGCCATGATCGGATATGGTTTGCCGCGCAGCCCTGCAAAGGCGGTGCGTGAGTTGGCGAAGGTGTTCACGCGAATTCCGAACCACGCCACGCCGTAGCTACCCGCGATGCCTACGAGCGAAAACAGGAGGATGATGGGCAAGGTTACCGCGATCGATTTTCCAGGAACAGGCGCCAGCACGCCAAAGTACAGAGAGATGATGACCGCAATGAAAACCCAGAGCAGCATAATGAACTTGCCCTGTGTGATCAGGTAGGTCTTGCACGTCTCATAGATCAGCTCGGAGATTTCGAGCATGGTGCGATGGACGGGTGCGTTCTTCAATTGCACGTAGATCGCGAGGCCGAATAACAGGCCGCCGACGCAGAAGAGCAAGCCGATCATCAGAAGTGCGTGCCCATTCACTCCGAGAAAACTCACTGTCGATAAGTCCGGAAGTACCAGGTTGGCTTCTCCTCCACCTGCATGTTCCGTCTGCCCGTACGCAATTGTCGGAAGCAACAGGCCAAGGGCGGCTGCGACAACCTTGTACCGGTGCCTCAGGAATGCTCCAGCATTCTCATTGATGGCTCCCGCGATCTTTTGCATGTGAGCAGTTCCAACACCTGAGCCGATGACCTGGCGCCCGAAAAAGAAGGCCACGATGAGCGATACATTTACGCTCAGCAAGAAGTACACCCAAAACTGAACTGTCACATGTCCTCCAAGACAAAGGTTTGAAGCCGTATCACGAACGACCCCAGGAAACGCGACCTCTTGCCACGCCGGGGAAAAGCCACGGCAAGGCTACCATCCGCATATGCGGCTGTCGAGTGATTGCAGTCACAGGGTTTTTGATGCCGATTCGCGTGGCCAGACCAGCCATAGACCACGCATAGATGTACAGTATTTTCAATGAAGAACCCGAAATCTGCGCTGACCTCTTCCGCTCTGCTTACGCCGCGCCAGGCTGCCGAAAAACTGGGTATCAGCTACCCGGCGATGAAGCACTGGATCCTGGCTGGACGCGTTCGCACCGTCAAGACCCCGGGCGGCCACCACAGGGTTCCAGTCGAGGCCCTCCAGGAGTTTATGCCTGCCGCCGCAGCTCACTCCGGCACTGGCCGCATCAGCGGGCGCAATCAACTGCTCGGCACCATCGTCGAGGTCACTGTCGACGGACTACTCGCCAAAGTGGTGCTAGCCATTGGCAATCAGCATGTTACGGCCATCATTACCGCTGACGCCGTCCGCGAGTTGGCCTTGAGGTCCGGAGACTCAGCAGTCGCTCTCATCAAGGCAACCGAGGTCATGATCGGTCGCCCCTAACCCCTTTTAATCCTTTGCTTGGCCACTCTTCGGCCCATTTCGGCCGATCCTTCTGAACTCGCCTGGGACAATCTCTTCGAAAAAGTCAATCTTTTTTGAGATAAATCGCATCAACCCATATTGAATCGTTCAAATCTTGCGAAATTCGTGCCACTTATTCGAGGAGAATCCTTTGAAATTCCCCAGCGATGCCCTCCTTCACAACTTTCTTGCTGACCGTTTCGCCCTTCCCCACGAAAAGAAGGCCCCCTCTATCGCGGGTCTGAAAGGCACAGCGCTCGCAGCTCAGAACCTTTGGCCGCGCCGGCATAAGCGGCCAATTCTGTGTCTAAAAACGTTTCATCCTGGAGGAAATGTCACGAAGAGGGAATTAGTTCTTTTCGCGGTGGCTGTCTTCTTCTCTTCGATGTTCGCGTTCGCGCAGAACACCGCTGTCGACATTAAGACGCAGCCAAAGACCTCCGACCCATGCGCGAGCGGCCATGAGTTTGCCACCACCGATTGCGCGCTGACCTGGCACGGCATCACGCTGTACGGTGCGTATGACGTTGGCATTGGCTGGGTCAGCCACGGCTTGCCGGAAAACGGGTACAACTATGAAGGCGAATCGCTGGTCAATCGAAACGGGTATCAGCATCGATTCCTCGTCGCACCGAACAACCTGCAGCAGACGGGTCTGGGCATCCGGGGCAGGGAAGAGTTTCTGTCCGGTTGGTCGGTTGTGTTCAATGCTTCAACTGGCATCAATCCGCAGTCCGGCCTGCTGGCCAACGCATCCGCCACTATGACCATCAACAACGGCCTTCCCAGGAGCAGTTATTCTGATGCAATCGACGGTGCGCGCGCGGGCCAACCTTTCAATGACGAATACTATGCAGGCATATCGTCCAAGTATGTCGGCACGTTGACCTTCGGTCGTCAGCGCGCTCTCGGCACCGATGCGATGCTCCTTTACGATCCGGCCGGGGGCTCCTATGCCTTTTCGTACATCGGGTATAACGGCACCATGGCCGGCGGCGGCGACACCGAGGACAGCCGTTGGGACGATGCGCTCAAGTATCGGCTCGCCTACGGCCCGGCCCACTTCGGCGCGATGTATAAATTTGCCGACGGATCAGCCGGCTGCTATTCAGCCTCCGCGACCTGGACTGCGGCCAACTGCACGCAGCAAGACGCGCATAACAATGCTTATGGATTTGACGCCGGCGGAGACTTCGGCAAGTTCTTTGCCGATCTCGTCTTTCAACATTACAACCAGGCGATCAGCGTTTTGAACCCTTTGCTGGGACCGCAGAGTGTGACGCAGTCCTATCAGTCAACGACCGACAGCATCAACGCAAATCCCATCACCGGGCCCAATCTGATTGCTCCGAACAATACCGTGAATGGCATCGTCACTGACAACAGCGCCATCATGGCCGCTGCCAGGTATGCATCGGATCCAATCAAGTTTTTCGGCGGTTACGAATACATCTGGCAAAATAACCCGGCGAACCCGTTGGGCGTCGGCGCTTCAGACCAGGGTGGTTATATGATGAGCGGGGTCGAAGACAACAATCTTGATCATGAAAAGTTGGTGCAGATCTGGTGGACGGGCGCAAAATACACCTACCGTAAAAAGATCGACGTAACTTCCGCCTGGTATCAGCAGCGGCAGAACGACTTCCGTAGTCCGCCGACCTGCTCGGTAGCAGCAGGTTTCCGCAGTTCCTGTGCGGGCACACTCAATGAGGGATCAATCTACGCGGATTATCACTTTACCAGGCGTTTCGACTCTTTCGCAGGAGTTGCGTATTCCTGGGTGAGCGGCGGTCTGGCCATCGCCATTCCTCATGGGCCTGGTGTGCCTTATAACAGCGACAACAACTTTGCTCCGACAATCGGTGGTCGTTTCACCTTCTGACCGTTTCCACGGCGGTCTCTTTTTTCATCTTCATTGCACCGGGATGTAAATCTTGTCCTGGGGAAGCGGGATCTTCAGATCCTGGTCGCCTGAGTCGAGTGCCTTGCCGCCGGGTAGCGGGTGCAGCTTGAAGAGCACCAGCACGTTTCGTTCAGGATCGTCGAATGCGCGAAAACTGGCGACTTGTTCGAGCGTGTAGTGGTTGTGCAGGTCTTCGAGAGTTCCGGGGTCGATATCGTTCCAGGTTGCCCACCATCCTGGACGATAGAGGGCAAGCTTGGCCGGCAGGTCGGGAATGGCTGTGCTGGGGGTGCCAAAATCGTCACAAAGGGCAGCTACATGGCTGATGAGTGAGATTTCGTCACCGCTGACTGAAACCAGAATCCTGTTGCCGTTGGGGTGTGTATCGATATAACGCGTCAGCCGCTCTGCCGCGTTTACAAGCGTGTATTCAGGATGCGTCGCGTAGGTCAGAGTCCAGTTCCCATTGATCGCGATCGCGATAGCCGCAACTCCAATCACGCCCCATCCCAGCAGACGAGTCGACTTGCTCCGCCCACTGTCATACTGAGTTGATTCCGATGGCTCCAGCAGCGCCGCGGCCCCTTGCGCCACCACGAAAAAGCTGAAGAAGGCGACCAGGGTAAAGTAACGTGGCTGGGGATGATTCTGATACGTCATGAAAAGGATGTACCCGCCTGCAGCAAGGATGGATGTTCCAAACACGGGGTCAAGTAAGAGCTTCCGGCCCCACGTTTTGCCCGTTCCCGGCAGAGTCGCCGCAACTGCGCCAAGCAGAACCGCGCCCGCAAGCGGAATCAGGATGTGATCGATCCAGAGTCCCCCGTGGAATGACCACCAGAAACTCAACACTGGCCAGTAAAAGTGAGCCGGCTTGATGTACTTGTTGATATAGAAAAGGTACTTGTAATCGGGGAGCAGGCCAAAGGTGACCACCAGCGTCATCCAGAAGCAAAAGGTGGCGGCAAAGGCACCCGCCGCAACTGATGCGCACCGCACTGCGATTTTTCCGCGCCAGGACGCCGCCCCGGGCCCGCCAGACGTTGAGGTTGGTTTGGCGCTTAGCCAGAGCGGCAGGAACATCGCCCAACCCAGCGCGGGAAGCAAAAAAACTGCAGTCGTCTTGGTGAGCATCATCAGCGTGAAAATCAACCCGATCGATGCAGATGCCCACAACTTTCGCCGCAGGTGGGGAAGGCGCACTGCCAGGTTCAAAGCTGCCAGCGTCAGGGTTGTCAGCATCGGCTCCAGAATCGCCAGTCGGCTGAAGCAGTAAAGAAAAGGGCTTGTCACCAGCAGCGTGAGTGCCAGTAGTGCCATCCATTGCGGCCCTCGCGTTCTAAGCAGCAAGTAGCTCAAAACCAGGTTGGCAAAAAAGAATGCAATAGCCAGTCCCCGCGCGGCCTCAACGGAAACGCCGGTAAAAAAGAACAACACCCACTCCAGAAACGGCCACACCGGAACCGCCGGAGCCGGATTGAAATCCCCAGGCAAATACCAATGTCCGAAAAGGTGCGCACGAATCGCAGCGTTCCCGTACCAGCCCTCATCGGTGTACTTGGCCCAATCGATATACCACGGCGAATGGTTAGGAAAATCTGCCCTCAAATTCAGCGCATGCAACAAAGCAAACCCGGCAATAAACAACAGCCAGACCAGGTAAAGCCATCGCTTGGCAGATTGGGTCAAGGGCCGCTTCTCCGTGACTGAAGTCCTTGGCGCAGAGGGTCCCGCGCTCGTTTCCCCAAAATCGGCGGGCTCGCCTGACATGCATCAAAAGCATCGAAGGGGTGAGTCGAGTATACCGCCCCCAGGCACGCTGCCTGAGGGTGCCACGCGCGTCTACTGATTTGGCATTGGCGGCCCAGGCTCGGCTCCGCGTTCAGGTTTCATCGTTATCAGCACTCCTGCTGGTGTCTTCACTGCAATGAAAAAGGGCGGCAGCCGAAGCCACCGCCCTCAGGTCGAGTTACCTTTACCGTGGTTAGAAGTCCAGACGCAAAGTGAGTTCCAACTCCCGCTGGGTCATCATGTACGTGTTGTTGGTGCTCGTTACCGCGCCAAAGCCGCCCTGGGAGTGCCCGGCGCCGGTCAATGGGATATAGGTCATGGTTGTGCATTCGTCCTGCGCCTGTCCCGTTACGGTCGATGGGCCAGAACCCGTGCCCGTGCACGGGCTGGTCACGCTCGAGTTGGCCGCCAAGTTATACGCCCCGTTGCTCACGCCGGTCACGTTCTGGTGGTTGGGCAGGTTGAAGGCCTCCGCGAGCAACTGCAGCCGATACGTTTTATCGCCCACGGGAATCGGAATCTGCTTCTCAAGACGTAAATCGAGAATGATGTCCCGCGGGTATTTGTAGGTATTGCGCCCGATGAATGGAAACCAAGAGCCGCCTCCCGCGCCGTCTACGCCGGAACTGTACGTCGATACCGCCGCAGAGCCGGAGTTAACGACCGCCGAATACGCCAGGCCATTCTGCATCTGGTAAACGGGATTCATGCTCCAGTCGTTCACGAGGTATTTCACCCAATTGTCTGTCTCGACATGGGGTGAATTGACCATTGCCCAGGCTACGAACCGATTCGGGGTGTTATAGATCGAATTTCCGTAGTTGGCGCCCTTGGGGAAACCGTTGATGTTGTACGGGTCGTAGAGGCCATTGCTCATCGTCGTCGTGTTGGCGTTCTGGTTGAAGTCCAGGGCGTGCGACCAGGTATAGTTCGCGTCGAACTGGATATACTTCGACCCTGAATTCTTGACTTCAGCCACCAGCGCGTTGTAGCTGGAGTTGATATTGCTGAATGCCTCGTTCACGGCTCCAAAATTGGGATTCAGCAGGTTGGATGTCGTGCTGGCTCCCTTCGAATAGGCCTTCACATAGAACGTTTTTCCATTTGGAAGTGGGCCCGTTCCGGTTGGATCGTTCACCGTGATCGCGGTGGTGATCACCCCGTTGGGGTTGCCGCTGGTGGCCGTATTCGCATTGGGATTGAGGTTGATGTTCATCGCATTGGGAAGGTCCCTGCCCAACGCACCCATGTAACTGATCTGGAGCACAGTGCCAAATCCAAACGCCTGTTGCAACGAAGCATCGAATTCATGCACTTCCGGGTTCTTGAAGTTCTTTGCAAAGAAGTACGAGGTTGGTCCGCTTCCGAACGGGGCTGCACTGATGATGTTCGGGAAGATTGGGGCACCGACGGAGTTCGGCGAGAAGGTCGACGAGGTGTATTGGCCAAGCGGGCTGCCGGTATTCAGCAGTTCGTTC
>Ga0181535_10008480_pt1 | contig 10101 bp, 9 predicted proteins | sample PEATcosm2014_Bin_44_FD_119774 | JGI IMG/M metagenome (GOLD analysis project Ga0181535, IMG submission 119774) | Peatland microbial communities from MTU Mesocosm Facility, Houghton, MI, USA - PEATcosm2014_Bin17_30_metaG | ecosystem: Environmental > Terrestrial > Soil > Wetlands > Peat | place...
GATGCCATCAAATAAAGTTGACAACATCTCACTCAATCTGACATCCTTGAAGAGTCAGAATTTTCTTTAACAGGCAGGAGCCAACCATGGCAAAGATCATCGGCATCGACCTTGGCACCACGAATTCGTGTGTCGCGGTCCTCGAGGGCGGAGAGCCCAAAGTGATTCCAAATGAAGAGGGTGCGCGCACTACGCCCTCCATTGTTGCGTTCTCAAAGAGCGGCGAGCGGCTGGTGGGGCAGGTAGCCAAGCGCCAGGCCATCACCAATCCCGAGAACACCATTTTCTCCATCAAGCGGTTCATGGGACGGCGCTACAACGAAGTGAACGACGAGATGAAGATGGAGCCCTTCAAGGTGACCCAGCAGGGCGACCATGTGGGCGTTCTGGCCCAGGGCAAGGAGTACACGCCCCCCGAGATCTCGGCCATGATTCTGCAAAAGCTGAAGGCTTCCGCCGAAGCTTACCTGGGCGAGTCGGTTTCTGAAGCCGTGATTACCGTTCCGGCGTACTTTAACGACGCGCAGCGGCAGGCCACCAAGGATGCGGGCAAGATTGCCGGGCTGGACGTGAAGCGCATTGTGAACGAGCCGACGGCGGCTGCCTTGGCTTATGGCCTGGACAAGAAGAAGGACGAGACCATCGTGGTCTATGACTTCGGCGGCGGCACGTTCGACGTTTCCATTCTGGAAGTGGGCGAAGGCGTCATCGAGGTCAAGTCGACCAACGGCGATACGCACCTGGGCGGCGACAATCTTGACCAGCGCATTGTGGAATGGCTGATTGCCGAGTTCAAGCAGGAGCAGGGGCTGGATTTGGCCTCAAAGGGCAACGAAATGGCGCTGCAGCGGCTGAAGGATGCCGCGGAAAAGGCCAAGATCGAGCTCTCGACGACCATCGAGACGGAAATCAATCTGCCCTTTGTTACGGCGGACGCGACCGGGCCCAAGCACCTGGTGTGCAAGCTGACCCGCGCCAAGCTGGAGCAGTTGGTGGGCGATCTGCTGGAGCGCTCGCTGGAGCCCTGCAAGAAGGCTCTGGCCGACGCCGGCATTACGATCAACGACATTGCCGAAGTGGTTCTGGTGGGCGGGCAGACGCGTATGCCCAAGATCCAGGAAATTGTGAAGACCATGTTCGGCCGCGAGCCGCACCGTGGCGTGAACCCCGATGAGGTTGTGGCCATCGGCGCGGCGGTTCAGGCGGGCGTGTTGGCCGGCGAAGTGAAGGACCTGCTGCTGCTGGACGTGACTCCTCTGACCCTGTCCATTGAGACGCTGGGCGGCGTGGCCACCACCATGATTCCGCGCAATACCACCATTCCGACCAAGAAGACTGAGACCTTCTCGACGGCTGCCGACTCGCAGACCGAGGTTGAGGTTCATGTGTTGCAGGGCGAACGGCCTTTGGCGGCGCAGAACCGGACACTGGGCAAGTTCAAGCTGGGCGGAATCATGCCGGCTCCCCGCGGTGTGCCGCAGATCGAGGTCACATTCGACATCGACGCCAACGGCATTCTGAACGTGCTGGCCAAGGACAACGCCACCGGCAAGGACACGCGCATCACCATCACTTCCAGCTCGGGTTTGAGCAAGGAAGAGGTGGAGCAGATGGCCAAGGACGCCGAAGCGCACTCCTCTGAAGACAAGGAAAAGCGCGATGAGATTGAGGCGCGCAACTCTCTGGACGGGCTGGTCTACAACATCGAAAAGATGCTGAAGGATTCCGGCGACAAGATCCAGGGACCGGAGAAGGCGGAAGTCGAGACGGTTCTGGCCGAGTCAAAGAAGGTGCTGGAAGGCACTCCGACATCAAAGGAGCTGAAGGACCAGCACGAGAAGCTGACCCACGCCAGCCACAAACTGGCCGAGGTAATGTACAAGGCCAAGGCCGATGAAGCCGCCGCAGCACCTGCCGCCGGCGCAGCTCCGGGAGCAGACCCCGCCGCCGAACAGAAGAAGGAAGGCGAAGTCATCGACGCCGAGTACGTAGACGTGGACGACAAGAAATAGGCACTTGCAGTGCGGCAGCCCCGCCGTTCCGGCGGAAAAGCCGGACGGCGAGTACTAGCAACAAAGCTGGGTGCCCCACCTGGGCGCCCTCTGGGCACCGCGTCTTTGTTTTTGCGGCTAGGGTGGGATAGCACAGAAGCGGGATCAACAACGGGGTGGGTGACGGAAACGTTGTCCACCCCAACTTGTTGCACCTCCCAACACGGTCTCGCTATCTGCTGAGGGTAAAGACAACATTGATCTGCGTGTTAACTTCTATAGGTTCGCCGTTTAGAAGGTACGGCCTGTACTGCCATTGCCGGACAGCGTCCATGGCAGCTTGTTGCAGGGCGACCGGCCCACTGACGATCTGCAACTCCGTCACGCGGCCCTTGACGCCGATCACAGCCCGCAGAACAACCGTCCCCGAAATGCCAGCGGCTTTGGCCTCGGGCGGGTAGAGAGGGGCGCTATTCTCCTTGAGCAGTCCAACGACGACACCGGCTGAGATGTTGATCCTGCGATGAAGGAGCGTGGCATCGGGCGATGGTGCGAAGTCGATTTCATCAATAGGGTTCAGCACTTCAAGGGTTTCGAGGTGCGCTGTGAGTGCGGGTTTTCCGGATTGCAGGATTTCGAGGTCGCTCGGTACAAAACGGTCCTGGAAAAGGGTGACTTGCCGGTGGAGTACTTGCAGCGATTCGCTGGTAGAACTGGTGCTGCGAAGAAATGGTTTGTCGAGGGCGAGACAGTAGGAAAGACTGGGGTTCATGGGTAGGCCCGTAACCATGAAGCAAGCCAGCATTTCGCCGTCTATTTCGCGCTTCCACATCTGGTAGGTTTGATGCTCGATGGCCACAGGACTCGGCAGAGGGTTCACGAACTCGCGGCGGATATCGGTGATGAGATTGGGCGGCGGCTGGCGCGTGCCTGATCGCAGGACGCCTTTCTCGGTCCCGTAGTCAGTCCGCGAAAAGGCCAAGCCGGTAAAGCTGCATTTGTACTTGGCAGGGCTAACAAAGAACTCCTCATACGTCCCTTGATCCTTGACGTTACCCTGCTCGTCGAGCAATTTGAATGAGGCTTTCAAGTGCCAGGCCGGCATATCGGCGCTGATCAGGCCATTGGACTTGGCGGCTTGCAGCATCAAAGCTCCAGGGTTATTGGGCAGGACGGCGGCTTGGGATGCGTCCTGGGCGAAGACAGGCAGGCAGTTCATGCCGAGTGCGGCGAGGCAGAACAGCTCACTGCACCAATAGAACATTCTCACAAAGGCCGTTTTTCGCATGGCGGAAAGATATCACAGGGAAGCCTATCTCTTGTGTGATACGACCTCATCTAAGAGCCTCGTAAGGATTGCACTGAGTAGTGCATTGCACTACAATGAATCTTGCCTGATACGCGCCCCATCACGGTAGTGGAAACGGACGAATTCCTTCGTGCGACGAAGAAGTTGATGGACGATGCGGAGCGGGCGGAACTGGTTGGGTATCTGGCCTGTAATCCAACCGCGGGCGATTTGATTCCGGGAACCGGCGGCGTCAGGAAACTGCGCTGGGGGCTTGAAGGACGCGGCAAGCGCGGTGGGGCGCGGATCATCTTTTTCTATCACGATATGGAAATGCCGCTGTTCATCCTTGAGGCGTTCGCCAAAAACGATCGTGCGAATTTGACCCAGTCTGAATGTCACGAGCTGCGGCAGGGCACGGAGCTAATTGTGGAATCTTATAAGCGAGGGAGGGCGGGACGATGAGCAGGAGAGTTGCCGACGGCATACTGCGCGGGCTGAATGAGGCGCTTGCGTTTGCAAATGGAACCGCCGACGAGAGCCAATACGTCGTTCATATTCCCGCGGAGATCGATGTGAGGGCGATTCGCGGCCGTCTGGGAATGACGCAACAGGAGTTCGCTGTCCGTTTCGGTTTCAGCGTCAATACACTGCGCCACTGGGAGCAGGGACGGCGCGTTCCCGAGGGGCCGACTCGCGCCTACCTGATGGTGATCGGCCGCGAGCCGGATGCCGTGCAAAGGGCGCTTCGGGTCGCGTGAGCTTCAAAGAGTGCTTTGCGCCCATTTAACCGCGCCTAGAATAGCCTCAACTCGGAAGCGACGGAGACTACCAATGGACTACACGCAGATTATTACCATCGAACCGGGCAAGCGCAGCGGGAAGCCTTGTATTCGCGGGCTGCGCATCACCGTCTACGACGTATTGGACTATCTGGCCGGCGGAATGACCCACGAGCAGATTCTGGGCGACTTTCCAGACCTTACCGAGCAGGATATTCGCGCCTGTCTGTCTTACGCGGCGGACCGCGAGCGCAAACTCGAGATCGTCGAGCTATGAAACTTCTGTTCGATGAGAATCTGGCGCCTCGTTTGGCGGCTGCGTTCTCCGATCTCTACCCCGGCTCGGTCCACCTCAGGGATTGCGGCCTTCGCGGAGCCTCCGATATCGAGGTTTGGCAGTATGCGCGGGAAAATGGTTTCATCATTGTCTCCAAGGATTCCGATTTTGCGGCGCGGAGCTTCCTGCTGGGGAGCCCGCCCAAGGTGATCTGGCTGAGGGTAGGCAACTGCACGACGACTCGCGCCGATTTTGTTCTGCGCAACGCTGCTGCCCGCCTGCAGGCCTTCGATGCCGGTGAGGAGAGTTGCCTGGTGCTGAAGCATCCACGCACCGGCTGATTTTGGAGCCATCGCCGGAGACGGCGGCAACCCATGAGGAGTCTCTAGAATAGAGAGACACGCAATGACCACGGGAACACGAAGGAAACTAAGGACCCGCGGTCCGGTTGAACCGGAGATCGAGTAAACCCACACTATGGCCACGACCCAGAACAAGGACTATTACGCCACGCTCGGCGTGAAGAAGACGGCGACGCCGGAGGAGGTTCGCAAGGCCTTCCGCAAATTGGCGCGCCGGTACCATCCCGACGTCAATCCCGGAGACAAGCGGGCTGAGGAGAAGTTCAAGGAGATTTCCGAGGCCAACGACGTCCTGAGCGACGAGAAGAAGCGCAAGGTGTACGACCAGGTGGGGTTCTACTCCGACCAGATCGACCCGGCGACGGCCGAGGCTTATGCGCGGCAGCAGGGCGCGGGCGGACGGCCTCCGGTGGATTTCGACGGCTTCGACTTTTCCGGATTCCAGGGCGGGCCGGGACATCGCGCGGGGCAGCAGGCGGGCGAGGGCTCGGGCGGATGGGGCGGCTTCAAGGATATCTTTTCCGGCATTTTCAGCGGGGCGCAGCAGTCGCAGCATCCGCGCGGACCGCAGCCGGGCACGGACCTTGAGTATCAGACCACGGTGGACTTTTGGACAGCGATTCGCGGCGGTCAGGCGCGCATCCAGGTGAACCGGCACGAGACCTGCCCCACCTGCCACGGCCAGGCGCATACCGGCGGCGCGATGCAGTGCCCGGAGTGCAACGGAACGGGCCAGGTGACGCAGATGGGCGGGCGCATGAAGTTCAACATTTCCTGCCCGCGCTGTAATGGGACGGGACGCACCTCCAGCACCTGCACCACCTGCCACGGAGAAGGCGTGGTCGGCCGGACCGAGGCTGTCGAGTTTCGCATCAAGGCGGGAACCCGCGACGGCCAGCGCATCCGGTTGCAGGGCAAGGGCAATGCCGGGTTGAGCGGCGGTCCGGCCGGCGACCTGTTTCTGATTGTGCGCACCGGCACGCACCCGGTGTTTACGCGGCTGGGCGACGATATTCACCTGACCGTCCCGGTGACCATTGCCGAGGCGTCTTTGGGAGCCAAAGTAGACGTGCCGACCATCGACGGCCGCGCGCAGTTGAAGATTCCTCCCGGCACGCAGAGCGGACAAAAGCTGCGCATGAGGGAGCGGGGCGTGGAGAATGCGGGACGCGCCGACCAGCGCGGCGATCAGATTGTGACCGTCGAGGTGGTTGTGCCGCACCTGCAAGACGAGCGCAGCCGCGAAATCATGCGCGAACTGGCCAAGCTGAACAACCAGGACCCGCGGGTGGAGTTGTTTGAGAAGTTGTGAAAAGGCAGGGAATAGGGAGTAGGGAGTAGGGAACAAGGCAGAATTGAGGGCTCTCTATGGCGGCTACGAAAGGGACGCTGCGAGGATGGGGAACCAGCTTCAAGGGCAACCGGAAGATCCTGGAGCACTTAACGAACGAAGTAGAGTAATCTGATTCGGGAAAATGACATGGCGGCAAAACGAAAGACCAAAGGCGCGTACATGATTTCGGCGGTGGCCGAGATGTACGAGATTCATCCGCAGACGCTGCGCCTGTATGAGCGCGAGGGGCTGCTGAAGCCGTCGCGCACCGAAGGCAACACGCGTCTCTATACCGACGAGGACCTGGAGCGGCTGGAGTTCATCCTGAACCTGTCGCGGGACCTGGGCGTGAATATCGCCGGCATCGCCATCATCCTCCAGATGCGGGAGCGGATGGAAGAGATGAACCGGCAGATGCAGGGCTTTGTGGAGTATGTGCGCACGGAGATGCTGGCCCGGTTCCAGCAGGCCGCGCCCAGTTCCGGCGCGGCGATTGTGCCCATTCGCAAAACGGTGGCGACGCCTCGCCCCGCCTCGCCACGCTCTTCATCTTCGCGAAAAGCGTAATCCGGCGGGTTCCTGGATTTGCCCGGGACGGGTATGCTGGAACCTGTATGTCTTACGTTCTTCTTGGATTGGCCGTCTTCGGCCTCGTCACTTCTACGGTGTTTGCCGGCATGGTGCTGGCGGCAGTGCCCGCGTATCTTCGCGAGGTGCGTGCCGCACGGGCGGCTGTCGCATCCCGGCCAGGGTTCACTCCGCCGCTTTCTCTCTTGAAGCCGGTGCATGGAGCGGAGCCGGGGCTGGAAGCGCACCTGGCTACCTTCTTCGAGCAGGATTATCCCGCCTACGAAATTCTTTTCTGCGCCCGCTCGGCGGACGACGCCGGCCTGGAAACGGCGCGGCGGGTGGCGGCCGGGTATCCGCAGATTCCGGTCAAATTCCTTGTCACCGGCGGCCAGCCCGACTACATCAACGCCAAAGTCGCCTCCATGGAGCTGATGGAGACCGCGGCGGCGCACGAGATTCTGGTTATCAGCGACAGCGATGTGCGCGTCACGCCGGACTATCTGCGCGCCGTAGCGCTGCCGTTTGCCGACGAAAAGGTGGGCGCCATGACCTGCCCTTATCGCGGCGTGGCGGCCGAAGGCGGGCTGTGGGCGCGGCTTGAAGCCGTGGGCATGAGCGTGGAAATGACCTCCGGCGTGCTGGTGGCGCGAAACCTGGAGGGGATGCAGTTTGTGCTGGGGCCGACCATGGCCTTCCGGCGTGCAGCCATCCGGCAGATGGGCGGATTCAGGGTGACGGCCGACTACTGCGCCGACGACTTTGTGCTGGGCAACGAGACCTACAAACTGGGCCGGACCGTGGTGCTGAGTCACCACGCCATCGACCACATGGTCATCAATTCGAGCTTTGCATCTTCGCTCAAGCACCAGGTGCGGTGGATGAAGTCCACGCGTTTCTCGCGGCCCAAGGGGCATTTTGGAACGGCGCTCACCTTCAGCCTGCCGTTTGGGCTGCTGGGGTTTGCGGCGGCGGCGTGGCTGGGGCATCCGGCCTGGGGCCTGGGGCTGCTGGGCTGGAGCGTGGCCACGCGGCTGGCGCTCTCGATTGCCGTGGGCGGGCTGGTGGTGCGCGATACAAGCTGGTTTGGTTTGCTGGTGCTGTACCCGGTTCGGGACTTGATGGGCTTTGGGTTTTGGGCGGCGAGCTATCTGGGGCGAAGGATTCTGTGGCGGGGGCGGGTGTTTGAGCTGCTGCCGGGTGGGAAGATGCGGGCGGCTGAGTAGGGCATTTTTCCTGTTGGTATAGAGTGACACCCTTGCTTGGTCGATGTGGCTGATTGCCGCAGGAACCAGTAGCGCCGGCCTCCTGGCCGGCTGTTGCGTGGACCTCCTGGTCCACGCCGTACCAAGCACCAAGAGGAGAATTGCTCCAGGGCTGCTGCCCCGCAATCCGTGAAATGAGAATGCCACTCTGGGGACGAAGACTTGTCCTTGGAGTGGCATTTTTGTTGCTGATGCTGAGAGTGGCTGAGTGGGGTTCGTGCTATCCCACCCTTGCGACAGAAAAACGTCGCAAGGATGGGGCACCCACTCATGTTGCGTTGGACGACAATGTTTCGCACCCACTCATGTTGTGCTATTGCAGGGGGCGGTCGGTCCAGAGGGCCTTGTCGGCGAGGGACTGGACGGGGTAAAGGCGGCCGGCCAGCAACTGCTCGGCTTTGGACTGGTTCACGTCTTCGGCGAAGAGCCACTTGCGCTCGCCGGTGCCCCAGGTTTTGGCAAGCTCGTCTTCGCTGATGTCGATCTTGGGAGCGTCCGTGTAGCAGGTTCCCCACAGCAGCGTTGAGCCTTCACCATGCTGTGCGCAGGGCTGGACCACGATTTTGGCCGGCTTGGCGGCAAAGAACTTGCGCGAGTAATAGATGACCGAGGAGCCGTCGGACTCGTCGCCGAAAATGATGAACGTGTCGGCGGGCGTGCCCTTTTGCATGATGGTGGTGGCGATCTGCTTGGAGCTGAGCATGGGCTCGAAGCGGGCAAAGGCAATGTGCGCGGCGATGAGAAAGACCGCCGAAGTGAGCGCCACGCTGATGGTGGCGGCCATGTGCTTGCCTTTCAGGCGCAGCAGCCAGCCCACGGCCGGCCCGATCAGCAGGGCGATAGCGGCCATTGCGGCCGGCAGCCGCAGCGCGGCAAAGGAGGGGCCGGTCAGGTCGAAGAGGTGGGACATCGAAAGCGTGTAATCGCCCACGCCGCGGTGCGCCAGCAGGGTTCCAATGTCGGGGACGAAGGGCAGGTTGCGTGAATCCCACAGGCCCCAGCCGAGAGCCGCCGCCACCAGCACGCCGACCACGGCGAAGATGGCTTGCGCGCCGGTAAGCCATGCGGTGGAGATCAGCGGCCGGCCGGCATTCGGAACGCCGTTGGGCGCGCGGTTTTCTTCAATGCCGGCCACCATGCCCGCGATCAGGATCAGCAGGGGCGGCCAGGCCGGGAAGGTGTAGTACTCCTGGTTGGTTGAGAGCGAGAAGAACAGCAGGGTGAAGCCCGCGAACAGGCCCAGGAGCCAGGCGGAGCGCACGCGGAACTTGAGCTGGAAGACGTAGTTGGCCATGTCTTCGCGGCCGGCATTGTCCAGGTAAAAGTCGACCGTCTGGCCGGCGTCGCGATGGAGGTGCTGGAGCCAGTTGTGGCGGGTTCTCCAGGCTACAACCACAATGGCCGGCAGGAACAGGCTCCAGGGGAAGAGCCAGACCAGGTGGAGCAGCCAGTAGGCGGCAAAGGGAAGCCGGTTGTAGTCGTGCGGATAGCGTGTGCCCAGGAAGCGGAAGAAGTGCTCGTTGACGAAGTAGAAGTACCAGAAACCATGGACGTTGCCCATGGTGGGGTGGTTGCCCATCGGGTTGCCCTGTCCGGGATTGGCGAGCCCGGCCAGAATATGCCAGGGCGCGGCGATGGCCAGAAAGAGAAGCAGGCCGGAACAGGGCTTTAATTCACGCCAGCGGCGCCACAGGCCGGTCAGCAGCAGGTAGGGAATGGCCGCTCCGGCAAAGAAGACGGGCGAGATCAGGCCCTTGGTCAGCAGGGCCAGCGCCAGGGCGGCCCACATGGCGTAAATGCGGAGTGGCCGGTTCGACTCAAGGCCGGTAAGAAGGCAGTAAAGGGCTCCCAGCAGCAGGAAACTGAGCTGCGCTTCGGGAATGATGAACCGGGTAAACAGAAACGGGCCAATGGACGTGAGAATGGCCAGGCCGGCATAGAGGCCCGCTCGGGGACCCCAGGCGCGCCGCCCCCACAACCACGCCAGCCATGCGAGGCCGAGAATGGCCAGGGCATTGGGCAGGTGGGTGGCAAAAACATTCTCGCCAAACACGCGATAGAGGCTGGCCTCAACCCAATAGGGCATCACCGGCTTCTCCAAATAACGGATGCCGTTGATCTGCGGCGTGACCCAGTCGCTGCTTTCGGCCATGCGCTGCGCGGCCTGGGCATGGGCCGCATCGACGTCGTCGAGCAGCGGGGGGGTAAACAGGGAGGCAAACTGCACGGCTGCAAA
>Ga0181535_10008482_pt1 | contig 10098 bp, 7 predicted proteins | sample PEATcosm2014_Bin_44_FD_119774 | JGI IMG/M metagenome (GOLD analysis project Ga0181535, IMG submission 119774) | Peatland microbial communities from MTU Mesocosm Facility, Houghton, MI, USA - PEATcosm2014_Bin17_30_metaG | ecosystem: Environmental > Terrestrial > Soil > Wetlands > Peat | place...
CCTGCCCTTCAAAGTCTCCACCACCACCAGCAATTTCATGATCGGCGTTACCGCCGCAGCCAGCGCCGGACTCTATCTGCGCAGCGGCTACCTCGCGCCAGCGCTCGTCATGCCGGTCATGCTCGGCGTCCTGCTCGGCTCGCTGATCGGGTCGCGTCTCCTCGCCCGGATCGAGGTTCGCACGCTCAAAATTGTCTTCGCCCTCGTCATCGTCGCGCTCGGCGTCGAAATGATCGTCAACAGCCTCGCTGGCAAACTGTGAGCTGACCCATGCCCTCTTCCGCACCCCAACCCGCACCTGGAACCTGGACCGACCAGCGCATCGAGATCATGGTCGGCATCATGCTCCGCACCGGCGTCATGCTGGCGGCGGCCATCGTCCTGCTCGGCGGCATCCTCTATCTGGCGCACGCCAGCGGTCCGCGACCGGACTACAGTCACTTCCGCGCCGAGCCCGCGCAGTTCACGCATTTCAGCGGCATCATGCACGGAGTCGCGGCGCTCAATCCGGAAAGCATCATCATGCTCGGGCTGCTCGTCCTCATTGCCACGCCTGTCGCGCGCGTCGGCATGTGCATTATCGGATTTCTCTTCGAGCGCGACCGCCTGTACACGGCAGTCAGCACCATCGTCCTCGCGATCCTGCTCTACAGCCTCTTCTTGCACAAATAGCGAATATGCTGCGGCCCTTACGGCCTCAGCTACCGGCCACAGGGCTACCGGCTGCTTTCAGATCGGCGCCAGCATCCGCACCAAAACAAAGATCGCGACACCAGCAAAGAAAACCAGCGCCATCCTGACGCCCGGCTCGCGATTCACCTCCGGCACCAGGTCCGTCGCCGCTACATAAATCGTAACGCCCGCCGACAACGGCAGCCCTGCCTCGACCCAATGCGGCAGAAGCCCGATAATCAGCACGCCGGCGATCGTCGCCAACGCCAGCGCCACTGCCGACACCACCGCCGTCCGCCGCGTTTGCCCCGATGCCAGCATTACCGACGCAATCGTGAAACCCTCCGGCACCTTGTGCAGAATGATCGCCACAAAAATCAGCCAGCCCAGCGTGTTCGACAGCACGAACCCGGACGCAATGGCCACGCCATCGAAGAATGCGTGCGCCGCGAGCCCACACAAGACGGACCACCCGGTCCGCCGATGCAGGAATTCGTGCGCGTGCGTCTCCTCGCCAAAATGAAAATGCGGCGTGATGGTGTGCTCCAGCAGATGAATCGCGCAGTAGCCGGCCAGCACCAGCGCGGGCGCCCATAACGGCGAAAACTTCAGGCTCTCCGGCAGCATGTCGAGAATCGCGACCGCCATCATGAAGCCCGCACCCAGTGCAATCGAGTAGCGAAGATACTTCTGCGTCCAGTTGCGCTGCACCAGCACCACGCCGCCGACAATATCGGCGACCGCAGCCAGAGATCCGAGGACCAAAGAAAGAATCATCGCGAGCTGCTCTCCACCAACCGTTCAACGCTAACCGGGTTTCAGCTAACCGGCCTTTAGCTAACCGGCCTTTAGCTAACCGGACTTCAGCTAACCGGCCTTTAGCTAACCACTATGCCTGATGTGCAGCACATCGCCGTCCTGCACCAGATAATCTTTGCCTTCGAGCCGCAGCGTTCCCTGCGCCCGCGCCGCCGCCTCCGATCCCGCCGTCAGCAGCGTGTCCCAGTGAATCGTCTCCGCGCGAATGAAATGCTTTTCCAGATCGGTGTGGATCGCCCCCGCCGCCTCCTGCGCCCGCGAGTTCGCCGGCACCGTCCACGCGCGGCACTCATCCTCGCCCACGGTGAAGAAGCTGATCAGACCCAGCAATTCATAGCTGCGCCGGATGAGCCGCACCAGCCCGCTCTCCTTCAGCCCGTACGAAGCAAGAAACTCCGTCGCCTCCTCGTCCTCCATCTCCGACAACTCCGCTTCGACCTTGCCGCAGAACGCCGTCACACCCGCATTCGGCCGCGACGCGATCTCCGTCAGGCCAAACTTCGCCGCAGCCGCTTCCAGATCGGCGCCCAGCGTCGTGCTCTCCGATACGTTCACCGCATACAGCACCGGCTTCTGCGACAGGAACATGAATCCGCGGATCAGCTTCTTCTCCTCCGGGGTCATCTCCATTTCCCGCAGCGGCGTCTCCGCTTCGAGCGACGCCTTGCAGCGGATCAGCAGCGCGTTCTCCTTCTCGAGATCCGGCGTCCGCATCTTCTTCAGATCTTTTTCGAGGCGCTCCAGCCGCTTTTCCACCTGGGTCAGATCGCTGAGCATCAGGTCGAACTCCACGCTCTTCGCGTCGCGCAGCGGGTCAATCGCCCCCACATGCGGAATCGAATCGTCCTCAAACGCGCGCAGCACGTGGATCAGCGCGTCCACCGTGCGCAGGCTGGCCAGGAACGCCGTCTCCTTCAGCGCCTCCTGCCCAATCGCCGCAACGTCGGCGTACTCCACCGTGGCGTGGATCAGCTTCTTCGGGTTGTACTGCGCCGCCAGCCGGTCCAGACGATCGTCAGGAACCGTGGCCATACCCAGATGCGCGTCGCGCGAATAGCCGCGGTCCTCGACCTGCACTCGCGTCAGAATCCTGAACAGAGAAGTCTTGCCCACCTGTGGCAGGCCGATAATGCCGGTTTTCATCGTGATCCTATGAAGAACAATTGCTGTGAAGCCAATTCTCGATCATATGTCATCCCGCCGCCGTCCCCGATTTCTGTTGTCTGTCTTCTGCTTGCTGTCTCCCGTCTTCGCTCCCCGCTCCCGGCTCCCCGCTCCCGAATGTTGAACCCGTTGATTCTCAACCGGAAATATAGGCCGCCTTTCCATTGACCCCGCCTCCGCGCCCGTATCGAATAACAACAGGGCCTTTCGTTTCTGCCGTCATCTCGGACGACGGCCTGGAAGGTCCCGTCGTGCAGCACAGCTTTTGCGGGAGCCGCAATCCTAACCCGGCACAAACGAGAGCACGCGCCTGAGCGTGCCCGTTTTGTCTTGCTTCCTGACAGTTGCGAAAGGCCCTTGAGGAATGACCCTGGGGATAGCGGTCCCGTTTCCGGGCGGCTCCATCCTGTGCGCCGATTCCCGCATCGAGGCAAACGACGGCTCCTCGGTCGCAGAAAACGAGGCCGCGCTGATGTCCGTCACCTCGGGCAAACGCATCTTCGCCATCACCTGCGCCGCCAAAGATCCTCGCGCCGGCAGAATGCTCGCCTCGGAAATTGCCTCCGTCGCCTGCAACGCCGCGAGCCGCCAGGACATCGTGCCCGGCATCAAGCGCGTCATGGGCGACTGGTTCCGCTCCTATGGCGTCGCCCAGATTCCCTCCATGCAGTTCCTCGTCGCCAGCAACTCAGTCGACGACAATGCCGGCCGCGTCCTGCTCTGCGAGCCGCCCTCGACCGTGATGGAAACCTTCGGCCCCTGCGTCGTCGGCGCCGGCGCGCGCCCCATCAACCCCATGCTCAAGCTGCTCACCCCGCGCTATAACGAGAGCTTCAGCCTCCGCTCTACCGTCCTGCGCCTCACCTACCTCAACTACCTCGCCCGCAAATACGACTCCTCGATCGGCGAGGAAACCGAGATGATCGTGCTCTCCAACCGCGGCTCCTTCACCTACATCGACCGCAGGGAACTCAAGCAGGCCGAGGGCCTCGGCGAAAAGGTCGACGCGTTGCTCCTTGATATGGCCCGCCAGGTCCTCTCCGCCGAAATGGAATCGAACCCGCAAACCATCGCCGAGGAATTCCTGCGCGGCTACTTCGACGTCATGGAGCAGAACCCCCAGGTCTACTTCCCGTCCCTCGCTTATCTCGACAAGGTCAGCAGCGGCGCCACGGCGGGACCGGTTCCCGTCCCCATGTCCACAGGCACGCTGGGCTGATTCACCCAACCGCTCCTGGCTCCGAGCTCCTGGCTACCGGCTACCGGCTACGGGCTGCAACTGTTACAATCCGTCACATTCCCGAACCAATTCTACGTTCGTGGACGTACATTGACGTACAGGCCTCGATTCCCAGGCGCAAGAACTCCAATCCTGAAGGCAGCACAAATCCATGAGCGACTTCCTCAGCGACCTCCGCTATTCCTTCCGCATGCTCATCGCCAACCCGGCCTTCACCATCACCGCCATCGCCGCGCTTGCCCTCGGCATCGGAGCCAACACCGCCATCTTCACCGTCGTCAACACCGTCCTCCTCAAGCCTCTCGCCTATCCCGACCCCGACCGCATGGTTCAGCTCATGAACATCACCCCCGACGGCAACTGGTCCGGCGCCTCGCCCACCAAGTTCAACAACTGGCGCGCGCAAACCAGCGTCCTTCAGGACGTCGCCGCCTACGATTTCGGTGGCCCCGGCTTCAATCTCACCGGCGCGGTCCCCGAACAGGTCCACGGCCTGCACGTTTCCGAGGCGTACTTCCGCCTCTTCGGCGCGCCCGTCATCCTCGGCCGCACCTTCACTCAGCAGGAAGATTCCCCCAACGGCGGCCGCGTCGCCGTCATCAGCTATGGCCTGTGGCAGCGCAAATTCGGCGGCAATCCCAACATCGTTGGAACCGCAATTTCACTCGGCAACGAGCCCTACACCATCGTCGGCGTCATCGGACAACAATTTCCCTCCGATCCTCCCGCCGACATCTGGCTTCCCTTCCAGATCGACCCCAACAGCACCAACCAGGGCCACTACTTCATGACTGCCGCGCGCCTCAAGCCCGGCATCTCCCTCGCCCAGGCCAACGCCCAGCTCAAGCTCGCCTACGGTGAATTCCGCCGCCGCTGGACCCTCGCCGATCCTAAGAGCAGTTTCGGCGTCCAGCCCCTGCGCGACACCATCGTCGCCGACGCGCGCTCTTCTCTCTTCGTCCTGCTCGGAGCCGTCGGCTTCGTTCTCCTCATCGCCTGCGCCAATGTCGCCAATCTCCTCCTCGTCCGCGCCACCGGGCGCAAGCGTGAATTCGCCATCCGCGCCGCCATGGGCGCCGGCCGGCTCCGCATCGTTCGCCAGCTGCTCACCGAGAGCATCGTCCTTTCCCTCACTGGCGGCGTTCTCGGGCTCATTCTTGGCTACGCCGGCGTCCGCGCCTTGCTGTCCCTCGGATCGGCCAACCTTCCCCGCGTCGGCGAAAACGGCGCCTCCGTCGGCCTCGACTGGCGTGTCCTCGCCTTCACTCTCGGCGTCTCGCTCCTCACCGGCATTCTCTTCGGACTCTTCCCCGCCATCGGCGCCTCGCGTCCCGACCTCAACACCGCGCTCAAGGAAAGCAGCAACCGCTCCGGCACAGGATTCCGCCACAACAAGGCGCGCTCGCTGCTGGTCGTCAGCGAAGTCTCGCTCGCCCTCGTTCTCCTCATCGGAGCAGCCCTCCTCATTCGCACCTTCATCGCGCTCCGCCACGTCAATCCCGGCTTCGATCCCCGCAACGTCCTCACCATGGAAATGTCGCTCACCGGCGACCGCTTCCAGAAAACCGCCGCCGTCGCTCAGCTTGCCCTCGAAGGCCGCCAACGCGTCAACGCCATTCCCGGAGTCGAAGTATCCGCTTCCACCTGCTGCCTGCCTCTCGAAGGCGGATTCGGTCTGCCCTTCGACATCGTCGGCCGTCCCCACGGCAAAGATCCCAATACCGGTGGCGCCGGCTGGATGAACGCATCGCCCGGCTATTTCGCCGCCTTCCACATTCCCATCCGCGGCCGCGACTTCACCGACCAGGACACGGGCGCGGCTCCAGGCGTCGTCATCATCAACGAGACCATGGCGAAGAAATGGTGGCCTAAAGAAAACCCCATCGGTCAGCAGATCGTCATCGGTAAAGGCGTCGGACCCCAGTTTGACGAACCCGCCCGCCAGATCATCGGCATTGCCGGCGACATCCGCGACGGCGGCCTCAACCGCGACCCGCAAGAGCTTATGATCATTCCCCAGGCGCAGGTCAAGGACGATATCACCGCCCTCAACGCCGGCATCGCCCCCGTTGCGTGGATCGTCCGCACCCACGGCGACCCGCATCAATATATTTCCGCCATCAGCGAGCAGCTCCGCCAGGCCAGCGGCGGATTCCCCGTCGCCCGCGTGCGCCCCATGACTGAAGTGGTGAGCAACTCGACCGCCCGCGAGGACTTCAATATGCTCCTGCTCACCATCTTCGGAGCCTCCGCGCTCATTCTCGCGGCCATCGGCATCTACGGCCTCATGGCTTACACCGTGCAGCAGCGCACCCAGGAAATGGGCATCCGCATGGCCCTCGGCGCGGACCGCTCCCGCATCCGCTCGCTCGTCGTCTGGCATGGCATGCGCCTCGCCCTCGTTGGCGTCGTCATCGGCATCGGCGCTGCCTTCGGACTCACCCGCTTTATCTCGAGCTTCCTCTTCGGCGTCAAGACCTGGGACCCGACGGTATTTGTAACCGTGCCTGTTCTATTAAGCGGGGTCGCTCTGCTCGCCGTCTGGATGCCCGCCACCCGCGCCTCCCGCCTCGATCCGCAGAAGGCTCTGCGCATCGAGTGACAGGGCTTCACACAACTTCAACCGGTCGCATTGCATCCGGACGCTGAACGCTGTGCCCGGTGCCCCGATCTACTCCGCCCGCAGAGCCTCCACCGGATTCACTCGCGCCGCCCTTCGCGCCGGAATAAAACTCGCCAGCAGCGCAAAACCTCCCAGCACCGCCGCCACTCCCGCCAGCGTCGACGCATCCCACGCGCGCACTCCGAACAGCAGGCTCTTCATCAGCGCGCCCGCGCCCACCGCGCATCCCAGCCCTGCCGCGATCCCAATCCCCGCCAGCAATCCCGCCTCCCTGAGGATCAGCCGATGCACCGCGCTCCGCTGCGCGCCCAGCGCCATGCGCACCCCGATCTCCCGCGTCCGCTGGCTCACCGAATACGCCACCACACCGTAGAGCCCCACCACGCTCAGCACCAGCGCCATCGCCGCAAAGCCACCCACCAGCCAGGTCGAGAACCGGTGGATCATCGCCGTCGGCGAGCCGTCAATCTGATCCACCATCGTGATCTCTCCGTTCACGCCCAGATTCGGATTGATCCCCCGCACCGCCTTCACCAGTTCCGGCAGCAGCGCCTTCTCATCGCCCGCCGTCCGCACCGCCAGCGCAAAATAATTGTCCGGCCCGTGATAAATGGAGAAGTACTCCGCCGGCCACGGCTGATCGTCCAGCGCGTTCTCGCGCACATCCGCGATCACTCCCACCACCTGCCGCATCGACGTCGCATCCAGGTTCCCGTTCCCGATCATCTTCCCCAGCGGATCCTCACCCGGAAAATACTTCTTCGCCATCGTCTCGTTGATCACCGTCACCTGCGGATGCTTCATGTCGTCCGCGTCCGTAAACATTCGCCCCGCGATCAGCCTCGCCTTCAGCACCGCCGGCATATACTCCGGATTCACATCCCGCTCCAGCACCTCGTTGTGCTCTCCATGGAAAGGCTTGCCCGCAATGCGAATCCAGTCTGTGTCGCAGTTGCACTGCACCGGCAAATCGCTCGTTATTCCCACCGCCTCCACCCCCGGCAGGCTCAGCACCCTGCTCCTGATCGCTGGATACAGCTCGACCCAGTTCTCCGGCTTCGGATAAAAGGTGTCCGGCGCCATCACCTGAACGGTCGCCACGTGTGAAGGGTCGAAGCCCACATCCACATGCAGCAAACGGTACAGGCTCTTCGCCAGAAATCCCGCCCCCGCCAGCAGCACCACGGCGATCATCAGTTCCACCACCACCAGATTCGCGCCCATCCTCCGCCAGAAACGGCTCGCTGCTCCTCGGCCTCCGTCGCTCAGCGCGCCATGAACATCCGTGAGCGCCAGCCGCAGCACCGGGGTCACTGCCATCATCACCGCGGCCAGCACCGTCACTCCGCCCGCAAACAACACCGTATGCGCGTTCACCCCCACGTTGCGTACGAACGGCGCGCCCTGCTGCATCAGTTTCGGCATCAGCGCCTTCAGCACACCCATCATCCCCGCCGCGCTCAGGATTCCCGCCCAGCACCCCGCCCCCGCCAGCAATAATCCCTCCGTTACGAATTGCCGCACCAGCCGCACCGGAGTCGCGCCCAGCGCCCCGCGCACCGCGATCTCCCGCCTCCGGCTCTCGGACCGCACCAGCAGCAGGCTCGCCACATTCACGCTCGCAATCGCCAGCAGCAGTCCCGCCCCCGCCAGCAGCGTCAGCAAAATCGGCCGCACCTGCCCAACGATCAGCTCCGACAGCGGCTGCACGCTCGCGCCCTGATCCTGATTCGATCCCGGATACTGGATCGCCAGCTGTGCCGCAATCTGCCGCATGTCCGCCAGCGCCATCGCCACCGTCACGCCATCGCGCAGCCTCCCCACCGCAAACATATTGTGGCAGCTCCTGCGGCTCTCGCATCCGTTCTTGTCCCCCAGCGGCGTCCACAACTCCGCCGTGGCTTGCGGCTGAAATACAAAATTTTGCGGCAGCACTCCGACAATCGTGTACGGATCGCCGCTCAGGCCTACCGTCTCCCCAATCACCTCGCGCCGCCCGCCGAACCGCGTCATCCACGTCCCGTACGCCAGCATCGCAACCTTCGCGGCGCCCGGTTTGTCTTCTCCAGGACGAAAATCCCGCCCCAGCACCGGCTGCACACCCAATGTGTGGAAGAACCCATCGCTGACTCGCCCCGCTATAATCGGTTCCGACACCGACCCCACCCGCAACAAATATCCCTGTCCGGTATAAGCATCCAGCGAACTGAGTGTCTTGTTCATCCGCTGCCAGTCCTCAAAATCCGCGCGCGACAAATTCGACCGCGGAAACGCCTTCGCGCTCTCCGCCACGTCTACCAGCCGGCTCGGCTGTGCATACGGCAGCGGCGACAGCATCGCGGCATCCACAAACCCGAAAATCGCTGTGCTCGCGCCAATGCCCAGCGCCAGCATCAAAATCGCGGTCACCGCAAATCCAGGATTCTTCCTCAGCTGCCGCACCGCGAACCGCATATCCTGCGCCACCGTCTCCGCGCGGAACCCCACCACCTCATGACTCTGCTCGCGCATCCGCGTCGCGTTCCCAAACCGCCGCATCGTCGCAACCCGCGCCTGCTCCGGTGTCATGCCATCGGCCTCCAGCTCCTTCGCCATCTGCTCGCGATGGAACGCCATCTCTTCGTCCAGGTCTCCGGCAAACCTCTCGCGCCCGAACAGCAGCTTCACTTTCCTCCACCAACCCATGGCGGTCATCCAGCCTCCTCCGCGTCGCGCAACACGCGCCCGATCGCTTCCACCATCAGCTCGAACTTCGTCAGCTCAAAGCCCAGTTGTTTCTTTCCGGCCGCGGTCAGCGTGTAGAACCGCGCCCGCCGGTTCGTCTCCGTCGTCTTCCACTCCGCCTTCACCCATCCCTGCAGCAGCAGCCGCTGCAACGCCGGATACAGCGATCCCTCTTCCACCGTCAGCACGTCATCCGATTCGCGTTTGATCGACTGCGCGATCCCATAACCGTGCAGCGGCGCGCGCTTCAGCGTCCGCAGGATCAGCATGTCCAGCGTTCCAGGCATCAATTCGGGCTTACTCGCCATGATGCCAGAACCATAGACTATCTATGCATAGAAAATCAACGGCTTTGTGACGAACCAGCTGTCATCCTGAGCGAAGGCTGGCTCCTTGAGCCAGCCGCAGTCGAATGGACCTCCCGAGCGTCAGCAATTCCGGCGCGCTGACGCGTCGGAATTCGCGAGGGGAAACGCTGCCTTCAGTTGGTTCTCAGCGCCACCAGCGGATCGATCCGGGAAGCCCGCCGCGCAGGCAAATATCCCGCCACGAAAGCCACCGCGATCAGCAGCACCATCATCCCCGCGTAGGTCATCGGATCTGTCGGCTCGGTCCCAAACAGCAGCGACGCAATCAGTCGCGCCGCCGCATACGACGCCACCGATCCAGCCACGATGCCCACCAGCACCAACCACAGCGTGCGCCCCAGCACCGCGCGCTGCACCCGCCCCCGGCTCGCCCCCAGCGCCATCCGGATCCCGATCTCCTGCGTCTGCCGCGTGACGCCGTACGCAATCACACCGTAAATTCCCAGCGACGCCAGCAGCAATCCCAGCCCCGCAAAGACGCCTACCAG
>Ga0181535_10008483_pt1 | contig 10097 bp, 10 predicted proteins | sample PEATcosm2014_Bin_44_FD_119774 | JGI IMG/M metagenome (GOLD analysis project Ga0181535, IMG submission 119774) | Peatland microbial communities from MTU Mesocosm Facility, Houghton, MI, USA - PEATcosm2014_Bin17_30_metaG | ecosystem: Environmental > Terrestrial > Soil > Wetlands > Peat | place...
ACACGTCGCAATACTGATCCGTGGTCGCATTGACGAAAACCTGCACCGGCACCACGCCCGCCGCCGCGCAGGGGCACATGCCGCCGCTGGGCACGGCGTCAAGGAGCACAACCCACTTGCCGATATGGGTCGGCACGGCGGGCGTGACGCCGTTGAAAATGGGCTTCTGCCGGAAGCCGTCGACGTCGTTGGCCGGCAGGATGGCCGGCGAGTCGATGCCGAGAATCCCGCCCCAGGGCTGCGCCGAGCCCGAGTTGTTCACCACGTCGAAAATGCAGGCGTCCTGCGCGCCGCGGATCACGTCGCCGGCGCCGCTTTGAAAGGCCTGGGTCTGCCACCAGCGCAGCATGTCCATCAAGCGGTTGTAGGCTGTGAGGCTGATACCCGTCACCAGGGAGCCGGCCGGTAGTTTGTCGAAAGCCGCCATGCGGTGTGCTCGTCAAAACTGTGCGACCTGGCCATAGACCAATCCGCTGCTGCCGATGCCGAACTGGGAGAAGTCTTGCTCGTTGAAGAGCCGCTCGACGTTGACCTGCGCCGGGACCTTGATCTTGCGGTTGGCGCCCATCTTGGTCTTGTAGCTGACCCACAGATAATCTTGTCCAACCTTGGAAATTCCCGTGACACCGGCGATGGAAAAATCATCGCGTTCGGGCGAGTAGTTGAAATGATACGTCACGTCCAGCAGGCTCGGGTCCTGACGCGACATGCCGCCTTGCGCGCCCTCAAAGAGCACGCAGTCGGGAGCCAGTCCGCGAAAGCTGGCCTGGTTAATCGTGCCGGTGAGCTGGCCGAGGAGGAGAGAATACGACCAGCCGAACTGGCTCAGCGGCAATTTCCACGTTTCGGTCCATTTGTAGGACCGATCCACCACGTCGACGCCCTCCACATCGCCATTCTCGTTGACGCCGATCGCGCCCTGATAGTTCTCGCCGCCGTTGGGCAGCAGGGCGGGGTTGGCCCCATACCAGGTCGTCGAGAGCGATTGGGTGACGTGTTTGGTGGCGCCGAGGGTGTCGAAGTTCCAGGACTGGTCGCCGGCCTGCGGTTCCTTCCGCGGGAACGTCGAATAGGAAACGTCGATGTGCCAGAGCAAAAAGCCGGCCTCGGTGGCGTCGATGTTGGTGCGATAGAGTGTGAAGCCGTCGGGCGTGAGCATCGCCCAGGGCGAATACAGGCCGGCGTAGACCTTGGCCATGGCCATTGTCGAGACCCCGGTCAAGACGTAGCCTTGGCTGTCCTCGCGGGGATTGGTCTTGGTGCGGTAACTGTTGGGCCGGCCGCCCCAGGTGATCTGCATGGTCATACTTGTCGCCTCGTCAGTTGGCCATCTTCAGCGCGCCGGTCAGGGCGTACACGGCCCGGTTGACTTCCGCCGTGGCCTCCGCCGTTCTGGCCGTATGCGCCGCCACCTTGCGCGTTTCGGAGAGCAGGCCGCCGCCCATGCCCAGGCCGGACACGGCCGAGGCGCTGAAGGTGCCGCGGGAGGCGTTGGAGCCCAGCGTCATGGCGAGGCCCAGACCTTCGGGCCCGCCGGCGCCGGCGAGCATCTTATCGCGCTGCTCTTTCTGCTTGCGAGCAATATCCGCCGCGGCCGCCGCCGCCGCCTTCTGCGCGTCCTTCTGCTCGGCTTGCGCCCGGGCAAGTTCGGCCGGATCGCCGCCGGGCAAAACGGTGCCCGATTTGATCGCATTGCCGATCGACGCCGCGATCCCCTTGGCCTGATCGCCGGCTGTCTTCGCCGCATCGCGGGCCGCCTTGTCATCGGCCGCTTTCTGCGCGGGCGTGCGGGCGCCGGGAAGCATTGACGACAGGGGGGCGCTGGCGCCGGAAGTCCACTTGTTCGCGTTGTAGATGGCAAGCTGCGCTTGGGCCCGCTCCTCAAGCTCCTCGTTGTCGACGTACTGCATCCCTTCGATGCTGCCCTTGTGGCCCTCCTTGCGATTCTTCGCGATCTGCGCCCGTAGACGTTGCGCTTCCTCAAAGGCTGCGACGGGATCGTTGCCCGTGGCGGCCTGGACCTTGGCGCCCCACTCCTTGAGTGTGGCGATCGCACTGTCCAGCAAATCGAGAAACTTGCGCAGGCCTCCCAGGGCCGCGTCGAACACGTCGCCCCAAGCGATTTTCAGGCCGGCGAAAATGTCCGCCAGCGTGGCGGCCGCCATGCCGATGCCCGCGGCCACGTTGGTCACCATCGCGTCGAATCCCGGCTTAAGCGTCTGCCAGCTATCTAAGAGGTAGTTTTTGAAGCGGACCCATTCGACCTTCATCACCGCCAGGCCCAAGGCGAAGGCCTCGCCGAATTTGCCGCCGCTCAAGAGCGCTTGCAAAAGATCCCAGGAGCCGCCCACGTCGGCCACCAGGTGGGCAAAGCCGGCCTTCACGTCGCCCCAGAGCTTCGCAAACACCTGGCGGGTGACGCTGCCGACGCTGAGGGCAAAGGACTTCAGGCTCTGCTCCCAAGACTGCATGCCGCCGCTGATCGCGGGCGTTGCGGCGCGGACGCTGGAGACGATGTCGCCATAGGCCCGTTTGGCGGCGGCGGCGGCCGTGGAGAAGCCGGCCTTGGCCGCCGCGCCAGCGGCAACAGCCGCCGAATGCAGCCCGTTCACCGCCGCTCCCAGGGCCGAGCGGATGAGCAAAATGGCGGGAAGGATCAGTACCAATGCGGGCAAGGCCGCCGCCAGCGCGGCGCCGAGCGACGTGAAAATCACGCCCAGATTGGCTGCCGACAGAGCCGCGGCAGCCGCGGCCTTAACGGCGTCGCCGGCCACGCCGGCAACCTCGCTGACCGTGTACATGATCGTGGCCAGCGCGCCCATTTCATCGACCGTCATTCTGATCGCGGTGACGGCTGTGGCACAGGTGGTGACAAACATTTTGAAGCCGTCCACCACCCCGCTCACGAGTGCTGCGGCTACTTTGGGCGTCGTCTCCAGAAGATCTTCCCAGCATCGCACCAACAGGCCGATGACACCGATGCCATCCGTTATGATCGCGAAAAACTCGCTGATGGATCGGGCCCCGGCGGCGATGGCAGATCCCACGGCAGTGAGCACGTCGCCGGCGAGGGAAAGACCCTTGGCCGTCAGTGCCACGGCGCCGCGGAAAAGCTCGAAGCCAGCGGCGGCCAACGAGGCGCCGACCTGGACCGCGGTGAAACCGCCTTTGACGAGTCCGATCGCCGCCGAGGCAAACAATTCGATCCCCGCCGTGGCGGCCCCGGCCGCGGTTTTGGCCCCCCAAAGCGCCGCGCTGAAGACGCCGCCGATCGCTTCCGCCGCCGCCGTAACGACGGTCTGCATAAGGGAGAAGACGCCGGAGAGCAGTGACGCAAACACACCGCCCGCGAGCTTGATCGGCATCAGCATGAGCGTGACGGCGTGACCGAGTCCCATGATCGCCTTCGCCCCCAGGCCGAAGAGCGTGCCGATGCCGCCGACCATCTTTCCCAGGGCATAGAGCGCGGCGCCGGCAACCGTGGCCGCCGCGCCGATCTTGAAAATGTTCACCAGCAGCGGACCGTGCAACTTCATCCAATCGCGGGCCGTAAGCACATTCTGCCGCATCCCGGTCAAGAACCGCGTCAGCAGCGGGGCGATGGCCGCGGCGATCGTGTTCTTCATGCTCATCAGCGAGCCCGTCACGCGCGTCCAGGCGATCGACAGTTGCAAGGCCGCCTGGACCTGCTCCTTGCTGCGAATCTGGCCGGCGTCCTCTGCCTCCTTGCGCCACTCGGCCAGGCCGGCGGCCCCTCGCGAAAGCATGGGCAACATGGCGGTGCCGCCGCGGCCGAAGATCTGCATCGCCACGGCCGCCTTCTCCGCCGGATTGGCAATGCCCGCCAGTTTGTCGGCGATCGCGGCAAGCTGCTTGTCGGCGTCCAGCGTCGCCAGGCCGCGCAAAAAAGGAAGACCCTTGTCGCTGCCCTTGGCCGCCTCGATGATCGAGCGCTGCATCCGCTTCACACCCGCTTCCACCTGGTCGAAGCCGGTGCCCGTCTGCTCGGCCGCGAATTTCAGGGCCGAGAGCGATTCGACTGCCATCCCCGTGCGCTGGCTCATCCTCGCCAGCTCCGCCCCGGAACTCGCCCAGGAGTGGGCCGCCAGCAACAGCGGCGCGGTGATCCCCGCCCCCAACGCCATGAACGTTTTTCCAATGCTGGATAAACCGGCTCCGAACGCGCGGAATTCCGCCGAGACCGTCTTGAGACCCTTCGTCAAGAGGGACTTGTTCAGGTACAGCTCGACGGCCGCCCGGCCGGCAAGGATGTCAGAGGTAGAACCCATAGTCGCACCAAACGGGTCTCACGCAAAGGCGCAAACCGCGCAAAGAAAGAGGGAGGGGAATTCGCGGGCAGTCAGCCCGCGCCAACCCAGGCCATTTAAGTCCGGCTCCTATTCTTCCTCCTTCGCGCCTCTGCGCCTTTGCGTGAGTCTCTTACACGGGTCTGAAAATGCCGCGGGCCATCTCCTCTTCGCGGACCGGATCGTAAGGCAACACCTTTTCCCCCGGCCTTTCCACGCCGTCGCCCAACAGGCCGAAGGGGTCGAAGTCGGCCGGCTGCCGCAGGTTCTTTCGGTCCATGCAAAACACGTTGGCCACGGCCGCGCACAGCCAGGCCGTCGAGGTCCACGCCGCGCGGGCCAGGGGCGTCAGGCTGCGGAGGCTGTGCCTGGCGGCGGCGGCGGGCTCGGCGAGGTCGATGCCGGCGACGCCGGCCAGTTCGAAGCATCGCCAGTACGTTTCCTCCGCCCACTTGCGGCCGTCGGGCGGGGGCCAAAGCCTTTGGCGATCTCCTTGTCGAGTCTCTGATCGAACTCCGGCGAGTCGATCGCCCGCTTGATCCGCTTCTCCTCCGCCGCCCGGAAGGCCAGCATCTTCTCCAGCACCTTCTGGTAGGCCGGACGCAGCGGCCTGGGGGAAAAATTTACCACACCTTCCAGAATCCCCCGCAGGCCGTCTTCCAGGGCGTCGCGGCTGAGCGAGGCGTAGAAGTCTTCCTGGCTGGTGTTGACGTCCGCCTGATCCTTGCAGAGAAGCCAGAGCACGCGGGCCAGGTCCACCACATCGCCCAAGAGCGTTTCCACGAGCTTGCTATCCTCCAGCAAAACTTCCAACAGGTTCAGCTTCAGCTCGTCGCGGACCCGGCCGATGGTCAGCACGTTGATGGGGACGGCCCACTGCCGCCCCTTTTCGTCGGTCATCGTGATCACGTATCGTTTCTCCCGCTTTGCAAAAGGTTTCGTTTCCCGGGTCCCCGGTTCCTGGCCCCTGGCGTTACGCCATCACGGCCAGCAGCGTGAAGACGGCCGATTGGGTCGAGTTGTTGTAGACCATCACGTCGACGATGGTCTGCGAGAACGGCGTCGATTCGCCCGCGGTCTGGGGCCAGATGTACGGACCCGGATTGCCGTTGGACGGTCCGACCAACTCGGTCAGGCGGCTGGTGGGCACGCTGTCCAACAGATCCACCAACGCGGTCTGGGTGCTGCTGATGATCAGCTCCTGGAGATTGCTGCCAATCATGGAGAGGTCCGTGATCGGCTGGCCCACGGCGACGTTGACGGCCGTGGTGCCTGCGGGGAAGGCCGTGCCGGCGGCGGCCGAGACGGTGATGCTATTGGTCGTTTGCGAGGTAATGGTCACCTTCCAGGCATAGCCGCCCGTCCAGAAGACGGCCAAAGTTTCCGTGCCGGCCAGGCCGTGCGGCCCGCTGAAGGTGATGGTCCCCGTGGTGCCGGTGGCTTCGACAAGCGAGCCGGCGGCGCCGCTGACGATCGCCGGGGCGGTGATCGAGGGACTGAGGCCCACGGTCCCCTGGGCGTTGACGGCGCTCTGGAAGACCTGGTTATTGATGGACGCCACAAGCTGCACGCTGCCGGTGACGTTGCCCACAGGTGTGGTCATGGGAAGATTCTCCGCGAAATGGGTTTAGGTTCTAGGTTCGATCTCAAGAGGGCGTGGCCCGCGGCCTTCCCCCTTCCGCCCTCGGCCCTCCGCCTTCGTCAGACGTACAGGCTGGCGGCTCGCAGGTTGTTGTTGGTGCTGAAGGTGAAGTCCAAGGTCGCTTCGCCTTTGAGCGGCGCGCCCTGTTCGACTTTGACGTTCACGTCGCCGTCATAGCCCTTGCCGGCGGAATTGTTCTTCGTGCGCAGGGCGATCACGCCCGGGGGCCCGCCGGAAACCGAGTTGCCGGCGGCCGCCGCCAGCAGGTAGGTCGTCAACAGCGTGTCGCTGGTGTTGTTGAGCATGGTCAGCGTCATTGACCACTTGATCGCGCTGAGGGCTTCGGCGTGCATCGGCGGTGCGCTGCCGTTGCCGCGGACCGTGGTCTCGCCGTATTCCGGATCGTGCGTGGTCTTCATGTCGCGGGTATTGAGCAACTGGTTCGTGGCCGTGACGCCGGCGGGGCCGACCATGACCTGGCCCTCGTAACCCATGGTGATCGGATTGGGCATCGTGAGACTCCTTCGCTAGTTGTGGATTTCGGCCGTGAAAAAGGCCGGTATCAGGTGCTTGTTTTCTTCCAGGGCGGGGCCCATGAAGGGCCGCTGGGGATACTCTTCGCCCTTGTACTGGCCGCCGAATTCTTGCGCGGCGGCCGAGGCGCCCACCAGGCTTTCCCGCGGGCCGATGGCCGCGTACTCCTCGGCCCGCTCGACACTGTAGCGCATGGCCCGTTTAAGCTGACCCCGCCGCGTGTGCGGCGGCTTGCCCGGCGGCGCGGGCTTGGGGTCCTGCTCGATCTCGGATTGGGCCGTCTTGAAGATGGCGAAGGCCGCCTTTTGCAGCGCGCGGACCGAGCCGTCGTGCGCGGCCTTCAGGACCGCGGCGGTCTTGTCTTCAAAACTCTTCAAAATCGCGCCGAGCATCAATCGAAAACCAGGTAAGTGACCGACAGCAGGGCCCAATACTCGCGGGCCTTGAACTTGGCGGGCACGTAGGGATAACGCATGGAACTGGCCAGCCAGGCGGCGTCCGGCATCACCGGTAGCCGCTGGAGTCCAAAGAGGTACTTGTCCACCTTCCGCAAGAGTCGGAAGAGGCCGTCGACTTTTTGGCGATCGTCCGTGTCGAGCTTCTGACGCAGGACGACGTCGATCGCGTACTCGCCCCGCTGATACTCGCCGTTGCGGGCGCCGGCTTCCGTCTTCAGGCTGCCGGGGAAAACCTGGGCGTGCAGGACCTCCAGGTCCTCCAACTCGACGTCCGTATCCAGCGCGCGGCACCAGGTGGCGGGGGCCCGCGGAGCGGCGGGCAGATTCAGGGCCGACACGATGGCATCGGCGACCTCGACGAGGGTTACGTCGCTCATGTCTTCTCGCTCCGCCGGATCAGCTTTGCATAAACCAACAGCCGCGTGGCCTCGTTGTCCACCGGGTCGTAACAGCGGCCGTCGTCGCGTTTGACGACCTCGTAGACGGCGTTGGTGCCGTCGGCTTGCAGATCGGTGAACTGCATGCCGGGTTGCGGCAGGATGACTGCCCCGCTTTGGCCGAGCGTCAAGGCCGCCGCGGTGACCTCGAAGTTATGGGAATGGGTGGTCTCGACGACGTCGCCTTCGCTGTCGAAGTTGATGGGGTGGGCCGACAGGATCGCCGTCAGTGTGATGGCCGTCCCCGCCCAGCGCAGACCGTAGGACTTGCCGAAGATGGAATCCACCACCGGCGCGTTGGCCTGGAACACTTCGTCGAAAAAGGAGATGCTGGACACGGGAGGTTACTTCGCCACGGGATAGGAAAAACCGGGGACGCGGGCGGTGAGGCGGTGAAACTCTACCGCCCGCGATCCCCGGGAAACGATCAGGATGGGGATTGCGGCAGTGGTTTAAAGACCCTTTCGGCGGCCGGACACAGCACGGGTTTTTTGGCCAGGCGGCAGATTTCGGCGGCCTGGCCGGGATCGCTCTCGACGAACAATTCCAACGGCAGCCTGGCGAACTGGCCGGCCTTCCATCGGGCGATCGCCCCGGGCTTCTGCCTGGCGGCCATCGTTTTCCAGGGCCCCATTACCAATTGGCGGCACTCGATGCCCCAGCGCTCCAGCCATCGCAGGGTCGGCTGGCGGTACTTTTCCAAGCGGGCAGTCACGATCGCGGCGATCGGCTCGCGGCGGGGAATGTATTTTGGTCGCGCCGTTTCCAGGAATCGGCAATACGCATCGCCGTCGTCGTCTGCTTTCGGCGGGCAGTCCTCGCAGAGGATGCCGTCGAAATCCAGGCCGGCTTCGTGAATCACCCCGGAGTTGACTAGGTTCCATTCCAGGTAATGCGGCCTCGGGTAGACGACGCCCGGCCAATCGACGCGCGACAAAGATTGCGGAGTGCAATAAATGGCCGCGGTGATGATGGCGGCGCCGGGAAAGGCCGTCTGCACCCAGGGCCGCACCAGATCAAGCGCCGTCCCCGTCGAGGCCGTATCGTCGACGAGCAGCACCAGGCGAGTCTGCGCAAGGGATGCCCGCTGGCCGATCATCCGGCCGCCGTAGCCGACCGGGTGAACGTGCCCTTCCAGCGTGGCGGCGAAGAGCGGGCGGTGCCGCTCCATGGCGATGATCCCGGCCGGCAACAAACCGCTGCGGGCGATGCCGACGACGGCGGAAATCTCCGCGGGCAGATCGGCCAACAGATTGTAGGTATCCGCCACCAGGCGGCGCGTTGTGACGAACGCCCATGCCGGGATGTGGGGAATCACCCGCTGCGGATGGACTTGCAGCGCGCAGGCCGAGCTAGGCGATGCGATCGGCCGGCAAGCCCCGAAAAAGGAGCCTTCCGGGGCGGGTCCGACATAGCGAGCCTGGGGCCGCGTCTTCTTGCTGCTGCGCATGGAAAAAGGCCCTCGCCGGGGCGGCGACGTTCAAGCGCCGCCCCGGCTGGTGTTTGGCGGGTGACTCAGGAACTCGGCAGCGTCGGCAGATTGAGGGCCACCAGCACGCTCGTTGTGCCGGCGACCTTCGCCTGCACCGCGGCGCCGAGGTAGAAGCTGCCGCTGCTTTTGGCCACGGCCGCCGCGCCAACGGCGTCCCAATTGACCTGCGCACCGCTGCTGAAGGTGGTGGCGCTGGCGGAAACGACCTCGAAAACGCCTTGGGTCTTGAACGTGACCGGGTCGCCGATCGCGTTGGCTTCCAGACCCGTGTAGACGGCGGCCCGACCATCAGCCAACTGGACGATGGCCCCGGGTTGATAGACCGCGGTCGAAACGAACGTCACCTCATCCCACGGATAACGCGGGAGGGCGGTGGCGGAATACTGCGGGAAGGCAGTCATTTTGGATGTCCTTTAGAAAAAGGCTTGTTGCTTCGGGAAAGAAACCGGGAAACTCGGGAAGGAAACCGGGAAAGCGGCGCGGCCGGTTTTGCGGCCGGTCGCGCCGCGTCATTGCAAATCAGCCGGCTCAGGGTCCGGTCGCGGCCAACTGGCTGCCGCCGCCCGTGATCAGGCACAACCCGCGGTAGTCCAGGATCTTGGCACCGATATCGAGGTTCACGTCCCAGCTCATCCCGTACTGGCCGCTGCCCTCGCGGAGGATCGAGCTGCGGATGCGGGGGGCCCGGCCGGTGCCGATGCGGTAGCCGACCTCGATGGTCTTGGCGCCCTGCTCGCCGGGGCGGGCCGCCATGATGGCCATGCCGCTGCGGCCGGCCGTGGTGCCCGTGGTCGTGTACGGATAGAACGTCTTGCCCGTGTCGTTGTCGTAGCAGCCCAGCGGGTCCAGACGGCCGTCCAGCCGGCTCTCGACGTTGGCGCCCTCGGCGGCCAGCGGGTTGTAGGTGCCGCCGGAGCCGGAAGCGATGATCCGCTGCTGGCTCTTGTAGAGGATGTTCACGGCCCATTCGAGGTCGGTGCCGGCGATCACGTACCGCGGCCGCAAGTTCAAGACGCGGTTGCGCAGCCGCTGCTTGCCCATCGCGGTGGTCGCATCCTGGAACGGCCCGGCGTTGGCCGCGGGCGTGGTGGGGTTGAAGTCCGTCACGGCGCCGGTGATGATGTTCTTGTGCGTGTTGGCGTCGAACACGGCGATGCTGTCCTGGGTGAGCGTGGGATTGCTCAAGAGCAGGGCGTAGACCAGGTTGGGCCGGATCTGGCGGCCCGT
>Ga0181535_10008484_pt1 | contig 10095 bp, 9 predicted proteins | sample PEATcosm2014_Bin_44_FD_119774 | JGI IMG/M metagenome (GOLD analysis project Ga0181535, IMG submission 119774) | Peatland microbial communities from MTU Mesocosm Facility, Houghton, MI, USA - PEATcosm2014_Bin17_30_metaG | ecosystem: Environmental > Terrestrial > Soil > Wetlands > Peat | place...
AGGCGTTCTGTACCTGGCGGCTAGGTCGGTGATGAACTTCTTGAAGTCCATGGTTATGCCCTCCAATTCAGTCCGTGAACCATGAAACTCCTAATTCAGACCGCGGTCAAAATGACGCCTCAAACTGACAAAGGCAAAGGAAGCCAAAAATGAAAACACTCACCAAGGAGGAAATGCGGCGGCACATCCAACACATGATTAATACCAATTCTCGGGAAGCGTGACTCCGTAAGGCTTCCCTAGGGGCAGCGAATTTGATTCAAGATGGCGAACGGAGAGATTCGCCATGCCAGTTGCCCTCCGCGCCGATTTTGGCGCAGCGCAGTTACGAGGTTTCGCCCGCAAGACGAAGGACGGTCCACAAGCACGGCGTCTCTTGGCGCTGGCGGCCATTTATGATGGAGCGACGCGCACCGAAGCAGCCAAGATCGGTGGAGTGACGCTGCAGATCGTGCGGGACTGGGTCATGAAGTTCAACACGCTTGGTCCGGAAGGACTCATCGACAGGAAAGCGCCGGGCCAAGCCTCGCGGCTAAACGCAGCTCATCGTGCGGCGCTCATCAAGATCATCGATGAAGGACCTATCCCGGCGATCCACGGCGTAATACGCTGGCGGCTCGTCGATCTCTGCCAGTGGGTCTTTGAAGAGTTCCGGGTCACTGTCTCAATCCAGACGCTCAGCCGCGAGCTGCGAGCCCTTGGATACCGGAGGCTTTCGGCACGCCCACGTCATCATGCACAGACCGAAGGCGCGATCGATGATTTTAAAAAAGTTTCCCCGCACGCCTGGATGAGATCGCACGAGAAAAGAACATCGCGCCGGAGCGCATAGAAGTCTGGTTCGCCGATGAAGCGCGGATCGGACAGAAAAACAAGATCACACGGCGTTGGGCGCGGCGCGGGACACGACCCTCGGCGCCTGCCGATCAGCGTACCGTCTCGGCCTATATATTCGGTGCGATCTGTCCTGACGAAGGCAAGGGGGCCGGGCTCGTCCTCCCCCGTTGCGACACAGAGGCGATGAACTTGCATCTGGCTGAAATCGCCACGCAGATCGCACAAGACGCTCATGCCGTGCTCATTCTCGATCAGGCCGGATGGCATCTTTCGGGCCGGCTTGCCGTCCCAGACAACATCACCATCGTTCCGCTGCCCTCGAAATGCCCTGAGCTCAATCCTCAAGAGAACATCTGGCAATTCATGCGCGACAACTGGCTCTCAAACCGCATCTTCAAATCCTACGCCTAGAACAAACTCATCGAGCAACCTTGGAAGATCATGTCCATCGGCACACGGGATTGGGCCTCGGGGTCATAATCAACAAGAATTGGTATAAGTCGCGACTTTGCCCTCAGGGGCATGAGGTTCGCCTGATGTCGCCGGACTATGTGCGGCCCTATGTGAAGGCGTGAAAGAACGACGATTTGGACGCCGAGGCGATTGCCAAGGCGGCGATGCGGTTTGTTGAGGTCAAGCGCCAGGCTCAATCGGACATTCAGGCGCTGCATCGGGCGCGCGAACGCTTAGTGTCGGAGCGCACCGCGCTGATCAATCACCTGCGGGCGCTGCTGCTGCATCGAAACAAAGACGTCATTCTCGGCGAGGACGGCTATGCAAATCGAAGCGGCGGCGCCCCGCGAAACATCTTTTCCCTGATGGGCTTCGCGCTCAAAATACGGAAGTCCGTCTCGCCCTCTCCAACCCGGGCAATTGAACTGTTCCAGGATGACAGGAACAAGGCCTTGCGCTTGTTCGCCGGGTGATGCCAGACTTTACTGAATCGCTTTGACGGAATGAGAGCTCAGAAGGCCGCTCTCCATTACTGCGGGGCGGCTGCCATACCGCCCAAATGACCGGCGACGGTAAAAATATCCTTGTCGCCGCGCCCTGATATATTGACCACCAAGAGATGATCCTCGGGCTTGGTTGGCGCGATGTCCAAAACCTTGGCGAGCGCATGGGCGGGCTCCAGTGCCGGGATGATGCCCTCCAATTGCGCGCAGAGCTGGAATGCCGCGAGCGCCTCCACGTCGGTGGCTGAAAGATAAGTGACGCGGCCGGTTTCCTTGAGCCAGGCGTGCTCGGGACCAATGCCCGGATAGTCGAGCCCGGCCGAGATCGAATGGCCTTCCTCGATCTGCCCGTCGGCATTCATCAGCAAATAGGTGCGATTGCCGTGCAATACGCCGGGCCTGCCGCCAGCGAGTGATGCGGCATGCTTTTTGTCGAGGCCGAAGCCAGCCGCCTCGACGCCATAGATTTCCACCGCAGAATCATCGAGGAAGGGATGAAAGAGGCCGATCGCGTTGGAGCCGCCGCCGATACAAGCGAAGAGCGAATCCGGGAGCTTGCCCTCCGCGGCCTGCATCTGTGTCTTTGTTTCTTCGCCGATCACGCATTGGAAATCGCGGACCATGGCGGGATAGGGATGTGGGCCAGCCGCGGTGCCGATGCAGTAGAATGTGTTTTCGACATTGGTGACCCAGTCGCGCAAGGCCTCGTTCATGGCATCTTTTAGGGTTTTGGCGCCGGACTCGACCGGCACGACCTTGGCGCCGAGCAGCTTCATGCGAAAGACATTCGGCTCTTGCCGCGCGACATCGACGGAACCCATGTAGACGATGCATTCGAGCCCGAAGCGCGCGCAAGCGGTGGCTGTCGCGACGCCATGCTGGCCAGCCCCCGTCTCGGCAATGATCCGCGTCTTGCCCATCCGTCGGGCGAGCAGGATTTGGCCGAGCACATTGTTGATTTTGTGTGCGCCCGTGTGATTGAGTTCCTCGCGCTTAAAGTAGATCTTTGCACCGCCCGGCCGCCCGGCTGCGGCAGCTTTCTGTCGCACATAGCCCGTCATGCGTTCGGCAAAATAAAGCGGACTTGGCCGCCCGACATAGTGGGTCAGCAGATTGTCGAGCTCAGCCTTGTAGGCCGGATCCTGCTTGGCAATGGTGTAATGTTTCTCAAGATCGAGGATCAGCGGCATCAAGGTTTCGGCAACAAACCGGCCGCCGAAAATCCCGAAATGGCCGCGCTCGTCGGGGCCGGTGCGAAAGGAATTGAGAGCTGAGGCCACCGCCTATGCCTTTCTGGCGAAACATTTGATGTGATCCCGCGCAAAACAGAGTGGTAGAGACCGCGAGCGATCGCATTTGAAGCGGTCATGGTCCAGGATATGTCAAGACAAATCGGGTTTTCCTGCCTGACTGGCGTGCTCTTCCGCGTGCCGCAGGTTTAGCCGCTTCGCGTAGCCAAACTAAGGTTTGCATCGGCTCTGCGCACCGCGGTTACGAAAGCCGCGATCTTGTCCCTATCCTTTTTCCCACTCGCGGTTTCAACTCCGGAGGAAACATCGACCCCTTGCGCGCGGGTCTGGGCGAGCGCCACCGCCACATTATCCGGGTCGAGGCCGCCTGCCAGCAGCCATGGTTTCTTGGTTTCGATCATGCCAAGCAAGCTCCAGTCGAAGCTCTCCCCGTTGCCTCCTGGCCGTCCTGTAGTTGGGCGCGGCTTGGCATCGAAAAGCAAATAGTCTGCGACGGCATCGAAGAGTGAAACGCAGGCGAGATCGGTGGCCTCGCCAATCCCGATTGCCTTCATGACGGGAAGGCCAAAACGGGCACGAATGGAAGCGACCCGTTCCGGCGTTTCACTCCCATGCAGTTGAAGGAGCCCTGGGTCAAGCGCAGCGATCGCCGCCGCGAGCGATGCATCATCGGCATTGACCGTCAGCAAAACCTTGCAGGCACGGCCCGCGGCCCGCCAACCAAGACTGGCGGCTTGCTCCAAAGAGACATGTCTGGGGCTTTTGTCGAAATAGACAAAGCCGACCATGTCCGCGCCAAAGGCAAGCGCCGCATCAAGCCCAGCCTCCGTCGAAAGGCCGCATATTTTGACAAGGACGCTCATGGGCCTTTACCCGGACTCGATCAATGTGACATTTCATTCGTACAGGGTAGCGAGCCTTTGCAGGCGTCGCGGCCCCGCCCCGGCGCTCCCGGGACGAACACTCTGCCAGTGGTTTAGGGCTGGAATTTTTACAAAAGCTTCTGTTTCTCACCTTGACGAGGCAATGAGAGCCGCGCGATTTCCGCCCGCATCGCATGCGCTTCACTCTTTGCCCGGCGCGCCGCGCGACGGTACTTGCCTTGTTCCAACCAGGTCACCACACTGCCCAATATGAGTCCGACGAAGGCGGCAAGGAGCATCACGATATCGAGGGGCGCCGTGATTTGGGTTCCCCCGGGCTTGGGGCCGGCAAAGGGATCAAGATATATGGTCACCAACTGCCGGTTGCCCACTGACACGGCCAAAATAACAAGCGCGACCGGAAGTAGAAAGAGGAATTCCAAAACTCGCTTCATCTGCGCCCGCCGCTGGATTCGCCACCTTTAATGGCGCGCTTCTAAATGATTTTTCGCGAATAGGTAAGATCCGCGGATGCGGCAATCAAGGAAAACGCCGGGTCGATGGTGAGAGAGGCCATATTGCAATCACGGCCTGCATATATTTTCATAAGCGAGCGACACGAGCCTTCAATGCCATATAGGTGCGGGGCAGAGCTTAGTCACCGTGACCCTGATTGAGACGTTCCCGCATTTCCTTGCCAGTCTTGAAAAAGGGAACTGTTTTTTCATTTACCGGCACATGCGCTCCAGTGCGGGGATTGCGACCGACCCTTGCGTCCCGGTGTTTCACGGAAAATGCTCCAAAACCGCGCAGTTCGACCCGGTCGCCACGAGATAAAGCGTTTGTGATTTCATCGAGAATAGCATTGACGATTTTTTCTACATCGCGAAGGTAGAGATGCGGATTACGATTGGCAATCCGCTGTACAAGCTCGGATTTGATCATCGGCCCCGTCCAGCAAAATTTTCGTTGTCCAAAATTAATCTATAGTCTGCCAAGCCTCAGTTCGTGCTGTCAACTTGCCAAATCGATAATAGACCGTCAAGCATGCGCCCATGTGCGGCATTTGCGGCATGATCGAGGGCAAAACTCAAACCGCTAAGACCAAGAACTTCCGCAGCCCATGCGGAAAAGCTCAAAATGCCCAATCGTTCCAGGGTTCGCTCCTGTTTCCAGTCCCGCACGGGCAGATCCTTTGGAATATTCTTCTCCTGCTGAAGCCAAGTGATGGCTTCGCGCTCCCCGCCAAGGTGATCGACGAGATGCAGATCGATTCCCTGCCGGCCGGTGAAAACCCGTCCATCAGCGACAATTTCCAATTGCTCGTCCGTCATTCCCCGGCGTTCTTTTACGAGCGATTTGAACCAGGAGAAACTATCACCGACGAGCGCGGCGAGTGCGGCGCGCGCTTCCGGGCTCGTTGGCTCGAACCCATTCGGCGACGCCTTGAGGGGAGAGGATTTCACATCCTCCACTTTCACACCGACCGTGTCGAGTAATTTGGTGAAATTCGGGTATTGGACAAGGACACCTATCGAACCAACGAGTGCATTGCCAAGCGCGACGATCCGGTCGGTCCCAAGAGCGGCGATATATCCCCCGGAGGCCGCCATGCTGCCGACCACAGCAACGGTCGGTTTCTTGGCCGAGAGTCGACGGAGAGCGTCATACAGCCTTTCCGCTCCCGAAGTGGTGCCACCTGGGCTGTCGATCGTTATAAGAACCGCTTCAGCGCCTTTGGAATCTTCAATTTTCTGGATCAGTTTCAGGGTTTCGCGGTCGCCGGTGATGATGCCTTCGATCGCGAGTCTCGCGATATGAGGCGTGAAATTGAGGGTCGATCCGGTTCCAAGGAGGCGAAGGCCCAAGGCGGCAACACCGAGGATCAGCACCGAGAAGGCCGCGATGCGCCAATACGACAATTTGCGCAGCAAAACACGGCGTTCGGCAAGGTAGTCCGCAAAAAGAGGCGCAGCCATCGCAATCCATGAGTTAGGGGTTTGGTCAGCCAGCCGGTCCGCTCCAGCAGCTGAGACCAAGGATAATTATGTAAAGCAGGTTTGTGTTGATCGGACAACCCGTTGGCGGCCGCAAATCGATCGGAACCTCGGTTTTGGCGCTCCCTATCCTTTCAACATGACACCGAAGCCGTGGCGGGCGGCGAAAATCCGCACAGCAAGGCTATCCCAAGACAATTCAATAAACGGTGATAGCGCTTTCGCGGCCACAGCGTCCGCCTTGCGCGCCAAAAAAATCGACATGGCGCATCTTCCGGAGCCCGATGGAACGGCTGTAGGTGTGTATGTGTATTGTTTAATCAGTCCGCTTTAGGCACAAAAAACCCGCGTGAAAATATTTCACGCGGGCGCGCTAATTCATATCATTCGTGCGGCGCCAGCCGCATTTCAAGTTTTATTCTTCGGTCTTTCCCTTGGTGTCCTTCTTGGGCCCGTCCTCGCGCGCCTTTAGCGCGGCGCCGAGAATATCGCCGAGTGAAGCACCGGAATCAGCCGAGCCATATTGCGCAATCGCTTCTTTCTCCTCGGCGACTTCCAACGCCTTGATCGAGACAGAAATCTTGCGGGCTCGGCGGTCGAAGACGGTGACCCTTGCATCGACCTTCTCGCCCACTGCAAAGCGCTCCGTCTTTTGATCGCCCCGGTCCCTTGCGAGTTCGGTACGTTTGACAAAGGCGGTTAAATCGGTCCCGATAATCTTCACATCGAGTCCCCCATCCTTTACTTCGAGCACCTCGCATGTGACGACTGAGCCTTTCTTGATGTCCGGGCCTTCGTCGCCTGGCTTTGTGCCGGTATCGCCTTGTGGCTGCGCCGCGAATGGATCGGCGACGAGCTGCTTGATGCCAAGCGAGATGCGCTCTTTTTCGATATCGACGTCGAGCACCTTGGCCTTGACCGTATCTCCCTTCTTATAGGCCTCTATAATTTGTTCGCCAGGTTTGGTCCAATCGAGGTCGGAGAGATGGACCATGCCGTCTACGTCGCCCTCAAGGCCGATGAAAAGACCGAATTCGGTCTTGTTCTTGACCTCGCCCTCGACATCCGAGCCGGGGGGGAATTTCTCGGCGAAGGCTTCCCAAGGATTAACGAGCGTCTGCTTCAGGCCGAGCGAAATGCGACGCTTGATCGAATCGACTTCGAGGACCTGAACCTCGACCTCCTGGCTTGTCGCGACTATCTTTCCCGGATGCACGTTCTTTTTAGTCCAGGACATTTCCGACACATGGATGAGGCCTTCGATCCCCGGTTCGAGTTCGACGAAAGCACCATAATCGGTGATGTTCGTAACTCGGCCCTGGAACCGCGCGCCGAGCGGGTATTTCGTCTCGATGCTCTGCCACGGATCTTCGAGCAGCTGCTTCATGCCAAGCGAGATCCGATGTGTGTCGTGATTGATCTTGATGATTTTGACGCGTACCGTTTGGCCGATGGTCAAGACCTCCGTAGGATGATTGACACGGCGCCAGGCGACGTCCGTCACATGCAGAAGCCCGTCGATGCCGCCGAGATCGACGAAGGCGCCGTAATCGGTAATGTTCTTCACGACACCGTCGATCACCTGGCCTTCCGCGAGATTGGCGACGATTTCATGCCGTTGCTCGGCGCGGGATTCCTCGAGCACGGTGCGGCGCGAGACGACAATATTGCCGCGGCGGCGGTCCATCTTCAGAATTTGGAAGGGCTGCGGCGTCTGCATAAGCGGCGTCACGTCGCGGATTGGGCGGATATCGACCTGACTGCGCGGCAAAAACGCTACGGCACCGTCGAGATCGACCGTGAAGCCGCCCTTGACCTGATTGAAGATGATCCCTTCAACCTTTTCCTGTTTCTCGAAAGCCTTTTCGAGCTTGACCCAGCTTTCCTCGCGCCGGGCCTTGTCGCGAGAGATGACAGCCTCGCCAAGCGCGTTCTCGATCCGCTCGAGATAAACCTCGACTTCGTCGCCGGGCTTGAGCATGCCTTCACGTCCGGGCCCTTGAAATTCCTTGAGCGGTACGCGGCCTTCCGTCTTCAGACCGAGATCGATGACGGCGACGTCTTTTTCGATCGCGACGACACGGCCCTTGATGACCGAACCCTCGAAGGCTTCGTTCTGGCCATAGCTTTCATCAAGAAGCGCCGCAAAATCCTCGCGCGTTGGCGCGTAGGTATTGGTGGATGCCATTTGTTCTCCTGAATTGCCCGAATGCGGGCGGCGCCGGGGTTTGGGTTGGTTGCGCTTCCATCCGCCAGCGTCTGTCGGCAGTGCGACAAACCACCGCTCGAAAGCGGGCCGGCGCTTGGACGGCGGAAAGAAGCAGGGTTTAAGTCGGGTATTTAGCAAGCGGCAGGCTTGGCGGCAAGAGGAGAGAAGAGCCCTTTGGGCCAGTTTGAGTCAGGCACAGAAAAAGCCCCGCTTAAGCGGGGCCATTCGTGTGAGTGTTCATTCGCCGATGATAATGCTGTCGTGGGCCAGAGTTTCAGACTCAATTTGGCCCCGCCTCACATAAATGTCTATGTGATTGCCGTTTCCGAAGTGATCTAACTCTAACCGAAGTGGGCCGTTTCGAGATGACCGGTCATGAATGAATGCGGACAAGCACTCGTATCGGCCCACTTCTGACTTGTATGTCGCCACCTGTAAAAGGCTGCCACATTCTGGCGGTGCAGGGCTCAATCTGAGATTTCCCTGACCAGCGAATGCCGTGACGAAGGGTCTAAAGAACCTTAGAAGTCGGCAGAAGCTGACGAGCTCAGCCGTACAATCTTCAGGGTAGCCGTACCCCGTTCGATCATCCCGAGTGCAACCGCCGCTCCCCGCGCAAGGTCGAGCTCCCGGCCCCGGACAAAGGGACCACGATCGTTAATGCGCACGATCACGGAGCGGCCCGTAGCTGGATTGCTGACATATAGCCGCGTTCCAAATGGCAGCGTTCTGCTGGCGGCAGTAAAACCATGTTGATTGAAGCGTTCTCCCGATGCTGTCCGGGAACCAGACGAATAAAATGAGGCTCTTACAAAAGTGCCTTCATATGAACTGGCATGAGAAGCCGTGGTGGACAGTGACATAAACGAGAATATGATAATTACTACACTTGTTACTCTCAACATATCTACCCTTAGTTGTGAACGATTGCGGGTAGATAGATTTTAATTGTGACCAGAAAAAGATTATGAAAGGATTGGATAGTTTCAATTATACATGGATATAGAGAACTGATGTACAGAGCCGCTATCATCCGGAACAAAATCAGCGCATATCATACTGAAATCTAAGCTTATCTATACAGAAACTCGACTGATTTCAGTTTGTTATGGATATTGTTTAGGTATCTGCAGCGTTATAGCCTGTTTTGGATCCGATCTTGGAGATCAGAACGATCTGATTTTGCCGAACAAACGGTTTGACCTGCCGATCGCAGTGTTTGATGTGTGAATAGGCGGTCCCATGCGTCGTATGGCGCTTTGCCTAACGGATGTAGTTTTGGCCCAAAGGAACCGTACCAAAGTGTTTCACGTGAAACACTTTTGACTGATTGCGCCAAAAACCGAGGTGTTCTTCCAGGGCTGAAATAGGGCTTACGCGGCGTCGCGGCCACGCTGTCCCGCGGCAGCCGCGCGGATCGCCGCGATGTTCGACGCGTACTGGCTGGGGCCGCCCTTGAAGACGGCGGACCCCGCGACGAGCGTATCGGCGCCGGCCGCTGTGACGAGGCCGGCGGTCTCTGGAGTTATTCCGCCATCGACCTCGATACGGACGTCGCGGGCGCCGATCATCGCTTTCAATTCCGCGACCTTGTCCACGGCCGAACCAATAAACGCCTGACCGCCAAAGCCGGGATTGACCGACATGACCAGCACCAGATCGACGAGATCAAGAACATGCTGGAGGCTCGACACCGGGGTTGCCGGATTGAGCACGGCGCCAGCTCTTTTACCAAGCGCATGGATCGCTTGTAGCGAGCGGTAAAGGTGCGGCCCTGCCTCGACATGGACCGATATCGAATCCGCCCCGGCTTCCGCGAAGGCGGCGAGATAGGGATCGCAGGGAGCGATCATGAGATGCACGTCGAAGGGGATTTTCGCAAATGGACGCAAAGCGTGCACGACCGCTGGCCCGATCGTGATGTTCGGGACGAAATGGCCATCCATGACATCAATATGAATCCAGTCGGCGCCGGCACCCGAA
>Ga0181535_10008485_pt1 | contig 10094 bp, 8 predicted proteins | sample PEATcosm2014_Bin_44_FD_119774 | JGI IMG/M metagenome (GOLD analysis project Ga0181535, IMG submission 119774) | Peatland microbial communities from MTU Mesocosm Facility, Houghton, MI, USA - PEATcosm2014_Bin17_30_metaG | ecosystem: Environmental > Terrestrial > Soil > Wetlands > Peat | place...
ACTTCCCTGTGATCAAACCGTCTCTAAAGCGTGTGTCTGTAATTGTCCAACAGAAATAGGAAAGAACCTTTTGGCTGTCGGTATCATAGGCGGCACTGCATAACGTGTGCGGAGATAAATTGCGCTGGACCGTCTTCTCATCGATCTCGTACATCAATTCGCCGTGAAACTTCTGCCGGGCGAGCTCAAACAGTTTTTCCAAAAACGCTCTGCCGCGACATTCTGAGGATGTGAGATAACGGATCATAGGTGAGATCAAGAAGCGCCGGGACGAGACCGGACGATTCCCATGCCATTCAACGGCGGAAAGCGCGATAATGTAAATAGCGGCCTTGGATAACAATTTAAGGCCAAACACCATTATCATCTTGACTATTGTAAAAATCAGTTCATATTATCGCTATTATGAAGGCGATGGGGATAAAAAGGGAATTCGCTCACGCTGCGGTGGTTGCTGCCACCGCTTTGGGCACGCTCAGCCAGGCGCACGGTCAAAGCACGTTCGACTTCACTGCGGTAGGCAACACAGGCGACCAATCGCCGATACACGCAGATGGTTACACAATTCCTGCTGAAGGGACAATTGTATATCACTTCACTGGAGTTGATCCATCGCTGGCCAATTCTGGAACGCTGATGGGGAGCACCTATGCCACCATCCAGACGACAAGTGGCTTCGTAGATACCACACCGATGCAATTTGCTTGGTATGCATTGCTCCAAAGCACGGGGAATGGAAGCAACGACGTGTTTATCGGTGCGACCATTCCGAGCAGTCCAGAGGCTTATTTATGGGACGACGTGGTATTGCCTGACAGTTTTACGTTGAATACCGTCGCGGACTATAGCCAACTTTTCAACGCCCTGAGTACGCCGGGACGGGATCATTTAGATGCGGATGTCGGGAATATCACGCCAGAGATTACTGCTGTTGCCCAAACATTCAGCATGAGTACGATTCCAGAGCCATCGAGTATGGCCCTTTTTGGTGTGGGAACGGCACTGGCATTGGTGAAGCTTGGCAGGCTAAAGAAATCGGCAATGACGGTCAGAAGCCCCAAAAGGCAATCATTGGAAGTGACGTCATCGCGTTAGAGTCACGGTGGCGCCGGTTTGAAGGAAAATGGCGGTCGCAAGGTCGGAGTTGTCGTTCGGGTCTTGAATTCCTGTCACCTGCGAACCTTGTTTCTCGAATAGTCTTATTATGCTGGCAGGGACCCCGCCGGTATATGACCCTGGACCCGGTGGTGATCCGTAAAATCCATCCGGAGAGGACAAGGTTGGGGCTTTCGGTGTTCCTGCTGTTGATCCCCCAAGCGGGATGTTGGAAAGGCTGATGGTCCAGGAACCCATGCTGCCGGCAGAATCGGTAGGATACAACGGATTGGGGTGGCCCGGATTCGGGTTGCTTGGGTTGTTTTCAAAACCACGCTGGAGGTCTATCCCGTCGCCGGGGGTGTTGAGAAATTCCAGCAACCGGTAGGCTGCATTTTGATCTGGCGAGGTCGCCAGTTGCCCGCCCAAAGAGATCCAGCGGTTACGAGCGTCCTCAATTTCAGTTAATTGCTGCGTATTAACTGTAAATTGAGCTTGTTGCTGGACATTTAGGAATTTCGGAATGGTTATCGCCGCCACAACCGCCAATACCGCCAACGCCACGAGCAGTTCGATGAGCGAAAAACCTTTCTGACAACAACTCGGCGCCATGCTGTTCAGTACGGATCAAACAATGGCAAACCGTAGATGCAATTTGACCATGATGGTATTAAGAAACACCAGCAAACAGCCGTTTCTTTTGCCATGATCAAGCAAATCGTCGCGGTCCTGCAAAAGAGATGCGTGAGCCTGTGGCTTTTTCTCTTTTCTTTGGTTTTGCTTGGCTGCGCCCTCGCGGCATACGGGTTTGTCAGCGCTTCGTTAAGAGGATTTGTTGATGCTATGGAATACGAGAACACCCACGAGTATTATCGTGAGTACCTGCATGAGTTTAAATATGGGATCGGCGTGACGGCTCTCGACTTGACTGAGGCACAACGCAAAGAAAGGGCTGCGCAATTACCCCGTTTGGAACGGCAGCTAAATATAAGTGATGAAGAGTTGGACAATAGCAAGGCCAAAGTGATGTTGTGGAATGCGGCAGCCCTTTGCCCGTATTGGGGATATTTGAAGAAATAGTCAGACGCGTTGGGCTCATATCCACGCAACAAGTGGAAGAACCGCTTCTCAGGGGAGCTTCAGCACTCGGAAGGGACGGTGGAAGGGCTTGGGTCAGACATAAGCTGTATTGTCCAAGAGACAGGATGGGGGCGCAACCGAGCAAATTTTCGGGGTCCAATGTACTTCCGGTCTGCCTTGTGGGTGGTCCTCAAAAGTCCATTGCTGTCCAATTTAGGCCAACAGCAGCCGCTTTCCCGGTAGATTTTCGTTGCCTCTGCTTTGAACCGGCTACATAAGAGGAGGCGATGAGCACGACGAAAAGCAATCATGAAATTCTGGCGGACCTGATGCAGTACGCCCAGCATACCGTGACGCGATGGATGAGGGAACGTGGCGGTTTTGATCACACAATTTTCATTGATGGAATTGAAGGCAGGGTGACCTACTCGCCGCCATGGCACTTGCGAAACGAATGCTATGACGCTCTGGCGGAGGTCGCACGCGAGATGTGCTCGGCCTACGGCGCGAAGGCCATCGTAATGGCGGGCCAAGGCGGCAGAGATTATTTCGAGGCATGGTCCGGTCGGGAGGTCAATCCGGTGGAGGTAAGAATAAAAGGCGCAAATGAAGTGGTTGCTATCATCGGTGAGACCGAAGGTGAATTGCAGAAGCTGGTTTTGCCGACGCTGCGCACAGTGGATGGCCGTTTCCGTGGCTTCGGTTCGCCAGTCGAGATTCCCGACGATTATGTATCACGGTATTTTTATGGACACTTGGCAAATATCGTGGATGACAAGCAGGATCGGGACTACTTTAAGAAGTTATTGCATGAAGATGGGCACCAGATTTACCGCAATCCCGTCGAAGCAGTAGTTGGATTGGCCAACGATGGGATTAGCAGACTTATGAAATATGCGAATGAACCCCGCGAGCGTGCTGCGCTGGATGAACTCTTTAAGCAGACTGAATTGGTGGCTCAGGGCCAAATGTGTGGTGCCAAGGAAATCATCCCGGCGGTGGTATTGAGAACAAAGAACAACCACTACATTGACGTGCCTTTGGATCAAATGCGTGCCTGTTCTCCCCGTGGAGACCTGCACGAGGTCATCCAGGCGGTGTGCATTCAAGCAGATGTTGATGCTGCGACGATATTGCTGCCGAACACGCTTAAAGCAGAGGGACGGTCTCCGGACGGCAAGGATGAAAAGCAGGAGGTTGCCTTGATGATTGGCTGTACACAGCAGATTCGGGAGGAAAGAGCGATGCCTATGATAAGGATGCCGGATGGAAAGTTCATTGGGTTTGCCAAGACATGGCATCTGCCACATTCCAAAGAAGCCGAGAAATATCAACAATTCATACCAGCAAAAGAGCCAACTGAGTTTGATCGCGAAATGGCGGAGGAATTTCTAAAAAAGGCGGGCATCAATATTTCGTCGCCATGCGAGCAAGGGATTCACAAGTACCAGGAAAAAGATCGCAAAAACAAGGCCAAGGGATATTCACGATGAGGTCGGATGGCTTTTCTGCGGCTATACATAACCAACATTTGCGAAAGATGTGGATGTAAGCAGAATGCTAAAAGATGGTGGATTCTGTTTGCGTTTTTTGTGTTACCAGTATTGCATTAGCTATGGGTTCATTTGTTTGCACGCTGGCTGAGGGAAAATATCATGTCGGAGTCGGCGCCCTGGTCAATTCACTTCATGCAGCCGGATTTCGGGGCTGGCTCTATTGCGGTTATCGGGGGAAGTTACCGGATTGGTTTAAGACACACAAGGAACTATTTAAAGGCAGACGTCTGATGGAAGTTGATGGTATCCACGTCGTTTATGTGCCGTTGGAAACTGATATTCATTTTACAAACTATAAACCTCAGTTCATGCTGGACATTCTTGACGAGCTCGGGTCTAAAGCGCAACGGATATTCTATTTTGATCCCGATATTGTTGTTAAGTGTAGAATGCAAATGCTTGAATGGTGGTGTCGAGACGGAGTGGCGCTGTGCGAAGGGTCAATGGGAAATATGCCTGACCGGCATCCTCTGCGGATTGGTTGGCGTGAGTGGTTGAAGTCTCAAGGATATTCCTCTTTTGTTCCACGAGACAAATATTTCAACGCTGGATTCGTTGGAGTTGAAAACACAAACACGGAGGTGCTGAAAATGTGGCAAAGGATTATTGAGCAAATCGGACAAGCAAATGGAACGTTGGACAAACTTGTGGTGTCGAGTCGCGACAATATTTTTTACATTCCAGATGAATATGCGTTGAACATGGCATTAATGTGTTCGGTGGTAAATGTGAACTCATCAGGCCTTGAAGGAATGGACTTCAAGCCACAGGGCAATCTGTTGTCGCATTATGGAGGCAGGCCAAAGCCTTGGGACAGACATTTCATAAGGGGCGCACTAAAGGGCCAATGCCCGACTTTAGGGGCTCGTCTGTTTGCGAAAATGCTCGTGCGTCCGTTGCGAGTCATGCCACAGTTTCATGTGTTGCTTTTGCGATTCAGAATCACCTTAGCAGCTCAAATTAGCCGGTTCATCAAGCAGACGCAATATGCTTGCAATTAGTAATCAGTGGTAGCGTGGACACAGGAGATATTGATAAACCTTTTTCGCGAATGGCGCAGTCGCTTATAGAAAGTGGATGAGTGACGGTTGAAGTGGACATAACATGGATTGTTCAAGATGGCGGGAGAGGGGTGCAATCGAGGAAGTATTGCGTGGTTGTCTGCCTTGAACTGTTTCAGGTTTTAATTGAGCGGATTGCCGAAAGCGTTAGAATTGGGCTGTGAGCGGCTGGCCTACAGCGACAAACGAGAACGGTATTTTCCGAGTCGTCACCTACAATTTGGAAAACTACCTCGACAAGACGGCAAAAAAGGGCAGCGTCAAATCTCCTGAGTCAAAACTCAAAATCCGCGAATTTCTTGGGGCCATCAGGCCAGATGTCATCGCCTTGCAGGAAATCGGCAGCACGAATACGTTGCACGAACTCCGTGCCTCGCTTGCCTCTGAACGCTTGGATTTTCCACATTGGGAGCATGTTGCGGGATCGGACGAGGATCTTCATGTCGCGGTATTGAGCAAATTCCCATTTGCCGGCCGTCGCCCGCATGTCGAGGAGCGCTATACGCAAAACGGGCAGTCGTTTCGCGTGCGCCGGGGCTTCGCGGAAGTGGATGTCCAGGTAAATCCACGATTCTCATTTACCCTGTTTGCGGCTCATTTGAAGTCGAAGAATGAAAACGCACAAGTCGGTGCCGATGTCCTCCGTTTGGAAGAGGCACGGCTTTTACGGGAAATAATTGATGTTCGTTTGAAGAAATCCCCTGACGCCAAAATTGTTGTCTGCGGCGACTTCAACGACACGAAAAAATCGAGGGTGGTCAGAACCATTGTCGGTGCGGGTAAACATCGCTTGGTGGATGCACTGCCGCAAGCCAGTGGCGGTGAGGCTTGGACGAATTATTTTGAGGAAGGCGGTCGTTACGAGCGAATTGATTTTATGCTGATGAATTTGGCAATGGCGCGATGTTGGCGGTCTGAGCGCAGCGGGGTTTATGAGTCACCCGACTGGAAACTAGCGTCGGATCACCGGCCCGTCATCGCAGCGTTTTGTGCCCTCTGAATTGATGCGCCCGTGATGACATAGACTGTCCAAGGCAACAAACACCATTGGTAACCGCTAAAAAACTTGCTCTTATAGCCGTATTTAGAAGCCTCTAATGTATCATACGCCTGCGAACCTATCCAATAACAACCCATGAACTGAATTGCTGAACCGTCAATCAATATGCTTGTCAATAATCCGCTCGGCCAAGGATCGCCAGGACGTTTCATCGTGGACATTGTAAACAAACGGTGCTTGGGCTGTCCCAGGCATATCATCAATAACGATGTCTGGTTTCGCGGTGTAGCCTTCAAAGAAATCACTGAGATTGTGCAACGCCGCGACTTTTCGTGCATACTCTGCGCCAACTGATGACCACAGGAATAAGTGGCATCCTCTGTCACGCAATCGTCGCAATGCTTCCGGTGCGCCATCAAATAATCGGCCTTGGTTATCCACTAGCGTCAAATCAACATCAACAAAGATATTCGCGTTTTTCACAAACAATAGGATTATCGGACGTCAAGTATTGCATTCCACGCACAAAAGCCGGGTGATTGCTACTCAGGTAAAAGCGTGGACAACACCAGTATGAATTATCGGTCCAATTTACGCTGGGTTTCAATACGTGTCGCACCGTGTGCAACCAAGGTGGAATCGAGTGACCGCAAAAGTGGCTCTCCTGTAACACTGGCAGCGTCTGCGTCCAAAGCAAAATAGTAGGCAAGCACCTGTGACTCGGGATTAATTGCTAGGCCGGTCCAAAAGCGTATGGATTTAGTTGAGGATTCAACTCGACCACATTGATACCGTCCCTTTGCTGAATTAACTGCATCACCAGGTTCATTGTGGATTTTAGTTCCTTCGGGCTTCACACTTGTCAGCCATTCACTAGTAGGTTCCTCACTAATGCGGTAGATCAAATTTGTGCAATGCGGCCTGCAAAATGCCTGCATCCCGGATGCCAATAAAATCCGTTCTGCTACATATCCAAGCTTTCGCCGTCTCGACCACGGAAATGACCAACCTTGAATAGCAGCGGCGCCGTCTTCTCCAACGACGACCCTTACTTTAGCGCCTAAATATTCAATAATCCCGCCACGGTCCAGCCGTTGAACAGTGAATCCACTTTGCTCCATCGGCATCCACCAGCATTCCGATAATTTTTGTGGCCACGAATAAATGACGTATCCCATAGAATAGTTCGTCTAAGTGTTTGTTTATGGAACCCAACCTCTGAGGAACGCAGAGCCAGCGGCAGTAACGCAAGTCCAAGCAGCTCCACCGGTTGCCGTCACCGCAGCCGAATTAAGAATTGGAATTCCAGTAACCGTAAAATAAGCATTTGCCGCAGTTTGCGAGGCTAAATATGGGCTTACAGTCATATTTCCCAGTGAGCTTCCAACCGCGTTTACCCACGTGCCTTCAGTCCCGTAAGCGACATGAATAGGTGATAAAGACAAGTCGCCCGCTCCTACAGCAACATTCATTGTCGGCAATCCAGCGGCTCCCCAAATCCCAACGCCTCCCGCCATTGTTACTGCGCCAGCCGAGAGGCCCAACAGATTCTCCACATAAGGCGTTGCTGCCGGATTTGCGGGAGTGGCAGTCGAATACAATGGTGCTGCAGCCTGATTCCAATTTTGCCACGTCCAACCTGGGGGATATAATCCAAGTCCAATTGTATTTCCCATTGCCGTGACTGTATTATTAAGTCCATTGCCAACGCCATTAAACGATTCCGCATAATCAATCGTCTTGTCTATCCAATCTTCAGGCTCATCCGTTATTCCGCCCATGTTAAAGCCAAATGGGTTAGCTAAGTTCGCAGGCGTGGCGCTCGAACCTGTCAGCCAGGTTGGGCCAGCGTTATTACCCACCGCCCCTAAACCAGTTGGATCAAGAAAGCTCGCTGGATTGCCGTTAAACGCCGCATAGAAATTCAACCCTCCACCGAAGCCAGATGGATCGGCGCTGATAAAACGGCAGATATAAGGATTATAGAACCGCGCCCCCATGCTGTATAGACCGTTGGGGTCGGTCATTATGCCAAATCGGCCATTAAACAAGAATGGCGTGTCGTCCGTGCCCGCCCGGTAAGTCAGTGTTCCGTAAAGCGAATACTCGAAACGGTCCACCACCAGACCATTGTCCGCCGTGAGCGCAATTGTACTGCCGCGGGAATCGTAGTGATACGTCAGCGTGTTCGTGCCGGCAGCCGTCTCGGTGATTTGATACAGCAAGCCCGCCCCATAAATGTAATAGTTTGTTACACCGTTCTTAATCCGCATCAAGACCTGAGGCAACTTCGCATTTGGATTCACCACATAGGCAACCGAATTTGTCCCATAGGTCTGGCAAATGCGGTTGTTCATAGCATCATAGATGTTCGTGACACCGCCTGCGTTCAACAAGCGGTTGCGAATATCGAACGTGTAGCTGGCAAAATTATCGTTGGTGAGTGGTCCGGAAATCAGATTGCCATCGCGGTCCACATTGACACTCAACCCGTCCACTGTTTTTAGCCGGTTGTCATCATCGTATGTCATTGTGCGTGAGGCGGGCGCATTGGTGTGTGGCAGAGGCGCAGTAAATTCCCACTGCATCGTAGCGTTTGAGTTCCAGTAGTGCCGAAGCCAGGCAATCGGAAGGCTATTGCCCATCTGTTCTAAAATATTCGTCAATTCCCCGATTGAATCGTAACCCAACGTGCGGTAGGTGCCGTTGGGTCGCGTAAGCGTGGTGAGCCTCCCGGCCAAATCATAGTTCATCGTCGTGATACGGCCTGACCAATCCTTGACCTGCGTCATATGGTTGTCATTGTCGTACGTGTAATAAACATTTTTCCCGCCTGGATAGACGAGGTTCGTCAGGTTCCCGTTAGCATCAAAGTGATATTGAATCAGATTTCCGTAAACATCCTTGTACGCCGAAATCCGGTTGTAGGCGTCATATGACCACGAATTTGTCAGCCCGCTTTCGGAAACACTGGTGCGGTTGTCATTGGCATCGAAGCTGTAAAGCGTTGTCGCCAGATTGTCAGTGCGGTTGGTAAGCCTTCCCTTGCCATCATAATGAAAGTAGGTTGGTTGGTTGGACGGGTCAATGATGCTGGATAAAAGTCCCTGATGATTCCAAGTCTGCGACATTGACCGCAACAACGGAGTAATAGTATTGGTCAGTCGGTTCGCGGCGTCAAACTGGAACTTCCAGATTTTGCCGTTACGGTTGGTCAGAATGACTTGGTTCCCGGCTCCATCGTATGCACGTAAGGATGTATGTTGTGCCCCATCGGTCAGGGCAATGAGCTTGCCTCGCGCATCCCAAGATTGCTGCGTGACTTCCTGCGCGGCGTTGGTGGCGGCGATTTGCCGTCCGTCTGCGTCGAAGCCAAAGGTAGTAGTTCGGCGCAAAGGGTCGGTTTGCGAGATCATCCAACCGGCGAGGTTGTTGGTGTAGATGGTCGCTGCTTGCAGTGGGTCAAGCGCATACGCCAGCCAGTCACGGTTATCATAAACTTTGGTTAATTGCGGAGTCCCTGCCGCCACGGTCGGCAGCGTGGTCGTCAGCAAGTGGCGGGTCACACTCCAAGTATTGGTGGCAGTATTGCGACGGGCGTCGGTGGTGCTGGCGACGTTGTCCGCCGCGTCATACGATACGCTAGTCGTAAGATTTGTTGGCGCAATGGTGTTCGTCAATTCCAACCGGTTGTTGTATTGGAAGGAGGTAACAAAAGTGCGTCCATCCGTGTGGCTGGTTATCTTGCCAAATGGACTATTAACAAAACTCTCCGTGCCCAACGCATTCGGGTAGGTGATGTGGTTTAACTGTCCGTAAGAATCATAACCGTCATAGGTAGTCGTGCCGCCAGAGTCGGTACGTGTGTGGAGTGTGCCGTCGGAGTTAAAGACATAATTTACCCAATCACCCGCGCCGTTGGTCTGACCGGTCAAAGAAAATTGAGGATTGTATCCGAATGTGGATGGATTCCCGCTCCCGTCCAGCGAACGAATCAAATTGTTCTGGCTGTCATAGAAAAACTGATTTGTGTTATTTAGCGGGTCTATCGTCTGGATCACGTTGTTGTTTCCGTCATAGACCGCCTGGCTGATTTCGTCCAAGGGCGATACGATCACCACAGCATGATCCTGCCCGTCATATACCGTTTGGGTGACATTGCCTAAAGCATCCTGAAACGACGTTTGCCGGGACTTGTCATCAAATGTGTATTGTTGTTGGCCTCCTGCCGGGTCAACCGACACCGTGCTATAGCCTGACGCATAAACCTGCCAAGTCTTGTTGGTACTTCCCTGCGTCAAC
>Ga0181535_10008486_pt1 | contig 10094 bp, 1 predicted proteins | sample PEATcosm2014_Bin_44_FD_119774 | JGI IMG/M metagenome (GOLD analysis project Ga0181535, IMG submission 119774) | Peatland microbial communities from MTU Mesocosm Facility, Houghton, MI, USA - PEATcosm2014_Bin17_30_metaG | ecosystem: Environmental > Terrestrial > Soil > Wetlands > Peat | place...
AAACAGTGGCGGGTGACAAGTGGCGGGTGACAAGAACCGGCTCGCGGGCGGTTCGTCTTGTCACGCGTCACGCGTCGCGCGTCCCGCGTTCCGCCTTCACCCTCGTCGAGGTGCTGGTGGTGATGACGCTGCTCTCGCTCATCGTGCTGGTGCTGATGGCGGTGTTCAACAGCACGCAGACGGCGTTCCGCGCCGGCGTCACCCAGTCCGGCGTGCTGGAATCCGGCCGCGCGGCAATGGATTTGATGGCGGCGGATTTGCGGGCGATGTCGCCGTCGCTGGACACAAATAACGGCGCGGTGAATTTCAGCGCGGTGATCCCGTCGGGCTACACGCCGCTGAAGCAGCCGCTGTTGGCCAGCATCCCGGCGCAGTCACGGACGAACGTGCAGGAAAGCATTTTCATCTTGAGCCGCCAGAACCAGACGTGGACGGGCGTGGGCTACGTTGTCGCCAATTCATCGCAGGGCGACTTGGATTCGCTTTATCGCTTCACAATGACAACGAATGTTCAGGCTGCGGGAGCGGCGGCCGCGCTTTACAACATTTTTAGAACCACCCCCCCCGCCGACATGAGCCATTTGATGGACGGCGTGGTGTCCCTGACCGTGCGCGCCTATGATGTCAACGGCGGCTGGATGACCAACCATGTGGTTTTCACCGGCGGACAGGTCGCCACCAACAAAAATGTTTATTTCTTCCTGCCAGCCACGTTCGGCGAGACCGGATTTGACATGTTCAGCAACACGCTGCCGGCTTCCGTCCAGATTGAAATGGGCGTGCTCGAGGACCGGGCGCTCCAGCGTGCCGAGTCGTTGAGCGCCTCGCCTTCGGCGCAGGCCAGCTACCTCCAGCAGCAGGCCGGCGCGGTTCACGTTTTCCGCCAGCGCGTTTCGATTCCCAACGTTGACCCCTCGGCTTACCAATGAAAATCATAAGCGACAAGTGGCAGGTGCCAAGTGACACGAACCGTCAACCGGCGCGGGGCGAATTTATTGCTTCTTGTCACGCGTCACCCGTCACCTGTCACCGCCAGCGCGGCGTCGCCCTGGTCATCACGCTCATTTTGCTTTCCGTGACGCTGGTGATGGCGCTGGCGTTCCTGGCCATCAGCAACCGCGAGCGCGGCTCGGTCACGGCGCAGACCGACACCACCACGGCGCGGCTGGGCGCGGATGCCGGCCTGGCGGACGCCGAGGCGCAAATCGCCGCCAACGTCCTCACCTCCACCAATCCCTACAGCTTCGGCCTGCTCGTCTCCACGAATTATCTTAATCTGGCCAACGCCCCGGCGGTCTATTTGAGCAACATCGTCACGCACGCGATGGAAAATCGCTTCTACCTCGACCTGAACCGCAACGGCATGGATGACCCGAACGGTTACGTGAATGAAGTCAACAACGCGGGAGTGCAGATTGACACCGGTGTTTTTGAAGTCGGCGATCCGGAATGGGTTTATGTGCCGGAGCATCCCGACCAGCCGTTTGGCATCAACAACCCATACATCGCGCGGTTTGCCTACATCGCCCTGCCCGTCGGCAATTCGCTCGACTTGAACGCCATTCACAATCAGGCGCTGTCACTGGCCAGAACCACCAAGTCGGCGGCTCCGCTTGCCCAGGACTATTATTTCCGCAATCAAGGCGTCGCCTCCTGGGAATTGAATCTCGCCGCGTTTCTCACGGACTTGAACACCAACGAATGGGATCCCATTTCAGACGCTTATAATTATCTTCAGCCAAACAACTTTATCAACACCGGGCGCGGTTTTGAGGATGCTTTTGCGCTGCTCACCAACCGTTACGCCGGCAATTACAACTCGCTGGCTCCGGTGGGCGGTCCCAACGGATTATTTACGGCGGCGAATACATTTCTGCCGTTCCAAAACAACATTGACGCTTACAGCAGCGGGCCATTGCAAACGACGCCGGCGGACATTAATGAGAGCGGCCTGACGCTGACCTGGTTGTGGCCCGGCGCGAACAACACGAACCATTACTTCACGCCGCAGGAATTGTTCAACCCCGCCGAAACGGCCGGCTTCGGCGCTCATTTGCTCGACGCCGGCACGAACTTTTTCGGCGGGACAACCGTTTCCTCCTACGACCGCTACACGCTTTACCGGATGCTGTCGCAACTGGGCACGGACACCACGCCGGATTCCGGCAAGATGAATCTCAATTACGACAATCTCACTCCGTATTTCAACGGGCTGCCGAACGTCAACGGCGTCGCCAGCGTGACGAATTTTATCGCGTGGCAGCCGCTGACGTTTTTCACCAACGCCGCCGACCGGATGTTGAAAACCTACACGAAGCTCTGGATGACGAGTTATGTTCCCACCAACGGCGGCGCGGCGCTGCTGGCCACGGTCAACACGAACTTCGTGGCGACGTTCAACGCGACCGCGCCGTTTGGCGTGACGGGCATTCCCGTCTGGGTGAGCAACCGGTTTGTCTATACGCCCGCCGTCCAGCGCGTGCTGCAACTGGCGGCGAACATTTACGACGCCACGACGACGAATCATTATCCCTCCGTTTTCCGCCCGCTGTTCACCGCCAGCACCAACGGAAATGTGTTCATCACGGGATATTCAAACGTGCTTTCCATCGCCGGCGGAGACACCAGCGTGCTTGCGCAGCCCATTGACGCCGCAACCTTGTCCGCCTTGTCCGCACACACCAATTTAAACAATCAGGCGGTCAACGTTTATGGCGTGCCGTGGATCATCGGCGCGAAGAAGGGGTTGCCGAACTTCAACGAGTTCGAGATGGAGAATATTTTCCAGCTCACCCGCAAGTTGTCGCTCACCCGCCCAAACACCACGGTGAAATACGCAGAAAACCAAAGCGCCTACGCCATCAGCCAGCAGCTCACGCTTTCCTTGACGAACATGTTCGGGGTCGAGTGCTGGAATTCCTACCGCGCCGATTACATCAACCCGGTGGTGATTCGCGTGACGGACGCGAACACGGTGACGCTGACCAACGACGAAGGATTGAATTACCCCTTTAATCCCTTCTCCTTCACCAACGCGGCCGCCGTTTCCGACTGGCCCGGTTACGGCCCCAACCCGCTCCCGAATCAGTATTCATTCATTTGGCAGCCGCTGGTTCAAGGCGAGATCGCCGTGCCCATGTGGATTTATACCTTTGTAACCAATAATAATAATTATGCCTTTGTGTCGCAGGCGCCGTCATTTTTTGTGACCAACAGCCTGATGCCGCACTGGAGCCTGCTGATTTCAAACCGCCTGCAGGTCGTCATGCTGGAGTCTAATGTGGTGGATAAACAATTCCATGTCATTGATTATGTGCAATTGATCGGTCCGGAGAAAGCCGTTGACCTCACCGCGGCGATTACCAATTTGTATGACACATATTATGACCGGAACAACTTCTACCAGAGGACCACACTTAACGGATACAACGACATGTGGGATCCCATCGTGAACAACGGAACGCCATTGGGAATGGCCAATCAGATTAATGTGTCAGCGCTACAGGATCCAATCATCCTTTCTCCCTACTGGAGCCAGATGAATCCGAGTGATGTGACGAATCAAATAGCTGGTTTTCGCGCATTTCTCGGTTATGGCACATACGGCCTGCCTCGAAGCACGGCCCCGTATATTGCCGTGGGGACCAATGCTCTTACTTTGCAGGCTCCTTACACGCCCACGGCGCTGATTTCCTCGCTGACACTGTGGGAAGTGAATGATCCGCTGGTGCATTATCTCGCCAGCGATCTGTCCGGTTCCACCCAATATATCCAGCCGGTTAAGACGGAGATTCCTTTGACGTTCGGCGTGTTGAACGACCGTTATTTTCCGTGGGGCGGCAACGTGCAATATCAAAACACCGATCCCCATCCTTACGACCACACCATCAAGGACCCGCTCATGTATTCGTCCGACTATTGGGATTTTCCGACGAACACCTTGCCGACCACCGGCGTGCTGGGGCGCGTCCATCGCGGCACGCCGTGGCAGACGGTTTATCTCAAGAGCGCGGACGTGGTGGGCACCGAGGGCATCGTCACTTGGGCGAATTGGACCGGAAACCAGAATTACTTTGACGCCACCAACGCCGAGCCGGTGCAGGACCGGCTGCTGTTCGATTTGTTCACCACCGCGTTCAACGACAACGCCACGCGCGGAATGCTCTCGGTCAACGTCGGCTCCACCCTCGGCGAGCACAATCTGGCCGCGTGGTCGGCGCTGTTCAGCGGCATTGTCGTGCCCACGAATTCCAGCGGCGGCTACACCGTCATCGCGCCAGCTGGCGCGGACAACAGCACCAATTCGCCGCTATGGTTGCTGGCCGCCGCCATTGACAACACCCGGGCGGGACTGGTCAACGCCGACGGCCTGGCCGGCGTGTTTGAATACGCCGGCAGCATCCTGCGCACGCCGCAGTTGACCGAGCAATCGCCGTTCTTGAGCGGGCTGAATGCCACCAACCAGATCAGCGACGCGATGTATGAATGGCTGCCGCAGCAGATCATGTCGCTGCTGCGCGTCGGCACGCCGCGCTACGTGATTTACAGCTACGGCCAGGCGCTGAAGCCGGCGAAAAGCGGCATCAATTTGAGCGCGCAAAACTTTGGCGCGGTGACGAATTACCAGGTCGCGGCGGAAATCGCCACGCGCGCGGTGGTGCGCCTGGACACGACGCGGACCAACGCCGCCGACGGCACCGTCACCGTGTCGCCGCCGCACGCGGTCATTGAAAGTTTCAATGTTTTGCCGCCGGACTGATTTTGTGAAAGCGAAGATGGAAAATGGAAGTTGGAAGATGGACAAGGCGGCTTGCCATCCTCAATTCTCCGTCTTCCATCATCGCCAGAATGGCAATGTTGTGAGATATTAATGGAGCAAGTCTTATGAGTGCGAGAGTTGTAAAATGGATTGTGTTGTGCCTGCTGTGCGTGGCGGGCGCGTGGTTGTTCTGGCGTCTGGAAATCCGGCTGGCGGAAAAATCCGCGCCCGGCCACTTCAGCTACACCGCGCCGAGGCCGGTGTTGCCCGGGCAATTGCCCGCCGCCAATGAGCCGGTGCCCGCGCGCGTGAAAGCCGCGCTGGCCACAAATGAATTCGCCCTCCGCTTGAGCAACACCGCCAAGTCCATCGGCGAGTTGATGAACGATCCCCATGCGATCCTGCTGGAAAACGCGCTGATTGACACCGGCAGCCCGCTGAACTTTTCCATTCCCAAACATTTGCAGGCGCAGGGCGATCCGGGCGCCTACATCGTCCAGTCGCGCGGGCCGATCAACGCCGCCTTCCGCTCGCTGCTGGCGCGGGCCGGCGCGCAAATCATCTCCTTCATCCCGAACAACGCCTATCTCGTGCGCGTCACGGCGGGCGGCGCGGGCGAGCTGGCCGCGCAGCCGCCGGTGCAATCGGTGATTCCCTGGGAGCCGTATTACAAAATCAAATCGTCGCTGCTCAACGCGGCGGTGGGCCAGAAACCGCTGCCGGTCGGCGCGGTGTTGAACCTCGGCCTTTCCGCCGCCGGCGCGCCGCAGACGATTTCGGCGATTGAACAGCTCGGCGGCCAGGTTTTGGCGCGGGACGCGTCGCCGTTCGGGCCGGTGGTGCGCGTGCAGCCGCCGGCAAACTGGACGGCGCTGGCCGCGCTGCCCGGCGTGATCATCATGGAGCCGTTCCATCCGCGCATCCACGCGAACGATTTGAGCCGCGTCAACACCGGCGTCGCGGTGGACACGCTGACGAACGCGACTTACCTCGGCTTGGGCGGCTCGAACGTGATGCTGGCGATTGCCGATTCGGGCGTTGACGCGACACATCCGGGTTTCACCACGGGCGGAAGTTTGAGCGCGCCGGGCGCGGCCCCGATCCGCGTCTTTGGTTTGACGACGAACGATTTGGTGGACCCCGACGGCCACGGCACTTTCGTCGCGGGCGAAATTGCGGGCAACGGCGACATGAGCACCAGCCCGGTGAATGTTGGCGGCGTTCTCCAAGGCGACAATTACGGATCGGTCAGCAACGCGGATTTCCGCGGCAAAGCGCCGCTGGCGAAATTGTTTTCGATGGACCTGAACAATTCCGACCAGTCCCTGCAGCAGAACGCGGCGCTGACCAACGCGCTGATTGAGAACAGTAGTTGGAATTATGACAACGACAACACTTACGACATCGAAGCGGCCGGTTACGACGCGGCGACGCGCGACGCCCTGCCGGGAGTCACCGGCTCGCAGCCCGTGCTGTTCGTGTTTTCGGCGGGCAACTCCGGCGACGGCGACGATTCCAACGATCCGGGCGGCGGCACCCCCAACAGCATCCTGTCGCCGGCCACCGCCAAGAACGTCGTCACCGTCGGCGCCATCCAGGAAATGCGCCAAATCACCAACTTGGTGACGGAAGCGAACGGCGTCACCAACGAGCCGTGGTTCGCGGGGACCAGCACGAGTTATCGTGTGGCCAGCTTTTCCAGCCGCGGCAACGTCGGCATCGGGATTGAGGGGAAGTCCGGGCGGTTCAAGCCGGACGTGGTGTCGCCGGGAACCTTCATCGTTTCCACGCGCTCCAGCCAGTGGGACACCGCCGCGTATTTTTACACTAACCCGACGAATGAAGACACGTCCACCTTCGACGGCGTCATTGCCGATCCGGACTCGCTGTGGATCAACGCGTTTCCCATCGTTCCCAACAACGCCATCGGCGTCAACATCACGGTCAGCCCGAACCCACCCAATTCGCCAACTCCCTTTCCGCTGCTGCCGATTTATTTCAGTTTGACGGGCGCTCCGTTTCCCGGCTCGGTATTTACCACGAACAACCAGGTCAACATCCCGTCCGACGGCGGGCTGGGCATCATTGACATTTTGAACACCGAGTCGGTCGTCGGTTTCAACTACGGGATCAGCAACATCACCAGCCAGCCGATCAGCTTTGATTTGACGACGACGATCATCACGACCAACGGCGTTGGGAACGGGGATCTGGTCTCGAGCAACCTGAACAACTCGCTGGGGCCGTATTACCGCTTCGAGTCCGGCACCAGCATGGCTGCGGCGGACGTGTCGGGCGTGCTGGCGTTGCTGGAGGATTTTTTCATCAATCACAGCACGATGACCAATCCCAGCCCGGCGCTGCTCAAGGCGATGCTCATCAACGGCGCGCGGCCCACCGGCGCGTATAATCTGCAGGTCAACAACGCGATCAACTACGAGGGCTGGGGCCTGGTCAATCTGCCCAATTCGCTGCCGGCGAACAACCCGGCCATGTTCAGCGGCGCGACGCCATCCCCCATTTTCGTCCAGGACCAGAGTCCGACCAACGCGCTGGCCACCGGCGACCGCCACACGTTCCTCGTCACGGTCAAAAGCAACGCGGTGCCGTTGCGCGTCACGCTCGCGTGGACGGATCCGCCGGGCAATCCCGCCGCCGCCATCAAGCTCGTCAACAATCTCGAACTCATCGTGACCAACCTGGACAACGCGACGAACCAGGTCGTTTATTACGGCAACGACATTCCGGCGGGCGCCCTTTTCAACACGGCGGAAGGCCCCACGAACACGGTCGCGCCGGATTCGATCAACAATGTCCAGAGCGTCATCATTTCGCCGTATCTGGGCACCAACTACTCCATCACGGTCCTCGGCCGGGGCGTGAACGTGAACGCCGTCTCCGCGCAGACGAACAGTTACAACAACGCCAACCCGTCGGGCGTGTTCGCGCCGAATGTCGTGCAGGATTACGCGCTGGTCGTCAGCAGCGCCGACGGCGGCGTGCCAGGATCGTTCACGGTCACGGACACCGGCATCGTCTCCAATCCGACCGGCGACCAGAACATCACCTACATAACGCTGACGAACCAGCCTTACATGAACCAGTTCGTCGGCGCGAACGCGCCGTTGATCGCCACCAACGCGGTTTCCCTCGGCTCCAACACCATTTGGAGCGCCACCGGCGTGGATGTTCTGGGCATGACCAACCAGTGGCATTTTTACGTCGTGACCAACAACGGCGTGATCAGCAGCAACGGGACCGTCAGCATCGCCCCCTACGCCACGTTTGCGACGTTTTTGCCGCCGACGCTTTCGGTGCCGCGCATGGGCGTCTTCGCCGATCCGGCGGCCAACGCCACGCGGCCGCAGGCGGACATTGACCTGTATGTGACGACGGATTCCAATTTGCTGGTGCTTTCGCCGCTGGCGGTTTCCAACTGCCTCAACGGCACGGTGGCGCCCGGCAGCGTGTTCAACGGCGCGTCCTTGAGCCGCGGCGGCATGGAATTTGTGGTGGACACCAACTCCCAGCCCGGCGAGGTTTATTACGTCGGCGTGAAATCCGAGGACCAACTGGCGTCGGAATACGACTTCTTCTCCATTTTCAGCGACATCCCGAACAGCTCGATCAATGGCAACGGCGATGAAGTCGTCAACGGCATTCCGCTGCCGCAAAACATTCCCGACGGCTCGCCGGATAATCCGGGCGTGGCGGTGGTCATCGGCATCGCGCTGTATCCGATTCAAGTCGGGAACATCATCGTGACCAACGTCTTCACGCATCAAAATTTCGGCGACCTCTACGGCACGCTCACGCACGACTCCAGCGCAACGGGCCTGGAAACGGTGGACGTGTTGAACAACCACGACGCGCTGGGTTCGGTTACCAATGGCGTGTTCGCATACGACGACAGCGGCACCAACACTTCCCCCGGCATCCGCCCGTCGGACGGGCCGGGCAGCCTGCAAAACTTCTTCGGCCAGGACGGCTCCGGCGCGTGGATGCTGACGGAATTGGACACCGCCATGACGCAAACCGGCAGCGTGCAGGGTTTCACCATGATCATCAAGAAACGGACGCCTTTGGGCAGCGGCAGCGGCGACACCAACACGCTCGCGGGACAGCAGTGGTTTTACGATTACGTGGACGTGCCGCCGGGCGCGACGAACCTCACCATCAGCATCACGAATCTCACATCCAGCCCGCTGCCGCTGGACTTGTTCGTCAAGTTGGGCGCGCAGCCGACAACCAACAACTACGATAAAATGGCGGTCGTTCCCACCACGCCGCCTCCGGAGCCGGGCATTTCCCTTTCAATCGGGCCGACGGATGTGCCGCCTCTCCAGCCGGGCCGCTACTGGATTGGCGTCTTCAATCCCAATCAGCCCACCGATCCGCCCCAGACCTTCTCGCTGTTTGCGACGATTCTGCCGCCCAATCCCACCGGCACGACCACGGACTTTGCCTCCGCCGGTTCCACGCCGTTGCTGGATGACGCGGTGACGAACTCGGAAATTTTTGTGGCCACGAATCTGCCCGTGGTGTCGGTGAACGTCGGCATCGTGTTGCAGGATCCGCGCATTTCGGACCTGGCGATTTATCTCATCAGCCCGTCCGGCACGCGGGTTGATCTGATGGAAAATCGCGGCGGCACGACCACGAACGGCGCGGGGGCGATGATCTTCACGACGAACAGCGTCAACGTCACGGCCAACGGCACGGCGCAGCCGAACACCAATTATCTGAATGTCGGCGAAAGCTCCGGCACGCTCGCCATCACTTACAACTTCTACACGGCGCCCGACGAAATGACGATTTATTACGGAACAAACACCAATCCGGCCAATTTGATCTACGATACCGGAGATACCAACAACCCCCCCGCGTCCGGTCCGCCGAACCCCACAAACACAATTCCCGTCACCTTTACGCTGAACTTCGGCCCGACTAATGGAATCGTTTCAACTTATTTAACCATCGTCATGGATCAATTCCTTTCGACAAACCGCTCTGACGCCTGGACTTACACGGCCGGCGGCGTCTCCACCAACTATGCGTATCTGACCTTCACCGAGGACACGAACCTGACGACGACGCCCATCAAATTCGCCGTGCCGCCGTTTGTGCCGGTTGTCCAGCTTATCACCAACATCCAGACGAACATTGTCTTTTCGACCAACTCCACCACCTCGATTGTCAGCACCTTTGAATCTCCGAGCGCAGGTGAATATCTTGCCGCTTCCGCCGTGGATGGCTGGAGTGTTGTCAGCAATCAGGTCAGCGTCGTGAATGACCCGCTCAATGACCAGGCCGGCAACCAGTTTCTGGCGCTGGC
>Ga0181535_10008489_pt1 | contig 10092 bp, 4 predicted proteins | sample PEATcosm2014_Bin_44_FD_119774 | JGI IMG/M metagenome (GOLD analysis project Ga0181535, IMG submission 119774) | Peatland microbial communities from MTU Mesocosm Facility, Houghton, MI, USA - PEATcosm2014_Bin17_30_metaG | ecosystem: Environmental > Terrestrial > Soil > Wetlands > Peat | place...
CGCGTGGCGAAGAACTCGTATCGGCATCGGTAAAGGCCCGCCCACGCAGGATCTTCATGCGCAGCGTGGTGAAATAATCGGGAGTCACGCAATTGATTCCGGCGCCCGGGGCTCGTTTGCCCGGCGGGACGGGCTGGCCCTCCGGGTACACGGCGGAGCCGTCATTGTAATAACCCAAGGGAATCGAGAATGCCAAGCTGGCCGATTCAACGCCGGGAAGCATGTTCGCCCGCGTCAGGAAATCGCGGAAGAAAGCCTCAGCGCGCGCCTGATCGTAACCCTGGAGTTTTGGGTCGAGACTCACGTTCAGCACCTGATGCGGGTCGTAACCCAAGTCCATCGCCTCGACGTTTTTGAGGCTGTGTGTGAATAGGCCGCCTGCCACGAGCACGATCACCGACCCCGCCACCTGCGCCACAACCAGGCCGTTGCGCAACCGATGCGGACGGGCAGCGCCCGCGACGCCGCGCCCTCCTTCCCGCAAAGTCTCGTTGAGGTTGGTGCGCGATGTGCGCAACGCGGGCGCCAAGCCGGCTACCACTCCCGCCACCAAAGCGACGCCCGCGACGTAGGTGAAGACGCGCCAATCAAACGTAAAGGCCAGGCGCATCGTCAAGTCGCCCAGCGGCCGCAATTTCTCCAGCCCGTGAATCGCCCAGTTCCCCATCAGCGCCCCGCCTGCCGCGCCCGCCACAGCCAGAAGAATGCTCTCCGTCAACATCTGCCGGATCGAGCGCCCGCGACTGGCGCCCATGGCCGCGCGCACAGCGATCTCCTTTTCGCGCGCCGCGGCGCGCGCCAGTAGCAAATTGGCGACGTTGAAACATGCGACCAGCAGCACAAGGCCAACCATCACCAGAAAGATGGCGGTCACCAGCGGCATGGCGCTTTCCACGGAAGGTTCGGGGCGGGCGAGGCGCTCCGGAATCACGCACGCGATTTGCCCCTGATTCGTTTCCGGATACTCCTTCGCTAACCGCTGCGCGATGACGTTGAGAGCCGCCTCCGCCTGCTTGGAGGTTACCCCGTCTTTCAAGCTGGCCAGGACGCGCAATTCGGTATCACGACGGTCGGTGGAGAAATTCGCATTCCGCTTCGCCAATTCGGACATCCCAATGGGGGCATAAGCGTCCAGTTCAACAACGTTATAAGGTCCTGTAAACTCCTGGGGCACCACGCCAATTACCGTTACCATTTGCCCGTTCAGCGTGACGCTGCGCCCGATTACGCCTGGATCGCCCCCGAAACGCTTGCGCCAATAACTGTGCCCCAGCACCGCGACCGGGCCCGTTTTCGGCACGTCGCCCTCACCGGGAGCGAGCAGTCGCCCCACCGCCGCATGAAGCCCCAGCATGGTAAAAAAGTTGCTCGGAACAAAGGCCATAATAATGCGGTCAGCGTGCCCGCGATAACCGAGCCCTGAGAAGGTGAGGTCGTAGAATGTCATATCCTTGAAAACGTCCGACTGCTTGCGGTAGTCCTGGTAATCGGCGAAAGAGAGTTCGTCCCAGTCGGCGTCGGCATGGTATTTCACGGCCACCACCACCAGCCGGTCAGCGTCCTTTACCGGTAGCGGACGAAACATGAAGACATTGCCCAAGCTGAAAATCGCCGTGTTGGCGCCAATGCCCAGCGCCAGCGTCAGCACCGCCGCCACGGTGAAGCCGGGATTCTTGCGCAACTGACGGAGTGCGTAGCGGAAATCCTGTCCAAGTGTTTCAAGAGAATTCCATCCCCACATTTCCTTGCTCCTCTCTTGCGCCAAGGTTACGTTCCCGAACCGCCGCAGCGCGGCATAGTGCGCTTCGTCCGGTGGCATTCCGGATTCCAGGTTTTCCTGCTCTTCTATGGCGAGATGCGCACGAATCTCTTCCGCGAGATCGTCCACAGGCTTCCGCCGGCGAAACAGCGCGACGAGTTTTGCGAGTTTACGATGCAAGGTCATCCTGGGCTCTCAGCTATCAGCGATCGGCAATCAGCTTTCAGCGACGGCTCGCTGTGTTCTCCCAGACAAGAGTGGCGCGCCGCCGGGGACGTAGCGCAGGGCTCGCTCTCTAGCCCTGCGGCTTTTGGGATTCGGGCCACGCGGCCGGGGAAGAGCCGCAGGGTTGGAGAGCGAGCCCTGCGCTACTTCACTCATACCGCAACGGCACCATCGAGTCGGCCTTCGTCCAACCGTCAACGGGTTGCTCGGACAAAGTAGCAGATAATCTACTCCGTGAAGTAGTAGATTGTCTACCAATTTTATGTGGAGGGGCTAATTTGGAACTGCTGCGCCAACCTTAAGGCACGGATGACACTCCGTGGTTGCCGAATGGTTTTCGCGGAAGACTTGGCGGGCATGCCACAACCCTAGTTGGTGGAGACGATTGTGCGCTCGTGAATGGAGAAGCTTCGCCCTCGATCCAGGGAGGGCGTCAGAACACACTGTTGGGGATCACCCTGGCGCTCCCGAGGTCTCCCGCTATGTCCGTGAAGACTTGGGACAAGGTGGTGATCGACCTCGCGCCCGAGCACACGGTGCTGGTGACCCCATTAATCGTCTGGGGGACGGAGAAGAAGTACTCGCTCTGGGGCGAGGAGGAGATCGCCGACATCGTCCCGCACGGGGTCAGAGTGTCTCCAGCAGTGCAGCCGCTTGTCTCCGATCCATACGAAACTGAGTATATTATTGTCCCCGCTGTCTTAGCGGCCGCCGCCGCCGTCACCGCTTGTTGGCACTCGGCCGTGGTGGTATAAAGCGCACCGTCTGCCTGCTTCACAGTACCGCTCAATTGGGTGGACGAAGATGATGCGTTGCCGTCGCTGAGGAGGATCATCACATTCGGTACCCCCGTCCTCGAGTTACTGGCAAGGTATGCTTGTGCCGCCGTAATGACACCTGCGTAGAATGTTCCCTCCCCACCGGGAGTGCTTACACCGCAATTATTTGTCCCGGCGCCTACCGCTTCGAAGAGGTTGGAACTGGTATTCAATCCTGCACCGGCGGAGAGGCGGTAGTTGTTCTGGAATCCAAGGATCAAGTATTCCGGGTTATTGTTATAAGCGGCGATGGGGGGGTTGACCGCGGGGCAGTCATAGTCGTCCGGCGCATAGGTTGAGTTCGCCGTCGTATTGGTCAAAGTCGTTGCCGCAGGACAATTGGATGTAGTCACTCCCGAAGCGGTATCGCTACACAGCCCTGGGAATACCATCAGCCCAACCTCATCGACCGCTGCACTGCTGCCGCAGGTTGCCAGGCTCGTGCTGCAGGGAGCCAGGTAAGTCAGGAGAGTCTGGATGCCATTCTGGGCGCATTGCTCGGGTGAGAGGACCGCCGATGGATTTGAGGGCTCGCAGCCCGTATCCGTACCTTGGCCCATCGACGCCGTTGTATCGAGGACCATCATGACATTGTACGGGATCGCGCCCCCACCTTTCGCGCTTGCAGTCGCCGTTGCCGAGATTTTGAGTGACTCGACGCCGAAGACCTTGGCGAAGAATGTTGGGACCGAGGCCTTCTCCACAACCTGGATGACATTACATCCGGTCGAGGCATTGCAAGTCGCTGCGGTGTTGCCAGAATAGATACTACAAGGGGGGAGACCCAGATTGGGGTACGTGGTGGGCTCCACGCAGGCTAAAGAAGGGGCGACACTTGTAACCGTCATATTCTTATGGAGGTTATAGACCGATGTTACCCCGGGCGCGCTCGTCCAGCCGCTGTACTGGTAGGCGAGGGTTTGCCATTCGTCATCCCCTTGGGGAATTCCCGCAGCTCCCGCCGCCGCCGCGGCCGTGGCGGCCGACTGGAGCTCTTCCTGGGAAAGATAGAGATTCCCCATGTCAATAACGAACGCCGCCGCAGCAAGAAGGGCGACTAGAATCGTTGGGACCAACACCAACGCCTGCCCACGCTCGCTGTCGTGGACGCGACCGATGATAGATTTGCTGTTAAAATTCATTGCCTATTCTCCAGTACTTAGGTCTTACCTGTAAAATCGGCGCGGAACTGAACCCGCATGAGTTTTGATTGAAGCGCGCCAGACACTGTGCCCATGCGGCGTGCCGCTTCTAACAAAAACTGCTACGGAATTACGTTACTCACATATCTTGGCAGGCGGGGTTTGGCGGCGGCCGTAGCGCCGAGCTTTCCGCTGCCGATACGGGGTCACACAGATAATTTTGGCGGTCTTGGATGAGAGTTGCGGTTGCGGTGAAGTATTCATGCCGTCGCTCTCATCTCGTCTGACCACTTTCTTTCCCCTAAATTTTGGGCGAGGGCCGCGTTGCGGGCAATATTACGGAGGTACTACCTTCGTGGGGGCGGTTACCGGGCAACGGTTACTTGATGACCAGGCAGGACGACCACATCAATTTGGATTAATTGAATCAGGGATGACCACATCTACCGGGGAGGCGCCCACAGGCACGGTGGTGAGGAGAACGGAGCGGTCGTTGCTGAGACTGGCGGGGTCGGCGCTTAAGATGGCGAGGCTGGAGGCGGCGCGATCCGCGACCACCAGGAGCCTTTCGTCCGGTGTCAAGGCCAGCGCCCGCGGCTCGAGTCCGACGTGGGGCGAGGCCAGCACCACCCGGTTTTGCACATCCAGCGCCAGCACCGATCCATCCCCTGCGTTGGAGATAAAAAGCACGCTCGTGTCCTGGCGGAAAACTCCCGACGTGGGGTTGGCGCCAAGGGGAAAAGTCTGTTCGAGGTTGTCGTGAGAGGCGTCGACAATGGCCAGGGTGGACGACTCGGCCGCGAGTACAAACAGCTCGCCCCCATCCGGCTTCAGCAGCAGGGAGCTGGGGCGGGCGCCAATCTCAACGTGCGAAAGCAGCTTTCGCGTGGCCATGTCGGCAACGGATATCTTCTCCTCGCCGGTGTCCGCGACGAAGACCTTCGAATTGTCCGGCAGGATTACCATCGGCCCGGGTGACTGCCCGACCTCGACCGTGCCCAAGGGCTTGCGGGTCGCGGCGCCGATGAAAGTCAGCAGGTTGGGATTCTCCGAAGAAGCTACCAACGTATTGCCGTCGGGCGAGAGGATGAGGTCTCGCAAAGACCCTCCCAGGCGTAGACGGAAGGCGACCTTGGGGACGGCATCCTCCGCCGAACTGGACGCCGCGCCTTCGCAATCGATGAACACCAGTTCGTGGTCGGCCGGATCGAGCACGTATGCGGCGCGACCATCATGAGAAAACTCCAGGTCCTTGGCGCTCCGGCCCACGTCGAGCGTCGTGATCAGGCGGAGGCGGGGAAACGCCGCGATGCTGATCTTACCGAGGCCGGACACGACGTAAAGCTGGTGCGCGCCCGGCCGCGCGCGCACGCGCTCGGGTCCCGGCGACACGGGAATGGAAGCCGTGACGCGAAAGTCCGCCAGGTTGACCGCTGCCAACGTGGAACTCTGACTGTTCGCGACGTATGCGATGTAAGGTTTCAGAGGGACCTGGCGCCGGCACCCGAGAGCAAAACAAGTCAAAACCCAAAACACAAAAGTCAAAATGCAAAAAGACCATTTATCAGCATGGCGCCATCGCATCAAGAAGGCCTGCGACCCCGGACTCCGGACCTCGGACTTCGGACTCAGCATTTCGTCACTTGCCACCCGTCGCCGCCGTGATAGTCCTCCCCAGCACGCCGCCAATCGCGGTGATCTGCTCCATCAGCGCCTCAAACTGCTCGGGGAAGAGCGATTGGTAGCCATCGGATACGGCGCGGTCGGGATCCGGGTGGACTTCCACGATCAACCCATCGGCCCCCACTGCCACGGCCGCGCGGGCCAAGGGAATCACGTTGTCGCGCCTGCCCGTTCCGTGGCTGGGGTCGGCAATGATGGGCAAGTGCGAAAGTCGTTTCACCGCGGGAATCATGCTGAGGTCCAGGGTATTGCGCGAGTGGTCGGCAAAGGTGCGCACGCCGCGCTCGCACAGAATGACGTTGTAGTTTCCCTCGGCGAGGATGTACTCCGCCGCCATCAGGAATTCGTCCAGCGTGGCCGACATCCCACGCTTGAGCAGCACCGGCAGCTTCGCGCGGCCCACCCGTTTCAGCAGGGAAAAGTTCTGCATATTCCGTGCGCCCACTTGCAGAACGTCGGCGTACTTTTCTACCAGATCGCAGTTTTCCGGGTCGATCGTTTCCGTGACGATCGGTAGGCCAAACTCACTTCGGATGTCCGTCAGGATTTTCAGGCCTTCTTCACCCAGTCCCTGAAAGCTGTACGGGGATGTGCGTGGCTTGAACGCGCCGCCGCGGAAAAGGCGCGCTCCGGCCTTGCGAACGCGTACGGCCGCGGCCCGTGCCTGCTCGCGGCTCTCAATGGCGCACGGTCCGGCGATGATGGCCAGTTCCTTCCCCCCAATCGTCACGCCCCTCTCCGGCGGGCCGATGTGAATCAGCGAGTCGTCACTTTTGACTTCACGGCTCACCAGCTTAAAGGGTTTGGAAACGCGAATGGCCTCGGCAACGCCGGGCAGGCTCTCGAACTCCTCGGGCTCGATGGGGCCGGGATTGCCGGTAATGCCAATCGCCGTCCGCTGCGCCCCAGGCATCGGATGGGGGCGGTAGCCCATGGCCGCGACCTTATCGCACACGCGGCGAATGTCTCCCTCACTCGCCTGCGGCTTCATGACAATCAGCATGGAAACGTCCTTCGTGCGCTGGCTAACATGCGCGACGCAATTGTAATCTAATTCAGAGCGATGTTCGCTGACAATGACGTGAAAGCGAAATGACGAACGGGCGTCGTGACGCCGCCATGGCGGGATGAACCGGCCGCTACGGCTCGATGGCGAGGTAAACTCGCCTCTACGATGAGAAATCCTTTTCTGGAATTCGCCGCTAGTCCTTGATAGCATGGCACGGTTTGCCCACGGCTTAGCTCGGTTTGGCGGCCATTTTGATTGTTGCGAGGTGCGTACACTATGCGTTCCTGGAAGGTGTGGCTGGCGTTGCTTTCGCTCTCACTCGGTTCCTTAGTCATCGTCGCGGCGCCCGTGGGCTCCGAGCACGGCATCAACACCGCGAATCTCGATCGGACTTGCGCCCCCTGCAAGGATTTCAACCAGTTCGCCAACGGCGGCTGGATGGCGAAGAACCCCATTCCTCCCGCCTACCCGAGCTGGGGAGTGGATAACGAAGTCGCCGAGCGCAACCGTGACGTTCTCCATGAGATTCTGGAAGGCGCTGCCAAGAACACCGCAGCTCCGCACGGAAGCATCGAGCAGAAAATCGGCGATTACTACGCCACTTGTATGGACACCGAGAAGATTGAGGGTGAAGGTCTGAAGCCCTTGCAGCCCGAGTTTGACCGCATCCAGCAGCTTGCCGATGTCGCCGGACTGGAAGCTGAAATCGTCCACCTCCAAAGCATCGGGGTTGAGGCGTTCTTTGACGTGGGTTCGACCCAGGACTTCAAGGATAGCACCCAAGTGACGGGAGGCGTGGATCAGGGCGGCCTCGGTCTGCCCGACCGGGACTACTATACGCGCGATGACGCCAAATCCAAGGAGCAGCGCGAGGAGTACCAGAAGCACGTCGCCAAAATGTTTGAACTGATGGGCGACCCGGCGGCGAGCGCCGCGACCGAAGCCCAAACGGTGATGAACCTGGAAACCCAACTCGCCAAGTCTTCCCAAACCGAAGTCGAGCGGCGCGATCCCAAGAACGTTTATCATCGCATGCCCCAATCCGGTCTGAAGACCCTGGCCCCGAGCTTCCCATGGGAGGATTATTTCACCGCCGTCGGTCTGGGAGGCAAGGGCGACGTTAACGTGACGGCCCCGGACTTTTTCAAAGAGATGGGGCAGATGATTTCCGCGCAGCCAATTTCCAATTGGAAAGTTTACCTTCGGTGGCACGTGATTAACTCAGCGGCGCCCAGTCTGTCGCAGCCGTTCGTGGACGAGGACTTTCACTTCAAGGGCATGGTCCTGACCGGCACGAAGGAAATTCTGCCGCGTTGGAAGCGGTGTGTGAGGTCCACCGACCACGGACTGGGCGAAGCGTTGGGGCAGGCGTACGTGAAGAAAGCCTTCCCGCCGGAAGCCAAGACTCGCGCTTTGGCCATGGTGAAGAACCTGGAAGCCGCGCTGGGAGATGACATTCGCCAACTTCCCTGGATGAGCGAGGCGACCCGCCAGCAGGCGCTCATCAAGCTTGCCGCCATCAACAATAAGATCGGCTACCCCGATAAGTGGCGCGATTACTCCGCTCTGGACATTCAGCGCGTGTCCTATGTGGAAAACGTTTTCCGCGCGAACGGGTTCGAGTTCCGCCGCGATTTGAACAAAGTGGGCAAGCCGGTGGACCGCAACGAATGGGGGATGAGCCCGCCCACGGTGAATGCCTATTACGATCCGCAACTGAATGAGATCGTTTTCCCTGCCGGGATTCTGCAACCTCCTTTCTTCGATTTTCAGGCGGACGACGCCCACAATTATGGCTCGATGGGAGCCATTATCGGTCATGAGATGACCCATGGCTTTGACGACGAAGGGAGCCAGTTCGACGCCCACGGCAACATGAAGAATTGGTGGACGCCCGAAGACCAGAAAAACTTCGATGCGCGTGGGGCGTGCGTCGCCAGTCAATTTGATGGGTTTGTTGTCGAAGACAAGCTCCACGAGAACGGCAAGCTGGTCGAGGGTGAAAGCATCGCGGACCTCGGCGGCCTCGCCATCGCCTATGTTGCTTACCACAGGGCGCTGGAGGGGAAACCCGCGCCCAAGGATGTGGACGGCTTCACCGCGGACCAGCGCTTCTTCATCGCATATGCGCAAAGTTGGGAAGAGAATATGCGCCCGGAATACGCCCGCATGCTGACCAACGTCGATCCCCACCCGCTGCCGAGATTCCGCGTGATCGGGCCACTCTCCAATCTGCCCGCCTTTGCCAAAGCCTTCGACTGCAAGGCGGGAGACGCCATGGTCAGGCCGCCGGGCGATCGGTGCACGATTTGGTGAGGAAGGGAAGCGGGGGCGACGCCATGATACTTCGGGCTCTGCTCGAGGAGGATTGATTCGCGCGATTGCGACACGCCGCCCCTCGAAAATCGTGCGGATTTGAGGGAAAAACCTACAAGAGAAGACCTTCCGGCTCACGAAATTCGATCTAACTATTATTGTTTTCATACACATCGTGGCAAAACAGGGTTAACTATCTGTGTTTTCATGAATATCGTGGGATTAGCCTGACCCCCTCCCTGTGTTTTCAATAACATCGTGGGATTAGCCTTCATTTTTTAACTCCCCCTGACTTCCCCACTGGTGCCGAAGGCGCGACTCAACCTCTTCTCTCTCAAACACTTACAATTTTCGACTTCTTGTCTTTTTCGCGCTAAGTCTTTTTTTTGTTAAACATCGTGGCTTACTTCGCATCGATCCTTGCCTTGGGGCCGGGCGCCAGAATGCTCGCAACGGAAACGGTGTTTCCATGCAAAAAGTCGTGTATCGTCGTCCCCCCCGGTTCGCCTCCTGCGCCTCTTTCTTCCCCTTCGCCGGCGTCCGCTGGCCTCAGCGCCTAGTATAGCATGGCTACAAGTCTTGTCAAGCTGAATCGAGGCTACAGTTCAAACTATTGATATCCATCGGGTTATCGTCAGGCACGGAGAGGACAAATTGACTGGGTTTTGGGGTTGGGCAAAATCACCCGTGAATCGGACAAAATCGCTGGCGAAATAGTCCGAACAGGCAGGGAGAGGTCCGCCAGTGGACGGAGTTGCCTCACCGCGGGTTCAACCTTCGTTGATCCGGCGTGACCGACAAGAATCGTTCCTCAAGAAACGGCCGGCGTGAACGCGACTTGGCGATAATCATCGCGCTTTCGCGCGCGTCCGCGTCGTTCTCGGCTGCACATCGATTCCATATCATGATTGCCCAAATAGGCGTACAAAACCAATGGAATCTGGAAACTGTTCGCAAAGCGTCGATCGCGGGTTCCGTCTTTGTTCGCTTTAGCCCACGTTTGTCCCACGATCTGGGAGTCGCCAGGGTCTGACTGATTCTACAGGCCTTAACCGGCCTTTACGCCGTTTCGTGACGAACTTGGGCTAGCGCGGGCGAAAACCCCCGGTGCTTCGATCACCCCACGGCCCAATGATCCGA
>Ga0181535_10008490_pt1 | contig 10091 bp, 9 predicted proteins | sample PEATcosm2014_Bin_44_FD_119774 | JGI IMG/M metagenome (GOLD analysis project Ga0181535, IMG submission 119774) | Peatland microbial communities from MTU Mesocosm Facility, Houghton, MI, USA - PEATcosm2014_Bin17_30_metaG | ecosystem: Environmental > Terrestrial > Soil > Wetlands > Peat | place...
AACGCGACCGATCTCGCCTACTTACACAACCTGGGGTTGGTTGCGAACCTTTTCGACTTTACCTCTTATCGCGATATCGAAAGCTTCGATATCACGCCCAGCAGCCTGGGTCTGGAACTCTATAAACACTGCCACGGCAGCTCGGAAAAAATAGATCCGCAAATGGTTGCAGATGCCAGGGAGCACCTGGCTGTCTTTTTCCCTCCGCCCATACCCAGCGCCTTTGAAGATTTCATGCCTCTTGCGCCGGACACCCCTCCTAAGAAGTAGTCACTCGAGACCAAGAGTCTGCTGAACTGGGGAATTACGGGCCCTGGGAGCGGGGCTGTGCTTTATAGATGCGCGAGGGTACTGGCGGCGATGGTTGCGGTGATGACGACGCGCTCGCCGTGCTGGGTGACCTGGGCGTTCTTGAGCAGCTCCTGAAATGCCCCGTTGGCGGCGTTCGGATGCTGCTCGAGAGAGAGGCCTCGGACCAGCGTGAGAAGCGTGGACAGATCGGCGGCCTGGCTGGCGGCCTTGTCCTGCGTGGGGGCGATCTCCTCCACTTTGACACGCAGCGCGGCGAGCGAACCGGGAACGGGAAGAGCGGGCGCGACGCTGGCGATGATGGTGGAGTCAGGCTCAAGCGGCAAGGCGAAGCCAAAGATGTGTATGGAGCCGCTCTCAGAGAATGGAAGGCCGATTTGGCCGACGCCCCAGGCGAGTGAGAGCAGAGGCACGTCGTGGTAGTGGTGTTCGAGGAGCGAGGAGCCGGAAAAGGGCAGCGCGGCGGCGCGATGGCGGTCAAGCATGGAGTGGATCTGCTCGGCGGTGGGGGTGTTGGAGATGGCAACGGCGTCATAGCCGATTTGTGCGACACGGACGGTGCGGTCCTGCGAGGCGATGTTGTAGATGGTGTGGCCGACGTAGGTTTCGCGCGAGGTGGCGTGGGCATCGAGCCATGCATTGAAGCGCGGGCCGGTAATCCTGCCGACAAGGACCATGGAATAGGCGACGGGTCCGTTGGGGCCATTGGGGTCGGGCATGCGATGGAGAGCAATGGCCACCTGATCGAGGTCGCGCTCGGGGTCGATGCCGATGTCGTCAACGAACTGCTGGTACTCGGGGACGCGGTTGGGCGGCTTGAAGTTCCTCGAGGCAAGAGTCCGTATGGCCTTGAGATTGAAGTAGATGATGCCGTCAGACTCCGGGAGCAGGCGCGCGGCCTCGGGGGGCGCCTTGGAGCGCAGGAAGACGGCAAGTGCCAGCGCCAGCAGGACCCCGGCGACAATGAGAAGCGTTTTGCGGGTGCGTCGGCTCATGGAGATGGGATGCGGGAACCGTCAGAATGAGCGTAACAGAGCGGGGTGAGCGGCGCTGGCGAGGAGGCAACTCAGAGGGCTATCGGGTTCGCGCGGAGCGGCATTGAGGGCCTGGGACCAGCGCTAATGCTCCGTCGGCGTGGAACGTTCACGATCGCTTTCGTGCTTGCGCGCCGAGCCAAGATTCAAATCCGCGAGACCGGTGTCGAGCGGACCACCGAGTCCGTCTTCCCAGTTGGTGATGAAATCGCCGACGTTGTGAAAGCGAGTCATGGCCAGAATCTCGCCAGTTTTGGCGTCGGCAAACGTGATGGTCACGATGGCGTTCTGCGTCACAAAGGTTCCGGCTAGCGCGCCCATCGCCTCGCGGCCTCCGCTGGGAACTGCGCCGGCGCCGCGGATAAGGACCAGCACATCGGAGTTCGCGGCGCAGGGCAGCATGGCAACCTGATCGCCGAGCGTATAGCTTCCTTTGTCAATCGCCCGCGGGTTCTTGTCGAGTTGGTGGGAGAGTGAGTTGTATTTCTCCTGAATCTGTTCGATCGCCTGCTGGATGTCGTTGTCCGATGCGCCGCTCGAAAGAGGGTCGGCGGCGGTGTCGATGACGATTCCGACAGCTCTCAAGTGCGCCTCGACAAGAACATCAAGCGCCACGGCCCAGCTATCGGACTCCCTGGGCATTCTCTCCACTGCTTTCACGCCGAACTTATCGATCTCGGCTTCGGACGGCATCAGGCAGGCAGTGTGGATCGGGGGCTTGGCTGACGTAAACTTGTGCTCCGCCCAGAACATTTCAGCGGAGGCGTTCGATGAGCAGGCGCTGAAGGTGATCGCGAGTGAAAAGGCAAGATAGATTCGCCGTGCGGTGTTCATCGAAATTCATTCCTCTCAAAACAAGCTTCCGGCTCGAAGCATCGTGCGAACGATTCGGTTAGACAACAATTGAAGATCCCTTGCTACGCTTACCCGATCGTTGCGATGCGATCAGAGGGCTGCAAACGCGCTCTGCTCGGGATGACATCTTTTCTCACGCGGTTCATTGTGCTTGCCGGATCCTCATGCCGGAGACCATCAGTGCGTCTCCGCGGTTTGGCTGGCCTGGCACTTGGCGAGACGGCGCTCAATGCGATAACGGTCAAGACTGTTTGGGGCCAGCCGCTTCAAATATTCCTGGTAATTTGCCGCGGCGTCAATGGGACGCCCTTCATCCTCATAGAGAAAGCCGAGTTCGCGATAGGCGACGGCATCGTCGGGTTGTTCCTGAACGACAGCGAGGAAGAGTTTCTCGGCGGCGGCCTCGTTCTGTTTGAGCGTCGCGCGGCCCTGATCGGTCAAGAGCAGCTTTTTTTGTTCCTGCTCCTCTGACATGTTCAGCATAAGCTTGCGCTGATCCGCTTCGCCGGGAAGAGTGAGCTCTGCCTGGGTCGGCTCCGTGGTTTTGGCTCCGAGCTGCCGATATGCCTCGCCGAGGAGCATTTGATACTCGGGATTTCCGGGGAAAGCGTTGACGAGGCGCGTGGCGCGCGCGACGGCGGTGCGCGGCTTGCGGCTTTCCAGATCGTCTTCAACGTTGGATACGATGGCCGGCGCAACTGCGTTCAGGTAGTCCTGCTCAGACACGGTTCGAGGGTTTGCAGGCGCGTGGTGGTCAGCATATGCAAGGGCGGCTGCCTCCCGTTCCTTGAGCCTGGGATGATCGTGATAGAAAGTCGGACGCGGCTCGTATTCGAGAGTGCTGTCCTGATCGCAGAGATCGAAGGCCGCAGCCATGGCGTGAGGGTCGTAGCCGATAGAGGCCAACGCAGCGATGCCGTCGCTGTCGGCCTGCTGTTCCTTTTCGCGCGAGTAGCCGTAAATCGACTCAATCAAAATGAGAGAGCTGACGCTGCTGGCGGCGGTTGCCGCGAGCCAGCCCGCATATCCCCCAGGAACCCAGTGGGCCGCCGCGGCGATGATCTCGATGGTCAGGCTCTTCTGGCCGATGCTGCGATTTTCAAGGTAGGAGTGGCGGTCATAGACATGAGAGGTCTCATGACTGAGCACGCTGGCCAGTTGCGCCTCATTCTTAAGCAGCGCCAACATGCCGGTGGTCACGTAGATCGAGCCGTTGGCATAGGAATAGGCGTTGACCGACGTGTCGCGCAGGGCGAAGAAGCGGAAGGCGACTTTCTCGGGAACCGGGCGACCGGCAAGGATGCGGTTGCCGGTTGAATCAAGGTAAGCCTGCACGACGGGATCATGCAGAACGAAGCCTCGCTGCTCCAAATCGCTATCGATGGCGTTGGCTTCAGCGAGGAGCTTCAGGTCCTCTTTTGTAAATTTGAATGCCGCGCCGGGACCGTTGGAGACTTGCAGAGCGGCAGGGGCCGGATTCTGTTGAGCGCGCGCGCCCGCCGACGAGATGGAAAAGGCTAAGATGCCCACGAGCGGCAGCGTGAGGCGAAGGAGCAATCGTCCGGGTTCGAACATGGTTTCTTCCAGAACGGCTTTTAACAGTCTTTGGGTTCGCAAAGAATGTTAACGGCGATGGGGCAGTGGTGCAAGTTGGCGGCGGGGCGGTTGTCTCTTACGCGCGTGATCGCTCGTCCAATTCCGCCCCGCTCTCAACCGGGACATCCGCGCTGCAACTGGCGCAAGCGGTCCATTCCTTCTACGCTCGCTGAACGCCCTCGCCAGGCAAGGGCTGATTGAGCTGATCGTTGGAGAAGCGGTTTCTAGTGCTTCTTCTTGTCGAGGTACATGCCGATTCTCAATCGCTCAAACTGCTTGTTGAGCGCCTTGCCGTAGACTTCTTCCGTCTGGTCAACGAATTTATCGCCAAAGCTCTCTGCGTTGGACATTCTTGAGAAGGCGATAATTTCGCCGGTTTTGGCATCGGCCATGGTGAGGACGAGTGTGGCGTAAGAAGTATTGCCCATGCCGCCGACGATCATCCCCATGGCCTTTTTTCCACCCGAAGTCACCTGACCCTCGCCCTCGACAAAGACGAGCACATCCGATTTGGCCGAGCACGGCAGCAACGCCGCATCATCGCCGATTGTGTAGCGCGATTTTCCGATGTCTTTCGGTTTCTTATTCAGCGTTTTTGTGATCTCGCCGTATTTCTGATCCAACTGAAGGATGACCTGCTGGATCTCATCGTCGGAGGCTCCGCTTGCCAGTGGATCATTAGCCTGTAGAACCTGAACTCCGGCGGTCTTCAGGTGCGCCTCCACCATGCTCTCAAGAGTTGCGGTCCAGGCTTCCGATTCCTTAGACATGCCCTCACCGCCCTTCATGGTCGCCTTGGAGAGCTTGCCCTCGACGGGCATCATGCAGGCGGTACGGATGAGAAGCGCGCCCGAGGTGACCTTTTGATTCTCGTAGGACCAGGACGGCGTAGTTGCGGAGGCGCAGGAAGCGAAGAACCCTGCGGAGATCAGCGCGGCAAAGATGCGAACTTTCAATTGCATAACACCTTCCTCGTGTTTGTAGACTCAGAAAATTTGGTGACGCGATTGCCGCCCATTCCTGCTATTGCGGCTGCCCCGGAGATCCTGACAGTTTCTGCACTGCCGCAAGGCGGCGCTGGATGCGAAGGTGATCCATGCTGGTTCCGGCTTCCATTTGCAGGTAGGTCTGGTACTCCGTTGCGGCCTCGTTGTATTTGCCTTCCTGCTCGAAAAGGAAGCCGAGCCCGCTGTGGGCGGCGGCGTAGTTGGGGTTGCTTTGGATGACATCCTTATAGAGCTTTTCAGCCAGCGCCTCGTTCTCGCGAAGCGCGGCGTCTCCTTCAGGCTTTTGGCGAAGCCTATTCTGTTCTTCATCCGGCGTCATGGAAAAGTATTCTTTGCGGTGTTCCGCTTGCCCGTGCCGGGTGCGCTCCTCATCCGTAGGGGCCTTGGTTTTGGCTCCTAATGCGCGGTATGAGTCGGCGAGCAGCACCTTGTACTTCGGGTTGTCGGGAAACATTGCAGAGAGCCGTGTCGCCCGATCGACTGCCGTCCGTTCGCGGCGGCTGCTCAGGTCAGCCCCGATCTCGTAACAGATGGCCGAAGAGACATTGTCAAGGTATGTCTTTGGATCTCCGGTCACAAGCGTGCCGGCCTTGTGCGCGGAGGCGAACTGCGTGGCGAACTCGCGGCGTTCGCCGAGTTTGGGGTGGTCGCGGTAGAAGCCCTGGATGGGCTCGTACTCAAGACTGCTGTCCTGGTCAAGCAACTCGAAGGAGCGCGCCATGGCGGAGGGGTCGTAGGAAGCGGCGGTCATGGCGGCAATGCCGTCGCTGTCTGCCTGGCGCTCCATGTCACGCGAGTATCCGTAAATGGTGGCGACGATAACATCGCTGCCAATCATCGCGGCCAGTTGTATGGACGCGCCGAAAAGCTGGACGCTCTGCGAAAAATTGCCTCCCACAGGCGCAGCCGAGGCGACAATTTCCAGGATGTTGATGGTGAGCGCTTTCTTGCGAACGCTGCGGTTTTCAAGATAGGTGTGGCGCTCGAAGACGTGCGAGGACTCATGGCCCAATACGCCGCCAAGCTCTGCTTCATTTTCAAGAAGGGCCAACAGGCCGGTGGTGACATAGATGCTGCCGTTGGGCAGCGCGAAGGCGTTCACCATCGGATCGCGCAAGGCTCTGAAGCGAAATGTGACGTTCTCAGGGATAGGGCGATTTGCGAGAACGCGGTTACCCACCGAATCGAGAAGGGCCTGCAGGACCGGATCGTGCATGACGAGGCCTTTTTTCTCGTACAGTGCGTCGACGGCGTTGGCTTCATCGAGGAGGTCGGTGTCGATCTTCGTGAATGCGAACCCCTGGCCGGGACCGTTCGGGACCTGCACCGAGTCGGTGCTGGCAGGGGCTGAAGTGCTGCCCGCGGGCGCCGGCTGAGAAGAAAGCAGAGGACAGAACGCGAGCAGACTGATAGCAAGAACCCGCGCGTGCATGGGCATCTCCTGAAATTGAATGACAAATTCGCCGGGGGTTAGAATGCGCGACAATGATCTACCCCGGCCGGTGGTTTGCGCAAGGGCGTTTTTTGCTGGGCTGGGGGCGGCGAATTCAGTTATGAGGCGGATTGCGCGGGCATACCCCGCCCAGGCGGAGCCCGAACGGGCGCCGAGAGGTGAGAGGACGGCAAGCGGCGCCCCGAGACAAAGCTACCTTTGTAGTTGCCGTCAGTTCTTCACTGTCATCGTGTCGGAATCGACAGCCTTTTTGCCGGTGATCCCTTCGAGCCCCGCAAGCAGGCCGCGGTAGTCGTTCTTATCAGCCTGAAATGCGACTCCGCCCTTTTGGCCGTTGTTGTCCCAAGTAATTCCGACAAAGTGCTTCTTCGATTTCGAAAGGGCCAGCAGGGCCCCCAGGCCGAGCGAAAACACGGCGAGGCCGATGGCCGCACCTACGCGCCGGTGCACGTCCTGTCCATAGCTGATTTCCGTGACGGACGCCGCCGGTATGACCACGACTTCAGCCCCATCACGCATCATCCGAATGTTCGTTCCCTCGATGGACAGTTTCATGTCCGTTCCAGGCTTGGAATCAGGAAGTGACCCTCCGTCATAGGTGATTTTGTACCCGAATTCGCCGGCAAATGCGCTTACTGGAAATACGACACAAAGAAGAATTGCGATTAATCTGTTCACTTTTTCCGCCTTTCAACACACGTCTACCTTTTTGTTCGCAACGAGGAAATTTGCTCTTTGAAATTACAGGAATGATCCACCCAAAGCCCGAGATGCGCAATAGGACTATGGTTTCCTCGTTTCAGGTCGGCGTGGGATGGCGCGGGCGTACCCCGTCCAAGCGGAGCCTGGACCGGGCACACAACTGGCCTAGTTGACGATGGCGAAGGTGAAGATTTTGCCGGAGCTGGCGGGGGTTTTGGGCGAAGCCGTGTCCTGCGGCTCGAGGAAACCGAACTCGCCATCGCCTAATCCGTTATTGAGGACGACCTGCCAGACGGAGGGGCCGATCTGGGTGCTGGAGAAATCGATCTCGTCGCGGATGGAGCCGGAGGTGGACTCGTGGATCAGGCCGCCGGCGACGGATTGGAACTGCCGGTTGTTGCCGACAACGTGGAGGCGAACCAGCTCGTAGTCGCTGGCGGTGCGTCCCTGGGACACGTGGAGGATGAATGTGATGGGGGTGCTGACGACGAGGCGGCTGCGCATGCCTCCGACGAGGCCATTGAGATCCTCTTTCACGAGGCCGGCCGAGGCGACGTGCTTGACCAGCCCGCCGGACTGAAAGATGACGACTTCAGAGGGCAGCGGCTGGAAGTTTCCGCCGCTGTCTTTGTAATACGCGCCGATGTTGTCGACACCGGGAGGAAGCGGGGCCGTGGGCGCGGACACGTCGGGGGCTGAAGGCGCGACGGAATCAGGTGAGGCTGGAGCGGATGCGGCAGCAGTCGATTTGGCGACGAGGGCGTCGATCACCTGGTTGCTGACGCCGGCCTGCTTGAGCGCAATGAGGCCGTCGGGCGAAGTGTCATAGGCGCCGGGCGAGGCGTTGATGGTGGTTACGATGACGTCGTCGGAGAGCTGTGCCTTGACCATCTTGATGATGGAGTCATTGTTGAGCGCCTGCTGGGCGACGAGGATCGGGCAAATCGCCAGAAATAGAACCGCGCAGACTGCCTTGCGCATAGAAGCCTCTCCTTAACAAACAGAATCCGGGACGAGCAGGATCGGAAGACGTGTTGCAGTGATTCCATCAGAATGATCCATGGTAGCGCGAGGATTCCGCAATACAACTCTGGAGGGTCAGGCACATTGGGCATCCGGATTTGCACTAGCTCGCGGGGGCGCGCGCAGCCGCTGGATTGCATTGTTTTCGGGGGTTCACTGCGACGTTTTTCGGGTCGATCGGTCGTTTGCTCGCGGTGCGTTGGTGTGCTAACCTTGTGTTCTGTGCCGTGTACGCGGAAAGCTGGAGTGTGTCCGCGCACGAATCGGCCTCCGGACGGGTTTCGGGGTGGGTAAAGAGCTGGCGTAGCTCAGCTGGTAGAGCATCTGATTTGTAATCAGAGGGTCGGGGGTTCAAATCCCTTCGCCAGCTCCACAAGAAGCCGGAACGGGAGACGAAAGCGGCAAGAGTTGACTGGCGGGCAGGATATTTAAGACGCCGGAACATAACTCCTCGGAGAATCCACTTCAGGCGAAGCGCAACAGAGGTTCCGGGACTTATCCGGCGGTTGCGGCGTGCGCGGAAGAGAGTGGAATGCAGCGTAGCTAGCGGGGAAAGCGGTGCTAGCGGAGTTGGAAACGGGTGTGGTTGGTCCCACCCTAGCGGCAAGAACAAAGACGCCGCGAGGGTGAGGCACCCAGGGTTGTAGATAGGGCACAGGTGGCCGAGCGGTTAATGGCAGCAGACTGTAAATCTGCCGCTCCTTGCGAGCTACGGAGGTTCGAATCCTCCCCTGTGCACCAGAAATGCAGGGAATAGGGAACAGGGAATAGGGATTTGTGGGTAGTGGGAAGTGAAGAGCGCCGAAGCTGATTTAGACCGGAAGTATTGGGTGGCGCTGGGAATGTTTGCGGTTTTGGCAGTGCTGGTTTGGCTGACGATGGGCGATGGTTCGGTGCTCGTGTTTGGCAAGCCGGTGGAGTTGAAGTTGATTCCGCTGATTGTGATTGGCGGGTTTGTTTTGAGAACGGTTTTAGCCCGTCATGCGGAGAAGATTCGCAGGGCGGGAGAGAAGAACTAGCTACTAGCCTCTAGCTACTAGCTTCCAGCTTGAAGTTGCGGATCCGAGCCGCCGTGGCTCATACCGGCAAGATAAGGCTAGAAGCTAAAGGCTAGAAGCTGGCAGCTTGGGTTTAGAGGGCTGATGTAGCTCAGTTGGTAGAGCACTCCCTTGGTAAGGGAGAGGTCACCGGTTCAAACCCGGTCATCAGCTCCAGAAGTTCAGCTTTTAGCTACTAGCTTCTAGCTTGCGTGTTTGCGGGACCGGCCGTCGAGGCTTGAAGCGGCAGGATGAGGCTAGAAGCTGACGGCTACAAGCTAAAGGCTGGTTTTACGGGCGGGAGTAACTCAGTGGTAGAGTCACAGCCTTCCAAGCTGTTGGTCGCGGGTTCGATCCCCGTCTCCCGCTCCAGGAAACAGCTGCAAGCTAATAGCTTCTAGCTACTAGCTGAGGTGGTGGTGGAACGGGTGTCGTGGGAAAGCGGAAGTCCCGGTTGATGGACGGAGCTAACGCGACTGAAAGTCGAGCTAGAAGCTGGTAGCTAGAGGCTAGGAGCTGTTTCAAGATGTTTGAGCAGGCAGCGATTGCGGTTACGGATGAGCAGGGGTATGCGCAGCTCCATGCGCTGATCGATGCGGCATTTGACGCGCGCGACGTGGAAGTCTTCCTGAACCGGGTGAAAAAAGCGAAGCTGCGGGTCAGGAATTATGAAGGCATTCTGGAGCGCGGGCTGCTGGGCAAGGAAGCAATCGGGCTGTACAAGGGATTGCCGGTCTCAGACCAGGCGCTGACGCGCGAACGGTATTTGCGGTTGGTGGAAGCGGTGCCGCTGGAGTTGAGGCAGAGGTATTTGAAGGTGTACGCGTATTACTGAGAAGGACAGCTGCTAGCTTCTAGCCACTAGCTTCTAGCCGTTGCAGTGGAAGATCGAACCGATAAGGCTGGAGCGAGCAGGACGAAGCTAGAGGCTAGCAGCTAGAAGCTAGCGGCTGAAGGCTGGTTTTAAGGTTTTGGGGCTGGAGCCGGACCGCCGGCGCTCCGAGAAGCAACTGGCAGTAGAAGCGATGAAAGGGATTTGGGAGCTTTATGGCGAAGGAAAAGTTTGATCGTTCGA
>Ga0181535_10008491_pt1 | contig 10091 bp, 8 predicted proteins | sample PEATcosm2014_Bin_44_FD_119774 | JGI IMG/M metagenome (GOLD analysis project Ga0181535, IMG submission 119774) | Peatland microbial communities from MTU Mesocosm Facility, Houghton, MI, USA - PEATcosm2014_Bin17_30_metaG | ecosystem: Environmental > Terrestrial > Soil > Wetlands > Peat | place...
ACGTCGCGCTTCCCGCGTTTCCCCGCCGCCAGATCGTATTCGAGGTTCGAGTAGCCGAAGGCGGGAGCAAACGGCGCCAGAGGCGCGCGGCCGAGATTGGTGTGCAGGATCACCCCGGTCGCGTTGATGACGCGCCGGAGCGAAGGGGTTTCCAGCCGCTCGAGCGCCCGCACCACGCGGGGTTCGATCTCGGAGGGTGCCGCATCGCCGGAGCGGATCGCGGCACGCGCCTCATCCAGCGCGCGGCGGATCTCGCCGGCGATTACGCGATGCGGAAAGCGCGCCCGCAAGGGCTCGAGCCGCAAAAGAACCTCATCCACCGAGGGCAGCGCCTGGAACCGTTCCTCCACGGAGAACACTGTAGCAGAGCGAGGCCGTCGGCCGTGAGCCATCACCCGCGCTTTGAACCAACCCGCGGGGCCGCCGCCTTCGCCTTGGCGTGAGCGCGCAGATCGCTGAGCTTCGCGTCGGTGAGGGCCAGCGCGAGGAAGCCCCCGAACAGGAGCGGAAGCGTGACGGCCGCCCACATGACCAGCGAGAGACCGCTGGCGGTGGTCTTGTCCACCCCGAACAGCCCCAGCGCCACGACCAGTGCGGCCTGCGACGAGCCGATATTGCCGGGGGCCTGAGGGAGCACCGTCGCCAGACGCCAGATCACCAGCACCACCAGCGCCGGGACCAGACCCAGATCGAGATCGTAGCTTCGGATGAGGGCGTAAACCGGAACCACCTGAAACAGCAGGTACGGCAAGCTCGCAGCGGCCGCGACATAAAAATACCGGGAGCGGCCCATGATGTGCAGGTCTTCGATGAGCACCCGGAGCTTCAATCTCCAGCGGCTTTTGGGGATGGGCGCGTGCGCCCGGTGCCTCCGGTACATCGCCAGCGCGACAGCCGCTCCGCAAACGGCGACCACGATGCCCAACGCCTGGGCCAGGTCCGTCACGTCGCGGGGCATCCGAGCGCCCGCGCGGGACGGGCGCGAAACGACGAGCACGAACGCCGCCACCAGCCAGACGCCATCCAGGAGCCGCTCGATGATCGCGGATGCGAAGGCGACCGAAAAAGGAACCTCGCACCAATGCGCCTGAAGGTACGACCGGATCAGCTCTCCCGGGCGCAGCGGCAGCACCTCGTTCGAGAACAGGCCCACGTAAATCGCCTGCACGCTGCGCCAGAATGCCGGACGGCACACCGGCACAAGCAACAGGTTCCAGCGCCAGGCCTGGTAGAAATAGACGCCGATATCCGCCAGGACGGCAAACGCCACCCATCCCCAGTGGAGCGACCGTATGTCGCTCGCCATCTCGTGGTAATCGACCCCTTGCAGCACCCAGACCAAACAGGCGAAGGAGAACAGGTACCCGACGGCCGGCAGCAACCAGTTAGGAATATGGATGTGAAACCGCCGGAATTCCAACCGCATGAGCTCTCTCTCATGATAAAGCGGCCGGCGCCGCTTCCGCCGCAACATTGCGCCCCCGTCCGGGTTCACACATGCAGGAGAGAGGACGGACATGAAACGGAATCGCATGACGAACCTGATCGCGGCGGGCGCCTTCTTGACCGCCGCCGTATATGGACAGACCGTCGACCAGCGCCGGGAGAACCAGCAGGACCGCGTCGCCCAGGGGATCGCTTCGGGCCAGTTGACGTCCGGCGAAACCGCCCGGATCGAGGGGCAGGAGGCGGGAGTGAATCGCCAGATCCACCAGGACCGCGTGGCCAACGGCGGCACGCTCACGCCGGCCGAGCGGCAGCAGGTCAACCGCGAGCAGAATGGCATGAGCGGCGAGATCTACGCCGACAAGCACAATGCCAACCGGACCAACTACCGCGGTGAAGTAGGAGTGCGGCAGGGCATTCAGCAGCAGCGCATCGCGCAGGGCGTCCGCAGCGGCAGCCTGACGGCGGGAGAGACGGCGCGCCTGGAGCGCACGGAGACCGGCGTCAACCACGAAATCCGCTCGGAGCGGGCGCAGAACGGCGGAACGCTGACGCCGCAGGAGCGCGGGCAAGTGAACCGCCAGCAGAACCGGCTGAGCAGCCAGATCTACCGCGACAAGCACAACGCCGCGCGCCAGCCGAAATGACGGCCTTGCTAACGCCGCCAACTTCCCATAAACTCCTCAGAGTTGACACTCGTCCGGCTTAGACGGATTTCGCAGTGCGTCTGCCTGGCCCTGTTCCTCGCGCTCTTGCTCGGGGGAACGGGGCCCAGCCTCTTTCTGCGCGCCGATCCGCTGGCGGCCGCGCTCAACGCGCTTTCGACGCGCGCGCTCTACCGCGGCCTCCTCTGGTGCCTCGTCATTCTGGTCCCGACCCTCTTCCTCGGCCGGTTCTTCTGCGGCTGGATCTGTCCCCTTGGCACGCTGCATCACTTCTTCGGGAACCTGCGCTCGGAGCGCAAGCTCGGCCGGCGGCTCCTCGAATCGAACCGCTACAAGAGCTGGCAGAAGCTGAAATACTACATCCTGATAGCGGGTCTGGCCGCCGCTTTCGTGGGCTCGGGGATCCTGGGCCTGCTGGACCCGGTCTCGCTCGCCATCCGCTCATTCTCCCTGGCGGTATTTCCAGGGCTGAACTTCGCGTTCGAGCGCATCGCGGGCATCGGCCTGTTCAGCCTTAAGCAGCCGCACTTCCGCCAGGCGCTTCCGATCGCCGCGGTTTTCATCGTCCTCCTGGCGCTCAACCTGCGCGTGACGCGCTTCTGGTGCCGCGCTCTCTGCCCGCTCGGAGCGCTGCTGGGCGTTGCGGCGCGCTGGTCCGTCCTGCGCCTCGAAAAAGGCGGCGCGCCATGCGGCGACTGCAACCGCTGCCTGCTTCATTGCCAGGGCGGCGACGACCCCATCCCCGGCGCGCGCTGGCGTAAGGCCGAGTGCCACCTGTGCCTGAACTGCGTGGCCGATTGCCCGGAAGGCGGCCTCGCATTCCGCTTCGACGCCGTCCGGCCGGAGCGGGAATCGGCCCACGGTCCCGAGCTCAGCCGCCGCCGCGCCCTTACGGGATTGGCCGCCGGGGTCGCCCTGGTGCCGCTCGCGCGCATTGGCGCCGCGCCCATCGAGCGCCGCGACCGCCTCGTGCGGCCGCCCGGCGCCCTCGACGAGCCGGCGTTCCTGGCGCGCTGCATCCGCTGCGGCGAGTGCATGAAGGTCTGTCCCTCGAACGCCGTCCATCCCGCGTCCCTCGAGGGCGGCGCCGAGAGCCTGTGGACGCCGCTGGTGGTCCCGCGCATCGGCTACTGCCAGCCGAGCTGCGTGCTGTGCGGGCAGGCCTGCCCCACCGGCGCCCTCTGGGAGTTCACCCCACGCGAGAAGGGATGGCGCGGCGAGGCGGGCGCATCGGCCTCCAAGCCCATCCGCATCGGCACCGCGTTCTACGACCGTGGCCGCTGCCTGCCGTGGGCCATGGCCACCGAGTGCATCGTGTGCCAGGAGTGGTGCCCCACCTCGCCCAAAGCCATCTACTTGCGCGAGGCGGAAGTGGACGGCAAGAAACTGCGCCAGCCCTATGTCGATCCGGAGCTCTGCGTCGGCTGCGGCGCGTGCGAGTTCGCCTGCCCGGTGGCGGACCGCGCGGCGGTTTACGTGACCAGCGTGGGCGAGAGCCGATCCCGGTCCAACCAGTTCCTGCTGCGCAAGGCGGTTGCACCCACGCTGCCGGACGCCGAAGGCTGGAAAAGAACCGGCGCAACCCGCACGTTCGACGCGGCCAACCTCTGGCAATACCTCGACGGCGGTGCGGATAAATACGTGAACGCGGGCCTGGTCTCGACCGTCACCGCGCCTTACCATTTCCGGGCCGGCTTCGACGCCGTCGCCGATCTGCACATGTTCGCGAGCAGCGCCGGCGCCGCGCGCGTCTTCGATTCCGAGCCCGCCGCGGGCAGCGCACCCGTGCCCCTGGGCGACGCCGCGCGCCTCTCCTCCGCCAGCCTCGCGTTCCGCAAAGGCCGCTACCTGGTGCGCTTGGTGGCGTACTCCCAAGGTCCGGAAGTGCCGGCCGCCCTGACCGCCCTGGCCCGGGCCATCGAGCGCGACCTGCCGCGCTGAGCATCGAACTGGTGGCGCACGCCTCAGCCTGAACTGCGCTTCCAGGGCTGAGCCGCTCAGTCTTCCACCACGTGCGATTCGAAACCGCGCCGGTAGTTGCGCCAGCGTTCCCAGTCGAAATCCCCGCCGCCATCCAGGCAGTCGGCCGCCGCGTAGGCCATCGCCAGCGCGTGATGCGTGTTGTCGTGCGCGAACAGTCCCTGCCGTCCAAAAGTCAGCAGATTGCCGAAGCCATCCAGCCAGCGGTCGATGGTGTTGAAGTGCTCCTCGTAGCCGATCTGGTAGAGCGGGTAGGCATGGGCGAACCGCCGGACAGCGGTGCACCGGATCCTGGACCGGATCGGCAGCCCCGCTGCGGCGAGCGACTGGCGCACGGCTTCGGTGAGTTCGTGATCCGCCATACGCCAATAGCGGGAGGCCGTGTCGCAGGGCAATTCCGCGCACAACACGGTTCTTCCCCGCGGCGCCTCGGCCGCGCTGTAGTTTTTCGGCTCCGAGAGCCGGCTGATGGGGATCTCTTCTTCCGGGAAATAATGGGCGTCGTACTCCGTGAATTGATCCTGTTCGAGCACCAGGTAAATCAGGACCATGGCACGAAACCGCATCGCTGCGGCCGCTTCGAGAACCGCGGCGGGAGGCGGAGGATCGATCGAGCGCACCAGCAGGCTCACCGGTAGTGTGGACCAGACATGGCGCCCGTCCAGGTGCTTCTCGGTCCCCGCAACCTCATAGAAGACCCGGCTGTGTGCCGGCTCGATCCGTGTGACCGTGGCACCCAGAATGACCCCGGCGCCGGCCGAGGCAGCGGCTTTCTCGAGTGCCGCCGAGATCTGCCCGAAACCCCAGCGCGGATAGTAGAAGCGATTGCCCCGCGTCGACCGCAGACCCGGCACGGCCCGCACGATTTTGCGGATCAAGCTGCCGGGCGAACTGCTGGAAACGCGCCGGTACGCCTGGATCGGAGACAGCAGCTCCGGCGACAGCCCCCAGATCTTGCGCGCGTAGGGAAAGTAGAAATTCCGGCAGATCGTGGGTCCGAGGCCGTTCTCGAGCACCGATGCAAAAGTCGGATTCGGCTGGGTCCGGCGGCGAACCGCCCGGCCCACAGTGTCTGCGACGAAGCCCGCGGCAAAGGAAAGAGGCAGGTGCATCACGAGGTCCAGCGGCCTCAGCGGAAAATGAATCCAGCGCCGGGCGAGCCGGATCCGCCCGTGACGGGGCCGCAGCAGCAGATCCTCGCCGAGCAGCTCCTGCAAGTCCCCCAGGATGCGCGGATCGCAGGCCGGCTGCAGCCGGTGACTGCCGTAGTCTGCCCGCACCCCATCGAGTTCGAAGCTGCCGGCGAGGCCGCCCACGTTCTCGCCTTGCTCGAGCACGGTGACCGGAGCCACGTTGCGGCGGGCCAGTTGACAGGCAGCGCCCAGTCCGGCCGGTCCAGCCCCCAGGATCGCGACGCCGTTGCTCACGAGGCGGCTTTCCGCACGCTCGTGACGGCGGCCGTAGCCGGCAGCAGCCGTGAAAACAGGCCTCCGAGCAGGCTGCCGAGCGCCCGAAACCCTGCCCCGGCCAGTACGGCAGCGACGGCGGCGGCCGGTTCCACTCCAAACGGCACCAGCAATACCGCCAGCGCCGCTTCCCGCGCGCCGATTCCACCCAACGTGACCGGAAGGAAGGAAAGGAACTTGGCCAGAGGCCAGACCAGCAGCCAGGCGCTCAGCCCGGCATGGACCCCGCAGCCCTGTCCGATCCAAGCGTGGAGCAGGAGCAGGCAAAACTGCAGCACCAGCCCGAGCGCGAACGGCAGCGCGTACATCCGTGGGTGACGCAGAGAGTCGATGGCGTCCCGGTGCTTCAGGTAATGCGCTCGCAGCCGAGCGGGCAGCCGGTCCGGATGGAGGAGCAACACAGACGTCACAAACAGGGCGATGCCAATCACGGTCAGACCCGCGATCATGTGGAGCAGTTTCCGATGTCCCGCGCCGAGGCCGCCGCCGAGCAGAACGGCGCCGGCAACGCTCAGGATCGCCAGTCCTCCCAGGTCGAGCGCGCGGTTCAGCAGCGACCCCGTGACGATCGCCGCCCGCCTCCGCGTTTCCCGCCAGGCCGCCGCCACCATGACGACGTCGCCACCGATGACCGATGGCAGGAACAGGCTACCCACCAGGCCGCTGAAGTATGCGCGCACCGAACTGGAGAAGCCGAGCCCCGCCCCGGCCTCGTTGACCATCAAGTGCCATTTCAGAGCGCCCAGCAGGTGGACAACCACGAACAAGAGCACGGCGGCAACGACTACTCCCGGCCGTACCCCCCCCAGAGCATGCAAAAGCCGTTGAGCCGGCAAGAGCCGGAACAACAGCAACAACAGAACCGCACTGCCCACGATGCGGATCAGCGCGCCTCGACGGAACCGGAGCGCCAGGCGGGTGATCAGCCAGAGAAAGCGGAAAAAGTCCGCCAGCCGGATCTTCGAGGTTCCCAACCGATGGAAGTAGTCGATCGGCACGTACGCGACCCGGTAGCCATTGCAGAGCATCGCCAGCGTGATCGTGGTGGTGAACGAGAAACCCGAGGGCATCAGATGCGCGAAGGACTCGACGATCGACTTCCGCATGATCCGCATGCCCGAGTTCAGGTCGGGAATGTATTGGCCGGCCAGAGCGCTGGCGTAGAGCGTCAGCAGCCACTTGGCCGGCCGCCGCACCCACGGGATGTGCACGGTCTTTCCGGTCCGCGCCCCGACCGCCATGTCCGCTTCGGGAATGTGTTCCAGCAGTTCGGGAATCGACGCGCTCGGGTAGGTTCCGTCGGCATCCGTAATCAGAATCCAATCGTATTTCGCCTCCGCGATACCGGCCTTCAGAGCGGCCCCATAGCCGTAGTTCCGGTCCCGCTGGATCAGCCGGACGCCGCGGGCCGCGGCCTGCTGGGCCGTCCCGTCGCGGGAACCGTCGTCCACCACGACGATCTCGTAAGGACGCCCGGTCTGCCGCAGCGCGAGGTCGACCTCGTCGAGCTGCCCGCCGATCGCCGCTTCCTCGTTGAACGCAGGGATCACCACGCTGATGCCCTCGCGCCCCGGATCGGCGTCCGCCGCCCTCAACACGCCGACTCTGACAACAGCGCTTCCACCTCGGCGATCTGCTGGCGGATGCTGTCCCGTAGGGTCCGTTTGGGCGAATACCCCAGGCACTCCTTGGCCCTCGATATGTCCGCCGAGGTTCTGCGAACGTCCCCCCGCTGTTCGCCCTGGCGCTCGACCAGCACCTTGGCTCCGGCCAGGTCTTCCACCGCGGCGATGGCATCCAGCATCGAGACCACTTCCTCGCCCGCGATGTTGAACACGGAGTGGCGTGTGTCCGTTTCGGCGGCAAGGATCAACGCATCCACCACGTCGAAAACGGAAGTGAAGTTCCGCTCCATCGTGCCGTCGCCGTACATCGCGAATCGGCCGCGAGTCAGGGCCGCCACGATCACCCTGTGGAACATCATGTCGGGGCGCTGCCTCGGCCCGCAGACCGTGAAGAAGCGCAGCGAGGTGATCGGGAATCCATGGTTCGCCGCGTATGCCGAACAGAGGTTCTCGCCGGCGAACTTGGTGACGCCGTATGGCGAGTACGGATTCTTGGGGTGCTCCTCGGTCACCTCGGCATTCCCGCAATTGCCATATACCGATGACGACGAGGCATAGACCAACCGCTTGAGGCGGCCCGAGCGGCCAACCTGTTCCAACAGGCTCTGGGTGGCAAGGAGGTTGCGCCGCACATAGGTCTCGAAATCCTGTCCCCAACTACTCCGAACACCGGGTTGTGCGGCCAGGTGACAGATAACGTCGGCGTCGGGAACCAGGGTGGCTGCGGCGTCTTCAACCAGGCTCTCGACGAACCGGAACTGGTCCGAGTCCAGGCAGCGGCGAAGGTTGCGCCGTTTCAGCCTGGGGTCGTAGTAGTCTGTGAGCGCATCCACGCCGACTACCGTGTGCCCTTCTGCCAGAAACCGCTCGCTCAAATGGGAGCCAATAAAACCGGCACAACCCGTGACTAATACCCGCATCGTCGCTTACAAAAACAACCCTGAACATTCCTCGCGCCGGCCATCTTCATGAGCGAGCCAAGGACCAACCCAGACCATTCTAGCTCACCTTCGTCGGAAGGTCCGCCGGTGACTGACCCCGCATTAGTGTGCGCAGACCCGTCGCGCGGGCTTTAGCCTGCCGTGTCGGCACTCCTGCCGGCACCTTGGCGTCGCGATAAGCAGCGGCGCGAGTCCCCTGCCCATTGCCCCCTGGACCTCCGCCCCATTCCGGTCTATCGTGTTCTTAAGGAGGGGAAGCCCATGCGCTACGCTCTGTCAATCCGCGGCGGCGGCATCCGAGGAATCATCCCCTGCTGCTGCCTGGCGAAACTCGAAGACCAACTCGGTGGCCTCACCCGCGACCACGTCGACTTCTGTGCCGGCACGTCCACCGGCGCGCTCCTCACCGCGGCGGTCGCCGCCGGCGTTCCCGCCCGCGACGCCCTGACGGTTTACACCGACCGCGCCCACGAGATCTTCACCCTCACCGGCCTGCTCGCCACCATCAAGCGCGTTGCCGTGGGTTTCATGTACAACCCCAGCCACCTGCGCGACGTCCTGGCCTCCGTCCTCGGTCCCGCGGCCGCGTGGACCCTGAATGACAGCCCGCTTCGCGTCATGCTCTCCGCCACCGCCATGAACGGCCGCAATTGGTTCTTCGTCCGGGACAACCCCAAGAATGCCCGCACCACCGGATCGGTCAAGCTGCTCGACGCCGCCGTCGCCTCGGCCTGCGCCCCCACCTATTTCGATCGCTGGCCCATCGGCGGTATCGGCGGCCAGACCATGTACTTCTTCGATGGCGGCGTCGGCGGGACCGCCAACCCCGCATACCAGGCCTGCGTCGAAGCCTTCCAATACGATGAGTTCACGCCCGCGGACACCCGCGTCGTGTCCATAGGCACCGGCTTCTTCCCCGCCTCCAACGATCCGCCCAAAGGCCTGATTGCCACCATCGGTTGGACCACCAGCACCCTCGTCGATACCTCCGAGGACTGGGTGGGCGACGCCGTGAACCGCCAGTGGCCGGGCATCCTGCAGAACTTCAACCCGCGCCTGCCCAGCGACATCGACGAGGCCGATCTCGCCGCCATCCCCACCCTCCTCGAAATCGGCCAGCAGCTCGCCGCGACATTGGATTGGACCGAGATTCTGGGCCGCCGATAAACGCCGATGAACGCCGATAAGCGCCGATGAGCACATTCGTCTTCAATCGGCGTTTATCGGCGTTCATCTGCGGCCAGGATTGGAGTTGCTATTTCCTCACCGGTGGTGTCCGCCGCCACCGCTCGCGTGTCCGCCACCGCTCGAGTGCCCACCGGAGGATCCGGACCGGCCTCCTGAAGAACCCGACCGCCCGCCGGAATAGTGCGAGCCTCCGCCGGAATAGCGCGGGCTCGAATAGGACCGCGGCGCCGAGTAGCCCCTCGGAGCGGCATACGATCTCGGCGCGGAGAAGGACCGTCCATTGGACTGAGCGCTCCTGTAGCCCTGCGCCGATCCGTAGCTCCGCCCGCCGCCGGCGCCATAGTTCGGCGATGCCTGCCGGCTCTGTCCCGCCGATCCCGCAAATCCGCGCGCATAGCTTCCGCCGCCCGCGGCCGGCCGGCTCGCGTTACCGAAGTGTTGCCATCCGCCCGCCGCCGCGCCGGCCGCGCCCCCGCGCCCTTGTGCGCCGCCCGCAAACTGGCTGCCGGCCGTCCGGCCGCCGAACCCGCTCGAGCCAGACCGCGTCGACCCAAATCGGCTCGCCACCGCCCGGTTCGGATAAGGAACGCCCATCCGATGGCCGGCATCGTGCGTCCAGGGAACCCGCCCGCCAACGCCGCCCCCATGTCCGAAGCCGCCGCCGTAGAAGCCGTAGTGGTGGAAGAAGCCCAGGTTAAGAAACAGCCCGCCGCCGCCGAACCACCCGCAGCCCCATCCCCAGCCGCCCCACCCGCCCCAGCCCGGGAAGAAGGCGTTCAT
>Ga0181535_10008495_pt1 | contig 10087 bp, 8 predicted proteins | sample PEATcosm2014_Bin_44_FD_119774 | JGI IMG/M metagenome (GOLD analysis project Ga0181535, IMG submission 119774) | Peatland microbial communities from MTU Mesocosm Facility, Houghton, MI, USA - PEATcosm2014_Bin17_30_metaG | ecosystem: Environmental > Terrestrial > Soil > Wetlands > Peat | place...
GGTTTCGGTGGTGGCGACGCTGGAACTGGTTGCCGTTTCGCCTCCGAATGTGTTGAAGACGCGGTAGGCGTTGCCGGGGAGCATATGATTTTGCTCGAGGGCCAGGCGGACACGGCGGCGGAACTCGCGGACGGGGCCGTATTGCTTGGTGGCGAGGGTTTTGAAGACCACCGGGAAGATGAGTTCGGAACCCTTGATAGCGTCAATGCCGAGGATTTGCGGATCGGCGACAAACAACTGGCGGAAGTCGTCGCTGTTCCGCACGTCGTTGGCGATTGAGGTGAGCAGTTTCAGAACTTCGTCGGGGTTGGCGGAGAAGTCGACGCTTACATTGACGGTGGCGATAGAGTAACCGATGCTGAGGTTGGCGACGGTGGTGATCTGCGAGTTGGGGATGACGTAGAGGGTGCCATCGGCGTCGCGAACGGTGGTTTTGCGCAGGGTCATGGCTTCGACGGTACCCGCGAGGCCGGCGAGGCGAACGGTGTCACCGACGTTGAACTGGTCCTCGATGAGGATGAGGATGCCGTTGAGCATGTCCTTGACGATGTTTTGCGCGGCAAGGCCGATGGCGATTCCGGCGATGCCGGCGGAGGCCAGCAGGGGGCCGAAGTTGATGCCGACGGCGTCGAGAAACTGCATGCCGGCAATGAGGCCGATGATGGCCAGGCCTGTGGTGCGGATGACGCCGGCCAGGGTTTTTACCTGTCCAATGCGGGCGGGGCCGACCGCGTGCTGCTCGGCCAGGCGGGTCATGCGATAGGTGATGGAGCGCAGAATTCTAATGAGAATAAAGGCGATAGCCGCAACGACAACCAGATGCGGCAGTTTGGTGCGGATGAACTCCTGGGCGTCATAGGCCCACTCGTCGAGCACACGGCCCATGAATCGGCCATCGGCAAAGAGGCCAGATCTTACCGCCAGCAAAAAAGGAATGCTGAACATGCCAAATCTCCTTCTTCTAGACTAGACTGTGCGGAGGAAGAGCCGGAATGGCCGGCGGCGCCCCCGGCAAACTCCTGGCACAATGTGGAGGTCGACCATGCGAGCACATGTCACAAGTAGAACGCGGCAATCGCGCCGACTATGGACCGGAATTGCGGGGGCGTTCGCAGTCGCAGGACTCCTTGTAATTGCGGTGTGCTCACGGCCCGGAGTGGGAGTGAGTTTTGCGCAATCGGCTTCGACGCAGAGCGAGGCGGCACAGGCAGAGGCGAGCGCTGCTCAACCGAGTTCCGCAGCAGAGGCCAAGACCGCAGAGAACAAGCCAGTCGAGCCTCAGGCGAGCGCGGCCACCGCGCAGGCTCCTGCGCAGGACCAGACGGCGAAACAGGAAGCCGGGGGCCAGCCCGAGGGGGATGGGCAACCGGCGAAGCTGCAACCTGCGAATCCGCAACAGGCGGAGCTTATGGACGACAGCGCCAACCTGTTGAAGCTGGCCAACAGCCTTAAGGCCGCGGTGGACAAGACCACGCAGGACACGCTTTCGCTGGCGGTGATTCGCCAGGCGGACGAGATTGAAAGACTGGCACGCAAGATGAGGACAAGATGAAAGCCGGAGAGGACGCGCTCGTGATGGGCGAGCGGCGGCTGGGGTTTGTTCGAGTTTCAGCTGCCTGGCTGCGTCGAAGCGTGCGCCGCAGGGCGTGGCTGGCGCTGCTTCTGGTTTCGGTTGCATTGCTTTGCCGCGGGCAAAGCAGCGGGCATTTGGCGATCCATGACCAGGCGGCGCCCGATCTGGGGGATGACACGGCAACAAGTTCGAACCAGCATTTCAGCGGTACCCTGGGGGACCCGGCGTTTCTGGAACGGCGGATGCGCCAGCTCAACGAAGCACAGCACAAAGCGATGGTTTCCGACTCGGACCGGCTGCTTGTGCTGGTGAAGGAATTGAACGCCGAGATCAACAGTTCTACTCCTGCGACGCTGACTTCGGAACAACTCCGCAAGGTGGCGGAGATTGAGAAGCTTGCGCACAGCGTGAAAGACAAGATGCGCATCACAGTGGAACCTGTCCCTTCCAGGTTTGCTGCCACGCGTCCCGCAAGTTCAAAGTGAGAGACCGGTCGCAGGTGGTGGGGCGACCACGGGCAGAGGCAGTCCGGCATTGAGGGTTGCTACAATCAGACCAGGATTCTCCGGCGAGGCATAGATTCCCCGGCAAGACGAGAACATTGGGAGTGACAAGGATGGGAATGGCAGTTTCCAGCGCCCGTGTATTCGATTCGGCTGCCTCTTCTGATGGTTTGACTGCGGAGCAACTGATCGAGATTTACCGCTTGATGTATCTTTCGCGGCACGTGGACGACCGCGAAATCTTACTTAAGCGGCAACAGAAGATCTATTTTCAGATTTCTGCCGCGGGGCACGAGGCGTTGCAGGTGGCCGCTGGATTGGCGTTGCGGCCGGGCTACGATTGGTTTTTTCCTTACTATCGCGATCGCGCGTTGTGCCTGGCGCTTGGCGTAACTCCGGATGAAATGATGTTGCAGGCGGTGGGCGCAGCAACAGATTTGGCCAGCGGCGGGCGGCAGATGCCGACGCACTGGAGCAGTCCTCCACTGCATATTGTGAGCACTTCTTCTTCAACAACGACACAACTGCTTCATGCGGTGGGATGCGCTGAGGCGGGACGCTACTTCAGCCGGCATCCCGAGGCTGCGGCGAAGCCCGAGTTCCATGGCGCGGCAAACGATTACCGTGCTTTTCACGATGTAAGCTTCCACGGCGACGAGGTTGTGCTGACGTGCCTGGGCGAGGGTTCAACTTCGCAGGGAGAGTTCTGGGAGGCACTGAACACGGCGTCGAACCAGAAGCTACCGGTGATTTTTCTGGTGGAGGACAACGGGTACGCGATCAGCACGCCGGTGGAGGTGAATACGCCGGGCGGCAATGTTTCAAAGCTGGTTGCGAATTTCCCCAATTTCTTTTTTGCCGAGATAGACGGCACAGATCCGGAGATTTGCCTGCGTACGTTTCAGGCGGCGGCTGAGTATTGCCGGGCGGGCAAGGGGCCGGCTTTTGTGCACGGACATTGCGTGCGGACCTACTCTCATTCGCTTTCCGACGACGATCGGCTTTACCGGTCGGCTGCCGAGCGCGAGGCCGACGCGCTGCGCGATCCGATTGCGAAGATGCAGATGCGGCTGCTGCGCGAAGGGATTTTGACCGAGGAGCAGATCAACGCTCTGGAACAGTCGCAGGTTGATCTGGCTGCCGAGGCTGCCGAGCGGGCGCTGGAAGCGCCGTTGCCGGCGGTGGAGGGAATTACCAAGCACGTTTATTCGGAAGATCTCGATCCAACGGGCGCGACCTTCGACCAGGAACATGCAGAGGCGCCGGGCGTGGCGGGAGGCGGCAAGGCGGGGAGCGACAAGGGCGGTGATCCGCGCACGATGGCCGACCTGATCAACGCGTGCCTGCACGACGAGATGCGCCGCGATCCGCGGATTGTGGTTTATGGCGAGGACGTGGCGGATGCAAGCCGCGCGGAGGCGTTGGCAGAGGTTAAAGGCAAGGGCGGAGTTTTCAAACTGACAGCCGGACTGCAAACGGAGTTCGGTTCGGAGCGGGTGTTCAATTCGCCGCTGGCCGAGGCCAATATCGTGGGCCGCGCGGTGGGCTATGGGATCAGGGGCATGAAGCCGGTGGTGGAGATTCAGTTCTTCGATTACATCTGGCCGGCCATGCACCAGATTCGCAATGAGCTGTCGGTGATGCGCTGGCGATCGCATGGCGGGTGGGCTGCGCCGGTGGTGATGCGGGTGCCGATCGGCGGCTACTTAACCGGCGGTTCCATCTATCACTCGCAATCGGGCGAGAGCATTTTTACGCACATTCCGGGGCTGCGGGTTGTGCTGCCTTCGAATGCTCTGGATGCGAATGGGCTGCTGCGGACGGCGATTCGCTGCGACGATCCGGTGCTGTTCCTGGAACATAAGCGGCTCTACCGCGAGACGTTTGGGCGCGCACCATATCCGGGGCCGGAGTTTGCAATTCCCTTTGGAAAGGCAAAGATTGTTCGGCCTGGCTCGCACATGACTTTGGTGACTTATGGCGCGGTGGTGCCGAGGGCTTTGCAGGCGGCGGAGCGGGCGCACCGCGAACACGGGATTGACGTGGAGGTTATCGATTTGCGGACGTTGAGCCCGTATGACTGGGAGGCGATAGCGACATCGGTGCGCAAGACGAGCCGGGTGATTATGGCCTATGAAGATATGTTGAGCTGGGGCTACGGGGCGGAGATTGCGGCGCGCATTGCGGATGAGCTTTTTGAAGATCTGGATGCGCCGGTGAAGCGGATTGCCGCGATGGATACCTATGTTGCTTACCAGCCGCTGCTTGAGGATGCGATTCTTCCTCAGCCGGATTTGATCCTGAAAGGGATTGTGGGGCTGAACGGGTACTAGCGTTTCTCCAGCAGGACACTGACGGCTTCGGGAAGCGATGAAAAGCAGAGGTCGGCTTGTTCGCGAGCGGATTCGATGCCGGGGCGGGACTGCGGCGAATTGTCATTGATGAGGATGGCCGTCATCCCCAGGCGGCGGGCGAATTCAATATCGACAAGTGAGTCGCCGATCATGACGCTGGTTGCGGCGGTGATGGTTGGGAATTGGGCAGTGGCCTGCTCGAAGAGTCCGGGGAGGGGCTTACGGCAGTTGCATTGGTCCCTGTCATGCGGGCACAGGAAGAAGGCATCGATATGCGCACCGTGGCTGCTGAGGGTCTGTTGGAGGGCGGTGTGGATGGCGTCAACATCGGAGGCTGTGTAGAGGCCGAGCGCGATGCCGCGCTGGTTGGAGACCACGACGATACGCAATCCTGCCTGATTGAGGCGGGCGATGGCCTCGGGGACGCCGGGGAGAATGTGGAAGGCGGCCGGGGACGTGACATAGTGGCCTTCGGGCATCTTCTCGTTCAGGACACCGTCGCGGTCGAGGAAGACGGTGGAGAGGTTGCTCGGAATGAGGCGTGGAGTCACGGGGTAATGATAGCAATGAGCGGACGTGTTTTACCGTCGCAGACACTGAAGTCACGTGAAGAGTGTCCGGAGCAAGTTGGCCCGGATACAATACTTGGATGGAAGTTTGCACCCTTCTGGAGAGAGTCCGAGGACATTACGTGATTCAAACGGACCAAACGGCATGAAGAATTTTCTGCGTCTGATACGCTACGGGTTGCCATTCACACTGGAATGGCTGCCGGGCGTATTGCTGCTGGCGGCTGTCGGGGTGCTTGATACTTTTCGCGTTCTGCTTTTGCAGCCCATTTACGATCAGGTTCTGAGGCCCGATGCGCCAGAAGGGCCTATTCTTCTCGGCCTTCCCCACGGCAGTTGGCATTTCGACCTCAGGGCGCTGATTCCTCCCCCTTTTCACATCCACAACGACTGGGCCGTGGTGGCCTCCGCATTGATCCTTGCCACGCTGGCAAAAGGGCTCTGCGACTATTTGGGCACGTACCTGGTGAATTATGCGGGCTTCGGCTTGATCACCGACCTGCGTAATCATCTTTATGAAGCGACGCTGCGGCGTTCATCCAGCTTTTTTCACAGAAACGCTACTGGCACAATTCTCTCTACGCTCATCAACGATGTGGACAGGGTGCAGGTTGCGGTCAGTTCCGTGATTGGCGAGTTTCTGCAGCAGTTCTTCACCTTCCTGGTGGGCATGGTCTTTGTGATCAAGCTGGGCGGGGAACTGAGTTGGGCTCTGTTGCTTTTCATTCCTGTTGTGGTGACTTCCGCGCGCAGGATTGGAAGGGAAGTGCGGACGCGCACTCGTACGGGTCAGGACAAACTGGCGGAGATTCAAAACATCCTGCATGAAACGGTCACCGGCAATCGCATTGTGAAGGCTTTTAACACAGAAGTGTGGGAGATTCTGCGCTTCAAGAATGCGGCGAAGAGACTGTTCCGCGCGAATCTGCGCAATGTGCGCATTCAATCGATCAGCTCGCCGTTGATGGACTCGATCGGCGCGGTGGCGATTGCGATGTTTCTGTGGATCGGACGCGATGAGATTCTGCATGGCAAGATGACGATGGGACTTTTTGCAGCGTTTATCATTTTGCTGTTCAAGCTCTACGATCCGGTGCGGAAGTTCGCGTATTTCTACAACAGTTTTCAGCAGGCTATGGGCGCTTCGTCTTCGATTTTTGCGTACTTCGATACAGAAGACGACGTGAAGGAACGGCCGCACGCGGCGACGCTCAAGAAGTTTCAGAAGCTGATCCGGTTTCAAAATGTCGGCTTTTCGTATTCGACTGAAAAGGGCGAGCACCAGATTCTGCACAATATCGATCTTGAAGTGCGGGCGGGCGAGGTGCTGGCGCTGGTGGGACCGAGCGGGGCAGGCAAGTCGACGCTCGTGAATCTGATTCCACGCTTCTTCGACGTGAGCACGGGGTCAATTCTGATTGACGGCAGCGACATCCGCTCTCTGACTCTGGCGTCGCTGCGGCGGCAGGTGGCGCAGGTGACACAGGAGACGATTCTCTTCAACGACACGGTGCGCAACAACATTGCGTACGGACGTCCGGATGTGAAGGCTTCGGTGGTTGAAGAGGCGGCGCGCAATGCGCTGGCACACGACTTTATCGTGCGCATGCCGCAAGGGTACGACACGGTGATCGGAGAAAAGGGCTTTCGCTTATCCGGCGGGGAACGGCAGCGGCTGGCGATTGCGCGGGCCATTTTGAAGGACGCGCCGATTCTGATTCTGGATGAGGCGACGTCGGCGCTGGATGCGGAGAGCGAGTCGCTGGTGCAGATAGCGCTGGCCAACCTGATGCAAGGGCGCACGGTGATGGTGATTGCGCACCGGCTCTCAACGATTCGCCGCGCCAACCGCATTGCTGTGCTTGAAGATGGCCGCATTACGGCGACCGACAGCCACGAAGATCTGCTGACGACCTCGCCAACGTACCAGCGGCTTTACCAATTGCAATTCATGGACCAGCCGGAGGCTGAACCTGAACAGGTAGCGCCCTTGACGCATTACCTGCCTGGCTTTGAGCCGGCGTACGTCACCGGGAAAGAGGAGTAAGCAAGTATGCCGATTTATTCAATGACCGGGTTTGCGCGAGTCCAGGGGCGCATTCCGCTTCGCGAGCAAGATCAGTTGAGTTACACACTGACCGTGAAGAGCGTCAATCACCGCTTTCTCGATTTGCAGTTGCGGTTGCCTCAGGGGCTGGATGGGCTGGAGATGGAACTGCGCAAAGTGCTGAAGGACAACCTGGTGCGCGGGCATGTGGATTTGACGCTATCTGTTGATCGGTCGTCGCAGAAGACCGCGGGCTACAATCGCGAGTTTGTGGCAAGTTATCTTGCGGCATTTGATGCGGCGAGCAGGGAGCATGGGCTAAAAGGCGAGCCGGATTTGAATGCTGTGTTCCGTTTGCCGGGCGCATTGCAGGCAGAGAGCCGGGAGGACGGCGATCTGGTCGCACTGGCCGAGAATGTGCAGCAACAGATTGGGTCTCTCCTGGAAGAATTGAAGACCATGCGGGCGCGCGAGGGCGATTCGTTGACGGCCATTTTGCAGGGAACGCTCGATCGGCTCGAAGAGGCAACGGATAGCGTGGCTGAGCTGCGCCCGGAGATCGAGCAGCGTTACCAGGAGCGGCTGACGCAACGATTGCAGGCGGCGACGGGACCGGAGTTCAATCGGCAGAGAGTGCTGGAAGAAGTGGCAGTGCTGGTGGAGCGCAGCGATATTGCCGAGGAACTGACGCGCATGACGACGCACATCGGACACTTCCGCGAGTTGCTGATTGGCGGAGGCGAGGTGGGCAAGAAGCTCGATTTTCTGCTGCAGGAGATGAACCGCGAGGCCAACACGCTGCTGTCAAAAACAGGCGGCGTGGGTGGGAAGGGGACCCGGGTGACTGAACTCGGGCTGGCGATGAAGGCAGAGATTGAGAAGGCCCGGGAACAGATTCAGAACGTGGAGTGAGGTTGGGGCAGGGAATAGGGAGCAGGGAACAGGGACTAAGGGACTCGGGGTTAGGGAATAGGCGAAAGGGAAAACCAAACGTGGCGGGAATTCTATTTATTATTTCGGCGCCTTCGGGCTCGGGCAAAAGCACGCTGGTGAGCGAACTGCGCAAGCAGTTGAGCGGCGTGGATTTTGCAGTTTCGTGGACGACGCGGGCTCCTCGTGGCTCAGAGGAAGATGGACGCGAGTATCACTTTACTTCACGCGAAGAATTTGAACGGATGGTGGCGGCGGGTATGTTTTTGGAGCACGCCGAGGTGTTTGGGAACTTCTACGGAACGGCATGCCATTCATTGGATGAGGCACGCAGCGCGGGGCACGATCTTCTGCTGGACATCGATGTGCAGGGTGCGGCGCAGGTGCGCGAGACGATGCCGGAGGCGGTCAGCATTTTTGTTCTTCCGCCAAACCCGAAGGTACTGCGCACGCGATTGCGGAATCGGAGCCGGGCGGAAGGCGTGGTGAATGAGGCAGAACTCTACCGCCGGCTGAGCGAGGCGAGCAAGGAGATTGAGAATTTTCGCCGATACGGTTATATTCTGGTCAACGACATTTTGGACCGGGCGGTCGCGCAACTGGAAGCCATTGTGTTGTCAGAGCGGTTTTACCGAAATGGCGAGGCCATTGCGTATCGTTCGCGAAGGGTGTTAGAGGTGGCAGCAGCTTGCCTGCAAACCAACTCGCAGGAGCGGCTCAAGCCTGTGCTGGAGGCGTTTGGAATTATTGGCGACTCCCGCCAGCAGCAACTGAACTTCGAGGAGGAATCCGATGACGATTGAGACCAGCTTCGATTCGAACTACCGCAAGGTTCTAGTCGCGGCGCGTCGCGCTCGCCAGTTGCAGAGCGGCTCCCACGCTCTGATCAACAGCCAGTCCACTAAGGCGTGCCGCATAGCGCAGGACGAGATTGAAGCGGGAAAGATTTCCTACGTCAAGACCGAGGTTGACGTGGTGAAGCCGCTGGTGGAAGGTCCGGCGGTTCCAATTCTGCTCAGCTAGGAAGAACTGTGGTTAGCCGTTCGTGGTCAGCGCGACCACCGCTCCATTCTTGCGTGAAGTTGGGCAACGTGAGTGATGCGACCTTTGGGTGCGATGGTTTCGCGCTCCTGAATCGCTGCCGACTGGCCGTTGCCGACGATTTACTGACATCTGATCTACAATCGAATGATGAGAGTTGTGGTAGGCGTGTCGGGCGGGATTGCCGCGTACAAAGCCGCGGAATTGGTGCGCGCGCTGCAGCGGCAGGCCCTGGAAGTTCATGTGGTGATGACGGAAGCGGCCTGCAGGTTTGTGCAGCCGCTCACGTTCTCGTCGCTTACCGGTCATCGGGTAATCACCAGCCTATGGGACGATGGGGCCGGCGGCGCGGGTGAAACGGCCGGCGAGCAAAACGGGATTGAACACATCGGCGAGGCGCAATGGGCCGAGGCGCTGGTTGTGGCGCCGGCAACAGCGAATATTCTGGCCAAGTTTGCGCATGGCGTTGCCGACGATTTTTTGACCACGGTGTACCTGGCGACGACGGCGCCGGTCCTGGTGGCTCCGGCGATGAACGTGAACATGTGGAATCATCCGGCGACGCAGGCCAACATTGAAACGCTGCGGCAACGGGGCGTGCGCGTTGTGGACCCGGGAACCGGGGATCTCGCGTGCGGCATGATTGGCACGGGGCGCATGGCGGAGCCGGATGCGATTGCCGACGCGGTGCTGCAGGCGCTGGGACGGCGGCACGACCTGGCTGGCGAAATTGTGCTGGTGACGGCCGGAGGGACGAGGGAGGCGCTAGATCCGGTACGCTTCCTGGGCAACCGATCGAGCGGCAAGATGGGATACGCGCTAGCCGCGGCGGCGCAGAGCCGCGGGGCAAAGGTGATTCTTGTGACCGGACCGACGGCGCTGTATCCGCCGGCGCACTGCGAAGTGATGAAGGTGGTGACGGCGGGCGAGATGCGCGATGCGGTGCTGGAGCGGATGGCCGAGGCCACGATGGTGGTGAAGGCCGCGGCAGTGGCGGATTACAGGCCGGTGGCCGTGAGTGAGCAGAAGCTGAAGCGGACCGGGCCGATGACGCTGGAACTGGCGCCGAC
>Ga0181535_10008498_pt1 | contig 10085 bp, 10 predicted proteins | sample PEATcosm2014_Bin_44_FD_119774 | JGI IMG/M metagenome (GOLD analysis project Ga0181535, IMG submission 119774) | Peatland microbial communities from MTU Mesocosm Facility, Houghton, MI, USA - PEATcosm2014_Bin17_30_metaG | ecosystem: Environmental > Terrestrial > Soil > Wetlands > Peat | place...
ATTATCCCGCTGAGTGGTACCGGCTTCACGCCAAAGAACGAAGTAAAAGACGTTAAGGACTCGGGCGGTGGTGGCAAGGGTATCGCAGCGCTCGAGAAGATCCAAAAGGACACCGATACGGTTCTCCAGACGACGCCCAAGGTCCAGATGGCCGCCGGTACCCAGGTCGCAGGCGGGAGTGCTACGAAAGCGGCGTTTATCACCCCGGAAGAACGTCCTCAGGTCGGCCCGCAGGGCTAGGAAGAAGAGTAAGAAGGAAGAAGGCAGAAGGAAGAAGTAGAGAGACTCCTGCGTCATCTATAAGCTTACTCCCGTTCATCGCTCGGCCCTGCCGAGTTTTCGCCACCTCAAAAACCCCTCAGAGGTTACCTGAGATCATGATCGTCATCGTAGCGAACCGGTGGGACCAGACTCCCGCGTTGGTTGTTTCGCAGTGGGTGCATCAACCTGTCGCAGTCCTGACTTCTGCGGATCTCTCCGTATGCGGCTGGCGCCAGCGCCTGAACAGTGCAGACGGCGCGACAGCCGTCGCAGAAGGAAAGGTGCTGGATCAAAGCGAAATCACCGGAGTGTTGGCTCTGCTCCCCTGGGTTTTCGAAAACGAACTCGTTGATATCGTTCCTGAGGACCGAAGTTATGTGGCTGGTGAAATGACCGCCTTTCTCTTGTTCTGGCTATCGCGGCTTCGATGTCCTGTGCTGAATCGACCTAACCCGACATCCCTCTCAGGAACTTACTGGCGGCGTGAGAAATGGGTCAGCGTCGCCGCCCAGGCCGGAATCCCGACAAAGCCTGTACGCCGGCAGGCCGGTTTGCCAACCGGCTCGACCAGCGCCGAAACAACGCCTATTGGCGCGACGTTGACCGTGGTTGGAAGCCGGGTGTTTGGTAAAGCCGACCCTGTACTGGAGCGGCACGCACTAGGCCTCGCCCGTCTTGCCGGAGTCGACTTGCTCGCAGTTCATTTCTCCGGGCCGGATCCCAACTCACATTTCGTCAGCGCTGACGTTTATCCGGACTTCTCAAGAGATTCGGTAGCGGATGCTGTGCTGGAGTATCTCCGGGGCGGACTGACGAGGTTGTGAGTGAGATCCGCCGAAACGATTCTGCTCTGGGGCATCCCGGCCGACCCTCCGCTCGCCGCGGTACGAGACACGCTTGCACGATCGGGCTGTGATGTCACTTTGCTCGACCAGCGGGCGATCTGCGACACGGAAGTTGAGTTATTTGTAGGGAGTCGTGTCGAGGGTGTGGTCCGCCTGGGCGCCGACACAGTCGATCTCGCCACCGTAAAGGCGGTTTATCTTCGACCCAACGACTCACGCAAATTGTCTGCCGTTGCGAGCGCCGGTGAGAATAGCGAAGCGTGGCAGCACGCGCTGGCCGTTGAAGATATCCTGCTTTCGTGGTCGGACCTGACTCCTGCTCTCGTGCTGAATCGGCCATGCGATATGGCGGCTAACAGCTCGAAGCCCTATCAAGCGTCCTGGATCGAATCGCTCGGATTTCTCATACCCGATACGTTAATAACCACCGACCCGGACAGCGCGCTGGAATTTTGGCGAGAACACGATCGGGTAATCTATAAATCCGTCAGCGGGATTCGAAGTATCGTGTCGTCTTTAACCCTCGAACATACGCACAGGCTTGCGAATATAACCTCCTGTCCAACCCAGTTTCAGCAGTACGTACCGGGCACTGAGTATCGGGTGCACGTCGTCGGGCAGGAGGTGTTTGCCTGTAAGGTGATCTCGGAGGCAGATGACTATCGCTACGCGACCGGACGAGTCGAGATGGAGGCCTGCAGTCTCCCCGGCGATATCGCTGCCCGGTGCAAAACAGCGGCGGAATCGATGAACCTTTTGGTGGCAGGCCTCGACCTCCGCTGCACACCGGACGGGCGATGGTATTGTTTCGAAGTCAATACGTCCCCAGCGTTCACCTGTTTCGCGGACGTGACCGGACAACCTATTACAGAGGCGGTTGCAAACCTTCTGGCGTCCGGATCGAAATGTGAAGCCCGAGAAAGAGATGGTGCGTTACATCGCCAAAATTAAAACTAATGACGCTGAAGGCTGGACGCCACTTGCCAGTCTGGCTCAACCCACAGCGCCGATGAAAGCTCAATCCAAATGAACATTACAAATCCTTAGGATTGGTATCGCGATTCCGCGGAATCAGAATCACTGAGCCCCAAATGAACGAATCGAATCTTGGCCAATTGCCGCTGGTGTCTTGTATTATGCCGACGAGCAACCGCCGGCGATTTCTTCCGCGGGCAATCCACTACTTTCTGCGTCAGGATTACCCCAACAAGGAATTGATCATCATCGACGACGGGACGGACCGTGTCGGTGATCTCGTTCCGTGCGATCCACGAATTCGATACTTCGAATTGGTGCAATCCGCGTCGACCGGAGCGAAGCGAAATCTTGCGTGTACTCACACCAAAGGAACCCTCATCGCGCACTGGGACGACGACGACTGGTACGCACCTTGGCGGTTGACCTACCAGGTCGAGCAGCTGCTTGCGACGGACGCCGATATCTGCGGGTTGGATCGCGTGCTGTTTTACGCACCGGACGAGGCGAATGCGTGGGAATATGTCTATCCACCGGGCCAGCGCCCTTGGGTCTATGGCGCGAGCCTCTGCTACAAACGTTCATTTTTTGAAGCTCATCCCTTCGCGGATATCCGGGTCGGCGAAGATACGTGCTTCGTGTGGGCGGACACACAGGCCCGGGTGAAGGCTCTGGAGGATCGCCGGATCATGGTCGGCCTCATGCATGGGGAAAATACGAGTCCAAAATTGACCACCGATTCCCGGTACCTGAGGCGGGCGCTGGACGATGTCAAAATCCTGCTCGGCGATGATTATTCGTTTTACGCCGGATGGGGGACCAATGCAGACTCCGGATCCCTGCATCCAGATGCAATCAAACGCCGGGCGCTCATCTGCGCAGCGCAGGGTATTGGAGACATTTTGCGCATCACGCCGCTCATCCGAGTTGCGCACCGCCTCGGGTTTGAAGTGGACGTACTGCTCGCAACCGACTACCCGGAAGTAACTCAATTGCTCCGAGGGGCGCCGGAGATTCATCGGTTAATTCAAGTGCCGAGCATTCGCGGCGGGAGCGGCCGCGCCGCCCATTATGGGTTGCAAACTTTGCCCGGCGAAATCGGGCGGACTGAATATGAAATCGCCGCGTTCACGGCCTGGAGCGCACCGATGTCAAACCTGGTCCGGGCGCGACGGGCCTTCGCGTTCGATCAGGCCCGATGGCTGGCGGAGGGCGACAGCCGAAGCGTCGATCGCATTGCGCGCGACATGGGCTGGCAGGGGGAGTTGCCGGAGCCGTTTGCAATGGCATCGGCGAGGCGATTCGACCTTCCCCGGGGTACGGTCGCAATTCATCCCGGCTGCAAAGCCGAGTGGCCGTGGAAAAAGTGGCACGGGTTCGACGAACTGGCGCGAAGCCTCGGGTCCGTTGTGATCGTAGGCACTCAGGAGGACCTGATCACACAGGGAACCTATTTTCAGCGCGAGTTCCGTTGGCCCGAACACGTACGCAATTTTGTCGGGGCGTTGACACTCGTCGATACCGCCGCGCTGCTGCGCCAATGCGTGGCGCTCATTTCAAACGATTCCGGCCTTATGCATCTTGCAGCCGTGCTTGAAGTACCGGCCTTCGGGATCTTTGGGATCACGAGCCCGGAACGAGAAGGTATGCGCATTAGAAATTTTCATCCGATTACCAAAGGTCTGCCATGCCAGGCGGCGTGCCATGCGGGGAGCTGGGGGCGCCGCGATTGCGAACATCATTTGAAGTGTTTGAAAACCCTCACCGCCGACGATGTCATGCAAAAGGTTCTCGAGAAAGTACCGGCCATAGCCACACGGCCCGCGCAACAGAGTTTCCAGACGGCTTCCTTCAAAGGCGTGAAACCGGTCGAACCGATCCACGTGGCGGCAGAGATTACCGGCGGGATCGGGGACCTGATTGTCGCCGCGCAATTGCTTCGTCATCTTCAGTCGTCTGTTCCAGAATGTTATACGGAAGTTTTCTACCATACGCCGGAGGTCGCGCGATTTGTATTTCACCAGGCCCGCTTCGTCCGTGCCGTTCATCCCGCACCGAGTTTTCCGGATGCCATGCGCCGGTGCGACCTTTCCCTCCGAATCCATTCTTTAGTCAATTGCGAAATCCGGAATTCAGGGAAGCTCAGGCGAGTTGATGCCGATTTCGCAGACCGCCTCGAAGAAGCCATCCGCCGGTTTGCAACCTACAGTGGCTTCTTCCGGGAGGAACCACAGTTCGACGGTTTGTGGGGTCGCATTTGTGTACGGCATGGCTATGACAGGCGGACCTCTCTGGGATGGCTGACCGGCTTGTCGATAGAAGCTGATGCGCCCCTGTTTCTTGCCCCTGATCCCGCGGCATACGATCTTTTTGAAAACTGCCTTCGCGACCCTTCCGCAGCGTACGTGACGGTTCACGATGGATTCGACAATAACGTTCGCCTTGCGCCCGGAGCCGCCACGAAATGCTGGCCCTTCGAGCACTGGACTGAGCTGATTCGCAAACTGAAAGAAGCGAAACCGTGGCTCCGAATCATCCAGCTGGGTTCTCGAAACAGTCGACCAATTCCGGGCGTCGACATCGATCTCGTACAACGGGCGTCACTCTCTCAGAGTGCGTGGTTTATCAAGCATGCACAGCTCCACATCGACGGTGACTCCGGCTTAGTCCATCTGGCGCGAGCTCTGCATACGCCGAGCGTCGTTCTGTTTGGACCGACCGACGACCAATTCTTCGGCTATTCGCATAACGTGAATCTCACGGCTTCCGGCTGCGGCAACTGCTGGTGGTCCAGTCCGACCTGGCTCAGCCGATGTCCGCGCGGACTGTCAAAGCCGGAATGCATGACATCGATCGAGCCTGAGCGCGTATTGACCGCCGCGTGTCAGATAATCGAGCGGCGTAAAGTCGATCAGGGCGCCGTCGTTGCGAGCGCTGTCTACGGCCATCCGCACCTGCGCGAACTAGGCGACATCCTGGCGGCCATTTTCGAGGCGGCGGACCTGCCGCGCACGCCGATCAGTCAGCATGGTTGGAGCCAGGACGCGGGCATCTACCTGCACGCCTCGAAACAATGGGAGTACCTTTTTGCCTGGCAGCAACTGGCGCGACTATTTCCAGGAGGTGTTGCCGGCCTCCAAATCGCCGACATTGGTGGAGGGCGCGGCGCCTGGGCGCCTTTCCTGGCGAATCGCGGCGCGAACGTCGAACTGTATGACCTCGATTATCTTTGGGACAACCGCGGCGATCCAGAAATTGAACCTCGTTTCTTCCGATGGGCAAAGAGACATGGCTATCGACCCCGGTTCAGTTCGCTCTTCAACCTGCCGATTGAATCTGCGAGTGCTGACGTCGTCACAAGCATTTCCGTGGTTGAACACCTGCGCCGCAAGCGCTACGCCTTGATCGAGGCTCTCCGTGTGCTGAAGCCGGGTGGTCTCATGATATTGACGTTTGACCTTTCGCTCCACCCGGAAAAACACCAGGACCTATTACGCCAGGAAATTTTCAGTCCGGAATCCCTTGACCGGACGCTGGCTGAAATCGGCATTTGCCCTGCGGGGATCCCGGCCGGTCTTGTCACTGAAAGTGCGACCACAATTCAGCAGGACGGCGTCCTTGGTATTCCGGTCGGGATGACCGTCGGCGGTATTGCAGTTGTAAAAATATAGCGAGACTGCACGGGGCATCCGGCAGATTGAGCGCTCCGGGCGCGGCACCGCGAGGCTTGGCCTCTTCCTTATATTTGACGGAGGTTCGGTACGGCCGCCAGCGATGCTCTATCCCGCCAATCGATCTCAAGGATCGCGCCGGGATGACTAAAGCGATACTGCAGTCCGGACCCCAGGCCGAGCGCGGTCATTGCTGTTTTGCCGACGTATTGAAACTTCGCGCCGCGCGTATCAGCCGCCGGTTGCTTCTCGGCCACAATCTTCGCCCGATTATCCGGCTGCGGAATCCCCATCGCCTGGGCATTGATCTCCTGCCTTCTCTGTCCGCAACAAGCCATTCTTTTGCTCCTCGTCCGGATCCTCCACATACAGCGCCTGCGGCACGCTCGGCGGTGGATTCGTGATTCGTTCCAGGAGAATAGCGGCCGCAGAAAGCGAAGGCCACAAGAAAGCGCGCTCCGCAAAGCTTTTGCCAAGCAGGCATGCGACCGGCGCCGCGATCCACAGACTCAGGCAATAGAAACAGTCGAGCAGCTTTGCCCAGAATCCCACCCCCGCTGAACGCCGCAATTTGATCACGACATCCCAGGGCCCATCTTCTGCCTGAAAAAAATGTGTTAGGCGCCAGACGGTTAGCGCGCCAAGAAGTAGCCGATACAATTTCATATTAATGTCCTGTCCCCGAAATACGTGCATGTTTCGTCTGGCAGTGGCGGGACGAAACATGCACGTATTTCGGGGACAGGACATTAGAGAATAGCGAGGACATTAGAGAATAGCGACTATGCTCACCAGAATGCGAACTCAGGCAAAGCCTGCATCAGCATCGGCGGCGGCCCTCAGGTCCAGCCGTTCGAGCGTAGCGCAGAGTAATGTCCCTTTGGTGGAACCAGCCATTGACCGGGACATCAACGCCGAGCGGCTACCTAAGCCGGCTGTAAGTGCCTCGTTTGCGACTGGCTCTTCGCCCGAAGATGCCGCTAATCGCGCCGCTGATGTCGCGATTGCGCGGCGGCCTGAGGCGGAATATACGCCTGAACCCGTTACCTCAATCGAATCAAGGCCCTCGACAGCGCCGGCGCAACTGCGAGGCCGCATTGAGTCGATCGGAGGGCCTCTGCCCGCTTCGGCCCGAAAGGATATGGAGCAGCGCTTCGGTCACGATTTTTCGCGTGTTCGCGTCGCGACTGACCGCGAGGCCGATAGCCTCGCGCGCGGACTCGGGGCACGCGCGTTTACTCACGGGGAAAATATCGTTTTCGCCGCGGGCAAATTTGCTCTCGAAACCGCGCGGGCACGCCGTGTGCTCGCACATGAGCTGGCGCATGTGGTTCAGCAGCGGGAAATGGGCTGCAGGACTGACACCCTACAGCAGTGCGCCGTGAACCGCCTTCGCCAATTCGCATCAAGCAGACCGCAGGCCCACGCGGAATCCGCTACCATTTTCTCCGGTCACGGCTTGTTGCAGCGGGAACGCGCATCCCGGTTGGAAATGCGGTGGTATTCGGATCCGGCCGGTTCGCGCCCTCAACCCCGGCAGGCCGGCTGTTGATCGCGCACGAGTTGTCGCACACAATCCAGCAGTCATCCCCCGCAATTCCGCTTATCGGCGAACTGGCCACCATGCCCTCCGGTCATCCTACTGAATGCCAGGCGGATACAGCGGCTCAACTGGTCTCCGCGGGAGGTTCCGCCGAGCACCTCTTCCAGGAGCACACCCGCGCGTTGCCTTCCGGAGAGGCGCCTGCGCTACAGCTCCAACCCGAGGCGAAAGCTCCCGCACCGGCTCCGAAGTCCTTCCGCGAAAAGCTGGACGGGTTCATTGCTCGAAAAAATGCCCTGCGGTCGCAATTGGACACCCAGGCGAGAAGCCTCCAATTCATGACGACAGTGGTCGGGATCTACAGCAATGATGCCTTTAAGCAGTGGGAACCGTGGAGGAAGGAGATAATGAAGATTGGGGACGACGCCTCCAACCTTCATGAGGAAATTGAGAAGACTATCGTCGACGATAAAGTGATTGACCAGCCAGGCGGGCAGAAGCTCGAGGAAGAGGCGATGAGTGTCGCTGAAAGCGCCCGGTTCATCTTTATCGACGCAACGAGAACAAACGTTCCGGCATCCACAACCGTCAGCGTGATCGAGCGCGTGGACACAGTGACTTTTGTAACCTCCGGTGTCGTCAAGGGAAAGAGCCTTGAGCTTCAGGAATGGCTCGACAAAATCAAGGCTGACTATGAATCGGCTTCGAAGGCGGCCAAGGGCAACAAACCTGCGGGGCGGGAATCACGATCCAGGCGCTGGCGGAGTATGTGTTACCACTCTGGAATGACGCGGGGCCATCGAAGCCTGATCCGAATCTGGGCGAAACCAATGTACCGTCAGTGCCACTGACGGCGGGCCAGTTGGCTCGCGCTCTTGCCGCCTGCAACTCCGGGGTCCTGGATAATATGAAGCAGTGGAAATCTGGGCTGCGGATTGGGTTACCGGTCATTGTCGAGCAGAAAAGCGAGGAGGGCATCGTTAATTCGCCCGGCATACTGGACCTCGCCTCCGGCTTTGGAGACGCCAACGCAGGATGGCTCACCCAGCCCGCCGGAGCACAGGAAACTCATGATGACAGCCAGATCAAAGAGGCGGCCAAAAATTTTCTCGCTGAGAAACCTGATCCCACCGCTCGCGGCTACGGACTCGCGAGGCGGGCGCTTACCAACGCAGAACAGGAGCAGCGGTTCATTCTCGAATGCCTCGCCCAGATGACTGACACCGACCGGCTTAATGCTGCAATCTGGTTCATGGATCTGGTCGGCGACAAGACCGCTGTCCTCTCGGCACAAGGCGCAGGAGTTGCCATTCTCGACGGCATCCGGGCTATCGTTGCCAAGGCGCCTCCTTCCAAAGATCCGCGGCAGCAGGAAGACACTGCGCGGGCCACGCAACTGCTGCAGCGTGGACGTGACGTCGAAATAGCGCTGGCCAAACGCGACTGGCCAACAATTCTGCCGCGGGTCGTTCGCGGGCAGAAACAACACATTCAGAAAGTCTCCGGTAAATTGGAATTGAACATTCCGGAAGTCCCTGTGCGGGAATTGAACGAAACCGAGAAGGGCATTGTTCAGCAGATTCGTGATGCACGGGCAGCGCTTCCACCCCCGTCGGACAAACTTACGGTCCGGCCCTGGAAAACCGATCCGAAGGCCGGCTACTTTTATGCTGGAAGCGACCAGGCTGCAGGAAAAGCGGCTGCTCAAGGCGATCAGCGGCGGCAAGAAGTCATGAGCGCTATTAACGATTCAGTTCCGCTCGGCAAAGAGCTGGAGCGACTATGCGGGCACCAACGGAGACGTGAAACAGATTGTCCGTATCCTGGTCTCGGTGACAGGGAAAGTGGACGCGGCTCGAGGCGGCGCAACATTCGTCGATCGTACACAGGCCGGCGTCATTTTCAGCTTTGCCGGAGGGAAAGCAAAGGAGGCCTTCACCGCCCCGGCCGCGCCGTTACCCGCGGATATTGCAAAAGGATCCTATGGCGGTCACATCTTCGTAGATGACGGCGGAGGGAATTTCCTTCATCTGGCTCCGTAGCGGCAACGGTTGGGGAAACACCACCACAGGGATCCTTTTGCGAAGTTGCTGTCGAAATTGATAGCGGACGAAAGAAGCAAAAACTGACAATCCCAACGATCAAAACTTCAAATGGAACATCTCTTATGACAATCGACCGGTACGAGGCCACCTTCGTAACTGAGGCCGTCCAATAACCTCCGGCATAAAGAGACGATTTAGCCTATGTTCCCCTATGATCCGGTTCTTTGCGGAACCGCAGCAACTCCCCCGAAATCAATCGCCGAAGGATTGGACACTTTCGAGAAGATTCAATCGATCTGCATCGACGGCGACTTGACGGCATTATTGAGTCTGCAAAACGGACACTCCATGTCCGCCTCCTTGGCGACGCGCTTCCGCCCGCTTCTCACCTGGAGGATTTGGTTGCCGCGTGGGGCGTAAGCGCCGCGCGGGAATCCGCTTGGAACAATGCGGAAGTGCTTTGGCACCTTCGCCAGGCATCGCCCCTCGATTCGATGTTTTTGGATACCCTTGACGGCCTAACGACCGTGACTAACAAAGCGTTGCTCATCCCGGTTCCGTGAGGAATGGTCGACGTTAGGTGGCAGGGTCGGGTCTGCACCTCCGACATTTGCGAAGCTAAATGTCGGAGGTGCAGACCCTGGAGTTTGGACATTTTCAAGGGCCACAAGCGGCCTTCGACCCCGCTCAGGCCTCGCGTTTCCCGAAGAGGCGTGAATTTTTGCTTGAGGCCGCAATGGTTTGA
>Ga0181535_10008499_pt1 | contig 10084 bp, 9 predicted proteins | sample PEATcosm2014_Bin_44_FD_119774 | JGI IMG/M metagenome (GOLD analysis project Ga0181535, IMG submission 119774) | Peatland microbial communities from MTU Mesocosm Facility, Houghton, MI, USA - PEATcosm2014_Bin17_30_metaG | ecosystem: Environmental > Terrestrial > Soil > Wetlands > Peat | place...
AACATGGGGTTGATGCTGGACCGTTCTCGGGTGAGCGCGGGGCGGCGGTGGCAGCGGGTGCTGACGGCGGTCGGATCGGCGCAGGGAGTGGGGTGGCACAACGATCACGATGGGGACGGTGAGCCGGCGCGGTGGCTGGGAGTGACGGCGCTGGTGCACGCGCTGTGCTTCGATACGACGAAGCATGCGTCGATTACGGCGTGTATTTTTGGAGCGCGGGAGAATGCGCGGCAGATTCGCGATGAGATCAGCACGGAACAGTGGCAGCGGCTGAACGGGCTGTTTCATGAGATCAGCCGGCTGAGGACGGCGTCGCCTTCGGAGAGAAACCTGGCGGAGTTTTTGCCGACGATCATCGATGGGGTTCACCTTTTCCAGGGGGTGACGGATACGACGCTGAGCCACGGCGAGGGATGGCATGTTCTTCGGGCGGGGAAGTATCTGGAGCGGGCGTGGTCGCTGACGACGCTGCTGGATGTTTACGAGCGCGAAGTTTTTCTCGGCGAAGACTCCGATGATGCGAGCGAGTATCTGGAGTGGGTGGGACTGCTGCGAGTGTGTACGGCGTTCGAGGCGTTTTGCCGGGTGCACACGGCGGATCTGACCCATGAGCGGATCCTGGAGTTTTTGCTGCTCGATCCGGATTTTCCGCACTCGGTGCGCTTTGCGGTGGATGCGCTGCACAATGCGCTGGAGGCGATCCAGCAGCATACGCGGACGCAGCACGGGGGCGAGCTGATGCGAGTGGCGGGACGGCTGAAGGCGACGCTGGGATTTGCGCAGGTCGGAGAGATTCTGGCGCAGGAGCCGATACGGTACCTGCGGCGGATTCTGGAGCAGTGCAGGGAGATTCACGATTTGATTTACGCCGTTTATATCCAGTACTCGGTGGAAACGGCACTGGCGGTGTAGGAAGCTCCGGCAGGAGAGAGAACCCATCCCGCAGGGGCTAAAGCCCCGCGTAAGTGGAAAGTTAATGGCACGGCTGAAGCCGTGCCCTTTCAAAGACGGTGGCGTGCGGCTACATCGGGGCAGGAAAAAGAAGGCACGCTCTGGAGGTTCGTAAGCGATGCATTTTTATTTTGTGCGGCACCTGACGAAGTTCCTCTACTCGCGGACGGTGAGCGAGAGCACGATGGAAGTGCGGATGCATCCGAGGAGCGACAGCAACCAGCGGTGCCTGTCGTTTACGTTGTCGGTGAGCCCGCGATGCCGGGTGTTCACGTATCGCGATCATCTGGGAAATAACATTCACCACTTCGATATACCGGGGCGGCATGGGCAGCTGGTGATCGTGGCGGAGTCGGTGGTGGAGCATCAGCCGCTGGCGACGATTCCCACCACGCTGGGGCCGGAAGCGTGGAAGGAGCTGGATGCGCTGGTGGCCGAGGGCGATTACTGGGAGATGCTGCTGCCGAGCGAATTCGCGAAGCCGACGCCGGCGCTGCTGAAACTTGCGGGGGAGCTGGAGGTGGTGCGGCGCGACGATCCGCTGCAGCTGCTGCACGAGATCAAGACGCGGCTGTATGACTGCTTCAGCTATGAGAAGAAGAGCACGCAGGTGGATTCGCCGATCGACGAGGCGCTGGAGACGCGGCAGGGGGTGTGCCAGGATTTTGCGCACATCATGATCGCGCTGGTGCGGCACGTGGGGATTCCTTGCAGGTATGTGAGCGGATACTTGTATCACGGGAGCGAGGATCACGACCGGTCGACATCGAGCGCGACGCACGCGTGGGTGGAGGCGTTTTTGCCGGCGCTGGGGTGGGTGGGGTTCGATCCGACGAATGCGCTGGTAGCGCGGGACCGGCATATTCGCACAGCGCTGGGGCGGGATTACGCGGATGTGCCGCCGACGCGGGGGTTGTTCCGCGGGCGGACGGACAGCGAGCTGTATGTGGCGGTGCAGGTGACGGCGTCGGATGCGGCGCCGGATCTGGATCGGGAGCTGCCGATTCCTGAGGACTGGTCGATGCTGGTGGAGAAAGCGCAGGCTCCTCCGCCTCCGGCCGAGCCGTTGTTGCAGATTCAGCAGTCGCAGCAACAGTGAGACGGAGTTTAGGGATTAGGGATTAGGGATTAGGGATTAGGGATTAGGGATTAGGGATTAGGGATTAGGGATTAGGGATTAGGGATTAGAAAGCTACACTGCCCTGACAGGCTGCGACAACTCGTCGAAGATACACAGCTCCGAAGTGCTTATTCGATGATGGCCAGGGTGTCGCCTGCGGAGACGGTATCGCCGGCGGCGACGCGGAGTTCGCGGACGTGGCCGTCTTTGGGGGATTTCATTTCGTTCTGCATCTTCATGGCTTCGACGACGAGGATGCCCTGGTGGGCGGCGACGACGTCGCCCTGGTCGACGAGGACGCGGACGACGCGGCCGGGCATGGAGGCTCTGAGGGTGATAGGGCCATCGGCATGCGCGTGGCGGCGGCGGGAGCGAAGGGAGCGGGGATCGTCGATGCGGTAGGGAATGCGCTCAGGGCCGACGTGAAGCGCGGGATCGGAGTTGTCGGCATCGAGGACGATGCGATACGACTGGCCGCCGATGAGGAGTGACAGGATGCCGGGGCGCAGGAGATGGACATCGGCTTCGACTGGCTGGCCGTCGACGCGGATGCGCCACTGACCGGGGGAGTCGGCGACCGGTTCGAGTTCAACCTGGCGGGTGCGGCCGTCGATTTCGAGGGTGAAGGTCATGGCCATGCAATCTTTGCAACTTGCGGAAAGAAGCTCTGAGAGAAAGCAAAACCATCCCTCAGCGGCTAAAGCCGAACTGATTTTACAGTTCTAAAGGCACAGCTGAAGCTGTGCCCTTTCAAACCCGCGGAGTTTTGCCGAAGTTGTTTAGTCTGCCCCGCCGACGGCGTCACGGCGGGCGGCGGCCTTCCATGGGCTGGCGTGGCCATTGCCGTTGAGCGCGGAGCCGTTGGCGGCGATCTTTGTGGCTTCAAAGAGCGCGGCTGCGGCGACGGCGGGAAGGTCGCGGTGGCCGTTGGAGGCGATGGCCTGCTCGGAGGGCGCGGCGAGAAGGCGGTCGAGATAGCCGGTGTCAATGCGGGCGGCGCGGAAATCGGGATCGTTAAGGATGCGGCGGAAGAGGGCGAGGTTGGTGCGGATGCCGCCGATGACGTACTCGTCGAGGGCGCGAAGGAGGCGGGCGATGGCGAGCTCGCGGGTAGGCGCGTAAGCGATGAGCTTGGAGAGCATGGGGTCGTAGTCGACGGGGACGACCCAGCCCTCGTAGATGCCGCTGTCTTCGCGGATGCCGGGGCCACCGGGCTGGAGAAGGCGGGTGATGCGGCCGGGCGAGGGCATGAAGCCGTTGGCGGGATCTTCTGCGTAGATGCGGCATTCGATGGCGTGACCGCGGAGCTGGACGTCCTTCTGGGTGAAGGGCAGCGGCTCGCCCTGGGCAATGCGAATCTGGAGATGGACGAGGTCGTAGCCGGTGACAAGCTCGGTGACGGGGTGCTCGACCTGGAGGCGGGTGTTCATCTCGAGGAAGTAGAACTTCTTTTTGTCGTCGACGAGGAATTCGATGGTGCCGGCGTTGGTGTATCCGGCGGAGAGCGCGAGGCGGACGGCAGCGTCGCCCATGCGGCGGCGCAGGGCCTGATCGACGACGGGCGAAGGGGCTTCTTCAATGACCTTCTGATGGCGGCGCTGGACGGAGCATTCGCGTTCGCCGAGGGAGACGCAGTGGCCGTGCTCGTCGGCGATGACCTGGATCTCGATGTGGCGGGGGCGCTCGATGAGTTTTTCGAGGTAGACCTCGCCGGAGCCGAAGGCGCGGTCGGCTTCGCTGCTGGCGGCGGCGAAGGCGGAGGGCAGATCTTTGGGCGAGAAGACGGCGCGCATGCCTTTGCCGCCCCCGCCCGCAGCGGCTTTGAGCATGACGGGATAGCCGACACCGGCGGCTACGTCGATGGCTTCTTCGGGCGAGGCGAGGGCGTGGACGCATCCCGGAGTGCGGGGCATGCCTGCCTCGTCTGCGGCCTGGCGGGCGTTGGTTTTGGAGCCGAGGATGCGCATGGCCGAGGAGGGCGGCCCGATGAACTTGATGCCGGCCTGCTCGCAGGCCTGGGCGAAGTCTGCGTTTTCGGAGAGGAATCCGTAGCCGGGATGGATGGCGCTGGCTCCGGTGCGGGCGGCGACTTCGAGGATCAGATCACCGCGGAGGTAGGACTCCTGCGCAGGCGCGGGGCCGAGGCGCCAGGCTTCGTCGGCTTCGAGGACGTGGGGTGCGGCGCGGTCGGCGTCAGAGTAGACGGCGACGGTGGAGAGGCCGAGTTCGCGGCAGGCGCGGAGGATGCGGAGAGCGATTTCGCCACGGTTGGCGATGAGTACTTTTTGAAACACCGGATCAGGGTACAGGTTAAAAGGGTGCAGGGTGCAGAGAAAAATGGTCTCAGGGTGGAGGGTGTAGCGGGGAGGGTGTACCGGGACAAATCAGTGGTACAGGGTACGGCGTATAGCGTTCAGCAATGCCGATTCTGGCACATAAAGAAAGGCTCTCGGGGGAGCGAGAGCCTTTCGGGTATTGCGGTTGCTGTGCGGCCGGTTCGTTTTAGTTCATGACCACGCCGCCGTTGGCTTTCTCGTTGGCTTTTTCTTCGTTGGCCTTACGAGCGCCCATGGCCTTCTTGACCCAGTCGCCAGCCGAGGCCAGGTCGGCCTTGCGGGCGGCATCGTCGCCACAGTCGAGATCGGCTTTGCGGCGATACATGAGGTTGAGGTACTGCATGGCGTCGTCGTAATTGGAGCGGAGGTCGACGGCTTTCTGCAGGTACGCGAGGCCATCGTTCACGAGCTGGGTGTTCTGCTCCTGGATGGCCTTGCAGACAGGCTTTGGCATCTTGGCATTGCCCTGGCCGTCATCCTGCATACCGGCGCCCTGCAGCGCGTGGATGGCGTTCTGGTAGGCCTGGGTCCAGTCGACGACACCGATGGTGTAGGCAGCCTCGGCGTCCTTAGGATCGGCGGCCAGGACCTTGAGCTGCCAGTCGCGAGCGGGGCCGAATTTCTTCAGGTCGTAGTTGAGGGCTGCAATCTGCTTGAGGCTGGTGATGTCGTCGGGATGCTCTTTGAGAACCTGCATGAAGCCGTTGATGGCCATCTGAGCAGTCTTCTCGTTGTCGGGAGTATCGAGGCCGGGCACAACCTGCTGCGCGTAGGCAGTGGCCAGATAAAGCCGGGTCATGGGGTAGGTGGGATCGAGGTTGACGGCCTTCTGGAAGTGATCGATGGCCTCTTCGTATTTCGCCTGTTTGTAAGCCTGCACACCCTTGTTGAGCTGGTTGCGGGCCTCCAGGCGTTTACAGCCGGTCGACGATGCCAGCAGGAGGATGGTGGCAGCGGCCAGCGCCAGTGGACGTGCGATGCGGTTCATTCTGTCTATCTTCTCCTTCAGCTCGCCAGGGAGCCTAAACGCCACGCACTCAGGCTCTGCCGAGAGCGATTGTACTTCTTTCTCAGCCCGAGGCAAGAGTACCGGAGTGCTGCTGCGCCTTCCCTCAGGTAAATTACTCACTGGCCGGCGGCAATCTTGGGGGTGATGAGCCCGATGTGATCGACGCCGACCGCGTGGCCGGTATCAATGACGGAGGCGACGGCCTGGAAGTCCAGGTTGGGATCGCCTTTGACGAACATGACTTTTTCAGCGCGGGTGGAGAAGATCTCATTGAGCTTGCTCTCGAGATCGGACTTGGCGACGGGAGTCTCGTTGATCAGATAGCTGGGAACGCCGCCACCGCCAGCCTGAATCTGCACGACGATGGTGCGGTCGTTGGGCTGCTCCTGGTTCGGGTTCTTGGGAGGCTGGGGGACCAGGGCATCGAGTCCGCGGGGCGTGACCGGCACGATGACCATGAAGATGATCAGGAGCACCAGCAGCACGTCGATGAGAGGAGTTACGTTCGGTTCGGCATTCAGGGCGCCGGCTCCGCCTACACTCATGGACATAAATCAGTTCCTCGTTTCTTCGACTTCAAAATGACTGGCGTTACTGGCCGCCTGCGGCGGGTGGCCTGCTGGTTGAGATCGGCTGTTGCTGCTCGGTGAGCATGCCCACCTCTTCGACGCCAGCGGTACGGACGGCGTCAATGGCATCCATCACGGTGCCGTAGTGGGAGCGGGCATCGGCGCGGAAGTAGACGATTTTGCTGGTTTTGTTTTCCAGCTCGTCGCGAACCTGGGGTCCGAGGTTGGCGATGCTGACCTGGTTCTGGCCGAGGTAAACTCTGCTGTCGCGGGTGATGGCAACGACCACCGAGTCTTCCTTATTGGCGTCGTCCATGGGCGTGGCGTTGGCGCTCTGCGCGAGATCGACGTTCACCTTGTTCTGGAGCATGGGGGTGATGACCATGAAGATGATCAGCAGCACCAGCATGACGTCGACCATAGGGGTGACGTTGATGTTGGCGTTGACCTTGGCTCCTTCATTTCTTACTGCAATTGCCATTGGCTTACACTCCAATCGAATTTCTCAGGGCGGGGCGACAATCAGGCGCCGGGAGCGCTGGATGCGACTCCCGGCTAAGAAAGATTCCCGCTCACTTCTATCCCGTCAGGCCAGGCACGAGCCCGGCGAGAACAACTGGTCCGACTACCGGCGATTGCTTTGCTTGATGAAGTAGTCGATCAGCTCGCTGGAGGAGTTGTCCATTTCGACGTCGAAGGCCTCCACGCGGTTGGTGAAGTAGTTGAAGAGCCACACAGCCGGGATGGCCACGAAGAGGCCGAAGGCGGTGGTGACCAGGGCTTCAGAGATACCGCCGGCGACTGCGCCGATGCCGGGGGTCTTCTGGGTGGCGATTTCCTGGAAGGCCTTGAGGATGCCGGCGACGGTTCCGAAGAGGCCGACGAAGGGGGCGGTGGAGCCAATGGTGGCCAGCGAGCCCAGACCTCTCTTCAGCTTGGCGTGAACGATGGCCTCGGCCCGCTCGAGAGCGCGCTTGGAGGACTCGATCTGCTCGACGCTGACCGCGCCGCCGCCGCCGTAGTTGCGGAACTCCTGCAGGCCGGCAGTAACGACTTCGGCGAGGTGCGACTTCTTGTTGCGGTCGGCGACCTTGACGGCTTCGTCGAGCTTGCCTTCCTTGAGGGCTCCGGCAACGCGTGGGGCAAACTCACGGGACTGCTTGCGGGCGGCGTTGAAGTAGAGATAGCGGTCGATCATGACGGCGAGGGACCAGATGGACATGATGAACAGAACGAACACGACGCCGCGGGCGAGCCAGCCCATGTTGTTCCATAGATCGATGGGGCTGAAACCGACGGTCTGGCCTTCCTGAAAGAATCCCAGGGACGCCGGGTTAACGAGATGGCTGATCTGAGCGAGAATCACTGAATCTTTCCTCCTGACACATTGCTGCGTAGATGCCAAAGATCGCTGATGGAATACCTGCCCGCAGGATTATAGGCGGAGAGGCCGGAAAAGTGCTGGAAACGCCCTGATCCGAGTGGGGACCAGGGCGGTTTGAATCAGCTGCCAAGACTGAAGACTACATTGACCTGAGTTTCGACCTCCACGGGTTCACCGTTAAGGAGGTACGGCTTATAGCGCCAACCGCGGACGGCCTCAGTGGCGGCTGCCTGCAGCATCGGGGGACCGCTGATCACCCGCAGGTTTTCGATTGTTCCACCCTTGGAGATCGTTGCCTGCAAGACGACGGTTCCCTGAATTCTTGCGGCTTTGGCGATGGCGGGGTAGGTGGGATTTTCGCCACCAATACGGGAGCCCTGCATGACGCCAGCCGAAACGACGACCTTCTTGGGCGGGGCTGCCTGGATCTTGGGGGCTGGGCCGGTACCGAGGCTGCCGAGCACGCCGCCCATCACGCCGTTCCCGGAGCCCATGCCTTCCATACCGGCAACGCCGGCGGAGGGAGGCGCAGCTTCTTCCCTGACCATCTTGATGTCATGGGGAATCCTGGTGGGCGCGGTGAGCTGGTTGTTGAGCATCTCGGAAACCACGCGGGTGACGTGAACAGCGGGAGGCGGAGGCGGAGGCGGTGGCGGTGGAGGCGGAGGCGCGACCAGCAGGGTCGCCATCATCGCCTTGGGCAGGGCTTCAGGGTAAATAAGTGGATACAAGACGAGCGCCGCAAGAACCGAGCCATTCAGCAGCAGCCCAACGACGGTGTAGTACTTGCTTTTTGTCTTGATCTGGTGCCCGGATTCCAGCAGGATGTCCTCAAACATAGCCATGGCCGACCTCGGACCTTTCAGTAGTTAACACCTCGTATAGACACCGCAGGGGTCCCCAATTGTTCCCGGGAATTTCGGCTGAGGCGCGCCGGGGAAGCGCGAAGCGGAGCCGGGCCGGGATTTCGCGAGACTTCTACAATACCCGCCACGTCGAGCCTGAGCGCAGCGGAGACGGCAGACAGGGCCGGTTCTCTTCTATAACACATTCCGAGGCGGGATGCAGCGGCACCCGCTTCGAGAGGCGAGCCTGCATTTCATTTGGATGCAGGTTCCGGAACCCAGGGGGGATGGGAGCATCATACCCTGGCTTTCTTCGCAGCGGGAAGAGTCGCGGCCCTGCCCCGGCGGGCGCGCCAATCCTGGTAAGCGACCAGCATGGGAGCGGCGACGGCAATCGAGGAATAGGTGCCGATGAGGATGCCGACCACGAGGGCGAAGGAGAAGCCGCGAAGGACCTCGCCGCCGAAAACGAAGAGTGAAAGCACGGTGAGGAAGGTGAGCCCGGAGGTGAGGACGGTCCGGCTCAAGGTCTGGTTGATGCTGCGGTTGACCAGATCGGCGAGGGGCTCGCGGCGGCTGAGGCGGAGATTCTCGCGGATGCGGTCGAAGACGACGATGGTGTCGTTCATCGAGTAGCCGATGAGGGTCAGGATGGCGGCGATGACGGTGAGGGAGATTTCCTGGTTGGTGAGGCTGAAGGCGCCGACGGTGATGATGGTGTCGTGGAAGCAGGCGACCACAGCGGCAACGCCGTAGATGAGCTCGAAGCGGAACCAGAGGTAGACCAGCATGCCGCCGAGGGAGTAGAGGGTGGCGAGCTCGGCCTGGTGCTGGAGGACCTTGCCGACCTGAGCGCCGACAATTTCGACGCTGCGGACGGAGAAGCCGGAGAGCCAGGCACTCTGCTGGAATGCGGTGAGGATCGCGGGGTCGACCGCGCCGCGCAGGCTGTCAATGGAGTCGATAACGCCGCTGTGGTCGTTGTCGCGGTAATGCACCACGGCATTGGCCTGGGCTTCGTAGCGGGTTTGCGCGTCGGGAGCATTGCCGAGATGCTCGGGATCGTTCTGCTCCAGCCAGGAGGCGAGGGCTGAGCCGCTGATGTTATCGAGGTCGAGCTTGCCCTGATTCTGCGCACCGCCGGCGTAGTTCTGGGTGAGGGTGCTGACGATGGTAGCGCGGCCCTGATCGAGGGCGGCTTCGCTGGTGGCGCTGCGGGAGAGGGTGACCAGGACCTCATTGTTCGCGGCCGGGCCGTAGGGCTGCTGGATGCGGGCATCCCTGAGGCCACCCGTGTCGATGGCGGCGCGGATGCGGTCGGCATTGGGAGAGGCCGCGAATTTGACGCGGACGACGGTGCCGCCGCGGAAGTCGACGTCGAGGGGCAGGTGGTGCCAGAAAAGGATGGAGAGGAGGCCCGCGACGCTGAAGATCAGAGAGAAGCCAAGGAAATACCACTTCTTCCCGAGCCAGTCGATTTTTGGATCATGAAACAGTTCCACGAAGATTCCGCCTATAGAAAAACTTTCGAAGTTTCAATGCTCAGATAGAAATCGGTTCGCCGTGCAGTTTGCGGCTGAGGTTGGAGTCAAAGATAGTGCGGGAAACGAAGACAGCCGTAAACAGATTGGCGAGCAGGCCGAAGGTAAGAGTCACGGCGAAGCCCTTGACGGGGCCGGTACCGAAGATGAAAAGGATGGCCGCCGAGACGATGGTGGTGACGTGGGTGTCGACGATGGTGGTCCACGCGTGGCCAAATCCCTGATCGACGAAGGCCGAGGGGGACTTGCCGGCGCGGAGTTCCTCGCGGATGCGCTCGAAGATGAGCACATTGGAGTCGACGCCCATACCGATGGTGAGGATGACGCCG
>Ga0181535_10008500_pt1 | contig 10083 bp, 7 predicted proteins | sample PEATcosm2014_Bin_44_FD_119774 | JGI IMG/M metagenome (GOLD analysis project Ga0181535, IMG submission 119774) | Peatland microbial communities from MTU Mesocosm Facility, Houghton, MI, USA - PEATcosm2014_Bin17_30_metaG | ecosystem: Environmental > Terrestrial > Soil > Wetlands > Peat | place...
CGGGCGGAACGACCTCGCCGAACGCGCCGCGACACCAGTGTTCCGTTCCGTCCGCCATGCGCATGCAGATGACGAAGGCGCCGCCGGGGCGGCAGGCGATCTCCGCCTCGGGGACGTCGACGCCCTCGGGGCTGAACCAGCGCTTCATGCGCTCGGCGCCGCACCAGCAGGCGAAGACGCGTTCGCGCGGCGCGGCGAACGTGCGCGAGATCGTCAACGACCGCGACGCGGCGATCTTGGCGTTAGTCGTGCTGGTCATCTTCGCCTCCTTCGGTTTGCTAAGTTTCGAGGTAGCGGCCGAGCCGGTCGAAGCGGCGCTCCCATTCGGCGCGCCGCGCGTTGAGCCATCCTTCGGCGCGGTCGAGCGTCGCCGCTTCGAGCCGGCACAGTCGCACCCGGCCGATCTTCTGCGACGCGACGAGCTGCGCGCCCTCCAGCACCGCGAGGTGTTGCATCACCGCCGGGAAGGTCATCGCCAGCGGCTTCGCCAGTTCGCTGACCGAAGCCGGCCCCCGCGTCAGCCGCTCGACGATCGCCCGTCGCGACGGGTCGGCGAGGGCCTGGAACGTGCGATCGAGTGCGGTCGGTTGGTTAAGCATGTGCTTTAGTATTGTAATGCGAATAGAAAAGCAAGTGCTTTAGTGTCGAAAAAGAGCTGTAACATCAACGGCGCCCCACGCGTCCTGGGCCGCCTGCGAAGCCGGCGAGTCGAAGAGCCTGCCCTGACCGATGCGAAGGGACGAAGGGAGCGGGCGAACCCAGCGATCTGCCTCTCGCGCGCGCGCAAAATGGCGCCTAGCGCCTTGAAATCGCGCGATCGTCGGACCGACTTGTCGCCGGCCTCAGCCCGCTCGCGCCACCCGCTTGTGCAGCCGCACCATCAGCGTCGTGGCGAACAGCGGCGTCAGCAGGTTGACCAGCGGGATGGCGACGAACACGGCGATCATCGCGCCGTAGACGAAAACAATGGCAGCGCGCCGGCGGCGCAGCTCGCGCGCCTGCACGGCGGAATGGAAGCGCATCGCCGCCAGCTCGAAATATTCGCGCCCCAACAGATAGGCGTTGGCGGCGAGCCAAGCGACCAGGCCGACGCCCGGCACGAACAGCAGGATCAGCGAGACGATCCCGACCGCGAGCGACAGGGCGAAGAAGCGCACCGCCGCCAGCGTCGCCTCGGCGAACGGCGCGGCGCGCCCAGGCGGGCCGAACGGGTCGATCTCGGCTTCGACATGGGCGGCGATCTCGTCGAGGAACAGGCTGGCGACCAGCGACGCGACCGGCGCGGCGAGGAAGACCGCGCCGACCAGCAGGCTGAGGCCGATCAGCCAGGCGATCAGCGTCGCCAGCCACGGCGGCTGCACGGTGACGAAATGCAGCGCCAGCCGATCGAGCCCGAACCAGGCGATGAGCAGCGCCGCCGCGGTCAGCGTCAGCGACTTGACCACCACCTTGCGGAACGGCGGCGAGGCGATGTCGTTGAGCGAATCGACGGCGTCCTTGAACACGGGGATCGCCTCTCTCAGCCGACGCGCCGGCGCCGCCAGACGAAGGTCGCGCTCGCCGCGTAGTTCCACACCACGCTGACCAGCGCGCCGGCGAGGCCGGCGACCCACCATACGCTGCGGCCGCGGAACAGCCACGCGGCGATGTCGAGGTTGGCGATCGCGCCGACGCTGCACAGCAGCGCGAACAGCAGGAAGCCGCTGACCATGCCGACGCCGCGATAGCGGTAGGCGCGATAGGTGATCTCGTTGTTGAGCAGGAAGTTGCTGCCCATGGCGACGATCGTCGCGGCGATCTGGCCGGCGGTGAAATCCTGCTGGCCGAATCCTTCGACCAGGCCCGTCAGCACCAGCAGATGGACGACCAGGCCGATCGCGCCGATCGAGGCGAACAGCACGAAACGGATCGGCAGCATCCCGCCGGTCGCGTGATGGGCGACGAGGCCGAGGAAGTCGAGTCCGACCAGCGGCGACAGCTTCGACTCGCCCGCCTGGCGCGGCCGGAACACATAGGGGACCTCGACGATCTTCAGCCGTCCGCCGGCCGACAGCACCACGTCGACGAGAATCTTGAACCCGTCCGGCGACAGGCGCGGTGCCAGCCGCGCGACGATCTCGCGCCGGACCATGAAGAAGCCGCTCATCGGATCGCTGACCGACGTACCCGCCAGCAGGCGAAAAAACCAGGCGCCGAGTTCGCTGAGCTTCTGGCGCGCCGGCGACAGGCCGCCCGGCGCCGTCTCGTCGGCGACGCGCGTGCCGATCGCCAGCTCGCCCTCGCCCGAGACCAGCGCTTCGTACATCTTCGGCAGGATCTTTTCGTCGTGCTGCAGGTCGCCGTCGATCACCGCGACGTAGTCGGCGCTCGACGACAGCCAGCCCTCGATCACCGCCCCCGCCAGGCCGAGCCGGTTGACGCGGCGGATGCAGCGCAAGCGCGGGTCGCGGCGCGCGATGGCGAAAGCGACGTCGGCGGTGCCGTCGGGCGAATTGTCGTCGACGACCACCATCTCCCACGGCAGGCCGTCGAGCGTCGTCTTCAGCCGCTCGAACAGAACCGGCACATTGGCCGCTTCGCGATAGGTCGGAACGACGACGGAGAGGGTGGGTCGAACGTCAGGCGCCGCGGGATCGGGTGTCATCTCGCCCTCGTTCGGGGCGCGCGCGTGATTCGCGCGGCGGCCTCAACGCGGATACGGCAGGGGAAAGGCGCGCGTCAAGCCGCGCGCCGGAATGACCGCCAGCGCGATTTCGTCGCGCCCGCCGCGTTGTAACGTCACGGGTTGCGGCGGGTCGAAGGCGGTGAAATAGGGCGCAAGCCGCGCCTGGCTCGCCTCGCGCCGGTCCCAGGCGACGACGATCGCCGCGTCGCGGCCGACGAAGTCGGCGCTGTCGGCGAGAAAGGCGATCCCGCGCGGGTCTTCGGAAAAGACGAACACCGGTTTGTCCGGCCCGAGCGCGAGGCCGATCTTGCCGCCGTCCATCCATTTGGTCGCGACGACGAAGGCGGCGCTCTGGACGCCGGGCGCCGCGCGCAACGCGCCCCAGTCGAGCGTTTCGAGCGTCGGGTCGACCGCGCCCGAGCCAAGCGGAATGAGGCGCGTTGCGAGGCCGGTCGTCGCCTCGCCGACGACGAGGACGACGAGCGCGGCGAGCAGCGCGACGGAAGCGATCGCCCATTTCCTCAAGTTCAGCGCCGCAGCGCGCGGCTGGGCGAGCCAGGCGCCGAGCAGCGGGTAGACGAACAGCCAGCCGGGCGTCGACCAGTGCGGCAGCCCTTTCGCCCCCCACAGCGGCGTGAGGGTGAAGACGACGATCGTCGGCAGGGCGAGGCAGACGAGAAACAGGCGCCTTTCGTCGCGCGCCGCGCGTCGCACGCCGTCGATCAGCGCCGCGACCAGCGGCGCGGCGAGCCAGGGCGACAGAAACGCGATCTCGCCGATCGCCATGCCCGCGACCTGGATCGGCCGCCAATGGCCGCCGGCCTGGGCGCGCGCGCCCTGGAAGGCGAACGAGACCCAGTTGTGCTGCGCGTTCCAGATAATCGCCGGCGCGATGACGACGAGCGCGACCAGCGCCGCCAGATAGGGCGCCGGACGCGCTAGCCAGGGCCGCAGGCGCGGGGCGAGCGCGACAAAGCCGACGATCCCCAGCGCCGGCAGGACCGCGTTGTATTTCGACAGGCCGGCGAGCCCGAGCCACAGGCCGGCGGCGAGCCACAGGCCGAAGGCGGCGCGCGACGCGGGCAAATCGAAGAACAGCCGCGCCAACGTCGCCGCAGCGCCGACGAGGGCGAAGTCGAGCGGGCCGTCGGGCACCACCCAGGTTCCGGCCGAAGCGAAGAAGAACGGCGTCAGGTTGAGCGCAACGAGCGCGATCAGGCCGGCGCGCGCGCCGAACAGGCGGCGCGTCAGCGCAAACATCAGCCAGCCGGTCGCGGCGAACATAACTACGAACGGCAGGCGCGTCGCCGCGCCTTCGCCGAGCGCCAGGGCGGCGAAATGGGCGATCCATTGATGCAGCGGCGGGTGATCGAAATAGGAGAGGTCGAGCCGCCGCGCGACGACGATGGTGTAGGACTCGTCGTAGCCGGGGCCGAGCGCGGCGGCGAAGGCGAGCCGCGTCAGCGCGAAGACGGCGAGGAGCGCCAGCGCGCGCCGGCTCCCCTTCTTCTCGACGCCGGGCGTCACATTGGCGAAGTTCACGAAGCCGCTCGCGCTCTCGCGCCTTCGACGCCGGGGATGAACGCGTCGAACGCGGCGAAGAACTGATTGCGGAAGACGTCGCGCTCGACCATCAGCTCGTGCTCGGCCCCTTCGACGATGACCATACGGCCGGCGCGCAGGCGCGAGGCGAACCGTTCGGCGGCGCGCGGGTCGGTGACCCGGTCGGCGCCGGCGGCGATGACCAGCGTCGGCGTCAGCGTCCGACGCGGGAAGTCGGGGTCCTCGAATTCGCGCATCAGCCGGAAGGCGGCGTCGAGCCAACCGATGGTCGGATAGCCGAGGCCCAGTTCGGGATTGGCGGCGACGATGTTGGCGGTGCGGGCGTAGCGCACGGGATCGGAGGTGAGCTGATTGTCTTCGAACGGCAGCGTGGCGACGATCTTCGAGCCGCTGCGGCGTGAGAACGCCCCGCCGAGTCCGATCGCGTCGAGCGCCTCGACGAAGCCGCGCGCGGCGCGCGGCCACTTCACGCCGGCGAGCGCGATCATCGGCGAAGAGAGCACCAGCCGGTCGAGTGGGCAGCGCCCGGCGCGCGCGATCGCCAGGGCGATCGCCGCGCCCATCGAATGGGCGAGGCCGAACCACGGTTTCGGACAGGAGGCCTCGAGCACCTCGCTGACAAAGGCGGAAAAATCGCGCTCGTAGAGCGAGAAATCGTCGATATGCCCTTTGCGTGGATTCTTGAGCTGCCGCGCCGAGCCGCCTTGACCGCGCCAGTCGAAGATCGCCACCGATAGGCCGCGGTCGAGCAGGTTGCGGATCGTCTCGTAATATTTCTCGATGAACTCGGCCCGGCCGGACAGGATCGCCACGGTGCCGCGCACGCCGTGCGGCGACGCCCAGCGCGCGGTGCGCAACAGCACGCCGTCAGCCGTGCGCACGGGGTGCAGAATGGCGCCGGGCGGGGTCGGGTTGAACGGCGTGGAAACCAGGCGCATGGACTTGAGCTCGCGCGGCGCGGACGCCGTCTTATAAGGCCCCGCCCGTGCGCGGGCAAAGGCGGGCCGGCAAGGGCCGCCGCGACCCCGATCAAGCGATCGGGGCCAGCTCCTCGGTCACCACGTCGAAGCGCGCCAGGTTGGCGACGCCGAACGCTGTCGAGATGGCGACGTCCGCTGCGTCGCGACCGCGCCCCATGACGATCCGGCCGATGCGGGGATGGTTGTGACGCGCATCCAGCGTGTACCAGCGCCCTTCAAGAAAGACTTCGAACCAGGCGCTGAAATCCATCGGGTTGACGTCGACCGGCGCCCCGATGTCGCCGAGATAGCCTGTGCAATAACGCGCCGGAATGTTCATGCAACGGCAGAGCGCAACCGTGAGATGGGCGAAGTCGCGGCATACTCCGACGCCTTCGCGCATGGAATCGCTGGCGCAACGCGTCGGGCGCGCGTCGGGGTAGCTGAAGCGAATGCTCGTATGAACGAAATCGCAGATCGCCCGGACGCGGTCGTAGCCGCCGGCTATCCCGCCGAACGTTGACCAGGCGAAGTCGGCGAGGTTGTCGCTGTCGCAATAGCGGCTCGACAGCAGGAACAGCAGCACGTCGTCGGGCAGGCGGCTGATGGGCGTCGCCACGGCGGCGGGAGGCGTTTCATCTGGTTCGCCCGAATCGTAGATCGAGAAGCGGTTTGAAAACGTGACCCGCCCGGCGGGAACGTCGACGCGGGTGACGCGATTGCCGAAGAGATCGAGATAGGCGGTCAACGCAAGCGGCGGATCGGATGTGATCATGTCCGGCGAACGCAAGTCGGCCTCGCGCGAGGGGTGGACGTTGAGTTGAAGCAGCATCGACGTCGGCGCCGCGCAATCGAAGGCGATATCAAATCCAGCCCGGATGAGCATTCCGACTCCTAACAATGAAAGTCCCAGAAATGGACCCGGGCCAAGCGCCGCGGATCGGCGGACGCCGTCATTCGCCCGCAGCCTTAACGTGAAGAGGGCTCAAAGGTTCCCTTTCAGGCCGACGTCGCACGTTGACCGAGATCTCCATCGCCGCTTCTGCGGCGGGGTCGCCGAAATACGAACCGTGGAGGGGAACGGCCTGTCGCGCCTCGCGCGCGACCGCGACGCGAACGAGATCCCGATTGCCGACAATGCCGTTGGTCGGGTCGAATTCGACCCAGCCGGCCCCCGGCAAGTAAATCTGGCACCAGGCGTGCGTCGATCCGCCGCCGAGACGGGCCTCTCCCGCGTCGCGATCTGGGACGTAGACGTAACCGGAGACAAAGCGGGCGGCGAGCCCCAAAGCTCGCGCCGCCTCCATCATCAACGTCGCAAAATCGCGGCACGAACCGCTGCGGGCGGCAAGCGTCTGCAAGGGGCTCTGCGTTCCCTGCGCGGCGCGGCGCTTGTAGGACAGCCCTTCCTTGATCGCGTAGGTCAAGGTCATCAGCAGCGTTCCAGTTTCGGTTCGACGTCCTGACTGGAGAAAACGCTGAACCCAACGATCGAGGTCGCCCGCCGGGTCTGCGTAATGCCGTTCGATCGATCGCGCCAGATCGGGAATTTCTTCCGCGTCGTAGGCGAACGGATAGTGGCGCGCCCGATCCTCCAACAGGACTTCCGGGCCTTCGAACGGCGTGTGATCCAGCGCAATGTTGCTTTCGACCCGAAGGCTTCGCGTCTGTCCGGTGAAATTGGCGATCGCGACGCAATTGTCGAAAACGTCGTGAATCCAGCGCAAACTTTGGGGGCGGGGTTCGATGTCGAGGGTCGCCTCGAGAAGCCGCTGATCATTGCTGTCGCGCGGGCGCAGCATCATCCGATGCTCTCCCAGGCGAACGGGCGCGGCGTAGGAATAGGCGGTGACATGACTCACGGTCAGAATTGTCATCGGCCCTCGATCGAACGCGTTGTCATCGGAAGGCTTATATATCCACACGGACATCGGCCCGGCGGTTAGCTCCCGAAAGGGCGTCGCCGCGCCGCGCCGAAATACAATGGCTGTACGAAGAAATACGCCCGCTCTCGGGCCGCATTGAATATTCTCGGCGCCGGCCAAGCCACGGACGACGAACCTGACCCTTTTGCACGAAAGCAGACTTTCGGCGATCCGCCAAGCTTGGCCGTCGGCGACGCCCTGGGCCGGCCGGTGGCGGCACATGCGTTCCGTCTTGACCGCGTGGTCGGCAACGCATGCAATGGATCGGACGCCGGCCGGCGTCGCGCCCGATTCGAAACATCGGGTCTCGCGTCGTCTCCTCTTTGCTTGGAGGCGGCGAACGCGGGCGTCGAGGGGGAGGACAAGAACGCCATGTCGGGGTCGCCAACTACAGTCGTCGCGACGCCGCGCGTCGACGACTTGGGCCTTGAGCGGATCGTCAACCGCGCAGGCCTGTCGATCGGCTTGCTGCCGAACGGCGGCGTTTTTTCGCTCGAGCACGCCGAAGCGGGCCGCCGGATCGTCGTCAACCAGGTTTTTGGTTCGCCGATCGCCGGCGGCATAGGCCGGCTTCTGCTTCGCCTCGGCGGCGGGGAACCCGCGGTCCTGGCCTGCGCCGGCGCCGAGGCGTCGGCCCGCGTCGACGTCGCGGACGACCGCTTCGTCTGGGAAGGCGAGCGGCGCGGCGTCGCCTTCCGCGTCACGTTGTCGCTCGACGCGGAGGTCAACGTCTGGCTGTGGCGGCTCACGGTCGAGAACCGGCGCGAGAGCGAACTGCCGTGCGACGCCCTGTTCATCCAGGATCTCGGGCTCGCCGATCCGAACTTCTTGATGAGCAACGAGGCCTATGCGTGCCAGTATCTCGACGCCTTCGTCGCGCGCCATTCGCGCGCCGGGTTCGTCGTGATGAGCCGCCAGAACCTCGCGCAGGGCGGCGCGCATCCCTGGGCGGCGCACGGCTGCCTCGAGGGGGCGGAAGGCTTCGCCACCGACTTGCGCGAACTGCTCGGGCCTGCTCACCGCGACGGCGACGAATTGGGCCCGGCGTTCGGCGTCGCCCTACCCTCTCGGCGCCTTCAATACGAAACCGGCTGCGCTGCGCTTCAGTCGCGAGCCGTGATCCTCGCGCCGGGAGCGGCGACGAGTTGGACGTTCTTTGGCGCCTACCAGCCCGACCATCCCGCCGCGTCGTCGGAGACAGACCTGGCGCTCGTCGACGCGGTCGAACGGATCGCCGCCGCCTGGCGGGAGCGCGACGTCGCCCTTGCGGCGCCGGCGCGCACCGTCCTCCAAGAGGCGCCGGTCGCCGTCGCCGAACGGCTGGACGAGCCGGCGATCCGTCAACGCTATCGCCGCCGCACGCAGGTCGAACGAGTCGACGGCGACGCGCTGTCGTTCTTCACGCCGGCGGGCGCCCTCAACCGGCACGTCGCGCTGCGCGACAAGGAGCGCCGGATCGCGCGCCGCCACGGCGCCATCCTGCGCAGCGGCGGCGCGATGCTGCCGAGCGAGGACACGCTGTCGGCCACCGCCTGGATGCACGGCGTCTTCGGCGCGCATCTGGCCCTCGGCAACCCGACGTTCCACAAGCTGTTTTCCGTCTCTCGCGACCCCTACAACATCACGCGGGGAAGCGGACTGCGGATCCTGGCCGATTGGGGCGACGGGTGGCGGCTGCTCGCCGTGCCGTCGGCCTTCGAAATGGGGCTGTGCGACTGCCGCTGGCTCTATCGATTGGGCAAGCGGACGATCAGTGTGACGGCCCGCGTTTCGAGCGCGGCGCCGGCGCTGCAGTGGCGCGTCACGGCCGAGGGCGGCAAGTGCCGTTTCCTCGTCTTCGGCCATCTCGCCCTCGGCGAGCACGAATACGCCAGCCGCGGCCAGGTGGAGATCGACCAGGCCAATCGGCGATTCGTGTTTCGTTTCGACCCTGAGAGCCTGTGGGGCAAGCGCTATCCGCGCGCGTCTTACCGCCTCGTGACGAGCACGCCGAAAGCGGTCGAGGCGATCGGCGGCGACGAGTTGATCTACCTCGACCAACAGCGGCGCGGCGGCGGCTACGCCGCGATCCGCACCCGGCCGACGCAGGCGTTCGCATTCGCGGTCGTCGGCTCGCTGACCGACGAGGGTCAGGCGGAAACGCTCGCGGCCCAGTACGCCAAAGGCGTCGACGACGACGTCCTGGCGGCGCAGTCGGCGCGCGTTTGGCGGCGGATCACGCGCGGCGTCCGCCTGCTGAACGCCAAGGGCGAAGCCACGGCGATCGATGCGATACTGCCATGGCTTGTCCATGACGCGATGATCCACCTCACCGCCCCGCACGGGCTCGAACAATATTCGGTGGCGGCCTGGGGCACGCGCGACGTCTGCCAGGGCCCGCTCGAACTGCTGCTCTCGCTCGAGCACGACGAGCCGGCCAGAGCGATTCTGCGCGTCGTCTTCGCCCAGCAATACGAGCAACGCGGCGATTGGCCGCAATGGTTCATGCTCGAACCCTATTCCGCGATCCAGGATCGCGAGGCGCACGGCGACATCGCCGTCTGGCCGCTGAAGGCGCTGTGCGACTATGTCGAAGCGACGGGCGACTTCGCCTTCCTTGACGAGCCGATCGTCTGGCGTCGCGACGACAATTTCGCGACGACCGCCCATGCCGATACGGTCGCCGCCCATGTCGCCAAGCTGATCGCAACCATCCGCCAGCGCTTCATCCCCGGCACGCATCTGGTCCGCTACGGCAATGGCGACTGGAACGATTCGCTTCAGCCGGTCGACCCCGCTAAGCGCGACTGGCTGACCAGCAGCTGGACGGTCGCGCTGCTCTATCAGCAGCTTCGCCGCTACGCCGAGATCCTGCGCGTCGCCGGCCGCTCCGCCGCGGCTCGGGGGCACGACGCGCTCGCCGCGGCGATGAAGAAAGATTTCGCGCGCAGCTTCGTCCGCGACGGCGTGGTCGCCGGCTACGCCACCTTCA
>Ga0181535_10008505_pt1 | contig 10079 bp, 9 predicted proteins | sample PEATcosm2014_Bin_44_FD_119774 | JGI IMG/M metagenome (GOLD analysis project Ga0181535, IMG submission 119774) | Peatland microbial communities from MTU Mesocosm Facility, Houghton, MI, USA - PEATcosm2014_Bin17_30_metaG | ecosystem: Environmental > Terrestrial > Soil > Wetlands > Peat | place...
ATGGATGGCGCTGACCGGCCACGTTCCCGGTTCGCGGCCCAAAGGAGCCGTGGTTGGCATGGTCACGTCCTTCTTCGGAGGGCTGATTCTTGCGTTCATTTTGGCGCATGTTGTGCTATGGTCGGGCGCGGCGACGATCGGCTGTGGAGCCTTCATTGGCTTCATCTGCTGGCTGGGATTCATCGCCATGCCGCTGCTGGCAGAGACGATCTACGAGCACCGCTCCTTCAAGCTCTATGCCATCAACAACGGTTACTGGCTGGCTGCGGTGGTCGGGAGCGGCGCGCTGCTGGCGGCCTGGCGATAGAATGAACGCATGAGCAAACACATTATTGCAACCGACAAAGCCCCCGCCGCGATCGGGCCATATTCCCAGGGCGTGCGAGTAGGGAACCTCCTCTTCACCGCTGGCCAGGCCGCGGTCGATCCGGCGAGCCAGCAGGTGGTGGCGGGCGGCATCACCGAGCAAACCACCCGCACCTTCGAGAATCTGAAGGCGATTCTTGAAGCGGGCGGCACCAGTCTGGCCAACGTGGTCAAAGCTACCGTCTATCTCAAGGACATGAACGACTTTGCCGCAATGAACGCGGTCTATGCGGAGTATTTCGCGACGGTCTCCGGCTCACTGCCGGCCCGCACAACGGTCGAAGCCGCCCGTCTTCCCAAGGATGTGCTGGTCGAGATCGACTTCATCGCCGAGGTTTGAAGAGCCGCGCTTCCTCGGCCCATCCGCAAGCATCGAATGGAGTGAATTCAGGGAGCGCACCATGAGTGAGACGCCCGAAAAGATTGAGCGAACCGAGGCCGAGTGGCGCGCGCTGCTCACGCCTGAGCAGTACTGCATTCTGCGCGAGAAGGCCACCGAGAGGCCGTTTACCGGCGCGCTGACGCAGAACCGCGAAAGCGGCGACTACCACTGCGCCGGCTGCGGGGCGATGCTGTTTGATAGCGGGGCAAAATTCGACTCCGGCTGCGGCTGGCCCAGCTTCATGATCCCCGCCGATTCCAAGGCCGTGGCCGAGCACGAAGATGTGAGCTTTGGAATGCGCCGCGTCGAGGTCACATGCGCCCGCTGCGGCGGCCACCTGGGCCACGTCTTTTCCGATGGGCCGCGCTCCACAGGACTGCGCTACTGCATCAACTCCGCCTCGCTCACCTTTGAGCGCGCCAAGTGAGCGGCCCGCTGTCACCTCTTTAATGACCGTTGACGGGATAAAATAAATCGTCTGCTTGGAACAGCCGACTACGCATTTCTGTGCGCCCACGGCCGCAATCCAATCTCAAGATCGATGAGGGTGTGCAATGATGCGTTTCTCTCTCCGCCTGTTTGCGGGCTCAATCGCTGCTGTGCTGCTGGCCGCCGCATGGACCGCACCCGCGCACTCTCAGTCTCCCATCGTTCTTACCGGCGCAGATCGCCGTCCGGCCATTTCGCTTGACGGCGATTGGGCCTCTATCGTCGATCCATATTTTTCCGGCCTGTACAGCTTTCATCACGAAGTGAAAAAAGATGGATTTTTTCTCAACCGCAAGGCTCATCCCGGCGACCAATTTGTGACTGAATACGATTTTTCCAAAGCGCCTAAACTCAAAGTCCCCGCCGACTGGAATACGCAGCGCGAGTCGCTCTTCTATTACGAAGGCCCTATCTGGTACCAGCGCGATTTCACTTATCAGCCCGAAGCGCACACCCGCGTCTTTCTGCATGTGGGCGCGGCCAATTACCGCTCATGGTTCTGGGTGAACGGAGAGAAGGTCTGTGAGCATGAGGGCGGCTACACCAGCTTCAACTGCGAAGTGACCGCCGCGATTCATGCCGGCAATAATTTTGTTGTCGCCGCCGTCGATAACACGCGCCACGAAGACGGCGTTCCGACGCTTGAAACCGATTGGTGGAATTATGGCGGGCTTACGCGTTCTGTCTCGCTGATTGAAGTTCCCGAGGCATTTATCGATCAGTTCGATGTGCATCTGAGCCGCGCGGAAAGCAACGTCATTGAAGGCTGGGTGCATGTTGAAGGCGGAAATACTGGCGAAAAGGTCACGGTGATAATCCCAGAGCTTGACCGTATGTACTCATTTCCACTGGATAAAGATGGCCGTGCTGCGATTCACATTCCAGGAGCGAATTTGCGGCGCTGGTCACCGGAGACGCCGAAGCTTTACAAAGTCAAGATCAGTACAGCCAATGATTCCATTGAAGAAGAAATCGGCTTCCGCACCATAGAAACTCGAGGCACGCAAATTCTTCTCAATGGCCAGCCGATCTTTCTGCGCGGCATTTCTATCCATGCTGAAGCTCCTTACCGCACCGGCCGCGCCAACACGGACAAAGATGCAGAGACGCTGCTGGGCTGGGCCAAGGAGTTGGGCTGCAACTATGTGCGCCTGGCGCATTATCCTCACGATGAATCAATGCTGCGCGCCGCCGACCGCATGGGCGTGCTGGTGTGGTCGGAGAATCCTGTTTATTGGGCGTTGCAGTTTGACAATCCAAAGGTGTCGGCCAAGGCCGAGCAGCAATTGGACGAGGAGATAGGAACCTCGCGCAATCACGCCGCAATTATTCTTTGGTCGATGGCCAACGAAACGCCTTTGACCGAGGCGCGAACACGCTTCATTGAAACCGAGGCAGCGCGCGCGCGCGAGCTTGATCCAACACGGCTGATTACCGCCGCGCTGCTGGTGCGCGCCGAGGGACACACCAAGATTGTGGACGACCCGCTGGGCAAGGCGCTGGATGTAATCGGGATCAACGAATATATCGGCTGGTACGAGGGAAATCCAGAAACTGCCGACACAACGCAGTGGCGAATCGACTATGAAAAGCCGCTGATTGTGAGCGAGTTTGGCGGCGGCGCGAAGGCCGGCCTGCATGGCGGCGACGAGGAACGCTGGACCGAGGAGTACCAGGCGAATATCTATCGCCATCAATTGCGAATGCTCAACCGGATACCGCAACTGCGCGGAATGAGCCCGTGGATTCTGATGGATTTCCGTTCGCCAAACAGGCCGCTGGTGGGCATTCAGGATGAGTTCAACCGGAAGGGACTAATCAGCGATCAGGGCCAGAAGAAGGCGGCATTCTTTGTCTTGCAGAATGCCTACAACGAAAAAGCTGTCGGCAAACCGCAATGAAATCGGCCTGGATTCAATCTGCAACCAATCGATTGTTAAGTCAGCGCATTGTAGAAGAGTAGTACTCTGAGTTATGCTTGACTTATGTCCAATAACTCCGTTGTTGCCCTGATCGATGAAGAAATTGCCAAGCTCATGCAGGTTCGTTCTCTGCTTGCCACCACCGGCAAGGTAGCCGACAAGATTACCGCGCGCCTGGCCAAGAAGGCCGCCAAAGTTGCAAAGTCCTCGCCGGCCGGGAAGGCCGCCCCAGCCAAGAAGGGGAAGAAGCGCCGCACGTTGAGCCCCGAGGCTCGCCAGCGGATTGCCGATGCGCAGCGCAAGCGCTGGGCGGCAAAGAAGGCGAAGAAGTAAGCGCGGCTTTTCATCACGCATCATCGCCGCAAATCAATCCATCGCCTCGCTCTATAGCCCCGCGATTACCAGCATACGCGGCTCGGTCATCTCTTCGATGGCCGAGCGTATGCCTTCCCGTCCCAGACCCGAGTCCTTGACGCCGCCGAATGGCATCGGGTCCAGGCGCCAGCTTGGCGTGTCTCCCACAATCAGCGCGCCTACTTCGAGTTCGCGATACGCGGTAAGAATGCGGCCCACATCGCGCGTCAGAAGCCCGGCCTGCAAGCCATACTTCGAGTGATTGGCATCGGCCAGCGCCTGCTCGAAGTCGTCGAAGGGCTCGATGCACACCACCGGCCCAAAGGCTTCCTCATCCCAGAGCTTCATGCCCGGCTTGCAACCAGTGAAAATTGCCGGCGTCACCACGGAGCCATGACGCTGGCCGCCAGCCGCCAGCTTTGCTCCGCCTTCCACGGCTTCTTTGATCCAGGCCTCGACGCGCTCGGCCTCGACAGGGCGGATCAGCGGCCCAATCTCGGTTGCCTCCATCGCCGGATCGCCCGAGGCCATCTTGGCGGTCGCCTCCACGACCTTCCACAAAAACGTCTGAAAAACGCCGCGCTCCACAAAGACTCTCTGCACACTCACGCAGGATTGCCCCGCAAAACCAAAAGCCGCGTGTGCGGTGCGCACGGCTGCCTCATCCAGGTCGGGCCAGTCCGCGCAGACGATCTGCGCCGCATTGCCGCCCAGTTCCAGCAACACGCGTTTACGCCCGGAGTGCGCCTTCAGCTCCCAGCCCACCTTGGCCGAACCGGTAAAGCTGACCAGCTTGATGCGGTCTTCCTTCTCGGCCAGCCAGGCGGTGTCGGCGTCGGTAAGCGGCAGCACGGCCAGCGCCTCCTCCGGCCATCCGGCCTTCAGAATCACCTCGCCCAGCGCCAGCGCGGTAAAGGGAGCCTCCGGGGCGGGCTTCAGAATTACCGGGCAGCCCGCTGCCAGGGCGGGCGCAACCTTGTGCGCCACCAGATTCAGCGGAAAATTAAAGGGCGTAATGGCCAGCACCGGGCCGACGGGAAAGCGCTGCACCAGCCCCCAGCGGCCTTCGTTGCCTTCGGCCAGATCCAGCGGAATGCTCTCGCCGCCCAGCCGCGAACTCTCCTCGGCAGCGGTCTTGAAGGTCAGCACGGCGCGATCCACCTCAGCCCGCGCCAGGCGCACGGGCTTGCCCGCCTCGGCAACGATCAACTGCGCAAAGCGCTCTTTTTGCTCGATGAGCGCCGCGGCCACGTCCTCCAGAATCTCGCGGCGCTTCCATCGCGGCAGGGCGCGGGTGCGGCGCAGGCTGGCCACGGCGTGATGCACGGCCTGGCGCGCGTCGCTGCGGGTAGCCACCGTCACGCGCCCCACCAGCCCGTTGTCCCAGGGTGAGCGCACCTCCAGCACGTCGCCGTCGGTCCACTCCTTGCCGCACATCAAAAATCCCGTTTGTGTTCCTGGCCGCATCTTCATGGTTAACGCCTCCCGCATTCGACTCTGCTCTAGATGTTACAAGGGGGAAGCAAGTAGACGCAGAATTTGAAGCGCCATTTGCCGGTTTCGCTGAAACGAAGTCCCGGCGCGGTACACTGTTCCCCTATGATCCACAATGGCCGCAACCCGAAACTTCCCTTTGACCCCGCCGAGGCGCTGGAGTATCTGCGCGCCGCCGACGCCAAACTCGCCGCGCTGATCGACCGCGCCGGTCCCTTCACGCTCAAGCTCGATCCATCGCAGTCGCCCTTTGAGGCGCTGCTGGAGTCGATCCTCTATCAGCAGTTGAACGGCAAGGCCGCGGCCACGATCCATGCCCGGGTGCGCGCCTACTTTGGCGTCGATCCAGCCCCGCAACTGCTGCTCGACACGCCGGACGAAGTTCTGCGCGCGGCCGGCGTCAGCGGCAACAAGGCCCGCGCGCTCAAAGATTTGGCAGCCAAAACCCTGGACGGCACCGTGCCCACCCACGCGGCCATTAAAAAGATGCCGGACGCCGAGATCGTCGAGCGGCTCACCGCGGTCCGCGGCATCGGCCCCTGGACGGTCGAGATGCTGCTGATCTTTCGCATGGGGCGGCCTGACGTCTTTCCTGTTACCGATTACGGGGTGCGCAAGGGCTTCGCGCTGACCTTCCTGCGCCTTCCCAAAACTCGCCCGCTGGCGGCCGAAGACTTGCCCAAGCCGGAAATCCTGCTCAAAAGAGGAAGGCGCTGGGCACCCTTCCGTTCCGTGGCCAGTTGGTACCTGTGGCGGGCCTGCGACCTGGCTAAGGTGACCGCTCCGGCCAGCCGATAAGGCCTACAATGGTGTTAACTCCGGCGTACCGGTAAGGGTTGAGGCTTGAATGGCCGCAAATAAACGATTTATCTGCATTCACGGTCATTTTTACCAGCCTCCGCGCGAGAATCCGTGGCTGGAGACGGTTGAGACGCAGGACTCGGCCGCGCCCTATCACGATTGGAATGAACGCATCTGCGCCGAGTGTTACGCCACCAATGGCGCGGCGCGCATCGTCAACTCAAAAAATCAGATCACGCGCATTGTCAACAACTACGCGCGCATCAGCTTCAATATTGGCCCCACGCTGCTCAGTTGGCTGATGGAGAACGCGCCGCGCACCTACCGCATGATTCTGGATGGCGAACGGCGCAGCCGCAAGACCTTTGGCGGCCACAGCTCGGCGATGGCCCAGGTCTACAATCACATCATTCTTCCGCTGGCCAGCACGCGCGACCGCAACACGCAGATTCGCTGGGGCATTGCCGACTATGAGCACCACTACGGCGCTCCTCCCGAAGGCATGTGGCTGGCCGAGACGGCAGCCGACAGCGAATCGCTGGAATTGCTGGCCCAGCACGGCATCAAATTCACCGTCCTTGCGCCGCACCAGTGCAAGCGCATCCGGCCTATCAAAGATGGCGAAAACGCCGGCTGGAGCGATACCGCCAACGCCAGCGTCGATACTTCGCACCCCTACCTTGTCCGCTTCAAATCCGGCGAATCGATTGCCGTTTTTTTCTACGACGGTCCCACCTCGCGCGCCATCGCCTTCGAGGGGCTGCTCAACTCCGGCGAGAGCCTTGCCGGACGCCTCAAATCCAGCTTCCGCTATAACTCAAGTCCGCAACTGGTGCATGTGGCCACCGACGGCGAGTCATACGGTCACCACCACAAATACGGGGAGATGGCGTTGGCCTACGCGTTGCGCCTGCTCGAAGAGGATCCCACCGTCAAGCTGACCAACTACGGCTGCTTTCTGGATCAATTTCCGCCCGAGTACGAGGCCGAGATCGTCGAAGACACCTCCTGGAGCTGTGTGCATGGCATTGAGCGCTGGCGTTCCGATTGCGGCTGCAACGGCGGCAGGGCGGGCTGGAATCAAGCCTGGCGCGCGCCGCTGCGCAAGGCTCTGGACGAGCTGCGCGATGCGCTGGTCCCGTTGACCGAGCAGGAGGGCGCAAAGATATTCAAGGACGTGTGGGCGGCCCGCGACGGCTACATCGATGTTGTGCTGGACCGCAGCCCGCAATCGGCGGAAAAGTTTTTCCGCAAGTACCAGTTGCGTTCGCTCACCGTGCCGGAGCGTGTGCGCGGCCTGGAATTGATGGAGATGCAGCGCCACACGCAACTGATGTACACCAGTTGCGGCTGGTTCTTTGACGATATTTCAGGCATTGAAACCGTGCAGATCATCGCCTACGCTGCGCGCGTTTTGCAACTGGCCCGCGAGGCCTTTCATGAGCTGGCCGCGCCGCTCGAGCCGGCCTTTCTGGCCACCATGGCCTCGGCCCGCTCCAACGATCCCAAGGCCGGCGACGGGGCTGCAATTTATAAAGAGCAGGTGGCGACCAAGCAGCTCGGCCTGGAGCAAGTCGCCGCTCACTACGCCATCAGCTCGATTTTTTCTTCCTTTGCCGAAGAGACGGATCTCTTCTGCTTCCGCGTCTGGCGCAACTCCTACGACGTTTACACCTCCGGCCGCGGACGCCTGGCCATGGGCAGAGTCAAGATCGTCGGCGCCATTACCGGCAAGCAGCGCGGATTCTCCTTTGCGGTATTGCACTTTGGCGACCAGAACATCTCCGCCGCCGTCAAGTCCTATGAGCCGGAGGACGCGCCCGCCTTTGAAGGCTTCGTCGCCCAGGCCGCCGAGCGCGTGCAGCGCGCCGACTTTCCCGGCGTGATTCGCCTGCTTGATCGCTTCTACGGCCACATGGACTACTCGCTGACCTCGCTCTTTACCGACGAGCAGCGGCGCATCGTGCAATTGATTCTCAACTCCACGCTCTCCGATATTGAGAGTTCCCTCACCACCATCTACGACGACCACGCCAGCCTGCTGCATTTTCTCTCTCAAGCTGGCCTGCCCAAGCCTCCGGCGCTGACGCTGGCCGCCGGCTTTGCCATCAACGCCGGCATGCGCCGCGCGCTCGAGGCCGACCCCATCGACCAGCCGCAACTGCGCTCCTTTTTGGCGCTGGCCAAGGCCGATCAGGTGGCGCTGGAGACGGCCACGCTCTCCTACATCGCCGACCAGCGGATGAAGCGCGCCATGGTCGAACTGCAAATGTCCTCCGGCGGCGTCGAGTCGCTGGAGCGCGCGCTGAGCCTGGGCCGCATGTTGTCCGAACTGCCCTTCGAACTGAATCTGTGGCAGGCGCAAAATATCTGGTATGAGGTTCTGCGCACATCCAGTTACGCCCTGACCGCGCTGAGCGCCGAAGACCGCCCGCGCTGGGACAAGGGCTTTCGTGAGTTGGGCACGTGCCTGTCGATCGACTGCGCCGCCATCAGCGATCAGGATCCGGTGGCGGTGACTACAGGAGATTAGAGTCATTTCGGAAATTGTGTAGACCGGAATTTTGTCGGTGTCCCAACCATTCCGCGAGAAAACGCGGAGGATGGAGCACGGAAGTTTATAGAGAAAACTAATATGCTCCAATAACCACTGCACCTACGGCGCGGGTGGCAAGGCTGCCGCAGGCAATGCAAGAAAGCCGGCACGGAGCGCCTCTATTCAGGCCCCTTTGATGGGGCGCCAACCATAAAGCTTCTGCCTTTGACGGAGGATACTTGCTTAACAATGAAAATGCTTTGCGGTCTGCATTGCTCAGACAAGCGCCCATTGCCGTGGCACAATTATTTGTGCAAGTCGTTGAGCGCTCAAGATTGGAAGGCCACATCTTCCCTCGTTCACGCGCAAAGACAATGAGGCTGCTCCCAGGTCGGACCCTCTGCCAAAGGAGGCTATTGCGATGGCTGGACTGACCAGGAAGCCTTTCGATTCAGAGCATTTTCTTGCAACCGTGGAGCCGGGACGAAGCATTCACCGCCTCAAAGCAAAAGAGACATTCTTTGCCCAGGGCGGCCCAGCCGACTCCGTCTTCTACCTGCAAAGCGGCCACGCAAAGCTCACCGTCGTCTCCAAGCGAGGCAAGGAAGCTACGGTTACGATGCTGATCGCGGGCGACTTTTTTGGCGAGGAGGCGATGGCCGGCACTGAAGAGCTGCGAACTTCTTCGGCGGCGGCAATCTCCGCCTGTTCGGCGCTCAAGATCGAGAGAAGCCAAATGCTGAAGACTCTCCATGGTGAGCACAGCTTCTCCGATTTCTTCATGAAGTTCATTTTGATTCGAGGCATCCGGACCCAGGCCGATCTTATCGATCAGCTTTTCAACTCCAGCGAGCGCCGCCTGGCGCGGACGCTGTTGCTGATGGCCGAGTACGGGCAGCCGGGCGAGCCGGTGACGCTGCTGCCGCCCATCACGCAGGAGGCTTTGGCAGAGATGATCGGCACCACGCGCTCACGGGTCAGCTTCTTCATGAATCGCTTTAGAAATCTCGGCTACATCGAATACAACGGACGCATCCAGGTGAACAAATCCTTGCTGGATATGGTTCTGCATGACAGTTTGCCGGAAGAAAACGCATCCCGGCCCAAGCTGCTTGATCCCCGGCCCAGCGCGTCGCTGACTGCCAAGCGAGCCAAGCTGGCGGGAACGCCGGCCGCGGCTACCCGCCTGAAACGCCGCTCCCAACCCGCACCAGAGACTCATTAAGGAGACCGCATGAGCTTCGGAATTTATGCCGCAGGATTTGCAATTATGATCGCCGGCCTGGCTTACGCCGCGCACCTGGTGCGTGTGCCAGCACACTGGATTGCCGTGGGCGCGATTGTGATGGTCGGCGTTGGGCTTCTCTCGGCGGTGAAGGCGACGCGGCAGAAAGACTCTGCCAATTAAGGCGTTCCGCGCCGGTGTCGAAAGGGGCGAGTTGCAGCCGCGACAGATTTGAGCGATGATGGGCAGCCAGGGCGATTATTCTGTATTCCTGAGGGTTTTCCTGGGGAATCGATGGCCCTGAAGGAGCAACTCCTGATGGAGCGAGTCATGTTTCAGCAGCCGCGCGGCATCGCCGCACGCATGGGTCTGGTTGGGGCGGCAGCGCTGCTAGCTTTTGGATGGGCCGTCACAGCGCGCGCCCAGCAGCCCTTGGCCCAGCAGCCAGTAGTGGATAAATTTGTCCTCTCCGACACCATCCAGCCGATCACGCAGGGTGAGCTGGACCAG
>Ga0181535_10008506_pt1 | contig 10079 bp, 9 predicted proteins | sample PEATcosm2014_Bin_44_FD_119774 | JGI IMG/M metagenome (GOLD analysis project Ga0181535, IMG submission 119774) | Peatland microbial communities from MTU Mesocosm Facility, Houghton, MI, USA - PEATcosm2014_Bin17_30_metaG | ecosystem: Environmental > Terrestrial > Soil > Wetlands > Peat | place...
CGATGTACCGATAGCGCCGCCACAACGGATCCAGGCTCCGGAGAATGTCTTTGTCCCAGCGCCGGTTCTCAACCCCTCCATCAGAGAAGGCTCCCGAAGCGCTGCGGCGGCTGATCCGTGAGTTTTCGGCAAGGCTGCGTAGCATGTCTGTGCAAGCGTGAACCGGCTGCGATGATCAGTTATGTAGGGACGTATTTTGCAAGCAGGTCGTCCATGTCACCGGTTGGAGGGCATCGGGCGAACTTCAAATCGCGGCAAGCCAAAATCGTCGCTATCCGATTGCGCTGCTTATGGTTAGAAGATCAGAAAGTGAATTTTACCGGACAGCAGTGAACCGGACAGTAGTGAATTGTTAGGCCAAATCACGGAGAGTTTGAACGTCAAACGAGCGAAAATGGGTCTCCCGAAATACTCGGCGGTTTGGGCTTACTCCCTCCATCCGGCTCAAACCAGCATCCAGGGTCGACCTCTGAAAGCCTGCCGTGCGTAGCATAGGCGATACACCTTGATCCACCATTGCATCGAACGAAGTGCTCGCATTGCCTGCACGATGATGGCGTATCATGGATGGCCTTGCCGGCATTAAATATCTGATCGAGTGGTGTTACCAGGACATTGCCCAATTCAATCGGAAGACGTCGGCATGGATATACTGTCCCGTTTGGTAATACTGCCAAAAGGCTCTTCCCAGCGGTGCAGCGATATGCTGGATCACCACTGCACAAGAACTGAAGAGAGCGGCGCATGACGATCTTGGTCGCCGAGTCAGCACCTGTTCTAAGCTGTTCATGACGCATAATCTCAAAGAGCGCGCGCGTTTCTTGAGGAGATAGGGTATCGAGTCCTTTTCCACGGCCCATTGGTACAAGACGATCTGCCCACAAGCCGTTCACGCCAGCCTGCCTTGCGTGCTCCGCAACGATTGGAAACTCGCGAAAGTTGTCTCGATGTGCGGTAAATGACACAAGAGTTCGTACCCCGGCTCTCTTTAAGATCGAAAGAACCTTCAGACAGCGCAGGAAATCGCCCTCCCCGCGTATTTGATCGTGCGTGTGTGGACCACCTTCTAAGCTGATCTGAATGAAGGCCGGATTCATTTCTCTTAACTGTTGGGCTGTCTGTTCATCAATATGGTAGCCATTTGTCAGGATCGCAAACCGTAGGCTTGGCCAGCGCGTCATTTCTTTCAACAAGGGTAAGAAGTCAGACCTTATGAACGGTTCTCCCCCAGCGAATGTCACCTGCCCTCGCCAGCCACGAACACGGCAGACATCTTCATAACTACCGATCAGTGAGGACAGTTGATCGAAGGTCAATTCGCTATTTCGTGTGGCTGTCTCATCCTGATAGCAATGCGCACACTTCTTATTGCAGCGTTCTGTAACGTGTACTTGGAGAATTGAAAGAGACAAGACGACGCGCGTCTTTTGTTGGCTCTTGAGAGTCTGAGCGTCCTGCGCGTTGTCACTATTCACGACAAGTCCAACTCTCTTTCGATGTGCCGCAATATTCCCCTCACCGATCTATGCAGGAAAGGAACGCGAAGGCAGTATTCACTCTGCATGAAGAATCGGTACACTCGTTCTCCTCTAAACGGAATCACATGGTGGTCCTCATTTTCGCAATGCGTGCGAGGCGATCGCCAAATCGACTCCGAAGCCCACGATCAATTGTGAGCGAGTGCGTTGTCGAGGTTTGTGTGCACGAACATCACAACTCGGTTCCGCCGTGCAAAGTTGTCATGTCGAGGTGCAAATGCCACGACCAACGGCAATCGTCTCGAACCAAGAGCGCCCATCCAGTATCGGCACGCGGTTGTTGACGCCAAAGAGCTAGCACGCGTTTTCCGAATACTCGTCGCACCCTCCACATCCGCCGCAGCCTCCACCACTCTGGCTACTGATCTCACAAGCAGTCTGGCAGGTGGTTTCGCAGCTAGTCTGGCAGGTGGTTTCGCAACTACTTTGGCAACCATCGGCACACTGCAGGGTCACCGGACCACAGCCGGTTGTGGATTGGCCTATACACTCCAATTCCGAGGCGGTTTGACAAGTAGTCTCACAAGTAGTCTCACAATCGACTTCGCATTCGACTTCGCACAGCCCGGAACATGCCTCTCCGTAAATCTCGCAGGCGGTTGTACAACTTGGGTTACATGATGATTGACCTTCCGCAGAGTCCGACAGGAGCATCAGTGGAAGAGCAGCTCCTGCGGCACGGAAAAGAAAATCACGTCTGGATGGTCCGGGCGCGGCATTGCGGGCCCCACATACCACTTCGTCTAGCTCGGCACATAGGATGTCTGACTCATTGGGCATCGGGAATCTCCTTCGCGGTTCATCTTCAATTCACTGTGACTGCTTCCGGCACAGTCGCGTCTGTCTGTGCGCTAGCAACACTGGTAGTTTCGGTGCTGGTCAATGTTGTCTGACGAGTCCTGCCCTCCCCGCGTCGTACTCGCGCGTTGGCTGCATATGAAAAGTTGATCTGGTCAGATGTCCCCATCCACTTAAGGGCCAGCAGTGCATCTATGCGTTGTGTCGCGCAATAGGTCGGACTAACTGTCCGCATGTCACCGGTGGAAGCATAGTTCATATATGGACATCCACGTGCGCATGACCATTTTGCCCAGCAGGTGGCGCAATCGTATCCGCAACCCGACTTCACTTCGGGATCAATCGACATCTCGCCAAAATGCTGTTCGACGTTTTTGTAACCCGTCGTGACATGTCCGATCAATAGCTTCTGCCGAGCCTCCGGGTCACAGGAATAACGGCCAGAGAAGTCATGACAGGGATATAGATCTCCATCCACGGTTATACCCAAAATGCCAGATCCTACTTGGCAGAGATGCTTCGGACGCCTCTTGGACAGTAATGCCTGGACGGTCTTGTCGATGGAACTGATCCAAACATCTTTGTACTGGATCCAAAACTTAAGCACAGATCGCATTACCCGTTCGTACTCTTTGAAATGCGCCACGGTCCATGTCCCCGAGTCGCAATCGGGGATGACGGAAAAGCTTTTGAAGCCCTGCGCGTACAGTTCAGCAATCGACTTCTCAAGATAGGGAAGATTCTGAACCGTCAACGTCATGCGGCAGTTTGGCGCGCCTTTGCCGAAACAAGCAATGTAGTTCTCGATGTTTACGCGGTCGAAAGCGCCGGCGGCACGCAAACCACATTGTGTCCCGCCCATGAACTGGCGATGCACGTCGTTGCCCTCTTTGCTGCCATCCAAGCTGAGTTGGACTCCAATGTCATGCTGCTTTAGCATTTCGCAGTTATCAGCCGTGAGCAGCGTTCCATTCGTCGTCACACCAAGACGTAACTGAGTTTGTCGTCCTGAACTCCACGCGCGCAAGCCCTTGGAAAGGTAATCAATCATTGTGGGACGCAGCAGCGGCTCTCCCCCGAAGAAATGAACATACACAGACGACAGGGACTCCGCGTCCTGAGCGATAAACCCCAAGATCTGATTTGCGGTACTCTTCGTCAAATGCCGGCCGTTGTGCTTGTCTTTTACAAAGCAATAGCTGCATCGCAGGTTGCATGCCTCGGTGACATAGACGTAATAGCCGCGGCCCACTCTCTGCCCTGTGCGGGCTGCAAGCGGAGTTGCAGGATCGTTTTGGCTACTCAGCATAAGGTCATCCTAACGCGAATCAGAGGTCGAATTGGTAAACCGAGTCACGGTCTGGCATTCGGTGTTTGTCCGTCAATGCATCACAGCGAACAGATCAATTTGGCAACGAACAAATGCCACTGCGGTAACATCCGCTTATCTCAACTTCTGCAAGTTGCGGCCGGTTATCCGTGCTTTCACCCGGCGTTGACTTTTTCGGGGCTTACGAATTGGCGATATTGCTCCGGCGAGACTCTTTTCCTTTTCCTTCCGGTAGATGAGGCGGATTCAGGCTCGCACAGCACGGAATGGGGCAGGTTGCATTCCATGTCACCTGTTCCCCCGCAGCGCATGCGTATAAGACAATCTTGCTCACGCCAATGGAATAAACATACTCGTTCTGATATGTCACAACCCCATTTGCCGTACCCGCCCCGCCAGGATAATTGACTTCTTCGGCTATTGTAGTGGGCGCGCAATTGACCTTTCCCAAACACACCCCCGTGAGCGTAAGTGGGCCACTCCCGGTAGTTGAACATCCAGTAGTGGTGGTCAGAGTGATATTTGCCGTCTGAGTGTACTCTTTCGCTTGGAGGACTGGCACGCCAATCCCACAACCGGTGACGTTGGGTGTGAGAGTGATATTGATGTATCCGTTGCCGCAGGTTTGTGTCCCAGATGGGAATGTTTGTGCATTCACGCGAGTTCCGCACAACTCGCCGATCAGGATCAATAGCAGTAACACTTGTGAAGCCCTCATGCTCAGTCTCCCTATCGTACCGAATGTCTTCCCGAAAAACACCTTTGGAGGTGTCATCGGTGTTAGAACAACAAACAACAGTTAACGACAACGCTGACGAAGACTTACTCACTGAATCTTTTGAAGAGGCGGAGGTGAAGCTTGTTGCCGCATTAACGTGAGCCTGTGGGTATGGCGCCCGAGATAAAATACTCTGTACGCTTCGATAGCTGCGGCCGGATCAGGCGCACTTTGAAAGAAAGCGATGTTCTGGCTAACAAGATCGAACTCCGATGGGTCCATCCCGACCAAACTATCGAGGTCGTGTACACTTGACCCCAATGTCGGCTTTGTGGATGCTGGCTTTGTGGCCTCCAGATCCCGTTGCAATCCAGCTACTTTGTGAGGGATATCGATGTCGGCCTTATGAGCTTCAAAGATTGCCAGAATCGCGTTTTCTGCGCGCTCTTTCTTTCCCAAGTTGTTTAAATAGCGATTCAAATTCGCGGCCGAACTGCTGTCCTCGGCCTCAATGAGCCCATCCGACCAAACAACTCCGGCCACTTCAGCTTGTACCGTAAGACTACCATCGCCAAAACCCTTACCGATAACAGAGTCGGGAAGGGCTTCTGTGTCTGAATGTATACTTCCGGGGAGGATTGCGCCTGCCCATGAATCATCGCTCCCGGACAGTTGGCGATTATTAATAACAATCTCGACAAGATTTACAGCATACGATGTCCTTGCCAATACGCTGTCGCCACTTTTAATGGCGATATTGAGCTGATAGGCCGTCGCCGCCTTACTGCCTATATTGGCAAGCTGCACAACAATACCGTTTAACTTGGGTACATAGGCAGCCCCATTAACCTTGAGATCGCTTGGAACCACCATTTGCACAGCCTGGTTTGTCTCGGCTGTCTGTGCAGTGATGCTTTGAGGCGCGTTCCAGATACTTAGTACCAACGTTAGAATGGCACACTTCGTGAAGAGTAGCTTCGTTTGAACCATCATCGGTCTCTCCATGGATGCAAAAATCCGACCCGCGGCCGGCCGTTGAGCAAAACAAAATGTTCATAGCCCATTTTCATCCCACTAGACATGGCATTCAACAACCGGCATATTCCAAGGCCTCAAGGCCGGTCAGCCTCAGGTCTGCCAATCATTGGATGTTTGCCAACCTTGTGCAAGTTCGCTTCACTGCTTAAGTAAGGTGATGGCACGTGGATAACCCATGCGGGCAGCTTGCTGCAGGAGGCCTTTGGCAAGATTGGGTTTGGGGTTAGCTTTTCCAATGCCCCCCCTATAGAGCAGCGCCAAACGATACATTGCTCGGCAATTATTTTGAACGACTGCGGCTTTCAGCAGTTGTTTCGCCGCCACAGCGCGAAGCCTGTGGACATAGATCTGTGCGAGATCTACGATGGCCCTCGTCTCGTTTTTTTCCGCCGCCAATTGGAAGAGCGGTTCGGCCTTGTCGAGATGGTTGTGCCGGACGTAGATTTCGCCGAGGAAGGTCTGGGCGAGTGCGAACTGAGGTCCCACGGAGAGATAAGCTGCCTTGGCCGCAGCGATATCCCTGTCGCCTCCGTCGTATCCACGTTCCTGCGCCCTGCCGAGCAGCGTTACAGCAATTACGTCGCCAGTATCGGCCAGTGAGGAAAGATTGTCGAAACTACTTTTCGGCACAGGCTTGCTGTTCAAAGAGGCGGCCTGAAGATTCATGAAGTGAATCCAAGGAGAAGCGTCTTCAACTCCCTGTGCACCAAGTACAAAATAAGAGCGCGCCAAGTCCAAATCTCTTTTTCCAGCCAGACCCGTATAGTAGCGATAGCCGGTTCGGACTGTTGCCAGAATATTTCCCTCCGAAGCGCGAGAGACGTCCTGCTGAAGAAGAGACATAGCAAAGATATCGTTTGCGTTCATCTTGGAGATCTCCTTGCGTGAATATCGCCAATCGGTACGACGAAACCATAGTACTGTAGGAATTGTTACGCATGTTTATAAAAATGCGGACGTCACAGGTACCTGTGCGCGCCGTCACAATGAGAGATGGTAATCTCACCCAGCCAACCGAAGTGGCTTTATCTGTATCCAAGGGATGTTGATATTACAATGCTCTCGAAAGATAAGGTGGATGGCAACGATTCGGTACAAAATCGGCCATTTGGCCCCCCGTACGGACGGACGCTCGGAGCCAACTTGAGGGAGCACGCCCATTGGCGCCATCGCGCCGATCCACAAGACTTGATCCCGGAGAAGGCGCCATTATTTCCTTTTCAGGGATTGGGCATTAATAGGTAGCTTTGGTCTTGGCCGCCGCTGCTGCTGACCGCTTGAATAATTCTGCGTACGCATCACGAGTCAAGCTTTCATGAGTTCGTCGACATCGGCCAGAGTCAGGAGAGAAGCTTGCCCAGTGTGAGTCCGTTGGTCTTGAGACGGCGGGCTTCTGTAACGATGTCAGGCCACCACTGTAGAAGCTCCCCGAAGCTCCGCGCCAATCGTTGGACGAGCGCGTACCGCTCAGCAGAGGGCAAAGCAATTCCGAAATCCGTCGGGGCGGCCGCATCAGGATTGGTCAGTGATGCTCGAAGACCGTTGAGATAGATATCTAAGGCTTGCGCCCAATATGCAGGCTGGCGGTGGTGCGCCTCAAGCAGGCGCTCAGCGAGGTCAATGAAACCTAGGAATCTGAGCCTCGACCGCCGCTGTAGCCATATTGTGAAATCGCCTAAATCGGTTGACCCGCATTCGATGAAGTGCCGCCCGATACGTCTGATCCTGTCCTCGACCGAGTCGCCGATCAGACATGGCAGGCCTTCAAGAATCATGAACATCACATTCAAAATGGTGGAATCAGGTTCCAATGGCTGGTAGAGCTTGCTGCGCGGCGGAGCGTGGAGCAATGCCAGTGGAACATATCCGATGTATGCATCCCCGATGGCCGCAAGCAGAGTACGTCCGAACAAAGTATCCTCGCCAAATCCAGCGGGAATGAATGGAACCAGCAGTTCACGATTGTCAAACCCGGTGGAGGTGGGAGTCATAAAGGGACCTTTTGCAAGCACAGTCGGACGATGAACTCCACGAACCACGTAACGGGTAGCCAACACGTCCTCGTGGTTGCGCCAACACTCCAAAAAGCGATCTCTCGTTGCACCTTGCGCCATCATGAACTCCCTGGTAAAAGGAATTCCAGAATCACCGAGTACACCGTTGAGTGTGACAACCACTCTGCCTCTATCTTCAACAAGATCGCTGATGGATCGAACTCCGATCTTTCCCGGATGTAAGTTCGTCTCCGACGAGGGCAATATCCGGAGATCAGCAAGCATGCACCCTAGCAACTGTTCATGAGCAGCGAGAAGATCGCATGCGGTACGCTGGACGGATTTAGTGGCGAATCTGCGGTTACCTGTGAATACGATATCGAGAGGTGAACGATTGACTTGACCGATGCAAACCGATTGAGCACCTTCGCGGAGGTCGCCTATCCAGCAGACTGAATCGTCGTCGCAAGATAGAACCGCCTCTCCAGTGGTATGGAGAAGAAGAGCATTGCGGTTTGCGCCGGGAGATGCCTCAAGGTGGAACTCATTGAAGAGACCAAAGTTCACTACGTGCGATGGTATGCCCGCCTGAATCAGCCGCGCAACGAAGTCCAGTTTCTCTTCGCGGCCTGCATAGAAGACCCGTGATTGTGTGCGCCGCGAGAAGGATAAAAGCTGCTCCCGGCAGGCCACTCTTTGGCCAGCGTCCTGGGTGTCGTCTGTGATGAGGAAGTCACATATACGTGCGCATTGCCGTGTGTGTCTTTCATATGTATTGAGGCATCGCATCAACTGTGGCTGACGATTACAGGTGATAACTCCGATTGTGGTGATTGGGAGTGCGGACCTAAAATCAGCGTGAGTCAACGAGTTCATGATTTGCTTGTGAACACCACACACGTCATCGTCAAAAGCCCAACCTTGCAATCAGCGCCGACGTTACCGCACTGGCTGAAATCACAAAAGGCTTTGCTAAAACATCGTACTTTGTCTTATGAATTTGATTCTCGATGCAGATCGTCAGTTGTTCTGGAGTGAGTCCCTTTACCCTGAGCGGGTGGTTAGATGCAATGCGCGGAACGATGTAGTCCTCAACAGGATTCAACCCGTGCGAAAGCGAGACGGAGGGAATCCCGAGATAAGCTGCTTCCATGATAGTTCCACGATTTCCCTTTGTTACCACCACATCGCTAGCGACCATAAGCTGTTCAATAGGCCACAATTGCTCCACGATTATCACGTCGTTTCGGTGCTTCGTTTGCCTGATCAGGTTGTCGGTGTCGCGGCCTGCAACCCAGAACAGCTTCTTCTCGGTCCCCTTTACCTGATCGAATGCAGACAGCATCAGATCCGCTATTGGTGCGCGAACCTCGGTAGCCCACCCCCCGGGTAGGCACGCAATCACAACGGCTTCCTCGCTTAGCTTCAATTCCTCCCTGGCGCGGCTGCGGTCCTCTCTTGCATACGTCATATTGCGCATCAGGGGACCCATGTATTGCACTTTACCCTTGACATAGGAAGGCTCGTCGAAAAGTCCAAGACTCTCAATAAAAATGATGGACTCCGCGTAGGCGAGCGGCTGCATCAAGAGTGTTGTATCCTTCAAAAACCAGTCCGTTATGAAAACTGCTGGCACCTGCATCAGCTTAGCGGCAACCAGTGCGGCGAACTCCTCGTGGGCCACGACGAAGCGGGGCTTACATTTTTCCATCAGCCTGTAGGTGCTGATAACCGTGTCTAGAAAAGGGTTCTCTTCTGGAAGATCGAGGTCGTGAACATCGTATCCAAGAGATTGAAAGGTCTTTGCTCCAGTCGCATAGGATGCAAATGCCCAATCAAGGTCAGGCCTGACCTGAGCAAACTCACGCATGATTGCCGCATCTGGGATCGCGTGACCTCTGCCCCGTCCCTTGGAAAAGAAAAGAACATCCATCTATCCCCCTTCAAGGACAACATTATAGCGCCAACATAATAACACGGCCGCGTGTGTCCTTGTCTGTCGACATTTTCCAACACCAGGGCAATCGGATGAACATAATGTCACTGGATAGGATGAGACGTGGATACGCCTATTCGCAGCCGATTCGGTTCGTTATTCTTGGTTTCGTGTGCCTCGTGGATGGCCCGCCGGAATGACTGAATGATCTCCATCGCGTGTGCCACGAAGGCGCGCCCTGACGCAGTAGCAACAACTCCACCATCTCCGCGCTCGAAGAGGGGAGTTTGAATTCGGCGTTCAATTTCTTTGAGCTGTTTGCTGAGAGCAGGCTCCGTAATTCCCAGGCGCTTGGCCGCCTGAGTCATATTGCCCTCCTCATGCAGGGCAACGATGAGTTCCATATCCCGGATTCGCAACTGTCCAGTCGGCATGGATCATGCACCTCGGCGCACACCAACTCCAAGGCGTCATCAAGACAAGCCGGGCGGTCAGATCACGCGCAATTCCTCGCACCCGGTAAAAACTGGCAATCGGGCTTCGGGTTCCACATCCCGCGTGCATTTACCGCATTTTGACGCGACATTTGTCAATACCCCCGGCAGAGCCCTTTCAATTACCCACAAGTGTCCGTGGTCATGGCCGGTGTTGACGGAGCAGATTCGGCCTCAATCAAGGTACTTTGCAGGGCGGCTTGTCGGGCTGTGAACTGCCGTCATGGAAGCAA
>Ga0181535_10008509_pt1 | contig 10078 bp, 25 predicted proteins | sample PEATcosm2014_Bin_44_FD_119774 | JGI IMG/M metagenome (GOLD analysis project Ga0181535, IMG submission 119774) | Peatland microbial communities from MTU Mesocosm Facility, Houghton, MI, USA - PEATcosm2014_Bin17_30_metaG | ecosystem: Environmental > Terrestrial > Soil > Wetlands > Peat | place...
GTTCTGTCGTATGGAAATTCAAGTCCGCCTATCAGCATCATTTCTTCTCCGTGAATGGTCCCCATCATCGCCGTCCAAAGCCAGGCGTTGAAAGTGACTGTGAAAGTAACTGTTGAGTGCCAAAACGATGAGACGCGCGTACCCTTCTTCGAGCCCTGAGACTGACGCAATGGCGTCGTCGTTGGCGTCGTGGATGCGCCATCGGCCGTGCTGCGACGGGTGCGCAGGTCTAACGAACTTGCAGCCGAACGGGGCTCTGAGGCGTGCCATGACGGCGGCGTCGACGTCGGCTAAAGCGTCGAGGATGCGGCTCATGACTTCTTCTCCGTGAATGGCCCATGGACGACCCGCAACGTCTTGCCGTCGAGTCGCAGTTCTTTGCTGTCGTATGTTTTGCCGCACCACGCGTGGAACTGGTCTAAGACCTCCTCGAGCGTGGCCGTAGTAAAGTCGAGGTTGATGCAGTTTCTGTAGTAGGACCCGTCCCACTCTCGAAAGAGTCCTCCCTTGAAACCCTTGCCCCTGTAGTGTGTGAGGGTGTGGCGGGCCCGGAAGCCCCAGATCCCAGGCTTCTGACATTCGTCCTTGAGGACGGCTGCGCGCCCTAGGGCTTGGAATGGGGTATCACCACGGGCGCAGCCCATATAGGTGCTGGAGTTTCGCCCGAAGGGAGAGCTGCGCGTCTGGCGGACGATATCCCAGACGCTTTCTGAGCTGTCCGCCCATTCGATGACCTTGGCCATCTCTGGGTCAGTCGTGGTGACACCGGCGTAGACACGTGAGTCGTAGTGCACTGTCGTCACTGTCTCAATGCGGGTCTTGACCATCATCGTTATTCCTGACCTAGGTCAGCCTCTACTTTCCTTTGACACACTACGGTCATGACTCCGTCTCCTCTTCCTTGTAGTCTTGACATAGACCAAGGCTCACAAGTATCTCGTGAGCGTCTGCGTAAGCTGCGTTGGTGTCCACAAGCTTTTTACGTTCGAGGTACACAGCCCCCTGCATACTCATGAGATTTCCGTTTGAGAAATCGGATAGAGTCTTCATGATTTTGTCGACAGCTCGCAGGTGTTTTACTGCCCACTTGAGGTAAAGTAAGTGGAGTCCTGGATTCTTTTGTTGCCAATCTTCCTTGAAGACCCTTTTCTTGTTGGGGCTCTGTTTCATGACTTCTTCTCCGTGAAGGTAATGACGACGTTCTGTCCATCATTGAAGAGCACGGCGACCGCGTCTCCGTGGGCGGGATTCGGAGGGCGGACCAGATCGATACCGAGGTGTGGCGCCGAGTCTTTCAGGAGTTCGTACACGAGGTCGGCGAGACGCTCTCGGTTCGTTGTTCGTTTTGCTGCGCTCATAGCACGTCTCTTGACATAGAGCCTTGAATTGCCAGGTGCATCTCGACCTCAAGCATTTTTGCTACGTACTCAAACGCCATGATCCCGAGGTTAGTGATACGCATGGGACTATCCCAGTTGCTGCGTTCTACGAGTTCTGCGAGACCGCACTTGGCAAGTTTTCGTTTCGTTGGCACCCCTACGTGTGTCGTGCCGTACTCGAGCCCCCTCGTCCCACGTGCAAGCTCTGACAGTCCGTCGTACATCCGTGGTGTGAACGCGACGATACGTGAGCCTCCGAGGTCAAGAAACCTTGTCTTTTTCATGGTCAGTGCTCCGCGTTCGCAACGGTGTCGTAGTGGGGCCCGAGAAACTTGCGGAGGCGCTTGGACGTCTCGACGCACGACTGGTAGAGTTTCTCTGCTTTGCGACTATCCTGGTCGTAGCCTAGATCGTCGCAGAATCCCACGAAGTCGCCTTCGCCGCACCGCGCGTCGAGCGCTAGGCAGGAAAGGACATCGGCAGCGGTAGGCTCTCTCGTGTGGGCCGGCCCCTGGAAAAAGGGTACCGTCATCTGCCTGCGGCCGAGAGTCAGCCTGACGCGCCAGGGTCGCGTGCCCGGCCCCCAGCCCTCCGGGATGGCCACTGACCCGTATTCGCTCAAGATGCCGATATTGAGCGTGCGGACGACCTCTGTGAGTAGGCGTACGCGTGTCGAAGTTGCGGTCATGATGCAGCCTCCTCAGACGCCGCCTCGTATCGGACCTCGGTGAGCCCCTGCTCGCCTGTGTCGCGGCGTGTCGCCCAGGTGTCGGTGTGTCGGTGCACGCCGCAGTGCGCGCACACTTCGTGGATCTTGACGCCGCCGCCGTGTCCCCAGACGCCAGGGTTTTCCCTGATTCCGCCGACAACTTCGTAAGGAGACTCCCAACGGTGCTCGTCCTCAGAGCATTCGGGCTCCGTCGGGTCGAGCGTGACGGTGTCTGACGCGTCGTCATGACGGTCGTCGACGTTTCTGGCGCGTACGTCGATGTAGAGCGTACCTTCGGCGTCTGGGTAGTTGTCACGGTCGACGTTGCCTCGCGCCGTTTCGAGCGCGGATGCCGCGTCGTCGGCTTCGATGGTCTCGTACCAGGTGCCACCCTCGCACAGCTCGTATTGACTCACGACTCACCTCCTTCTAGAGTTTGATTGTAGCGCTGACCTAGGTGCGGCTCACGCGAACCTCCGACGGCCAAACTGGCGAGCGCGTGCCTTGTAGTCGTCCGCGGTAGAGGTGTGACTACGGACACCGTCGAGAACTCGGTAGACGCGAACCTCGCACTCTGTACCAGGCTCGTGTCCAGGTTCACGCTCGCACGCCTGCTGGAAGGCTGTAGTGTCACCACGCGCCGCGAACCGCGCGCCGGCAACGACTGTAGACGTCACCTCGCAAAAGCCGTCTTCGCCCCACACTCGCCTGACCATCACGTAGACCGCCTCGTAGTTGTGCACGTTTCGTTCTCCCTTCTCTCCACAGTCTAGCGCTGACCTAGGTCAGCGCAAGTCGAACGCGACAGTTTAGTGTTACGGTCGGTTACCGTAGCCGAAACGTGCGCTGTTGTGCGCGCCGCACGTCGTGTCGACCAGGAAGTGCCACTCCTTGCGCTTGCCACGCACCACCTTGGTCGCGTGTAGGTAAAGGTGGTCGGCATGGAGACCCTCGTAACGCTCGTAGGGCATGGCGCAGCCGGCCTGCACGAGGTATTCGTTCGTACCTGCGTCAAGGTAGACCTGGAAACTCACTTCGGCGTCGGACGGGAGGAGCTGTAGGAGGTCTCGCACCATGTCGGCCGAGTAGAGGTACCAGAACCCACCTGTAGGGCGGTAGGTTTCCGTGTAGTGCATGCACTTGTCGTTGCTGCCGTTCGACGTGTACGTGCGTTCGCGCTTGGAGTCGTATCCGTTGGTGACCCACCCTGGCACACGAACCTCACTAGAGGTTTCGGCACGCTTCTTGAACGCCTTGCGGGTTACGCGAAAGTTGAAGACGAAGGAGTCGGAGTAGGAGGCGCGGTTGTAGGTAGCCTCCCCACTGAGACCCACCCGGCCGCCGTCTCTGACCAGCTTATAGAGCTGGCCGGCAGTCACCTTGCCAGTCACTTTTTGCGCCTCCTCGGTCGGTTCGTTCACGTTCGTTGCTCCCTTCACGACCCAACTTAGACCCTGACCTAGGTCAGCGCAAGGCTCGTAAGGCAGGGTCCGTCACTTTTCTCCCACCGTGTGGTCGCACGTCCCACACTTCGCCCTACCCTGGCGGCGGCCATCCGTACGGACGCCCACTTGGCAGCACCTGTAGGACAAGGTAGGTGCGACCGTCTACCTCGCGCCAGACGGCAGCCGCTCGGCCGGCGTCAGTCAGGTTCGGATAGGTCACGATTGCCCCGAATATGTTCGTGGTGAACGCGTCGTCTTCCACACAGAAAACGCCAAAGCTCATCTCTTGCCCCTCCCTCGCCCGGCCCCAGGCGAGATGATAACGCAGGACGGGTGGTGCCACCCAGCGTGCGGTCCTGTCGCCAGAAAGAGCGGAGCCATGCGAGCGAACTCCCACGCATAGGTGCGGCACACGTCGCAATAGATTCCCTCGACAATCTTTCGCTTTGACTTTTGATCCATCACGCGCCTCTTACTTTCGCCTCGAGCCTATCGAGGATTCCGTCCGGCCCGTCAAACATTCGCGTCTGCCTGGGTTGCACGCGCCCCCTGGCGGGCTTTCCCCTCGGCCCGGCGCTTTCAGCCCGTTCGGCGGCAGCCTTCGCAGGCTTCGGCGACTTGGGCCGTGAGACTTTCACGTGTCCCGAGTCGGGGGTAAGGATTACGCCGTTCGGTACGATAAGGATTGTGCACGGCCCCTGGCGCTTTAGGTGGTGGGCGACGCGGGAGTAACCGTGCGAGTCGACGTGGGAACCGTAAGAGCAGAGCCCTCCAGTGGCGCCAGCGTGGCAAGTGCACGACTCGCCCGCGCACCGGACGGGCATCGTGGGGTCTTCGGGGTGACTGCACACGGAGCAGTGCCGGACCCGGATCGCGAGGAAGATGCGCTCGATAAGCATTTACTCGAAGCGAAGTTTCTGTCCGAAGAATTGCACTGTAAGACGGTGTGACATTCCGGCCCCCATTAGTTTTCCCCTCACCGTGACCTTTTTTCCTTTTGGGCAGTGCATGACGTAGCCCGCCTGAAAGTCGCGTAAGAGTTCGCGGTACGGGGCCGGCTCTTTGCCCTCAACCTGGAAGGATTCAAACTGAACCGTTCCAGGTTCGGCATTGTTCATGAGTGAGTGAACACGCATACCGACGTCCGGTGCGAGTGTCAGCTCGAATGGCTGGTCGGAGGTGATGTGTCCCGAGACTACGAAGCTGAGTCTTTCAACCTTGTCAACGGATGGGTCAAGTGCCTCTTGAAGCTTGACAGGCTGTCCGATTGGCGGAGCACTGTGGAGTGGTGCGTGCTCTCGGCAGTAGAGGTGACCCGGCTTGTCATTTTGCTGAACGTAGACGAGCGACTGCTCTTCGATATGGTGCCACTGACCCGTTGGACCGTGACAGCAGCTCCACAGTGCTCCGCCGCGTCTTGCGAAGTACCACCCGGGCGGCACGAGCCAGTTACCGACGCTTGAGATGCTTGACTCCATGAGTGACGGGAGGTTATTGCAGACGTCGCAGCCTGTGCACTCGCTGCCGAGAAAGTGGAGGTTCTGGATATTGCCGCACTTGGGGCATTCGAGCGCGTGGCACTTGGTGCATTTGCGCCACGAACTGCCCTCAGCCAGTTGTATGTCGTGCGCGCCGCCGGCCATAGAGCAGTCATGCTTATTCGGTGGACGGCCTAGGATAATCGGCAGTGGGTCTGGTATTGCCTCGTCGAACTTGTAGGTTTTTGGCGTTTCGCCGTCTGGCTTGCCAATGACGCCGTATGTGGAGTGAGCTTTGATTTTGACCGCCTCCGATGGCCTGCCATCCTCACGCCTTCGCTCGAGATGTTCGTGGACAGCCTGGAGGGCGGCGCTCGCGGCGGTGAGGAGTTTTGACAGGGCGCGGTCCGGTACGACCTCCGCGTGCGAGCGGCAGAACTCAGCGAACGTGCGAGTCTGTTTTTCGATAAGCGCTGATAGCAGCTTCCACCCACTGGTCATTGTTTTTCCTTTTGCTGACCCAGGTCAGCTTTACTTTCGACTGTACGTGTACGCTTCTCAGCGTCTCGCTCTGCCCGCTCAACCCACGCGCGGATCTTTGGCAGATCGTGTGCGGATACGATGATCTCGGAGACGTTACCGTATCCGCACGTGCGGCGTAGAAGGTAGCGCATGGCCGTGCGGAGCCTGCCCCACCATGACTGCTCATAGTCGAGAGAGACCTGAATGTACGCCTCGAAGGTCTCTCGGTCGCGCGGGCCTGTCGGGTGGAATGTGAAACACACCGCGTGGTGAAGGTGGCTGCACGAGCAGACTATAACCAACTCGTCAGTGGCATAGGTCATTGCGCTGCTTTCGGCCGGACGTGGACGAGCGTGACCTTCGTGACAGGTACGGTAACGCCGCGCCTATATGCGTCTTCCTTTTCGGCGAACGATGGCGCGTAGGTGAGGACCGTGTCCCAATACCATTTGCGCGCCTCAGCCTTTGACGCGAAACGGATACGGTCTCCCCAGTTCGCAAAACACCGTAGCCCCGTCAGCCACCTCTCATCGCTCGCACTACCGACGTGCTGCACGACGCGGATAGCCCAGAACTCCTTGTGCCACGTGCCGTCGCCCGAATCGTGGGGGTAGGTGCCGGGCCGCCAGAGCGGGTTTTCTTCGTCGATTTCGATCATGGCGATTGCTGACCTAGGTTAGTTTGACTAGTTTGACTTGTCGCCCAGTACCGTATTGACCCAAGAACTCTGTGCGGTACGTATTGCACTCCGGCGGGGCGTGTGAAACCCAGGACGGTTCGCCAGGTTTGCATGCGCGTATCCGGATGCGAAGGCCGCACCATGGGCATGAGATGACCCGAGCGTCTTCTGGTCGCGTCATCTTATCCTCAAGAGTTCTTCCGCCCTCGCCACTTCAAGCGTGAGCCTGACGAGATTGCCTGGCGTCTCGCAGTCGACGCACTCTCTGAACTTTCGGACGAGCCTCTGGAGCTGCGCGCACAGCTCGTCTTCGCGAGCCTTTGCAGCCATCGACTCAACAGCCGAGTTGACCTTGACCACTCTATTCCTCGCCATGATTATTCTAGCACCTTCCTTCGATACTTAGCCGTAGCCGGACTGGTTCTGGACCGCGGTTTTTGAGTATAATGGTGAACCTCTGCTCCGGTGTTAGTACCGGAAAGCGAAACTCTGGCGATACGAGCGGTGCAAAGACCCCTGCGGATATGCCACCATCGCCAGCGAATAGTGATAGGTTGGCCGCCTGGACATAGTCGACGAACACACCGGCAATTGGACCGTGTACGGGTTCGCAGATGAGACGAAATCCTTTGAACACGGTATTCGGTTGGGCTACGCAGTGTGTTTCGTACGACGGCGGTTCTACAAAGTCGACTGGTTGTAGGGGTAGTAACCATGCAACGGTTCTTCGGATATCGGAGTAGCGAACCTCTTTCTCGTGAACAAGGAGCGCTGGTTGACACAAAACCTTTTCGGCAGAACGGATACGGACTTCTGCGTAGTGGGCCGGTGTCAGGTCAGCCCGCCATCTTGGACCATCAAAATGTCCGTTTGGCGGGCCGAACCTTGCCTGCATGTCTTTGAATGAGTAGGTCCAATCCCAATCCTCGACAAGTCGCGCGAGTCTTTTGGCCCGGGCTGGCCAGACGAGTGATCGGACTGTGCAGTGGATGTAGGGTCTACCGCTAAGGACTAGTTCTCCGTCATTCACCGTCCAAGCACTGTCAGTTGATTTGTACTTTCCAGGCTCGACTCCGGCAATGGTAACCTCTCCAAAGTCAACGACCGCCTTGTCATTTAGTTTTGCTATGGCCATTTGCTCAATCACCACCCTTTCCCCTTCAATTCCTCGAGTCTCGCCCTCTTTGCGTCCTGCTCTGCGAGGAGCCTTTGCCCCGTGGAATCGGGCAGGCGCCCGCAGGGGCAGCGGATAAAGGGTGCTGGCATAGCGCGCTTGTCTTTGGACGATATGGCTCTTACGACGCCCGAGCCTAGGCACCCGAGGCAGCGGGCCATGCGAGGGTCTTTTCTGACGGTCCACGGGGATGACCCGCCAGCTTCGCGGCGCGGCTGGCTGTCATTGTCCGGCATTGGCGGTAGTCGCGCGCGCACCTCAGCGAGGTTCGCGAGGATCTCGGCGCGCGATGTTGCTTTAATGGTCATCGTGTTCCTCCCGACCAGAACTTTCCTTCGTCGGGTAGGATGCTGCGATGCTGGTAGCACGCATACCGCCTAATTCTACGTTCATCGATACTGGACTGAATGCCAATGTCGGACCGACACACTTCGCATGTGGCCGTCTTGATTTTTACTTTGGTGAGCGGAGCAGTCGCCTTGGCCTTGGCTACCGGAGTCATCAGTTTTTGCATTGCCTCGCCAAGCTCTCTTTCAGCTTGCATGACGATCTGCCTGACGCGCTCTCTTCCGATTCCGCCGTGCGCTTTGCCAACCTCGTGAAGCTCCAGCCCTTCACCTACGCGCGCCATCAGAATCTCGCGCGTGCGCGGCTTGAGACTCCTCATGGCTTGCTGAAGGACATTGCCGTCGTCCTGGAGGATCATCCGTTTCTCTGCGGAGAACCCGATCTCTCGAAGCTGCTCACTCGTCGCCTCGAATGAGGCTCGGACTCTGGCTAGATTTCGACTTTCTGCAGGCCACAAGTCCTCAGGATCTGAAAAGAGTGCGTCGGCAATCCGGAGAGCGCTACCCTTCCATTCGCCACCATTGCGTTGCAGCGGACTTTTAGCGAATGATTCAAAAGATACGAGATCGTGGTAGTTGACCTTCAGAGCTTCGGCCGCCGAGGCGGCTGTAGTATACCCGAGAAGCTCTCTTGCGCGTATGATGCGGTTATTCCGAATGCGCATCTCGACGCGGTAGCTGGGCGGCTTTTCGCTCACGGATCATCCTTTAGAGTGCCGACAGTCACGTACAGTGTGTCGCCAAAACGGAGTTTGTCCGCGCTCTCCGTGTCAACCCAAACTTCAATCTTGGATATCTTGACATAGAGTTTACTGACATTCTCGAGAGTCAAGCAAGAGCGTTTTTCATTTCGATACAGACCCGTGATCCTCATCTGTCCACATATCTTCACGGGTCCACTCCTTCCGAGACACCCGCCTCGGGCCACGCCCTCATCGCTCTGAAGGCAGCGCCGAGAAGGGATAGAGACAGCAGGGCTGCCGCGATCCAGATCGCGTAGCGCACCTCAGGCGGTAGCGGATTGTAAGCAGGTCTCATGACTCTAGGCGCGAAACCTCATGAATTTCGCACACGATATCTTCGAGCTTGTATACTCGAGTCGCAAACTCTTCGGCTAGCGACTGGCTAATCGACTGAAACCTGACCCGCTTCGGCAAGATAATGCCGGTAAGTACAGCGCCCTTCTTTTCGTCCCACTCAACCTCTGCACGCTCGCCAGACACTTCGTAGTAACTGTTGGTACCACGCTCGATGATTGACATTCTACGCGCTCCTTTGTGCCTGACCTAGGTCAGCGATTAGTGTGATGCATTTCGGACAGATGAAACCCTTCGGCCCGCTTGTTGTCGCTACGCACTTGGCGCTACGCTTGCCGCACCCGACGCACGTTCGCTTCTTGGCTGACTTGGATAGGGACGCCCCGTCCACTTCACCGTCGGCAGGGAAGCGCGCTTCGTACTCGAGAAGCGCTCGCTCGACGGTGCGCTGTAGCGTATACCAGTCAGCCTCCGCTACTTTGAACGCCTCAACCTTTACGTATGGCGGAGACCACGGCTCGTCGTCCTTCTGTTCGGCGCCCACCTCGACCTGATGGCCGGCGGCGTTAGGGATAGTGACTCGGACGCCGCGCGTTTTGACGCTGGTCTGAAACGCCTTTGGATCGTCGCCAGTCGGCGTCTGGACTTCCGCCTCGTAGGCAAAGGTTCGCGTGAGAGCGTTCGGCGATTCTGGCGCCTCGTAGGGGATGTGACACAAGATGCACGAGCCATTGTTGACAACGCACGTTCCCCCGTGCGGGCCCGGGGAGCCTGGGCATCGTCTTTGCGTAATCACCTTTGCCCTCCGATGGTCATGGTTTCCACATCGCTCTCAGCCCTTCGCACGGTGTGCGACGCGCATACGGGGCAGGCTCTCCGCGATTGGATGCTCCAGCCACCGTCGAGCATGACGGCTTTGGAGTGACTGCGAAAGACTGCCCCGCAGACGCACGTCAGCGTATGCTCGGAAAACTGGTCGTGACTTCGCCAGTCGATGGGAGGGGCGGAGGACGGCCTCATGACGAAGGCTGCCCGTGTTCGCGAGCGAGCCTTGCCCGGACTTCTTCGCCGCGCCTTCGCCCTTCATTTAGCATGGGGGTAGCCCACTCGAGAATCTTGGAGAGTGGCCACGCAGATTGTCCGCACGTGTAGCCGACAAGCCATACGAGGGTCAGCGTAATCTTTTGAGTAGGCAGGCCCAGCGCTTTGACGGCCGCGTCAACGATTTCGATTGTCTTGGCATCAACATCCTCTTTAAACGGTTCGTGCTGCATGATTCTCCCCTTTTTGCTTTGGCGCGATAAGCCA
>Ga0181535_10008510_pt1 | contig 10077 bp, 10 predicted proteins | sample PEATcosm2014_Bin_44_FD_119774 | JGI IMG/M metagenome (GOLD analysis project Ga0181535, IMG submission 119774) | Peatland microbial communities from MTU Mesocosm Facility, Houghton, MI, USA - PEATcosm2014_Bin17_30_metaG | ecosystem: Environmental > Terrestrial > Soil > Wetlands > Peat | place...
GGCAAGCGCCCACGTTCATCAAAGAGCAAGGCCAGCTTTATCAGGACAGCCCCATGTTCACCATCGAACTCACCGGCCCTACCTGGTCGGACCCGCCTTCCCCAGGTAAATAGATTAGGTGCTTCAGGCATCCTCAGTCTTGCTCTCACCCCGTTACAATTCTTTACGCAACTCCCACAAAGTCCATGGGTCTACACAACCACTGGCCCGTTAGCTCGACCAAGGCCTAAAGGGAGAATCCAACGTATGAACACGACAAAAGCAACAATCGTTCTGGGCGCACTGCTCTCTGCGGGCATCTTGCTTGCACAGGCGCCTGAAGGCAACCAGGCCTCCATCGCGAACGCTCCGCAAGCCGGGCAGTCGCAACCGGGCCGCCAACACCGCACGTTCGATCCGGCTCAACAGGCCGCACACCTGGGCAAGCGGCTCGGACTCAACAGCGATCAAGTGGCGCAGATTACGCCTATCCTCACGGATCGCCGGCAACAGATGCAGAGCCTTCGCGCCGACGCCTCGCTCACCCCGCAGGATCGCCACGCAAAAGCACGGGCCATCATGCAGGATAGCAAGGGCAAATTGGAAGCTGCATTGAACGATACGCAAAAGCAGCAGTTCGAACAGATGCTTGCCGAGCGCCGCTCTCACCGCAACCACCAGCCGCAAGCCTGAAAACAAGAAACCCCGGCGAGCGCCTATTGCTCGCTGGGGCAATGCTCCAACATCATTCCTTGTCAGAAGTTTCGGAGCAAAGAAAATCCCTTCTATCCACTTCCTTGAATCGCTCGTCGCCAGGAAGAATCAGTTCCGAACCGTACAACCTCGTTCTCCACATCACACTTCAATCAATTTAATCCGCTTTGGATCGCTCACGCCCAGTTTGTGCGCGGCATCGGCTGCGGTATCAATGTAGCGCGCAGGCCGTCCCGCGGCCGCAAATGTCGGCAGTCTCATGGCCGCTCGCTTCTTCTCCAGCATCTGGCACGCAATGCGATCCACGGCCACGCGATCTTCACCCACGATCAGCGCATTCGGATACCAGAGCCGCTCCGGATGGAACGCCGGCCCTCCGTCATAGACCGATGAGGTCGCATCTCCGATCGTGAAGCAGAGCTTTTCCCGGATGTTCGGAATGCAATTCAGATCTGCCAGGCCGGGATTGCCATGGTTCGCATGCAGCGTCTCCGGACGATCCACGGCGCCAACCATACTCTCCATCGAGAACGCCATTCCGGCCAGCTCGTCATCCTTGAGAATCGGCACGCTGATCACCAGCGCGCATTCCCGGGTAAGAATCTTCGACAACCGGACGCGCGCCACCCCAAACGTTTCTTGCTCCGTTTCAAAGCCCGACACATCGTTCCCAAAGCAGCGCACTTTGCTCCGGTCGATATTAATCTTCAGGCCGCACGCTTCAAGGTCGCGCGCGTTGCGGTCCCACACAACAATGTTGCCCGCGCTCACGCCGGCCTGTTGCAACCGCTCGCAAATTGCATGCACCAGCACAGAATGGGTTGAGATCCCCTTGCCGCCCCATCCGTTTACCTTGATACCAACCACCCTGTTCTTGTGAACATTCGGGAAACCGATCAGGTTCCAGGCTTCTATCGGTTTGTTCCGCCCAAAGTAGCTCGTGACCGCCCGGTCCAGCAACGCCAGCACACGGCTCTCATCCAGGCGCGAACCCGCGCCATGAAGCGCCGCATCCCTGGCCACCACAACCCGCGACTTGCCGTTATCTCCGTTCTGGGCCAGTAGGCCCGCCAGCCCCAGTGAGCTCTGTGAACCAAGCAGCACCACTCCTGCCGCTGCCGTCTTCAAAAACTCCCTGCGATCTTTCATGCCTTCTCCCATTTGCGGCCGGCACTCTGCTCAACCCAGCCTGCGCTGTCCAAGCACATGATCTTCAAAACCCAACAGGTACCACAATCCTCGTCCTGAAAATCTGCCAGTCATCAACTTTCTCAGATATCGCTTCAGCAACTTCGTCATATCGGCAAGCGTCGTAAACAATCCTTCTCTCGACCGCCCTGCATGGACCACCTTCACTCCATTCGCGAGCAGAACATTGGCAACTTCGCGAACGTCGGGAAGGTAAACATGCGTAGGATCGTCGCAAAACTGCAGCGTTTCATCTTCCGATGAAGGCAGCGACAAACTACGCAGCGAGGGAAAAGCAATCCAGATATATCCTCCCGGTTTCAACTTCGAGCAGATTGCTGTGAGCGTCGCGACCGGGTCCTTCATATGCTCCAGCACATGATTCAGAATCACGAAATCGTAACTGCCATCGGGAATCGCCGCAAACCCCGAGCCGTCCGTCCCCAGCAGATAGAACGCGTCCATCGCCTTATCGTCTTCGTCGCCCAGGTTGTAGCGCTGAATATCCGCGCCCGCATAGTGGCATCCCGGAAACCAGCGCTTTGTGATCGACGGAGAATTGTTGCCGCAACCAATATCCAGAATCCGAATGGAAGCCGGGGGCAACCGGTGCCTCACATATTGGAACTTCATCGGGCAATGCGGCATTGCAAAAATCCTCTTAATCTCTAGCCCGGCGTTGCTTCCGATCACACAGTCTACAGTTTCGCATCCACTCAGTGCGCCAGGCTGGCATCGCTCATTTGCCCGCTCCCCAAAGCATTTCGCGGACCCGCCGAGTCACGAATGGCGCAAAAGCCCACTACCGCCAGATGCGCTCTCACATGTGATTGATCAGCGAAGCAATGCAGGCAGCGCCAAATCCATTGTCGATGTTGACGACGGAGACATTCGGCGAGCAGGTGTTCAGCATCCCCAGCAACGCCGCTACTCCGCCAAACGATGCGCCATAACCAACACTCGTAGGCACGGCCAGCACCGGTGCGTGGACCATTCCGGCCACTACGGTGGGCAGCGCGCCTTCCATCCCGGCGCACACAATCAGCACACGCGCCGATTGCAGCGAGGCCCTCTGTGCCAGCAGCCGGTGAATGCCGGCCACACCCACATCCGCGATCAGTTCCACGTCGTTGCCCATCAGTCGAGCCGTAATCGCCGCTTCTTCGGCCACCGGCAGATCGCTGGTTCCGGCGCACACCACGGCGATGGTTCCTTTGCCTGCGGGCACAGCCGCATTCTGGCTGAGCGTGATAGCGCGCGCCGCCTCATGATATTCGGCGCGCGGTTCAACCCCAAGAACCGCATCGAACATCTCGCGCGAGGCGCGCGTGGCCAGCACATTGCCGCCAGCCTTTGCCATGCGCGCAAAAATCGAACTCACCTGTCCGGTTGTCTTGCCCGCCGCAAAAATCACCTCGGGCATTCCCGTTCGCAGTGCACGATGATGGTCGAGTTTGGCAAAGCCCAAGTCTTCAAACGGCAAGTTGCGCAACTTATCCAGCGCATCCGCTACGCCCGTCTGGCCCTTGCGCACTTCGTTCAGCAGCGATTCAATCGCGGCAGGATCCATCAGCGTTGCTCCTTCTTCGCGGCAAAAGCCTGCATGGCAGCCTGCATCACCTGCTTCAACGGGACCGAGTGCTCCTTGGCCAGCCTGCGGCAGTCTTCAAACTCCGGCGATGCATTCGCAATCTTGCCGGAAGGCCAGCGCGCCACCTTCACGCGCACATCGCCCCACGCGGTGCTCACTTCCACAAACTCGCGCTTCAGCGACCGCTTGTTTTCCAGCCGCCAGTGCAGCCCGATAGTCGTCGTCTCGCGGAACACAATCTCTTCGAGCGCAGACACACGATCGGGATGGCACAACACGGTCATCTCTACACCGGTGCGCCCTTTCTTCATCTGCACCGCCGCGCGATACACATCCCAGGCGCCAGCTTCCAGCAGCAACTCGCTCACATAGGCCAGCACTTGCGGATTGGAGTCGTCAATTACCGTCTCGATGATCGCGATCGGCTCTTCCGCGAACGATTCGCCGGCGCTCTCTGTCATTTCACCCACCAGAAGGCGCAACAGGTTTGGCTCGCCAGGGGTATCCCGCCCGCCCGCGCCGTAGCCTCTCGTTTTTACGCGCATCGCCGGCAGCGATTGGTAGTGCACATCCAGCATTCGCAGCACCGAAGCGCCCGTCGGCGTCACCCGCTCCATCGGCGGTCCCGCCGCATAAACCGGCGCATCGCCCAGCAGAGCCAGCGTTGCCGGTGCGGGAACCGGCAGTGTCCCGTGCTGGCATTTCACCGTTCCGCTGCCTACATTCAATGGCGACGCCAGCCAGCGATCAACACCCAGAATCTCCGCGCCCACCGCCGAGCACACGATATCGACAATCGTGTCCACTGCACCTACCTCGTGGAAGTGCACCTTCTCGATAGGAATGGAATGGATGGCTGCTTCAGCCTCGCCCAGTAGTTGAAACGCGTTGCACGAGCGCTCTTTCACTGGATTTGAAAGCGGCGCTGAACGAATGATCTTCAGAATCGCCGACAGATGCCGATGTGGCGCATGGCTATGCGTCGCCTGCTCCGGGGCAGCGGAAGGTTCATGCGTGTGCGTTTCGTGAGAATGGGAGTGTTCCCCATGCGCATGCTCGGCGCTCGCGGGCTCTTCGTGCGAGTGCGCCGCTTCATGCAGAGGCGTGTCCGGCGTAATCACGTCAACTTTGGTCGCAGCGATTCCGCCGCGGCTCACCTTGCGCACTTCGAGGCGCGCGCCCACGTTCAGTGCAGCCGCAGTCTCTGCCAGGGACTCAAACGGAACGCCCGCATCCACCAGCGCGCCCAGCAACATGTCGCCGCTTATGCCGGAAAAACACTCCAGATAGCCAATTCGCATCGCTCAGTGATTTTAAACTGCCGGCTCTATGCTCCGCGTCGCGCCAGGACGTCCACGGGCAGAATCGCATTCAGCGACCCCGACCGGAATCCGGTGCAATCCAGCGTCACATATTGGAAGCCGGCCTGCTTCAGTGCCTTGGTAATCGCATCCAGCATCTCCATCGAAAGCGCGCGGGGCAGCTCGCTGCGCGCAATCTCCACCCGCGCAAGTTCGCCGTGGTGCCGCACCCGCAGCTCGCGGAAACCCAACTGCCGCATGCTCTCCTCGGCCTTCTCCACCTGCTCCAGCACCTCGCGGGTCACCGTCCGTCCATATTCCACACGCGACGACAGGCAAGGCGCCGCCGGCCGATCCCAAAGCGCATAGCCCGCGGCCTTGGCCAGCGCCCGGACTTCCAGCTTGGTCAGTCCCGCTTCCGCCAGCGGAGCCAGTACTTCGTGCTCTTTGGCAGCACGCTGTCCGGGGCGATAATCCTGGGTGTCATCGGCGTTCATGCCGTAAGCGATCGCGCTGAAACCACGCTTCAAGCCCAGCGCCTTCATGGTCGCAAACAGCTCGTCCTTGCAGTGAAAGCAGCGATTGGCGTCGTTGCGCGCATACTCGGGCTTGTCCAGCTCTTCGGTCTCGACCACTTCGAGCGGCATCCCCAGCCGATGCGCAAAAGCGCTGGCCTGTTCCATGTCCCGGCGCGCCAGGCTCGCCGAGTCGGCCAGAACGGCAAGCATCTTGTCGCCCAAAACCCGGTGCGCCGTGCCGGCAAGAAACGCCGAATCCACGCCGCCCGAGTAGGCCACCATCAGCCTTCCCAACTGCTTCAGCCGCGTCTCAAGGGCCGCCAGCTTCGCGACCGTTTCTCGCAGGTTGATCTCTTCGGATTGGCCGGTCTGTGCGCCTGCCGCCATGGCTCCGATTATACCTTTCGCCTGACGCCGCTCCCTGTTCTCAGCACTTTATCCATCGAAGCGATAAGCGCTGATCGCCGCGCCCATTGGCTCATCGCCAAAGATGCGCTTGCCGGGGGCCTCTCCACCAGCACCCGCCGCCACCAGTAACGGAATCAGATGCTCTTCCCGTGGATGCGCGTAGCCGGCAAACGGCGCACTGCGCCAATCCGTCAGCAACGTGTCGCGCTCCGGAGCCGGAGTCTCGGCCGCCTTCGTCAGCCACGCATCAAAGGCTCGTGCCCTTGCCGGGGTCTCAGGATTGAGGTAGCCGCGCAAGTTGTGGAAGCTCATGCCACTGCCAACCATCAGCACTCCCTCGTCGCGCAGCGGCGTCAGTGCGCGTCCGGCCGCCAGGTGCAGCGCTGGATCGAGAGAGGCCGCCAGCGACAGCGTCACCACCGGGATCTGCGCCTCTGGAAACGCCACCTTCAGCGGAACAAACACCCCATGATCGAAGCCCCGATTCGGGTTCAGCGCTGACGGCAGCCCCGCCTTGCTCAGCAGCTCCACCACCCGCGCCGCCAGCTCCGGCTTACCCGGCGCGGGCCAGGTCAGCTTATATGTCTGCTCCGGAAAACCCGAATAGTCGAAGATCAGCTTGGGTTCGGCGGCAGAACTGGCAGTAAAGGCCGGCTCTTCCCAATGCCCGCTCACAACCAGCAGCGCCTTTGGCTGTTCCGGCAACGCAACCGCAAGCCCCTCAAGAAATCGTTGCGTCTTGTGCCAGGTGTCCGCCGGGCCCCAGCTCCAATCCATAAAGAAGCACGGACCGCCGCCGTGGGGAAGAAACATTGCGGGTTGGCGTTTGTTGCTGGCAGCCATGGGTTTATCCTCCGTCGATCCCACCTGGATCGTGGGCTCAGATTATTAGTCGTTCAAACAACTAATCATTGGATGACCCATGTCCGCCCACGATTCATTCCTTCCCCTGCTCCACCTTCGGCGCCAGAAGAAGCGCATACGTAATCTGCGCTACCCCGATCAATCCCGGAATCAGCCCGCAAAGGTAGACCGCTTGATTGGGAATCAGTTGATGCAGAAAAATCAAGAGCGCCACCCCGACAGCCATGGTCGTCAAGCCGCCGATTTTCAACCCTTCGCGCAACTTCAACCTCCGTTGCCGGTCTTGCTCCTTCAGCATCTCCAACGCCATTTTGGCGCCGTCGCCCGAAGACTCAACTACCCGTCGCATAGTCTCAGCCTTATAGAACGCCTCGCGCTCCTTCCGCTGGCTTTCAATCCAGGTTGTCACCGGAATGAACACCACAAACAGCGCCACCGCGCCAATCGATAGAAACATCCACAGGCCAAAACCGCTAATATCGCCTAAGCCGGACTCGAACATTGTCATTACTAAATTCGGCATACAATCCTCCTGATCCTGTTGCTCGTGATTTTTTCCCTTGCAACCGGTGTGACCGGAGACCGAAGAACCCGGTTGCATTTTCTTCCGGATTTCTTTTCTCGCAAGAAAATGCAACCCCGCGCCCCACCCTTCTGTCTCACCGTGCGGAGAGCGTTTGACTTGACCGCAACATCCACCAGCGCAGCAGAAGACCTGGCCGACGTCACTCGCGTGCTGGCAGGCGAGGTCCAGGCTTTCGAAGGGATCGTTCGCCGCTGGCAGGGGCCGCTCGTCAACATGGCCTGGCGCTACTGCCGTGATCGCGGCCGCGCCGAAGAGATGGCTCAGGAAGCCTTTCTGCGCGCGTGGCGTGGCCTCGCCCAATGGCGTCAGGAGTCCAGTTTCTCCACATGGCTCTTTGCCCTCGCGGCCAACGTCTTCCGCTCTGAGCTCAAGCGCTTCCCCACCGTCAACCTGCCGATGGAGGACATCGCAGAACCCGCCGTCCCAGCCCGTCAACACGATGCACTTGCAGAACGAGAACGGTACGAAGTACTGCGGCGCGCCGTGCTCGCCCTGCCTCACCGCTACCGCGAGCCCGTCGTTCTGTTCTATTTTCATGAGATGGATCTATCTGTCGCGGCACGCACTATGGGCCTGCCGGAAGGAACCTTGAAAGCTCGCCTCTCCCGCGCCCGCGCGCTGCTCCGAAGCCGCTTTCCGCATCTGGATCAGGAGAGCTTATCGCCCGCAATCGCCGCTCTCAACACTGGAAAGGAGGCATCGAGATGAACCGGACCCCAATCGACAACGCGGAAATGGACCCCAGCAAGATCGACCAGATTCTGGCAACCGAGGAGGACCTCGTCCCCACTTCCGGCTTCCTCGCCTCCGTCATGGAGCGTGTCCACGACGAGGCTCGCATGCCTGCGCCGCTTCCTTTCCCGTGGAAGCGCGCCATCCCTGGAATTGTTCTGGCGACCGGTGTCTTCGGCTGGGGCGCCTTCGAATTTGCCCGGCAGGCCATTCAAGCCTCCCGGACAATCAACGTCACTCAACTGCAAATCCCCGCCTCCGTCGAGCAACCTCTGGAACAGGCCGGCTGGGTTGCCCTGGCCCTTGCGGTTTCGCTTGTCTCCTGGCTGCTCTCCCGTCGAATTGCCGGCCACTCGAGCTAAGCCCTACTCGATCGCATACACCGCATATACATTGGCTGTGCTGGTCACCTTGCGCGGCTCGATCGCCAACGGCTGTTGTTGCCCCGCCATTGCCGACATGGGCGCTGCCATCGTCCTGAACATCGGATAAACCGGCGCAGACGTCTGATTGCTCACATAAACCAGCGCCCCCAGCTTCACGCCCATGCCCTTCGCCAGCACCTCGGCCTGCGCCCTGGCCCGCGCGGCTGCCCCGTCCAGAGCCTTGTCCTCCAGGGCTTGCTCGTTTTCAACCGTCCAGTCAATCTGCCCGCTATCGGTGGCCCCGGCCGTCACCGCGACATCCAATATCTCCGCCGCCCGTTCCGGCTTCACCTTCACCGTCCACTGCTGCGCCAGCATGAACTTGTGCGGCTTCTGGTAGGCGCTGTCCAGCCGCTGCCACTCGCTCCGTATCGAGCTCTCCGGAATCCCCGCCTGCTTCAGCGCCCCCACAATCGCATTTGAGGTCTCCGCCCCGGCGGCGTATGCCGCCTTCGCATCCGAGGGCTGGGTCTGGAAACCAACGTGCAGAATCGCCACATCCGGATCCACTGTCACCTGATCCTGTGCGGTCACGGTCAACGTCCGGTTGGTCGGTTCAATCTTCAGTTGAACCTGGCTGCTCTGCTGCGCGCCCGCCGCCATGCACCCCGCCAGCAGGGCAATCATCGCAATTCCATATTTTCCAAGCATCGGTCTGTCTCCTTCGTCCCTATGAACGTAAGCCATCCCAAAACTTGCAGACGATTCTGGATGCACCGCCTTCTTGGCGAACGAGCCACCAAACCAAGCTTCTTTGACCCGTTCTGGCGAAGCGTTTCGGATTGACCCGAGCTCTTTCCGGTCGGCTAGTTCACAGTTGCAAACTTCGACCCAAACCGCCGCAGCTTCTCCAGCGTCGCCGCCGCCTGCCCGGAGTCAATAGCCTCGGCGCCCATCTGAACGCCCTCTTTCAGATCCCCGGCCAGCCCCGCCGCCACCAGCCCGGCCGCCGCATTCAGCAGCACAATGTCTCGCCGCGCCCCCTTGATCCCGGTGAGTACGTCAAACAGCAGCGAAGCGTTGGTCGCCACATCCCCGCCCGTGAACTCCTCCAGCGTCGCCCGCGGCAGCCCCGCCATCTCCGGCGTCACGCGCGCCGCGTGCAGCTTCGATTCGCCCGTCTCCGATTCCTCCACGCGCGCCACCACCGACTCGCCCGTCGTCGTCAGCTCATCGATGCCGTCCGTCCCATGTACCACAAACGCCCGCTTGGCTCCCAAAGCCGCCAGCGTCCGCCCCACCAGCAAGACCTTGCTCGGCGCCAGCACGCCAATCACCTGCGCCCGCGCCCCCGCCGGATTCGTCAGCGGCCCGCACAAGTTGAAGATCGACCTGAACCCCAGCGCCTTCCGCAACGGCCCCACAATCTTCATCGCCGGGTGATACAACGGCGCGAACAAAAACATGAACCCAGTCTCGCGCATGCACTCCGCCGCCAGCTCCGGCTTCAGGTCGATCGGCACGCCCAGCGCCTCAAGCACATCCGCCGCGCCGCACCGCGAAGTCACAGCCCGGTTGCCGTGCTTGGCCACCTTCGCTCCCGCCGCCGCCGCCACCAGCGCCGCGCCCGAGGAGATGTTGAACGTCAGCGGCCCTCCACCGCCCGTACCAACCACGTCCACCAGCGCCGCACGCTCTTCATCCGTCAGCGGAACCGGCGTCACCCGCGCGCGCATCACGTCCACAAACCCGGCCAACTCCGTCGCCTGCGCGCCGCGCGTTGCCAGAACGGCCAGTAGAGCCGCAGTTTCTACCTCCGGCGCTCCCGCCA
>Ga0181535_10008513_pt1 | contig 10076 bp, 5 predicted proteins | sample PEATcosm2014_Bin_44_FD_119774 | JGI IMG/M metagenome (GOLD analysis project Ga0181535, IMG submission 119774) | Peatland microbial communities from MTU Mesocosm Facility, Houghton, MI, USA - PEATcosm2014_Bin17_30_metaG | ecosystem: Environmental > Terrestrial > Soil > Wetlands > Peat | place...
AATGTAGGGGCGTGCCTTTTCCATGGCCAGCAACGCCGCCGCCTGATCCTGGGATGAGAGCACGCCCACCGAGCCATAGACGATCTTGCGCCAGGCCCGGCCCTTGGGCGCGGGCGTGCCGCGATTGTCGACGCTGGCGATCAGGTATCCTTCCTGGGCGAGAAGGCGATGGAATATCGCCGTCGTGCCTCCCCACTGGTCCACCACGGTTTGTCCCGCCGGCTCGCCGTAGATGTTAATCAGGATGGGATACTTCCTGGCAGGATCGAACTGCGGGGGCTTGATCATATAGGCGTCAAGGGTGACGCCGCTGCCAATCTCGACAGGAAAGAATTCCGTGGGCGTCGCGAAGAGTTGCGCCGTCTTGGCTCGCAGGTCGTGATTATCCTCGAGCAGGCGCTTCACCTGATGGGCAGGCAGCGTGACCAGGTCGATGACGGGAGGCGTGTCCGAAGTTGAATATGTGTGGATGGCCCACTGGAAGTTGGGTGAAATCTGGTAGGAGTGGGAACCGGCCGAACTGGGCGGGGTCACTCGCTGCGGCGCGGCGGAGCCATCCAGGCGGCTGCGGTAAAGATAGCGCTGCGTCGCGTTCTCAGGCGAGGCGATGTAGTACACCCACGCCTCCTGCGTATCCACACCCTCGAGACCGATCACGTCGAGCTGGCCCGGAGTCACAAGCCGCGACTGCTTCCCGTCCCTCGAGATCGCGTACACGTGGCGCCACCCGTCCTTTTCGCTCACCCAAAGGAATTCCTTTCCCTGGTGAATCCACCTCACATCGTTTTCCACGTCCAGCCAGGCATCATCGTGCTCGCGATAGACTTCCGCCACTGCGCCGGTTTGGGCGTCGGCCATCAGCACGTCATTGGTATTTTGAAGGCGATTCATGTGTTCCAGCAGGACGGAATTCCTGGCCCAAGCCATGTAGGGGATGTAGTTGTTTCGCGGATCGCCCGGCACTTCAAGCCACGTCGTGGGCCCTCCCGACGCCTTCACAACGCCCACCCGGGCGGAGGGATTGGTAGTTCCAGGCTGGGGATACGGGATGTTCACGACGTGTGGGTACACGCCGTAAAGCGGATAAGGAAGCTCGCTGACTACATTGTAAGGGCCGCCTGTATCATAGATCAGCGGGAAGTTGCCTTCCTCCGACGAGTCGATCTGCCAGTAGGCGATGCTCTGCCCGTCAGGGCTCCAGCGGAATCCGTCGCGGAGATCGAATTCCTCTTCGTAAACCCAGTCGGAAGTGCCATTGGCGAAGGTGGGAGAGCCATTCGTGGTCAGCGCGACAATCGAACCGCCGGCGAGGTCCTCCACGTAGATATTCTGCTCGCGCACGTAGGCTACCTTCGAGCCATCGGGCGAAAACTTGGCAAACATCAGGGTGGAAGGCGCGGCGTTCCCTCCCAGTTGTTGCAGACCCCGGGTGGCGAGGTCGAGGACCCAATAATCTCCGCGCGTATTCTGCCGCCAGACACGCCGGGAATTGGTAAAGACCAGCAGGCGCTTCAGGTCCTTTGACCAGGAATAGCCGTCGATGGCGAGCGGGGCTTTCGCCCCGGGAGGAATAAGCTCCTGGGCGGGAACCAGGACGGTGCGGGCGCCGCTGGCGGTGTCGTATTTCACAATGTCCCGGGCGCCTTTGGTCTCCGCGGAGGCCTCGAGCGTGGTGTAGGATTCGCCCTCGTTTAACCAGCGCGCCGGGCCGAACCACTTGCCGTCAAACTCGCTGCCCACAAAAACGTGGTGGAGCATCTCCGTCAGTTGCGATGAGAGCTGCGCGCGCGCCGTGCCGGGCCAGATGCACAGGGCCGCTAGGCAGAGCAGGATAACGGCGAATAAGTAGCTTAGCCCTCTCCTGTGGGGAGAGGGTGTCCGGCGACGGCGCTTTCTCCAGCCGTTGCCGGACGGGTGAGGGGTTTCTCCCCACCGAAAACGGGACCCCTCACCTGTCGCGCTCCGGCTGGTGAGAACGCCGAAACGCGACACCCTCTCCCCACGGGAGAGGGCTGTCGATTCAACGACGCCCGCGCCGCACCTAGTAGTCATTTGTAGTCCTCCAGAATTCACTTCACGCCGCCCATCAGCCTCTTCACTGATGGGACGAAGAGGAACAGGGCAAGGGCGGCGGCAATGGCCGCCAGGCCCGCGAATCCAAACAGTCTGGGCAAAGCGACAGACTGATAAAAAGAAGCGAGAGTGCCGCCGACGTAATTGCCTACGGAATCGGAAAGGAACCAGAAGCCCATCATCAGGCCTGCGACTCGAGCAGGCGCGAGCTTGGTGGTTACACTCAGACCCACCGGGCTCACGCAAAGTTCGCCGACGGTGACCAGGAGATAGCTCCAGGTGAGCCACATCGGACTGTTGTGGGTGCGTCCCGCGACAGGAACCAGAATCAGGAAGGAGAAACCGGCGAACAGCAGGCCCGTGGCAAACTTTGATCCGGTCGAGAGTTCCCATTTGCCCATGTGCACCCAAAGCCAGGCGAAGGCCGGCGCCAGCATGATCACAAACAAGGGCTCCTCGGATTGAAACCACCCGGCAGGGAAGCCTCCAAACAGGCTGCGATTGGTGTTTAACTCGGCGAAGAGGTTCAGCGTGGACCCTGCTTGTTCGAAGAGCGACCAGAACAAGGCGGAAGCGAAGAAAAACACCAGAACGGCCGCCAGGCGCTTGCGCTCAATCGGCGTCCATCCCTTCATTCGGAAGAGCCACGTGAACGTGGCCGCGACGATGATCAGCAACATCAATCCCATGGATTTCGAAAGAACGGCGGGCGTGACCTTGAAGACTCCGGCCCATCCCAGGAGGACGACGGCGGCGGCCAGCAGGAGCGCGAGGCCCAGCGACTTGATGAGTTGGCGCCGGGCGGTGGAGGTGTCTTCAGGAGCGGCGCCGATTCCGGGAAGGTGCTTCCAGCCGGCGCGGTATTGGATGACGCCCAGCGTCATGCCCAGCCCGGCGACCGCGAAGCCGAGATGCCAATTGATCTTCTCGCCCAGATAGCTGCACACCAGCGGCGAAACCAGCGCGCCGAGATTGATTCCCATGTAGAAGATTGAAAAACCGGCATCGCGGCGGGAGTGGTCTTGCCCGTACAGCTGCCCGACCATGGTGCTGACGTTGGCCTTCAGGAGGCCCGTGCCGATCACGATCAGTCCCAGGCCAAGATAGAAGGTCAAGGGCAGCGGGAGCGCCAGGGCGTAGTTGCCGGCGGCAATCACCAGTCCGCCGTAGAGCACGGCTTTCCGCTGGCCCATCACGCGGTCGGCAATCCATCCCCCCGGCAGCGTGATGAGGTAACTCATCCCCGCATACATGCCATAGATCGCGCCCGCCTTGACAACGTCGAACCCCAGGCCGCCTCTTTCGAGCGACGCCGTCATGAAGAGAATCAGCAGGGCGCGCATGCCGTAATAGCTGAAGCGCTCCCAGTACTCGGTGAGGAAGAGAGTCGCGAGCCCGCGAGGGTGACCGAAAAAAGTTGCCATGGGAGAAGAGATTATCCGCAGATTACGCAGATTTCACAGATCAGGAAGGCCAAAGAAAACCTGGCTTTCCCGTCACGGTTGCGATTCTTCTTCGGCGAAACAAAGAAAGCTCACTTTGCCCTCGGAGTTTCGAATTTCGCTCTGGAAAACTCGTCGAGCGGTCGGAGCCGTTTGTTCTGTATCTGCGTAATCTGTGCAATCTGCGGACGCTTACTGCCGCTGGGCAAGGTGGCGGTCCAGCATGAACAGTGCCTGTTTCGACTCTCCGATCATTTTGAGCTGGTGCTGGATGTCGCTGGCGTTGGCTTCTTCTTCCACCTGTTCGGTAACGAACCACTGGAGGAAGGCGTTGCTGGCGTGATCCTTCTCGGCCGCCGCCAGGTCCACCAGCTTGTCAATCGAGCTGCTCACCTGGCGCTCGTGCTTGTAAACGTCGTCGAAGATAGCGTGCGGTGAAGTCCACTTGGCGGGCGGTGCCGCGACGGAAGTGAGGGTCACCCGTCCCCCGCGCTCCACGATGTACTTGAAGAACTTGAGAGCGTGACCAGCCTCTTCCTTGGCCTGGATTTGCATCCAATGCGCCATGCCGTGCAGGTTCGACTCTTCAAAATCTGCCGCCATGGCGAGATAGAGATATGCGGAATAAAGTTCAGCGTTGACCTGCTGATTCATGGCTTCTTGCATTGCGGAACTGAACATGTGTCCTCCTCTTGTGAATTACTGCCCTGATGTTTGACCAAGTATAGTAATCCTTTCGGGGCGAAGTGAGCAACGAGGATTAGCGCAGGTGGCGTAGGGGTAGGGCTTGCCCTACCCTCGTCGGTTTAGGAACCGTCCGGGGACGGCAAGCCGTCCCCCTACATCGGGGTTCGTTGAGGGTTGTATTCTTGATCTCAGGCTTTGTTCAGGACCAACTCGTGCACTTCGTTGTAGCCATTGTAGCGCAGGCGATACTGGTAGCTGCCGGAGGCGTATTTCGCGGTGTTCCACGCTGCCATGTGGTAGCCGGGCTCGCAAATGGAGTTTGAGATCACTTCCAGGTTCCTGCCCGCCGGGTCGAGGATTTCGACGAGCACCCATCCCGTCTGAGGGACGCTGAACTCAATGGCCATCTGCGGATTGCCGGCGTTGGGGTAGTGCTGGTTGAACACCCGCGTGGTGGGTTTCGGGGGGATGCTGAGTTTCGTTTCGCTGACTTTGGAGTAGTCGAACGGCTGGTTAACAAGGTGCCAAAGCGGCTCCTGGCCGCGCTGGTGGAGGTAGAACGACCGCAAAGGCGTGCGGGTGAAGCTCGTCAGCGGGCGGCGGACCGCGATGCCATCCTGCCACTCATAGACGGGAATGTGCATGGGGTTGAGCATACCGGCCTTGCCGCGCTCCATGGCAATGTGGAAGAGCCCGAAGTTCCCCGGTTCGTGGCCGCCCAACCAGTGGCCTATGTTATCCACCAGGTAAGAGTTCTTGCCGAAGATCACGACGTTGGTCATGTAGTCCCAGGCTCTGCCGTCGTAGTTGTTCTCGTTGCCCAGGGGGTTAGGCCCCTGGTTGAAGTCGCCGTCGCGGCCGTAGATGCCCTCGACGATATGAAGCCCCATGGGTGACGCGGCGTGGTTGTCGATGGTCCGCTGCGCCCACAGTTCCATGCAGATCGTGCTGTACCAATAGGCGTCGTTGAAGCCGGGATCGCTTTTGGGCACATCCGGAGTGTTCCAGCGGGGAATGTACTCGGCGTGCCGCTTGAAGCTGGCTTCGACCAGTTCATGAACTTTAGGATTGATCGTCTCCTTATTAATCGCTTCCTCAAGCTTTTGCATTTCATCAATATTCTGCCATTTTTGACAGTAGCCCTGGAAAGGCGCCGCGTGGGTGCCCTGCCAGTTCTTGGCGGTAAGGGTCAAACCCATTTCGTGGGCTTTGAATTTGGCCACATTCAGGTTCCAGGAATCCCGGGCGTTGAAGGGCCAGAGGTAAGGGACCTGCGTCCAGATCACGCCGCCCGGCACTTCTTTCCATACAAAGGCCTGCTCGTCACTCGCGTCGTCTTCCGTCTTGATGGCGTTCTTGGCGGTTCGGACGGTGGCGCCCACACGCCGGCCCATCGCCAGGTACCCGCGGGCGTCGAGCACGCCGCCGCCGTTGACGTCGCGGGTGTGCATCTTGTTTCCGGCAACGCCCACCTCTTTCAACGATTCGAACAGGCCCTCGACGAAGTTCGCGTCGGTGGCGATGCCCATGGTGTCCTCAAGAGTGAATCCTCTCGCGGCATCGACCGGATCGTGGGCGGTAAGGTTCGGCTTGGTGGCAATGTTGTGAGTCACCGGAACACCGGTGCTGTCCATGGGAACGAAGATCGACCGCCCAAGTTCAAGCCCGACTTGCTTGCAGGCGGCAGAATTCGTCTTGCGGTCAACGTGGGTCCGCACGATGAAGACCGCTTCAGGATGCTGCTCCACGAAGGGGTGAACGCCGAAAAACCCGGAGGGGGCGGACTCGACCGCAAACACGGAGGATCGGCCGGTGAATGCCGCCGCACCAACCATCAATGACGAAGTCTTTATGAAGTTCCGTCGATTAATCATGAACAGCCTCCAGTCGGCAACAAAGGGGTAAGGCAAGAAGTGGACAAAGTGTCAGGGCTTGCCCCGCGCCTGTCTCACTTTGCGTCGTTCGACGCAGGTGCAGTGAGAATTCGCCCCTCTCCACCCCATAATCTTCGTTCGATGCAGGTGGATTGCCAAAGTTACTCAACAGCCCTCTCCCGTGGGGAGAGGGTGTCGAACTCCGGCGTTTTCATCAGCCGGAGAGCGACGGGTGAGGGGTCAATTGCGTGGTAGCGTTTCGGGAAAGGGGTCAGATCGCAAGAGGCAAGACCACGGACAATTCAAACGGCAAATGGCAAGGGTCAAATGGCAAATGGTTTAGGATCTGAGAAATCGGCAAATCGCAAACCATTTGAATTTTGCCTTTTGCCATTTGAACTTACTCTTTCTGTCGCGCTGAGAAGTAACCCCTCACCCGTCCCGTGACGGCTGAAGAATGCGCCGTCCCGGGACACCCTCTCCCCAGGGGAGAGGGCTGTACGCTACGTCGATCACTCCTCAGCCGTCCTGGTCACAGCGTCGCGCCCTCAAACTCGAGCGCGCAATAGAGCGAGAGCGGGGGAAGACTGAACTCCGTTCCCGGAGACGCCGCGGCGCCTTGAACGGTGACGGCCTGGTTGGCTCCCGGCTGCCAGAGGCGCGCCGCCTTGACGTCGTCGTTCACCCAGAGGGTAACGGAATCGGCGGGCTTCGCCGAGTAATTCAGGACTTGCACGAGCCGCCTTTTGCGGGCGGGATCGATACTGGAATGGCAGTTCAGCGTGGCCCGGTTGTAAAGGCGGACGATATCGTTCCGGCGGCTTAGCAGCAGGTGAGCGTCCACGGCCACCTGGTCGGGCGCCTGGAAACCTTCCTCGGCTACCGCGATCTGGCCCGTGCCGAGGTTATAGAGGTCGTAGTGAAGGGAGGGTTCGCCTTTGGCTGGCTTCACCTCGGGAGGGCCCCAATACGCGGCCGCGATCAGCAGCCCGCCCTGCCGGACGAAAGCGAGGAATTGCGAGAGCTGGCCGGCGCTGGGCGCGTCTTTGTCGAGCCAGAGGACGGCCCTCAACTCCTGGTCCGGCGCGGGCAGCGGGCGCGATCGCTCGACGATCTGGAGCTGAACCTGGCGGCGGTTGAGCAAGTTCAACACCTCTCCGCTGAGGTACGCATTCTCCCCGCGGAAGTCCGAGAAAACCGCCAGGGTGCCTTCCGGCTGGTAGGCTTGCCATTCCTTGTGGCGGTCGAAAAAGGCGAGCGCGTTCGAGAGCGCCGCCCAAACACCCTTGGCCTGGGAATCGCCCTTGGGGAGCGCGGCCCGCAGCTTGTCGTCCAGGGAGATGATCCAGCGGCTTCCGTAGGCTCGGCTGTCGGCTACGGCAAGGCCGTAGTTGGCGGGGCGGAGGAGGCTGGAGGAATCGGGAGGGTCGAAGTCAAGCCACAGCGTTTTTCCGGGCTGCAAGGCGCCCGCCAGGAGCGAGACCCAGGCGTTGGAGTTCACCCAGGGGTTCGCCGTGGCGCCGGCGCGGGCGTTGTCTTCGTCCAGCGTCTCGAGGTTCACTCCCGGCCAGACGTTGCCGCTGGTGGAGAAAATAGTGGACACGGTTTCGCCCGCCACCTTGTCGCGCGGGAATTGCAGGATCGCCGGGAGGTCGAAGCTCTCGCCGGAGGCATTGCGGAGCAGCACGGCGGAAAGGCCGGCGGTTCGCGCCGCGGCCACGGCGGGCCCCACGCCCTGCTTCGCCCCGACTCTTCCCACGAAACTGATCCCCAGCCGGCGGCCCGCTTCGAGGAGAGGCTGCAAGGCCTGCTGCTGAGCGGCGTCCTCGGGCTTGCCGTTCGCCCAGTCCACCACCAGGCAGTTGACCAGCGTGCCCTTCAGGAAATCCAGGGCGGAGGGCTGAGCCCATGCCTCTAGCGTATCCTTGAGGCTGGGGTTGAAACTGATGGAGCGGCTGCGGCGGGCGATTTCGAGCGGGCCGCACGGCCACTTCATCGGCACCCACTTCACGTCTAGATCCATATTTCTCCCCTTGCCCAGTAGCGCAGCGGAGGGCAGCAGACGCCCGCCTCTGGAGCACTAACTCCCAACATGTTGTTGCGCTGCGAAGATTCCTTGGGGTTCGCGGCGGCTCAGAAAAGCGAAACACAGAGGTCACAAAGAATAGCACACAGGGCGCACCGAGAAGAAAGAACGGTCTGTTTTTCTTCTCCGTGGTCTTTATGGGCTTTCTCTCTGTGGACTCTGTGTTGGAGTCTTTTGATTGCGGCCTTGCGGCTCTGCGCTACTGCCCCGCCCAATAGCGGTTGAATCCCTCGTAGTCGGAGGGCAGAGTCGCCAGAATGGTTCTTCTCAACTCCAGGATGTCCAGCGAGCCTTGCCTCTGGTACAGCACCTTTCCGTCGGGGGCTATCAGGACGGTGTAAGGCACTGCGGATTCCCACTGGGGATCGAAGGCGGCCTGTAGCGCCGCCGTGTCGTCCGACGCAAACAGCAGGTTGCGGCTGGTGGCGTGCATCTTCTCCAGCACCCGCAGGACGCCGGCCTTCTCCTCCGGCAGGTTGGCCGCCACCGTCACGAGCTCCACGTCGCGCACGCTGTACATGCGGAGAGTGTCCTCGAGGTCGGGGAACTCGTGGATGCAGGACCCGCACCAGGTGGCCCAGAAACTCACTAACAGAGTTTTGTGAGCCGGATTGGTCCGCAAGGTCTTCAGGTCGGCGGCGGAAGCCATCTCGAGTTCGACCGGCTGAGCTTCGATCTTCCGCAAAGCCTCGAGGCGCGAGGCTTGCTTCTCTTTCCACTTGGTCGAGCAGCCGAATACGCCCGTATGCTTGACGGCGACTTCGCGGTTGGCCAGCAGCGCCTCGATGGCGTCTCGCGCTTCGTGCGTCTTCACCAATTCGGCGCGATAGCTGTTATCGAACCGGCCTTCGTAGCGCAGGCGGCGTTCACGATCGAACACAAAGACGTGAGGCGTGGCCTGCGGCCCGTAGGCTTCGGCCACCGACTGGGTTTCGCCGTCGTACAGGTAGGGGTAGGCCAGATGTTTGTATTCGGCCCGGATCTTCATCTCCTCCAGGCTGTCGCTCATGTCCGAGGAGTCGAGTTCGTCAATGCGGATGGCCTTCGGGTCGTTGGGCTGGATGGCGACGACGGCCACGCCGCGGTCCTTGTAGTCCTCCGCCAGCTGCGCGATGCGGCGCTCGTACATCTGCGCGATCGGGCAGTGATTGCAGGTGAAGATCACGGCGAGCACTGGGCTAGCTGAATAGTCTGAGAGCTGGTGCAGGCGCCCGTCCACGCCGGGAAGCTGGAAGTTGGGCGCGGGCGAGCCCAGGCTGAGAATCGGGTGCTGCGTCTCCGCCGCCGCGGCGGGCAGGAGCGCGAGCAACAAAAGAAGTCGCCACATGTTTTTGTCTCCAAACGGCCGACGAAGTATAACGTAAAACCGGCGGCGGATGACACTGTCTTTTCCCGCCCGGAGATTGTCCGCTGTACACGACGCAGTTTGCTCGTCTATAGTTACGGTCGCATTAAGATGTCCGCACGAGGGACCCACATGGGAATCAACAGAGGCGATGGGATGATTAAGGGATGGCGGCCGGCGGCCGCCCTGGTGCTGAGCGCGTTCTGCCTGGCCGCAGCGCTCAGCGCGCAGGAGAGTGCGCCGGTCATGCCCATGCAGGCGAAGTTCGAAGACGGCGCCGAGTATCGCTGGCTGAACAAGAGCGTCCAGGAATCGCGACTGCTGGACAGCATGGAAGACCTCGCTGCCTGGTCGTTCAAGGGCGCGGGACAGATGGTGCTGACCGACGTCCGCGCCAAGGATGGCCGCCACTCGCTGCGCATCCAGTCGACGTCCAACACCGCCGAGGTCGAAGGCGGCGGAGAGTGGGAGGACCTGGTTGCCACGCGCCAATTCGCCGGCGAAGACTGGAGCCGGTACAACCGCATTTCGCTCTGGGTGTACCCCGACGTCATCGGGGCGCCCGCCAT
>Ga0181535_10008514_pt1 | contig 10075 bp, 12 predicted proteins | sample PEATcosm2014_Bin_44_FD_119774 | JGI IMG/M metagenome (GOLD analysis project Ga0181535, IMG submission 119774) | Peatland microbial communities from MTU Mesocosm Facility, Houghton, MI, USA - PEATcosm2014_Bin17_30_metaG | ecosystem: Environmental > Terrestrial > Soil > Wetlands > Peat | place...
CAAACGCTCGTGGTTCAGCCGCGACGAAATCAGCATCAGCATCACCAAGGTGGCTTCCGTCCATATCAAGACCGGCATCTTCTATTCAGACATCCTGATTGAATCCACCGGCGGCAGCGATCCGCTGGCGAGCCATGGACATAGAAAGGCGGATGCGCGCCGCGTCCGGGAATTAATCGAGGAGGCGCAGGGGAATATGGGCGCCGGCGAGAAACTGAAGTTGTCTTGATTATTTCCAACATGAAAAGCGTCCCGTTCATTCTCGTGTTGCTGCTGGCAGCCCCGCTGGCGGTGCGGGCGCAGGACGACGCGGTCACACTCCCGGACATCATCCAGGGCGCGCAGCAATGGGCGCAGGACAATCTCGACACGAACGTTCTTAACGCGCTTCCCCGGGTGGACGACCCGGTGGTCCAGCAATTCTTCCGCGACATCCAGCAGCGTTTTCAAGGCGACTACGTGGTGGACCTGGCGGCGCTGCGGCAGGCGGCCCAGGTGGTCCTGCCGTTGCTGGAAAGCAGCGAGGATACCCAGCCCTACGCCGCGTGGCTCAAGGCGCAAATGGATTACCTCGCCGTCGCGGACGAAATCCAGCTCACGATTCCGCCGCCAAAAGCCGAAACCAACCAGCCGCCCCGATCCGTTCCCAATCCTCCGCCGCAAAAGGAACGCGAGCTTTGGGTGAAAAAAGTTTCCGTCAGTCCCTGGCCGGCGCTGGCAAACGAATATGTGCCGGAATTGAAGCCGGTTTTTGCCGCGCAAAAGGTTCCGGCGGAACTCGTCTGGATGGCGGAAGTGGAATCGGGATTTGACCGGCGCGCGTTGAGTCCGGCGGGCGCGGCGGGAATGTTTCAATTGATGCCGGAGACGGCCAGACGGTTCGGGCTTTCCCTGTGGCCGCGCGATCAACGTTACCAGCCGGAACCAAGCGCGACCGCCTCCGCACAATATCTGAAATATCTTCACGACCATTTCAAGGATTGGCGGCTGGCGCTGGCGGCTTACAACGCCGGCGAAGGCCGGGTGCAGAAACTTCTGGACCGCTATAAAACGGACAGCTTCGACGCCATCGCCGAACATCTGCCCGCGGAAACGCAGATGTATGTGCCCCGGATTGAAGCCACCATCCTGCGGCGTGAAGGCGCCAATCTCGAACAGCTTTCCGCGCCGCAAAACTGAATGCCGCCAACCCGGCCGGGGGGTTGACAGCGGCAATGCAGGTTGCTAATTTTCGGATTAAGGAGTGGTTTATGACGCCAGATGATTTTGAAAACTGGATAACCTGGTTGCCGGCCGCTCCTTCTTGGTAGCGGGGCGTTGCCGGTAGAACAACTTAAAACCATGAGCCATCCAATTCCTGAAAACGACGCCGGGCGGCTGAACACCTTGCGTGGTTACCAGATTCTCGACACGCACCCGGAAGACCGCTTCGATGACCTCACGCGATTGGCGGCCTCAATTTGCCGCACCCCGGTCGCGCTCATCAGCCTGGTGGACGAAGACCGGCAATGGTTCAAGTCGAAATTCGGCCTGGAAATGTGCCAAACGCCCCGCAGTGAAGCTTTCTGCGCCAACACCATCATGTCACCGGAGTTATTCATGGTTTCAGATGCTTCCCGCGACCCGAGATTTTCAACCAATCCGCTGGTGCTTGGCCCGCCGCACATCCGGTTTTACGCCGGCGCTCCGTTGACCGCGCCGAATGGACATCACCTTGGGGCGCTGTGCGTGATTGACCACGTGCCGCGAAGATTGAACCAGGAACAATTGGAATCCTTGCGCATCTTGAGCCGTCAAGTCATGGCCCAGGTGGTTCTTGGCAGGAATTTGCGGGAGCTGAAAACCGCGCTGATGGCCAGGGAGGATTTGGAACGGGACATGGAGAAATTGATACGGGATTACCATGAAGCCAGGGACGCGATAACTACCCTCCAGGGTCTGGTTCCCATCTGTGCCGGATGCAAGAAGGTTCGTAACGACCAGGGCTATTGGGGGCAGGTGGAAGCGTTTATCAATAACTCCACGGGTTATCACACCGCCAGCTACCTCTGTCCCGAATGCCTCAAGAACCTCCAGAAAATTTCAGAGCCGGGAACAGGCAACACTGTATCCGGTAAAATGGATGCGCGGAATTTCGCCTAGCCGCACCATCACGAATTCAGTTGGATGAAGACCGCAGCCAACAGCTTTCGCCATGATCGCGCTTGCGCAATGGTTGCGGCTGCGGCATACCGACCGCGTGAAATCGCTCACTGAACAACTCTGGTTTGAAGTGCCGGGCCGGCGCGGCTTTGTGAACATCACCGGCACCGTCGCCGCGCTCGTGCGCAAAAGCGGCGTGCAGGAAGGCCTCTGCCTCGTCAACGCCATGCACATCACCGCCTCCGTCTTCATCAACGACGCCGAGGACGGCCTGCTCCACGATTACGATGTGTGGCTGGAAAAACTCGCGCCGCACGCGCCCACCGCGCAATACCAGCACAACCGCACCGGCGAGGACAACGCCGACGCGCACATGAAACGGCAAATCATGGGCCGCGAAGTCGTCGTGGCCATCACGAAAGGGAAACTGGACTTCGGCCCGTGGGAACAGATTTTCTACGGCGAGTTCGACGGCAACCGCCGCAAGCGCGTCCTCGTGAAAATCATCGGGGAATGACTATTTCTGCACCGTCAAATCCACGATGTCGGTGTGCGGCAGGACATGGCGAAAATGTGTCGGGTTGGCGGTGACAACCGTTTTGCAGCCGGCTTTCGCGGCGCATTCCGCGATCAGCGCGTCGAAAAGAATTCGGCCCTGCAAACCACGCTTGGGCGCTGACTTGATGACGCGCGCCTCGTCTGCGTCCGTCAAAGAAATCCAGTCCACAAATTCATCCAGCGATTCCAGAAGTTGCAGCGCGACGGCGGGCGGCACACCCATGCGGCCAGTGGCGGCGCAGTAAAATTCCGCGCGCGACCGACGCGCCGCAAAACAATCACCATCAAACACGGCCTCGGCGGCGGCATGAAAATCATCCGAGGCGCACTGCAACGCCAGCAGCGCGCTCGTATCCCAGAAATCAGATTTCATCGCGCAGCGCGTTGACGGCGTTGGCGGAGTTCACGCCGTCGGGCAGTTCGCCGGTCCAGACCATGCGGCCCTTGCGCCGGACCAGCCTGCCGCCGGACGAGGGCAGGGCCTCGATGATGATTTTGCCCGGCATGGCAACGGCGCGGAGCGGCTGCTTCCGCTTGAAGCCCGCCGTCGCGCGCAACGCCCGCGAAACGGGCAGGCGGTTGAAGTTGTCAAGTGAAATGGTCGCATTCATGCCAGTAACTTGGCAAAGAATTGGCAAATTGTCAATCCAGCAACCGCCGCAAGCGCGTGCTCGTAAAAATCATCGGGGAATGAACCGCGAAATACGCCAAATACGCGAACGGGAATTTTTCTTTCGCTTGGTTCGCGTGGTTCGCGGTTAAAATGGGATGGACAAGCGGCGGCGATAGGCGCAATGTCGGGCGCGTGACCCGAATCAGCCGTGGCGAAACTCGGGAGACGGGCGGCGAACAGCCGTTGGTTTACAGTTAATATGGATGTCATGCGTAAGATTGTTTACATAAATTTCCTTGTCTGTCTCGCGCTCCTGCTATTTGCCACAATCATGTTCTGGTCAGCGCGAACAGACCCCAAAGCATTGGACCGGGAAATGGGGTTTGTGGGTTCACTTCAAAACAGTCTTTATTACTTGGATTTGGCCAAATGGAAATGGGCAGAGGAAAATCACAAGTCAGAAAAGGACATTCCAACTATGGAGGACCTGGCGCCTTATTTGGGAGATTGGACAAACAGCATTAAGCGATTCGAAACTTTGGGAGTAATTTACAAAATCACGCCGCTTTCTGAAATGGAGTCGCAGTCCGATGTAGCAACCTTGACCCGCGAAGTTTATTTCCATGCTGGCTTCTGCCGCTATTATCCAGCCGGATGCACCATGTCCCTTCATAACGGTTCGACTAGCCCTGAATTAAGCGGCATATCAAGACTCCGAGCTATTTATTTGGCTGATAGAGAATTGTTCGCAGTTGCGATTTTTCTTCTGGCGATAGTTAATTTGCTCATCCTCGCCATGGTTAAACTATTTCAGAAATTGAAGGCGCGCTAAAAACTTTCTCGGACGCGGATAAAAATTTATTCCCACTCAATCGTCCCCGGCGGCTTGCTGGTGATGTCGAAAACGCAGCGGTTCACGCCTTTCATCTGCCGGAGCGGTTTGCTGGTTGCCCGTGCGCACGGCGCGGAAAGGTCTTGGCCAGCCGGAGGAGCTGCGCCACCTTGCGGATTTTTTCCGCAAACGGTTCGCGGGCGAGTTTCTGGCGCAATTCGTTTTTCATGGCGTCGGCAGCTTCAATTTATGCCGTTGCAGCACATCTGCCAAATACGTTTTGTCCACATCGGCCTGCTGCTGGATCTGTTCGATGCGCGCCTTGTCCTTGGCGCGGCCCACGCCGGCGGCAATGGCGATGATGTGTTCGGCGCGGAAGATTTTTGCCGGCACGCCTTCATAATCCATCCGCTCCGCTTCGCGCACGGCTTCCTCGGTCAAGCCATGCGCAGCCAGAAATTGAACAGGAAAGCCGTGGAGCAACAGATGTTCACGCTCGACCTGCCAGCCTTGGGCTTGCAAGTGCGCGTAGATGCCCGGAATGCCGGCAGTCAGACTTTTGTCTGTCGGGATGAAAAAAATGTCCGCGTCGTAAGTCGTGAACGGTTCGACATAGTAAATCGCCGCGAGTGCGCCGCCGAGCGCCCAGTCTTCAATCAATCCCGCCGCGACTAATCCGTTCGCCGCGCGCAAGACATCGGCCAGCGGCAGGTTGTCGGAAGGCGGATTCATTCAAGTTCACTCCCACTCAATCGTCCCCGGCGGCTTGCTGGTGAGGTCGAGCACCACGCGGTTCAGGCCGCGCACTTCGTTCGTGATGCGCAAAGAGATTTTCTCCAGCAAGTCGTAGGGCAGCTTCACCCAGTCCGCCGTCATGCCGTCCTGCGATTCCACGGCGCGGATGACGAGCGTCCAGTCGTAGGTGCGCTCGTCGCCCTGAACGCCCACGCTGCGCACGGGCAGCAGCACGCCGAACGTCTGCCACGTCTTGTAATAAAGCCCGCTCGCCTTCATTTCCTCCACGATAATCGCGTCGGCGCGTCGGAGCACCTTCAGTTTTTCCGGCGTCACTTCGCCAAGACAGCGCACGGCGAGGCCGGGGCCGGGGAACGGCTGGCGATAAACAATTTCCTTCGGCAAACCAAGTTCGAGTCCGAGCAGGCGCACCTCGTCCTTGAACAAACATTTCAGCGGCTCGACCAGTTGCAGCTTCATTTTCTTCGGCAGGCCGCCGACGTTGTGATGGCTCTTGATCATCGCCGCCGGATTGCCGGCGATGGGCACGGACTCGATAACGTCTGGATACAACGTGCCCTGGGCGAGAAACCTATATTGCGGATTGCGGAGCGCGGATTGCGGAGTGCGAATTGGAAATTCAGGCTTTGGACTTTGGACTTTGGACTTTGGACTTTTTTTAGTCAGTTCAACCACCGCGTCATCGAACACGCGGATGAATTCTCCGCCGATGATTTTGCGCTTGCGCTCCGGGTCGGTGACGCCGCGCAATTTCGAGAGGAACCGCTTCGAAGCGTCCACGTATTTCAATTTGATGCGGAAATGTTTTCCGAAAACCTCCTGGACCGTTTCCGCCTCGCGCGCGCGGAGGACGCCGTTGTTGACGAAAATGCAGGTGAGCTGGCTGCCGATGGCCTTGTGCAGCAACGCCGCCGCGACGCTGGAATCCACGCCGCCGCTCAAGCCGAGAATCACCTTTTCCCCGCCGACCTGCCGCCGGATTTCGGCGACGGCCTGCTCGACGTAATTGCGCATCGTCCAGCTTTTGCCGCAGCCGCAAATCTTGTGGACGAAGTTGGAAATGATTTCACTGCCGCGCGGCGTATGGACGACTTCGGGATGGAATTGCAAGCCGAACAGCTTTAGCGCGCGGTTCTCGATGGCGGCGAACGGCGAGTTCTCGGTGACGGCGACGGGCTTGAAGCCGCGTGGCAATTTCGTGAGCTTGTCGCCGTGCGAATTCCAGACCTGGAGCTGCTCCGGCAGATTTGAAAACAACGCGCAGGACTTGTCCTTGATGGTCAGCGTGCCCTTGCCATATTCGCGTTTCTGGCCTTTCTCGACCTTGCCGCCGAGGAATTGCGCGAGCAGTTGCACGCCGAAGCAGATGCCGAGCACTGGCACGCCGAGCGAGAAAATGGTCTTGTCGGGCAGCGGCGCGTCCTTGGCATAAACCGACGACGGGCCGCCGGACAAGATGATTCCGCCGGGCTTGAGCGCGGCGATTTTCTCGGCGGACGTGTCGTAGCGGAGGATGGTGGAATAGACATTGCACTCGCGGATGCGGCGCGCGATGACCTGGGTGTATTGCGACCCAAAATCCAAAATGACGATTTGTTCGTTCATGAAATCAAAACCGAGACGGTGTTTGTGCCTGTGAATGGGAAATTTTGCGAGAAGAAAATAAAGAAGAAAATAAAGCGCCCGCGGATTACGAATTGAAATCTTCCCGTTGCTCCGGGTGCAAGGTTGCGTTATAAGACCTGCATGAAGGCTTTTGGGCAAAGCGGTTGCACCCGCGCGAACGACCGGCGCGGCGTCCGCCCCGGAACGCCTTCCGCCCGGTCGGGTTTATCGCTGGTCGAGCTGCTCGTCGTGATGGCGTTGATAATCATCCTCACCACGATGATGTGGGGATTCGGCTCGGAAAGCCGCCAGCACGCGGCGCAACGGGATTGCCGGCAAAATTTGGAGAAGATTTTCGTCGCGCTGCAAATTTACGCCAACGATTTTTCCGGCCGGCTGCCGGCGGACACCAATGCGCTGACTTCGGAAGAGCCGTTGAGCCTGCTGGTGCCGCATTACACCGTGGACACTTCGATTTTCATCTGCCCGGGCGGCAAGGATTCGCCGCTGCCGTCGGGCGTGTCGTTTGCCGGGCGCAAAATCAGCTACGCCTATTACATGGGCCAGCATTTGGGCGACGCGCAACAGCCGCTGATGTCCGACCAGCAGATCAACACGCTGCCGAAGAAGACTGGCGACCCGGTTTTTTCCACCACCGGAAAAGCGCCGGGCAACAACCACCACAAATACGGCGGTAATTTTCTGTTCGGCGACGGCCACGCGGAATTGTCGCCGCCGCCGCTCGCGTTTTCGCTCGTGACGACGCAGGGTGTTGTGCTATTGAATCCGAAACCATAGGCGCTTCATGAAAATCCAGTGCGCTTGCGGCGCAAAATATTCGTTCGACGCCACGCCGGAAATGCTGCAAAACCCGGTGAAGTTCGTCTGCCCAAGCTGCGGGCTGGATTCGTCGGATTACGTCAACGAACTGGTCCGGCGCGAGTTCGCCGGGCAGACATCCGCCGTGCCGCCGCCCGCACCCGCCGCGCCGGCAACCAAATCCCCACGACTCAAAATCTCCCTTGCCGGATCGCCGCCGTCCGCGCCGGTGGAAGAAGCAACGACTTCCCCGGCAGCGGAGGAGCATTGCGCGAAACATCCACGCGAGCTGGCTGTGAATCATTGCTTGATTTGCGGAAAGCCGATGTGCCCGCAGTGCATGAAATTGTTCGGCCACGTCTGCTCGCCGCTGTGCCGGGCGAAGGCCGAGGCGCAAAATATCAACGTCCCGGTTTATGCCGGGCAATCGGCGGTGGCCGAGGCGCGATATTGGCGGAAGGCCGGCGCGATTGGCGGTTTGATTGCCGCCGTCATTTTCGCGGCGCTCGCTTTTTGGACGTGGTATGCGTGGTTTGGCTCGGTTCCGCGCCCGGTTTTTTCCATCCGGTTTGACGACGTTGCTTATGCCGGCGAATCAAAACTTTGCGGCACAAATCAGATTGTGTTCCTGCACGGCGGCACGCTGGCGCGTTGCGACATTAAATCAAAAAAAGAAATCTGGTCGGATGAACTGGTCACGAAACAACAAATCGCGGACGCGGTCGCGCGCGTGAATCAATCGCAGCAGACCGACAAGTTCGGACAAAGAATTCCCCAAAGCCAGATCGAAGAATCGGTGGCGCGCGATTTGGAGGGAGGATTGCAATTGCACGCTTCCGGCCAGAACGTCTGGGTGAGCACGCCGGGCAGGCTCACGCATTTCGATTGGGACACCGGCAAGGTGTTGCAGGAAATTCCGCTGGCGAACCGCGCGGGTGGATTCTTCGCCCGCAACGACGAATTTCTGATAATCGGAGCCGGCGCAAACGGTCAGGCGCTCGTCACGCACATCAATCCAGCCAGCGGCGAATCGCGCGTCGAGCAAATCGGCCAGCCGGGGCTAACGGCTATCGCGACGGGCAGCCCAGGCATCGAGCCGACCACCGGCCTTCCGTTAACGCCGGGAACGGAACCCATGAACCCGGCGAAAGTAGGGGAACAGGCGCAAAACTTGTCCCTGCCCGGACGGCTTGCCCTGCCCGCGTTGCTGGCCAACAGCTCGGAGCAGGAACGCATTCAGGCGGAGATCAATGACCAGGACCGGACGTCTTCCGGCACACAGCCGTCAGGCCGCCAGCCGAAACCGGCTCAAAATGCAGCCGGCTATTTCACTCTCGTCCCCGGCCAAAACGGCTACGTCGAGTTCGCCGTGCGGCTGCTCGAATCGCACATCGTCACGCGCGAGGCGATGAAGCCGCCGCCGGGCCAGTCCGGGTTGAACGGCAACTTAAACACCTCGCAAACGGCGGCCGCCGCCAACGAAACGCTGAACGAAATGCAACGCAACCGCGGCGGCGACACGGTGCAGGAGGACGAAAGCCGTTATCAAGTCTCCCTGCGCCGGCCCGACTCAACCGGTGCTTCGGATTGGACCGGCGAAGTCACCGGGCCGCCTTCAGTCCTTTCGCTGAAAACGGTGAACGTGCTGACGGCGGGCAAAACCGTCATCGTCTTTGACAAGACGAACAAAAAGCTCTGGCAAGCCGCGCTGACTTACAACGTCGCGGGCGGCTTCACCGCCAACGAGGGAATGCCCCAGCTACCTTTTGGCGAACGCCCGTGCGCCGAACGCGGCGACACGCTTTATGTAATTGATCAGGCGGTGCTGACGGCGTTTGATCTGGCGACCGGCAACGCGCGCTGGCGTCTGCCATCCGTCGGCGTGGTTGGTTTGTTTTTTGACGACAATGGAATGCTGTTCGTCAACACCACGACCGCCGATCCGGAGAGCATCAAGTATTCGCGGCAGATTGACATCACGAAAAAGATTGACGCCATCCTGCTCAAGATTGATCCGCCGACCGGCAAAACTTTGTGGACCACGAAGCCGGGCGGTTTCATTTCATACCTGTCCGGAAATTTTATCTACACGGTTGAAATCTATGATCCTGGCGAGGAGGCAAACCGGCTTGCGGATATTGCCGGCATGACACCCACTCCACCCCGCGTCCAAATCCGCCGCATCAGCCCCTCGGATGGCCGCGTGCTGTGGGAACATACTCAAGAACGCGCGCCGCTGGACGTGAGGTTCAAGGACAACTACATCCAAATCGTCTTCAAAAAAGAAGTGCAGGTGCTGAAATTCTTTTCCTTTTGAACACGCCGCCGGTTCACGGCTGCTGGACCACTTTCACTTCACCCTTCGTCGCGTCGTAAATGATTTTATAGCCGTTGGGCGCGTCGGGAATTTTGGCCATGAAATTTGGCACGAGTTCCTGAAGGGTCTTCGGATTGCGCCCCTCCTGCACGTTGAACAACTGAATCTCCTGGTTGATGGATGTCACATCAATCGTCTTGTCCGCGGTTTTCTGCGCCTCGCCCCGCGCCTTCACATAACCGCCAAATCCGTTGGTGGCCGTGCTGACCGAAGTCGTGGCCTGCGAACCGGAACCGGACTTGCCGCCGCACCCGGCCAGCAAGGCCGCCGCCGCCACCGCCAGGACGGAATGGATAATGTTCACGGCGTCAAACTACGCCACGCCGCCGATAAATCAAAACCGAAAATGTCCTGCTGATTCGCCTGCAAATAC
>Ga0181535_10008521_pt1 | contig 10072 bp, 8 predicted proteins | sample PEATcosm2014_Bin_44_FD_119774 | JGI IMG/M metagenome (GOLD analysis project Ga0181535, IMG submission 119774) | Peatland microbial communities from MTU Mesocosm Facility, Houghton, MI, USA - PEATcosm2014_Bin17_30_metaG | ecosystem: Environmental > Terrestrial > Soil > Wetlands > Peat | place...
AGAGCGAAACCGGCAAGCAGTACATCCAGACCGAACCCTGGGTCGGCTACCGCTTCGTCCCTGAAGGCTGGACCGGCATCCAGGAATAGCCGCCGCCCGCGCCGTAGGCGCAAGGTTAATTAGCCCCGCGTTTCAACGCGGGCAAAGCGTCTCATCGTGGTTGAACCGGACTCCCGTCGGGACGGTGCTCATGCTCCTCCCCAAAGCTTCGATCAAAACTTCAATCCAGAGCGGCAGGCCGGGGATTCATCCCCGGTCCAAAGCCCAAGCTACGAGCAAAGGCTTCACAGGCTGCGTAAAAACTCAATTCGGAGGGAGGCGGGGGTTTTAACCCCTGCAAAAAGCCAACAGAATCAGTACCGGCTTTACAGGCTGCGGAAAAACTCAATCGAGGGTTCTGCTTTGTAAGGGCACGACTTCAGTCGTGCCGATAAAGCCAATCACCCTAAAAACGGCAGTTGCACGCCGTCAACCGTGATCTGCATCAAGGTTTGGAGCCTCTGAAACTTGTTGCTTTGTAATCAGGGCCCGACTTCTAGCCTGCCCTGAGCGGAGTCGAAGGGGGCCGCAAAAGACTGATAGGAAAGCTGGGCTTTACAGGCTGCGTAAAAACTCGATTGGATGAAGGGTACGGGCTTTAGCCCGTACATAACCACTGCTTTATCAACGCCGGCTTTAGCCACCGAGGGAATTATCAGCCATTTCTGTCGTTAAACTGGCCTTTTTTCGCAGCCTCTTTAGCCCCTGCAAAACTTCGGCCCGGCGAACTACCATGCTTCGGCTTCTTCTCGATCATCGATTTTCGACTGCTCCGCACCTCACCCAAATGGTGAAATCGTCAATCGCTGCAAGGAGTTTCACTTTGAAGAAGATAACCAATTCAAGGCTGGATCGACTGCCGTTTTTAGGATAAATCTGTCCACCGTTCATCGCGGCGTTTCGCGATGAGCGAGATACCACGAACCTTGCGCGAGCAAATAGCGAGCCGCTGGCCCCACCGCAGATGGTTTGCATAGAATTTCGATCCCCGGGAGCACAATAATACCAGCAGCAAACCCGAGGCCCAAATGACCACCGCCCAATCTCCAATCCGCGCACTTGCTGTTCCCTCTTCCCTATTCCCCAGTCCCTCAGTTCCTTTTTCTTCATCCAGTCTTCCCCTTTTCTTCGCAAAAAAATCCTGGTACCCCCACCCCCCCTACCCATTTAGAGACCCTGTTTTGGCCAGTATTACGATGTTAATAACCTTATTATCAAAGATATACATTTATACATAGGTTACTAATAAGTAACATATAATTCCTGTTTTTGGCTTTTTGGGGCCAATAAATTGCCACTTTTACCCCAAAAAGCCTAGTTTTTGAGCGTTTTGACAACCCGAAATTACTCGGAGGATACAAACCAAATGCGAACGAATAGCGAGCGACGGCCCCACCGCAGGTGGCAATCGAAACTCGTTCTGCTGATCGTCTTGCCCTTTGCCGCGGCAAGCCTGGTGTTGCAAGGCCATTTTTTTGCGGAGAACCTGCCGCAGGTCGCAATCTGGACCTTCGGCCTGAGCCTGGTCTTTGGCGCTGTGGTCCTGCAGTTGCGCGCAGCCACGCCAGCGGCAGCCTTTACCGGCGCAGTTCTTACCGCCAATCTGATTTTCTCTACAGCGATTTATCCCTATCAACCCTGGCGAACCGCGCTGGTGCCGCTGCTGGTGCTCTTCCTGCTTACGTTTCTGGCAACGGGCTTGGGCCGTGAGCAGAAGGAGCGGCAAGAAATATCTGAACCGCGGCTGGGGCGAACCGCTGCGCAGGTAGCCGCTAATCTCGGCTTCGCGGCCATCGCATTGAGTGAACTGGTGCAATCATGGCTTACGGACACAGGCTGGTTTCCGCATGTGCCTCAGTCACCCACGTTTCTCTTTACTGTAGGGCTGGCAGCGCTAGCGGAAGCCGCGGCCGATACCGTCTCGTCGGAGATAGGCCAGGTTCTGGGCGGGCGGCCGCGCATGATCACAACGTTGCGCCGCGTCGAGGCCGGCACCGACGGCGCTATCAGCCTGGTTGGCACACTGGCCGGCGCGGCAGCGGCATTGTTGGTCGCCATGGCTGGAACCATCGCCTTCGGCGGCAGCAGGACCATGTTGGCAGTCAGTTGCGCGGGCGGCGTCTTCGGTCTCTTCTTTGACAGCCTGCTGGGCGCAACTCTTGAGCGCCGCGGCTGGCTCAACAACGACGCCGTCAATTTCCTCTCAACGGCCAGTGCGGCTGCTTTTACGCTGGGGTTGCTAGGGGTCTTGATTCATTGGGAGAGTTAATCGACGAATCGCACTGAAATTGCAATCCTCGCGCTGATGTCAGCGGCTGGCCCTTCGGTCCGTTGGCGTTGCTCAGGCGCTGGCCGCGGCGACTCTTGCCGGTCTTCCACCTTTGACGCCGTTGGACCGCGCCGCTTGGCGTTTGGCCTCTGTTCTGGCTCTGCCGCCTTTCTTGCCGAGTTGCGCCATCCAGCGACGGTTTCCATAGACGCCTTCGATCAGCGCGGGAACGTACAGGTCCACATCGAGATCCGGAAAGCTGATGCTGGTCCCATGACCGAGCAATTCGTAGTTTTCAATTTGCTCGTGCGTGGCGTTGTCCAGTCCTTGCACGTCTTCGATGGGAAGCACCAGCCTGCGCTGGTTGCTGAGTCCAACTATGAGCAGGTTAAGAGTGGGGATATGCTCCACCGTCCGTGCACGCGGGTCGCTGTCGTGGACCTTCGCACTCTCCAGCGCCGCTTCGATTTCGGCGTCGGTAGTTACGACTTCATGTTCAGCCATGGTGCTTCTCCCAAAGCAATACCAGTTCTTCAAAATGCTTGGCGGCTACAGTCAATACATGGCGCACATCCGACTTGCTTGCATTGCTCGGCCTGATGGCGTCCGATCTGTAGGCGAGCGTAACCTTGCCGTTTGCACAAAGATCGACGATCACTTCTACGTCTGCATAGAAACCATGCACGTGGCGCGGCTCGTGATCCATTGTGTAGGCCGTGAACCTGACGCCCTCATAGCGGATCGAAGCCATCGGAATCCATTGTAACCCAATCTGTTTGGGTTAAGTGACCAATTTTTCACCGGATTCACATCTGCATCAATGCAAATGCAATCGCCAAGCGGTATAACTCAGGATTTCGTGCGCCAGGCGATCGAATTCCTGGGAGCCGCCGGCAATCGTTCCACGCGGACGCGGCGAGGTCAGCACGTCCAGGCCGTCGGCGGCGCAGATCTCGTGAATCCGGAACAGGTGCGTGCCGTCGCTGACCACCACCAGGCGGCGCATCCCGTTGGCGCGCGCAATCACCGCAATGCGGCGGGCCTGTTCCTCGGTGTTGCGGCTTTCGGTCTCGGCGATGATGGCGCTCTCTGGAACGCCCAGGCTCATCAGATACTCGCGGCCCACTGCGCCCTCTGAGTATTGGTCCCCGCCAGTTCCGCCCAGGGTGATAATGATCGGTGCAATTCTGCGGTTGTAAAGCTCCTTGGCGTGGTCCAGGCGCGCGCGAAAGACCGGCGAGGGGCGGCCATCGTACTCCGCCGCGCCCAGAACGCCGATTGCGTCCGACGGGGCAGCCTGCTCCAGTCCGGCAAAGTTTTCTATCTGTACGTAGACCCAGCCGAACCAGCCCAGCGACCCGATGAGCAGGGCCAGGAAAAGCAGAAAGAACAGGCGCAGAGTCCAGTTGCGATGCTTCGGCTTGGACGGACTCTTCATGTGCATTGATTTTACCGCTCTAGTCTCAGCGCTGGAGCGCCATTACAATTTCGCGGGTCGGGATCGCGCCCTCGCGGAGAATCTCCCAGCGTCCCTCGCCCAGAGAAATATCGACGATCGTAGTCGGCTTGGCGTGGCCAGTTGGACCCCCATCGACAATTAGTGGAATCCTGTCGCCGATCTGGTCGCGCACGCAGCCGGCGTTGGTGCATTCTGACGCCCCTTGCAGGTTGGCCGAGGTGGCGGTGATGGGCAACCCCAGGCGCTCAACCACCGCGCGCGGAATCGCGGCATCGGGGACGCGCAAGGCAACATTGCCGGTGTTCGCGGTCGAGCGCAAAGGCAGCTTCGAGCCCGCCTTCACGATGATTGTCAACGGGCCGGGCCAGAATCGCTCCGCCAGCTTGTCGATCAGGGGTTCAGTCTCGCGGACCAATTCATAGGCTTGCGCCAAGGAAGCAATCAGCAACGAGAGCGGCTTGTGCTTCTGCCGCGTCTTGATCTGGTAGATCTGCTCCACGGCAAAAAGATTGACCGGATCGACGGCCAGACCGTAGAAGGTGTCGGTGGGCACGGCAACCACATCGCCCCTGCGCAGGCAGGCGACGATATAGTCGATGCGATCAGGCTCGGGTTCATCGGGATGGACGCGCAGGATTTCCGCCGACAAGCAGGTCAACCTCACTTCAGATTTTTGCGTTGCGTTGAAAAGCCGCTCCGCCTCTGTGAAATTGGGAACAGCAGCCGGAAAACGCCTTCAGCTTGATCTCAATCAATGAGACTGGCCTGGCAAAGAGACTAAAATCATGTTAACGCACACAGATGCATGCGCGTTCCGCCTCATATGCCTGTTCGCATTGTACAGAGTAAGCAGAATCCGCGCCTCAAGGAATTGCGCCGCGCATTGGCGCGCACAGGCTGGCCGGCGCACGGCGATGCCGCCCCACGGCTGGCCGCGATTGAAGGGCCGAAGCTGCTGGCCGAGGCTCTACGCTCTCACTCGACCCTGACCTGTGTCTTTGTCGCTCAGGGTGAAGAGGCGCTGCTGGATGAGCTGGAGCTTCCACCACAGATCGAAGTACTGCTGGTCCCCAAAGAGATTCTGGACTCGTCATTGTCTACGGAAACGCCGCAGCCGGTTGCCGCGCTGGTTGAGCCGCCACAGTGGGATTGGGACGACATTCTTCACGCTTCGACTAAGGCCATTCCGCTGCTGCTCGTCCTGGCCGGCCTGCAAGACCCCGGCAACCTGGGAACGATCCTGCGCTCTGCAGAAGCCTTTGGCGCAACCGGCATTCTCAGCCTGGCCGGAACTGTCAGCGCATGGAATCCCAAGGCAGTGCGTGCATCGGCGGGCAGTCTTTTTCGACTTCCGCTGCTGTCTGTCAGTGCAGAGGAGTGCTTTGCCCGCTTGCATCAGGCCGGAGTGAAAATCTGGACTACGGCATTGCACGAAGCCGAGACCGCCGACCACATCAATCTTAACGGGCCTGTTGCGTTGCTCATTGGCAATGAAGGCAACGGGGTACCGCTAGAGCTGGCCACTCAGGCCGATGGAGCTGTGACAATTTCCTATCCCGGCCCGGTTGAGAGCCTCAATGCATCGGTTGCCGCCAGTATTCTGCTGTATGAAGTCTCACGGCAGCGGACCGGAAAGCCGGCCGTCTCACCCGGTTTTGATCGCAATAACATTTTGGGATAGTGACCAGGTTGAGGCAAAATCTCTCATTTTTTTTAGGAGCCATTAACCTGACGCTGCCTAATAGGCGGGTGGGAGGGTGGGGTCGCGGAAGGCGGAGTTGGAGCGGCGGACGTCGCCGACGGAGCCGAAGTTGGCCAGGGTGAAGCTCCACAGATACTGGGTCTCATCGCGGACCGAGCCGAGCGAGAAGCGGCGGTAGCCGATGGTGAGGCCGCAGCAATCCCAGTTGTAGACGGCCTGCGCACCTGCATATTGCAGCTCGGAGTGGGTGAAGTCATAGCCGCCGTTGGCAGCCAGATTGAAGCCCTTGCCGCTGGGTTTGCCGATGGAGAGAAAAGGCTCCATCTGTTGGCTCTTGATGATGGCGGCGGCGTTCTGGCTTTCGTCCACGGCGTTGAGCAGGGCGTGGCCCACTCCGACGGTGGTTCGGCCCCAACTGTAGCCGGCAAAGACGTTGTCGGCGCTCATTCTTCCGGCCTTGGGGTCGTAGTCCAGATCCCACTGAATGCGCAGATTGTCGATTGCCTCAAAGCGCACCCTTGATGTGACTGGCGAAAGGTTGCGCGCGCCGGTGAGAAAGGCGATGGCGCTTAAGTCAAGCGTGGAATCGAAGACGTTGCGGCGGCCGGCGAGCAATGCCCCACCGAAGTTGGGATCAATGTAGAGCTTTTGCGCAATCTGCCAACTGGCCCACTCGCGCCCCTGCGGGGGGCAGACTTTTGGTTGAGAATCAGAGCCCGGTAAAGAACAAGGCCTGTCGCTGATGGGTTTAAGGAAGAGGCGCTGAGTGAGCGAGTAGCCTACTTCATTGGTGTCGGTGGCGATGTCTGTGGTGTCGATGAGCAGCACGCTGCGGGCCTGCGCGCCAATGCCGGTGACGTAACGGTAGGTGAACTCGGGCTCGATTACGTGGCGCAGTTCGCGATTCCAGTGAGAGAAGTTGTACTCGCGCTCGATGGCGGGCGGGCGGAGATCGACGGAGGCTTCAATGTCGCTGCGCAGGAGCGAATCGTGGCTGATGGTGGGAACGCCACCGTTCTTGTTGAGCAAGTCTGGGTTTTGACTGATGGAATAAACGGTCTCGCGCAAGGCAACTTCGGGAACCAGGCTCCATCCGCTGCCAACAAGCGGCAATGAAAGATGCGGGGAGAAGTCGATGCGGCCAGCATTGCGGGCGTGGAAGGCGGTTCCGGCCGGGCCTCCGAGCGAGATTGGTTCTCCGGGCTCGGAGCGGCCCATATAGCCGAGCGAGGTGCCGAGCCCCCAGTAGAGCCCCGAAGCGCTCAGTGGTCGGTCCAGCACGTCGAAGCGCAGGGTGGGTAGGTGGAGGATTCTAGCCTGGTTGCCGTTGATGGCGTTTTGGTTGCTATTGACCGTGCCGGCAAAACTCTGAAAGCGCTCTGTTGAAACCGAGGAGATGTACCCGTTATGGGTGTGGGTGAGAGATACATTGCTGGCTACCTCCGAGCTGATCGCGAGCCAGTAATTGTCATTGAAGACGAGGCGGTAGAGATAACTGGAGAGGTAATCGGCATTGCCGGCCAGACGCGTCTCCGAGTCCAGATCCATGCGGCCGACGGCGCTGATATCTTCGCCGCCTTGATTGATCCGCACGGCGCCGGCGGTCTGGGTTGCCGTGGCCGGAACAGTCTCCTCGACGCCGCGGTCGAGCAGTGCATTCCAGCGGACGGTCAGGTGGTCCATGCCAGGGCCCTTGTAGCGGAAGTCGCCGTTGGGCGCCCAGCCGCGCTTGCTGTAGTATTCCGCCCCGGCGACCATGTCCATATTGCGGCCGATCACCCAATAAACCTGCTCGCCAAAAGTGTAGCCGCGGATAGAGGAGCCGGTGCTGACGACAGGGATCAGAAAGCCGCTCTCGCGTCCCGTCTCCTCGATGGGGTGGCGCAGGTAAGGCAGATAAAAGATGGGAACACCAAGAAACTTAAAGAGCACATTCGAGGTGGAGGCCAGGCCACTGTCGAGTGAAATATCGCGAGAGTACAACTGCCAATCCGGATGGGGCAGACGGCAGTTGGTCATGGCGCCATCGACTATTCTGTAGTGGCCCTCGCCGGTTTGCAGCAGCACCCTGCCGGAGAAGAGAAAGGGATTGGTCGTGGAGTAGACAGCCGTGCGGCCCAGCGCGCGCACGCCTTGTGAGCCATGGACGTTGAAAAAGCGGGCGGTGTGCATGTTGAGGCGCATCTCGCCGCGCGAGGCGTAGATATGTACGTCGTTGGGTCCGCCGGTGACTTGCAGGTTGCCGTCGGCCTCTAGCTCCGTAGTGGACTGGTGGTAGACGACCTTGTCGGAACGGAGGATGTAATCGCGATAATGCACCACCACGCCGCCATCGAGGGTCCAGGTGTCGCCGACGCGGCTCTGATGCTGGGCCTCCCACTGCACCGGGACACCGGAGGACGGTTCAGGCTCGGGCTGAGCAGTGGGTAGAAGTTCCTGGCCGGGGTCGTCGGGTAGGGCGGTGTCTGGCGATACTGGTTGCTGGTCTGGCTTCGAAACTGGCTGCGAAGATGGCGGAGGTGCCGCATTGGTCAACGCCTGCCCCCGGATTTGCAGGTGACAGAGGGCCAGCAGCGTGATAAACAGTAAGTGGCGAGGTTGCATTCCAAGGGCCAAGGTCAGCATAGCAAAATTGGCTGCCGAGGAACTGAAAGCGTACCGCGCATCTCTGGCAGCAGGCATAATTCGGAGCTTTTTCCGTCGCACTCGGGTCTGACGATTCCGCCCCGAAGCTGTGTCCGTGCCTGTTCTCGCCGCACCTTTCTTCTCTTTTGCAAGTAACGCTCTTCAACCGCGATTCCTCAGCGAGACTCATTCGCGGTTTCAGGGCCGAACCAGTCCGTTGTGCCGAAGGAACCGGTGCAGTGGGTGCATGAGAAGGGAAACCGAGCCGTGAGCACATCTGTAGGCCAACCGAACCCCGTATCCAGTTGGAAGCAGGAAGTGAGCCTGCGCATTGCCGCGCACCAGCGACGTCGCGGAGTTGCCTCGAACCTGCCAGCCGCGCCGGTGCAATCCCGTCACGCGTCGGGCAGCCGGGCAGCGGAGGCAGCGGCTCGCGTGGCGGCGCGCTATGCCCAAGCGCCCAGTTATAGCCAGATTCTGCAGACGGAAGCTCAGGCCCTGCCGCGCCGCGTTGCGGTTGATTGCCCGCCAGAGGCGAAAGCCGAAGCCGTGGTTGAAGCCGCTGAGCTATCCGCTGCTGCCGCTTTAGAAATTGCCGCCCCTGTCCTTGCACAAGCCGCGCTGGCCCCCGAGTCCACTTCGGAGCCCACGCGGGAGCCGGAGACGCCGCCGGCTGCCGCGCCTACCAGCTCGATTGCATGGAATTGGGAGCCAGACGCGCCTCTGGATGCGCCTCGGATCAAGCTGGTTGCGCCGGAGTCGTTGGAGGCCTGGGAGAACGAATCCAAGCGCATTCATTGGGTGCCCGATCTGCGATTGCTTCCGCTGAATCCGGCCATCGCTGTTGCGCCGCGCCGGGTTGAAGAGATGGCCCCCTTCATCGAGGAGGGTTGGCAGACGCCGTCGCCGAAGCCGGAGCTGGTAGAACGCTCTTGGAGGTTGGAAGAAAGTCTGGAAGAGAGCCTGGAAAGGGGCCTTGAGGAACTGGAGCCGGTCGAGCCGATGCAGTCCATTCATGCCAACCTGATTGAGTTTCCGCGTGAGCTGGTGGCTGCCCGCAAGATTCGCCCGCGCCGCGTGGAAGGCGCATTTGCGCTGCTGAGTCAGGAGAAGCAATTGAGCATCTTCGAGGTGGACCCGGAAGCCATCTCCACCGAACCGGATGCGACCGGGGAAGCTCTTGCCGCCGCGCGAGAGGAGACCGACTGGAGAGGCATCGAGCTGGAGCCACAGGCGCGGGAGGAGGAAGCCGAAGTTCAGCAGACGCCCGCCGAGTCGCTGGCTCCCGAGCTGGCATCGGTGAGCCGCCGGCTGACGGCCGTTCTGGTGGATGGCGCGATTGTTGGCGCTGTTGGACTGGGCTCGGTTCTGGTGGCCGCGCCGGGCTTGCTGCATCAGAAGCCGACCCGCATTGTTGAGTTCTGCGCGGCTGGCGCGCTGCTGCTGGTAGGGCTGCTTTACCAGACGCTGTTTCTAATGCTGGCCGGAGCTACGCCGGGAATGCGCGCGACCAGTCTCTCACTCTGCACCTTTGATGAGCAGATTCCCACCGGATCGCAGGTGCGCAGCCGGCTGGGCGCGATGCTTTTGTCGGTGGCTCCACTGGGTTTGGGCGTGGCCTGGGCGCTCTTTGACGACGACCGCCTCTGCTGGCACGACCGGCTCTCGCGGACTTATCTGCGCAGGGGATAATCGGCAAAAAAGGGGCGTTTTTGGCAAAAAGAGGGTCATATTTAGCCAAAAACGGCCAAAAAAGGCACTTAAATATCACTGATTGTAACTAGATTTATGCCGTAACTTATTCAAATCGTGCTAGTTACAAAATATGAGGAGGCAAAAAGGGGTAGGGGGGGGTGGGGGTCGCAGGGATTTTTGGCGAAGAATCGACGAAACAAGGAGTAAGAAATAGGGGGCAGCGAAGAGAAACTGAGTGCGCGGGCTGGAGATTGGATGGCGATCATTTGGGCCTCGTGGTACC
>Ga0181535_10008522_pt1 | contig 10072 bp, 6 predicted proteins | sample PEATcosm2014_Bin_44_FD_119774 | JGI IMG/M metagenome (GOLD analysis project Ga0181535, IMG submission 119774) | Peatland microbial communities from MTU Mesocosm Facility, Houghton, MI, USA - PEATcosm2014_Bin17_30_metaG | ecosystem: Environmental > Terrestrial > Soil > Wetlands > Peat | place...
CAGGTGAAGAGCGAGGGAGTCACGGGCGCCTGCGTGGATGTCTCGCGGACTTCGCCGCGGGTCAGGGTGAGGAAGCCGTTTTCGACGGCGGGGAATCCGATCGCGTCGGCCACATACCCCACATGCAGCGAACTCCAACTGTCGGTGGTGATCCAGATGCTCTTGGAGCCGTCCTGAAGGACGAGGGCGCCGCCGGGCTGAGTGTAGGTGACAGTTCCATGGACGCGCTGGAGGTCGCTCTCATCGCGAACATGGTAGCCGCTGAGCACACGGTCCATGGGCGTGATGGCGATCGACCAGGGATCGACAGCGGCGCGTCTTAGTATCTTCACCTGATCCAGAGACTGGACGTGAAAGAGGATCCCAGTCTGTTGCATCTTGTTATCGAAAACGCCGGATTGGACGCCGGTGAGTTCAACCTCGGCATCGAGAAGGTCTTTGAGGCGGGAAGGGTCGTCGCTGTCTATGGTGACCGCGGCATGGCCCCCGGCCAACAGGAGGCTCAGTTGGGTGGTCGAGACCGGCGCCTGCGAATCGGGCGCGATGTCGGCGGACTGGATGACGGCTCGCACGGTGACGAGCCGGCAGTCGGTCTCGGCGCGGATCATCTGGTCGAAGCTGGCGTGCACAGGCTTGGGCATTTCGCCGTGCCTGAGGAGTGTAATCGTGGCGTCTTCGACGTAAGGGCGAAAGCTCTCACGCATCGTTCCCCGGACACGGACACGATCACCGGGAACGAGCCGATACGGGAGGGGAGGGTGCACGTAAATCGCCGCATCGGCGTCCTGGACGAACAGGTTCCGTTCATAGGAGCGGTAGTAGGTGACGGTTGCCTCAAAGGAGACGGACTGGTGCAGGCTGGCCTGGGCGTTGGTGAGGGTTGCCGCGTCGTGCGCTGTTGAGATTTGGGCAGGCGGCTGCGGACGCGCACCGGGAGCGCCCAGTGAAAGCATCGCAAACCAGGGAACCACCCACTTCATATCGCGGCTCAAGAGAGCTGGATGACACGGAACCGGCCCTATGGACCCTTATCGGCAGGGGGTGGAGAAGAATGAACGATTCAGGAGGAGAACATGGCGGGCCAAGGAGTTGCAGGAAGGTACGACCGCGGCTCTAGGAGCGGGCCCTGGACGCTAGTTCGTCTTCAGACTGTTCGTCGCCAGCGCGGGAATTAGACAGCCTCGTGTACTTGGCTACGTACATCGCGGCATCGGCCCCGCGCAGCAGGCCGTCGGCGGTATCGGCATCTTCAGGGTAGAGAGAAACTCCAAAGCTCGCCGTGCCCTGGAGGAAGAACCCGTCCCCAATGAAGGGCTCATGGAAGCAACTATGGAGCCGGGCACAGATTTCATCTACCTCGGCCCGGTTGCGGACTTCAGAAACCAGAACGGCAAACTCATCGCCGCCCAAGCGCGCCAACACGTCGCAGGGGCGCAATTGCCGCTTCATGCGCCGCGAGACTTCCTGGAGGTACTTGTCGCCGACGAGGTGACCGTGCAGGTCGTTCACCTGCTTGAACTCATTCAGGTCAATGTAAATCAGCCCAAAAATTCCGGCGGTTTCGCGCGCGGTGTGAATCATCGCGTCAAGCGTCTTCTCCATGGAGAAGCGGTTTTGCACGTCGGTGAGGAGATCGAACTCCGAGCGGTGCACGAGATCGGAGTAGAGGCGCGAAGTCTCGATGGCCAGGGTCGCCAATTCGGAGGCCATGGCCAAGGCCGACTTTTCAACGGCATCGGGTTTGGTGCGAGCATCGAAAGCGGCGAAGATGGAGCCCAGAGCCGGACCGGAGCGCCCGGGGATGGAGCTCTCGACGAAGCGGAGAGATGAAGACTGATGATCGACCGGCCTGTTGCCCAGAGTGGCTCCGTCCGCAACCTGGCACCAGCAGGGCGCGCCATTCAAACGGACCGAGACGAGCTCCGTGATCCTCTCAAGTATTTCGGCGAGGGGCCTGGAATGGTTGATGTCTTCAAGAACCTTGCTGCGGCGGCGCTCGACATAAGCGAGTGAGCCGATGCGACGCCGGTTGCTTCGTTCCATGAACCACGCACGGAAGCCAAGGGCGATGACCATCGCCAGCAAGATGCTGACAATTGCGATGAGGTGACCCACATTGAGCCAAGGCGGCTGGGCGACGATCACGATGTCATCGAAACCGCGAAGGAGGATATTGAACGGCACTTCACCGTTGAAGGGATTGGCATCCGCCAGGATGCAGATGCCAGTGACGCGGATGCGCGCGCCGAGCGGAACACCCTTGATGGGGGGAACCGGAGCCGACCCCTGCAAAGCAGAATGACTCAGGATGACGGAGAACAGGTGGCCATCGGATTCGAGCACGTAGAGGTCTTGTGTGGCTTGCCGAACCTCGGTCACTACCTGGCCTTCGACGGAGACCAAGTCAAAGACGTGACTGTGGCCGTCGTTGCCGCCGAGGGCAAGGTCACGCCAAGTAGAGGGCGCCGGGTTTACAGGGGCCTGCACAAGAGTGTCGTGGATTTCTCCGCGGTTGAGCTTCAGAAAGCCATCTTCAACGGTCGGGAATCCGATCACATCGGCGACATCACCCACATGCAGAGGGTTCCAACTCTCGGTGTTGATCCAGAGGCTCCTGGAACCGTCCTGGATTACCAGTGCCGTGCCCGGCTGGTAATAGGTGACGGTTCCCCGCACATGCATGCGCTGGGAGAAATCGTTCAGGCGATAACCGGTGACGATGCGGTCCATAGGCGTAACCGGAAGCGACCAGGGATCGGAGGAGGCGTGCCTGAGAATCTTGATCCCGGCAAGCGACTGAACATGAAGCAGGATGCCGGTCAATTGCATTTTGTTGTCGAAGTGCCCGGAGACCGCGCCGGTAATTTCCACCTCGGCATCAAGCAGGGTCTTGAGGGCAGCCTCATCTTCGGTGTCGACGTTGGCGTCTACCGGCCCACCGTCAACGATCATGCGCAGATACCCGGCCGCAATCGGGGATCGAGGGTCGGGCACAAAATCGGCGGATCGGACCAAGGCCCGCACAGTGACAAGCCGGCAATCGGCCTGAGCGCGGATCATCTGCTCGAACGTGGGCTGGACGGGCTTGGGCAATTCGCCGTGGCCCACGACGGTGATCTGCTCGCTATTCACATAAGGCCTGAAGCTCTCATGGGTGGTTCCACGCACCAAGACTCGATCACCTGGAACGAGCTGCAGTTTTGTGGTGGCATGCACATAAAGCGCGTCGCTGCCATCCTGAACAAAGAGGTCTTTGTCGTATGAACGGAAGTAGGTGACGGTTGCTTCAAAGGCAACGGGCAGGTGTTGGCTAGCCTGGGCATTGGTGAGGGTGGCCGCGGCGTGCAGCGTGAGCGCGGGCGCAGGCGCAGGCGCAGGCGGGGCCGCCGAGGCCGCGACGACGGTTGCCAAGAAAATTGCAACCGGGAAAACAATGCGTTTTGGCTCTAAGAGCTTCAATTTGCCGTCGCGTTCTTTCTGCGTTCGCAAACGTATTGCCGTTGTGGTGGTCACCCGGCCCATCCAACGCCGCCGGATGATCCGGGAGGAGGCGAAATCGGAAGTAAGCTGGTGAAATGTCTTGCACTTATGCTACTCGGGCGGGTGCGGATGGAAATAACACTTTCGGTGAGTGCGACCGTTAGAACGGGCTGATTTATCCCGTCATTCCCACTCTGGATCGCGGAAAACGATTTCCGGGTTGAAGTGGCAACATTCGCAGCGCGGCGGATGCTGACGGAGTGACCCATGCAACAAGGCTCGCCGCGGGGCTCTACACTAATTGCGGGCTATCTCAACAAACAAAAAAGCGATTTCAAAGGAAACATGGCGAAGAAACTGCGCGTGGGAATTCTTTTTGGCGGACGGAGCGGCGAGCATGAGGTTTCGTTGCTGTCGGCGGCCTCGGTTCTAGGGGCAATCGACCGCGACAAGTTCGATGTAACTCCCATAGGAATCACCAAGGAAGGGCGCTGGCTTGCGGCCGCCGACGCGCGCAGCTTGCTGAACGGCGACGCCGGCGTGGCAGGACGGCGGCTCCGAGCAGGCGATCCAGAGGCGACGCCGGGCGCGAAACTGCTCCATGAAGGAATTCCAACGCTGATGATGCCGGAACCGGCGTCCCAGGGCGTGGGCGAGAGAGCGATCGACGTAGTTTTTCCGGTGCTGCATGGCACTTTCGGGGAGGACGGCACGATCCAGGGACTGTTCGAGCTGGCGGGTATTGCCTATGTTGGTTCGGGCGTGCTGGGCTCGGCCGCAGGGATGGACAAGGACGCGATGAAGCGGCTCTTCGCGCAGGCAGGGCTACCGATCGTGAAACATGTCACGCTGCTCCGATCGGATTGGGAGAAATCGCCTCGCAAGGCGATTTCGGCTGTGGAAAGGGCGCTTCGGTATCCGGTGTTTGTGAAGCCGGCGAACCTTGGATCATCGGTCGGCATCAGCAAGGCGCACGATCGCACCGAGCTTGGTCCGGCGCTGACGCTGGCGGCAAGGTACGACCGCAAGCTCATCGTGGAGCAAGGCGTGGGAGGAAAGGCTGCGCGAGGCAGTGCGGTTGCGCGCGCGAGGGAGTTTGAAGTTGCTGTGCTGGGCAACGACAAGCCGAAGGCGAGCGTGGTTGGAGAGATCATTCCCGGCAAGGAGTTCTACGACTACGAGGCGAAGTACCTGGCGGAGGGATCGGTGCCGGTGATTCCGGCGAAGATTTCGCGGGCGCAAAGCAAAAGAATTTGCGAGATGGCCGTGACGGCGTTCAAGGCGTGCGATTTGTCTGGCCTGGCGCGAGTAGATTTTCTGATGGAGCCGGGCGGCAAGGAGCGCATCTGGGTGAATGAAGTGAATACCATGCCTGGCTTCACGCAGATCAGCATGTACCCGAAGCTTTGGGAGGCGTCGGGGCTGAAGTATAAAGAGCTGATCACGCAGCTGATTGAGTTGGGGCTGGAGCGACACGCGGAGAAGAGCCGGACTGTTTATAGCAGAGAAGAGTAGGGAACAGGGAACAGGGGTACGGTGTCTAATTGGAAAGACGTTGCTGACGGTTTGAGGGCTTCGCAACCTATCGAGATTTGAAGGACGAATCTTATGACATTGCTCGATGCTCCGCAGTTCGATGCTGCGCGAGCAAAACGAAGAAAGCTGATTATGCAGTTGAGCGCGGCGGCGCTCTTCGCGCTGCTGGTGGTTTACTGGCTGGTGGCCAGCCGGCCTGTGGACTGGCCATGGCACTGGCAGCGCTATATGTTCGGGCGCTCCACGGTGAACAAATTCATGGGCGCGCTGGAGGCCAACGATCTTGCGAGGGCCTACGGCGTATGGGTCCACGACGCGAATTGGCAGCAGCATCCGCAACAGTACTCGACATACCCCTTCAAACGTTTCCAGGACGACTGGAGCCCGACGAGCCCGGACAACGACTATGGCCCGATCCGCAGCCACACGATTGCGCTGGCTGGGCCTTATGGCAACGGCTTGCTCGTGGCCGTGCTGATCAACGGACGCAAGAGCGATGCGCTGAACCTGGACTACGATCCCAAGACCGGGCAGCTGAGCTTTGCACCGCCCGGCGTGAGCTTGTATCTGGGGCCGTAAGAGCAGGGAATGAGGGAACAAAGTGCCTGGGGTTGCAGGCGAATTCGTGGCGAAAATGTTTATCGACGAGACGACAGGGTATTCATCGATTGGTTCATGGTTAACTCGTTGATTCTGTTAATGGATGCGAGAGAAAAGCCGAAGGTTCGCCGCGCCCGTGGCGTCTTCCCCTAAGAAATTTCAGGAACCGTGCGAAGCCGGACTCGCGGATCGCAACTGGCGACCACTCCGTCCGCGCAAGCGCCGGCAAAAAATCCGCTTATCTCCAGCACCGCGTGACGCAGGCCGCCAAACTTCCCAGCCACGCCCGCAACGCCGCTCTTCAGTTCACCAGATGCACTTGACGAACCCACATCCCACTTGGATCTACCGCCGTCAAGTAACAGAATCGTTGGTGAAGATCTACTCCTACGGGGGTCTTCATCGCGCACCTTCCTCCTATCCTTCTGCGTGCCTTGAGCACGTATCTGGAAGCTGCGCCGCTTTCATCCAATCTGAGCGAAGCAGCCCGCGATTAGCGCGGCCTGCGTAGTCGAGGCATCCGCGGTTGCATTTCGCGATCTTGGCGCACGCAGGAACGCAGCTTCCCGTTTGCCGATTCGTCACCCGTTTTGGATCGCTCAACCGGCGTATTCAAATAGCGACACCCCAACCAGATAGCGCTGACGATCTGAGACCACTCAACGCTGTAAACTGGTTCCAGAATGCTCGACTTAGGATTCGTTCGTTCCAACCTCGGATTCGTTGAAGAAAGGCTGCGCGCGCGGGGCGCCGATCCCGCCGCTCTGCTCGGAGATTTCCTCGCCCTCGATCGTAGCCGCCGCGAGGCCATCACTCTCGCAGAGCAGTGCAGAGCCCGCCGCAATGAACTCAGCCAGCAGGTCGGCGCGCTCAAAAAGGCCGGAAAGAACGACGAAGCAGCGGCCGTCATGGAAGAGACGCGCACGCTGAAAGAGAAGCTCGACGAGCTGGACAAAACTGCCGCCGAGCTTGACGAGCGGTTGCGCCAGTCCCTTGCCCGCGTTCCCAACCTCACTCGCGACGAAGTCCCTGCCGGCCTCTCCGAAGCCGACAACAAAACCGTCAAAACCTGGAGCGAGCAGAAGAAATTCGAATTTGCGCCCAAGCCCCACTGGGAGATCGGCGAAGCCCTCGGCATTCTCGATCTTGAGCGCGCTGCCAAGCTCTCGGGCGCTCGTTTTGCCGTCTACATGGGCGCCGGCGCGCGGCTGGAGCGCGCTCTCATCAGCTTCATGCTCGATACGCACACGCGCCAGCACGGTTACACCGAAGTGCTTCCGCCGTTTATGGTCAATTCCAAATCGCTCTTCGGCACGGGCCAGTTGCCCAAGTTTGCCGAGGACTTGTTTCGTTGCTCCGACGCTGATGCGGACGCTGCCACACGCGGCGACTACAAAGACAGCGACCACTGGCTCATCCCCACAGCAGAAGTCCCTGTCACCAATCTCTATCGCGACGAGATCCTTGACGACGCGCGCCTGCCCATCTCCTTCGCCGCATACACCCCATGTTTCCGCGCGGAAGCGGGCGCGGCCGGCAAAGACACGCGTGGAATCATCCGCCAGCACCAGTTCCAGAAGGTCGAACTGGTCAAGTTCACGCGGCCTGACGAATCCGATGCCCAGCACGAGCGCCTGACCCGCGACGCCGAGGAGATTTTGGAGCATTTGGACTTACCCTATCGGCGAGTCTTGCTGTGCACAGGCGACACCGGCTTCTCTTCTGCCAAGACCTACGACCTTGAAGTCTGGCTGCCAGGCCAGAGCTTCTATCGCGAAATCTCTTCCTGCTCCAACTTCGACGCTTTTCAGGCGCGCCGCGCCAACATCCGCTACCGTCCCTCCGCCGCGGCGGGCGCAAAGGCCAAACCTGAGTTCGTGCATACGATCAACGGCAGCGGGCTCGCCGTGGGCCGCACTTGGCTCGCCATCATTGAAAACTACCAGCAGGCCGACGGCTCCGTACTTATTCCCGAGCCTCTTCGCCCATATATGGGTGGAATGGATAGAATTGTTAAAGAGAGATGATGGCGTCTTCCACTTCGAGCAACCCCGTCGCTGAACCCAAACGTGGTTTCAAGCAGATCCTGCGCAGTTATTTTTACTGGACCTACTCCCGCGGGTCGTTTCATTACGACATCATGGTCACGCTGATTCTGCTCTTCATCTTCATCACCCCGCACTTGTGGGATTACGGCGCTACTCCTTCATCCGTCGGCGCCTCCAGTCATCCTTTCCAGGTAGTTCCCAGCGGACGCGGCGTCATCATCACCGTGCAAGCGTCCGATGTCAACGTTCCGCCCGGCGCTTCAGACCGGGAAGTGAAACGGATTCTGCGCAAAACCGTTGAGCCTGTCACGGGTGACGATGTTTATGTTCAACACTGGGAAACCGCTCGCGATGCCCAGGGAAACCTTACATGGAAGATCTGGGCGCACCGATAATTCCTTTTTGAGGAATCCCAAGTGCCCGTTCGTGAGTCAAACAGCGTAAGGAAGCGCATGCATCTACGATCGAAATCTGTCTTGATTCCTGTTTTTGTCGCGGCTCTGATGCCCATTTCAGCGCTGCGCGCCGAGGATCTTGCCGACGTGCTGGCTAAGCTCGATGCCGCTGCGACAAACTTTCATACGACCACAGCCAGCTTCGAGTTTGACACCGTACAGACCGACCCCATCCCGGACACGGATAAACTCACCGGCACAGCGTACTACCAGCGCCAGGGCACGCACTTTCAAATGGCGGCACACATCTCTCAGCACAATGACCGTCCCGCCGCCCAGGCCTACATCTTCTCCAACGGCGTTCTTCGCGAGTCCGACTCCGGCAAAGAGAGCGATGCCAGAACCTACACGCAGGCAGGAAAATACGAGAGCTATCTGATGCTTGGCTTCGGCGCCAGTGGCCGCGACCTTGAAGAGAAATGGACCCTCAAGTACGTCGGCACCGAGGTCATCGATGGTATCAAGGCCGACAAACTCGAACTGGTCGCCAAGGACGCTACCGTCCGCCAGAATATTCCCAAGGTCACCATCTGGCTCGACACGGCCCGCGCCGTCAGCCTCAAGCAGGTCTTCGATGAAAAAGACGGCACCACGCGCACTTGCCATTACGCCGGTATCAAAGTGAATCAGGCCTTGCCCAGCGGCGCCTTCAGCTTCAACAAGTAAATCCTCTGGCCAGCCCACGCAAGTGCGACCCCGCCTCCCGCGAACAACATCGGAAAGCACTCCAGCGTGTATCGGGTTTCCGGCGCTTCGATCGTCAGCAGAAGCGCGCTGCGCAGCAGCATGTAGGCCAGCATCGCAAGCCAGAACCGTGGCCGCATGAAAAGCCCGGCGATTCCTATGATCAGATAAACCGCATTCAACCCCGCAAAGACCCAGCTGAATTCTGTCTCCCTGCGATGGTGCGAGTAGACCCACCAATCCAGATCGATATCCAAATTCTCCACGCGCGGGCGCAGCCACATATCCACCACGCGGCCCAGCGGCAGCCAAGCATGCGATCGCAGAGGATCGGCTGCGATCCGCTCGTCAGCCAGCCGTCCGAAGCGCGCGTCGATCGCCGGCGTCAGTCCCACGCCGTGGTTGTTGTAGTCCGCCGCCAGCGCTGCTGTCTCGGCGTATTGCGCAGGCGAGTCGAATGCGCGGTTCGGCAGCTGCCTTACATCGAGCTCGTCCCCTGGCACATTCCAATAAATCTCGTAGGTTGAAATGTAATCCAGGCACCAGCTTTTTACCCACCGCTCCCATCCAGGGTTCGAGCTCTCGCCGGGATCGGTGGCCAGTCGCGGCGCCAAAGGCTCAAGAACATGAAACACCTTCCAGTTGCGCGCCGCCCAGACCGCAAACGGAGCCAGCGCCAGCAAAACGCAAACCGTCGCCATCCGCGCGAGCTTGCTCACCGGAATCGCGCTCTGCCCTTTGCCACGCCGCAAACCAACCAGCAACACAGGTGCAAAGGCAACCGCCGCGAGCGCTCCGTCCGGCCGCAACAACGCGGCGTAACTCACAGCTAAAGTAAACCACAGCGCATTGGCCCAGCTCGGCTCGTCCCTGAATCGCGCCATCGCCCACAGGCCCAGGGCCAGCGCAAACAATGTCGGCGTCTCGGTCAGCGGTTCAGCCGTATACGCGGCCGTAAATGGGCATAGCGCCGCCAGCCAGAGCGTTGCCAGCGCGGCAGTCCGACCCATCCCGGCAGGTGCGATCCGCCGCACAAAGCTCGCCAGCAGCAGGCCGCCGAGCAGGTCGAGCACAATCTGCACGCATGCCACAGAATAATAATTCTCCATCCCGAAGAGGCTGAAGCATAGGGCGAGAAAAATCGGATAGCCGGGCAGCCGTATCAGCGTCGGATACATCTTTCCGCTCGCCGTTGTCAGGTCGTATCGCCCATGCAGCAGAAGGTTCTTTGCCAGTCCGCCGTAAACCAGCGAGTCTCCGTTGACCTCG
>Ga0181535_10008527_pt1 | contig 10069 bp, 4 predicted proteins | sample PEATcosm2014_Bin_44_FD_119774 | JGI IMG/M metagenome (GOLD analysis project Ga0181535, IMG submission 119774) | Peatland microbial communities from MTU Mesocosm Facility, Houghton, MI, USA - PEATcosm2014_Bin17_30_metaG | ecosystem: Environmental > Terrestrial > Soil > Wetlands > Peat | place...
AACCTGCCGCACGGATGCTGCCAGACACCGCGCCGCTGATTCCAGTGAAACCCCAAAGCCCAAAGCACACTGGCCAGAGCAGGCTTGCGAGCGGGCGAAACGTCCAGCCAAACCCATTTGCCGACAACCTCGGCCAATTCGTATTGGCTCGGCAACCGCGTTCGCAAGTAGTTCAAAACCGCTTCCGTGGACAACTGGCGGTTGGCACAATGCCGGACAACCTCGGCTTGCCTCCCCACGCTGAACTTTGCTTTCAACGTCTTGGTCTTTTTTCCAACCGACGATGGCCGGACATTCGCCGGTGCCGTCGCTTTATTTTGATTTTTTGTTTGCATAAGCTTTTTTTCTCAACCGCTGTCCGTCACCCTGCCGTTTGCCGTGTCGCTCCGTCTGATGCGGAGAAAACCACTCGTGCGCGTCTGGCGTATGAGTAAATCAGCGAAAGCTTGGAGCATGACAATTCCAGGCGGGGATGGGGCGGAGTTGGCATGATCCAAGCAGTTCGCTCCCGACTATCGAGTGGTTTTTGGCGCGGCGACACGGCAAACGGTTGGGTGGCGGACCTCCGAGCGGTTGGGGAAAAAGGCGCAATGCCCGCAACCAACTAATGGGCGCAGGGGCAAACCGGGGTGCCGCGAACGAAGCTCTGCGGAGTGGCAGCGGTGGGGAAACTAACAGACAACAACCTCCCGTTGTCGTCGCGGATTACCGGAACAGATAACTTTAAATCCGTAATAGATAATCAATCGGACACGATTTGCTCAACGACTCCTTCTGCAATCGTCCGCATTTCCCAAAGCGTAAACCGGCTGCCAACTTTTAACCGTGGCTTAATTAACGTCGGAAAGAGCAATGTGATTGGAACGGTTGCTGTTGTTCCTGGTGTGAGCGGGCCGCTTTTTTCAAGATGCAGCCCGCAATCGAACTTCTCTCCTTCAAATTCGAGTGGGCACTTGAAGATGTTCGGTGGTGTGGCCATACGGCGACCTCCATCTTCAGTTGAATAAAACCTTACTAATGCAATGATGTCTGGTTGGCGATTCATATTTCAGGGCGGCTATGGCAATGGTATGGAAGATAGTGGACTTGCTGGACTTAAACTCGGCAGCAACCTGGTCGGAACGGTGATCGTGGATATTCCACGGTCAACCGTGGCCTGCATAATCGGAGTGATCGAGCTCGATGGGATCGTCGTCTGGACAATAGTATAAGGCCCTTCATAAAGCCCGGTGCCGAAAGTCTGTTTGGCGTATGAAGCCGCCCCTTCTGGTGTAGTAGAAAAATATTTTACCTCACTTCCAGCAGGATTAACGAACGCTCCATCGTCTGCGCTTAACTGTGATAACTCATCTGGATTTACAGCCCGGAATAAAGCAGTTGTTCCACTATCTGCGGCAAGAAGTTTTGCCGCAAAAAGCACAACCAATGCAATGGCAATAAGCTTTGCTGTTTTCACCGTCGGTTGAAGGCGTCGTCAAGTTGCTTCACGACAAACGATAAATCCGCACGCTCCTGCGCTGTCAACATGCCATCTTCCTCGTTCATCACCCGGTCCAACGCAATTCGGGCCTCACCCAAAAACTCCGTGCTTATGTTGCTTGCGGCATGGCGACTGGCAAAACTCACGGCTTCGCTCAATTCCTCGAGCTTCCGTTTTTTCAATTCGGCAGCCAAGAATACCAGATATTCGTAGAGGTCTCGGTTATTTGATAAAGGTTTCATAATTACGGCATGTGAAAGCCAAGATTCCCAACACCGCCTGGCTGTGTGACAATTTGGATTTTTCCACCCAAATTCACCCCTAATCCTGGTGCTTCATTTGCAATTACCGATGCTCCTGGATTAAGTGTTCCAGTCATAAGGAAATCGGGAGTGACTCCGGGCATTCCCATTTCGCTCGCGTAGTTCGGATTTAGGAGTGGATTTTGAAGAGACCAATACTGTGACTCGCCCGTCATGGACGTGCCAATCTGCCCCGTGCGGTAAAGGGTAGCACCGTTTTGTGCTTGTGCCAAAGCAGACTGAGCTTCTGCGGCTGAGCTTTGGACTTCTACAGCATAGGGTGTGGTAATTGACGCTGTTTCTTCTGCGGCACCTACCTCACCGAGTTCAGGAAAACCCATTGCCAAGATCATTGGTCCAACCGTATCAGCCATTTGCCGCAATCCCGATTCTTGCGCTATAACCGATGGCGGCGGCGGGGTAAGCGCTTGGCTAACCTGGTTCAATGTGGCCGAAGCCGCATCAACTACGTTATCCACCCAATCATCCGGCTCGTTTGCTATCAGGGAACCGTTCAACCCAAACGGGTCGCTCAAATTCGCTGGCGTTGCGTTCAAGTCGGTCAGCCATGAAGTAGTCTGGTTGTCGCCTACCGCGCCCAGGCCCGTTGGGTCAAGATAGCTGACGGGATTGCCGTTGAACGCGGCGTAAAGATTCATCCCGCCATTGAAGCCGGATGGGTCGGGATTTATGAACCGGCACAGATACGGGTTGTAATACCGCGCCCGCATATAAAGCAGGCCGTTGGGGTCGGTCATGACGCCATATCTGCCGTTGAACAAGAATGGCGTGTCATTCGTGCCCGCGCGATAGGTCGTCAGCCCGTAAAGACTGTATTCAATCCGGTCAGCGGCCAGGCCGCTGTCGCCTGACAAGGCAATCGTGCTGCCGCGATAGTCATAATGATACGTCAGGGTGTTTGTGGCGGTCGCGGTTTCCGTAATTTGATAAAGCAATCCTGCTCCGTAAATGTAGTAGTTGGTCACTCCGTTTTTGATGCGCATGAGGACTTGCGGCAGGCTGGCGTTGGGATTCACCACAAAGGTCGTGATGTTTGTCCCGACCGTCTGGCTGATGCGGTTATTGATGGCATCGTAAGTGTTGGTGACACCGCCGGCATTTTTCAAGCGGTTGCGGGCATCGAAGGTGTAAGCAACAAACGTGTCGTTGGTCAGCGGGCCGGAAGTCAGATTTCCGTCAGCGTCCACCGTAACATTTTGGGCACTGCCCATAGTCGGCCCCTGAAATGTTTTCAGTTCGTTGTCATCGTCATACGTCATGGTCCGCGTGGGCACCGTCACGGAATGGGGCAGCGGCGCGGCAAATTCCCACTGCACGGTCGCGTTGGAATTCCAGTTGAACCGGAACCACGCAATCGGCAGGAAGTTCGCCATTTGCTCCCAAATGTTCGTGGCCTGTCCCGCCGCGTCATAGCCAATGGTTCGCATCGTGCCGTTGGGCCGCGTGATGCCGGTGAGACGCCCGTCCAAATCGTAGGAGATGGCAGTCTTGCGCTTCGCCCAATCCGTCACGTTCGTCATGTGATTGTTGCTGTCGTAGGCGTAATAAACATTTTTGCCGCCGGGATAAATGAGATTCGTCATGTTTCCGCTGGCGTCATACCGAAACTGGATCAGGTTTCCATTAACATCTTTGTAGCTGGAAACCCGGTTGTAAGCGTCGTAAGTCCAGGTGTTGGTTTTGTTGCTTTCAATCACGCTGGTCAGGTTGTCATTGGCGTCGTAGCCGTTGGTGGTGGTTCCCACGCTGTCGGCACGTCTGGTCAACCGGCCTTTGGCATCATAGCCGTTGGTTGTCGTCTGGCTGGCCGGGTCGGTTATGAGCGTCGGCAAGCCCTGGTGGTTAAAGACCAGCGTGGTGGAATGGTTGAGGGGGGAAATGGCCTTGGTCAGCCGGTTGGCCCCGTCAAACTGAAACTGCCATTGCTTGCCGTTGCGGTTGATTAAATTGGTTTGGTTCCCGGCGGCGTCATAGGCTCGCGTGGAAAAATGCCCCGCGCCGTCGGTCAGCCTCAACAAACCGCCCCGCGCATCCCACGTCTGGCTGCTGGTTTCATTGGCCGCGTTAACGGCGGCCAGTTTGCGACCGTCGGCATCATAACTGAACGTCGTCGTCCGTTGCGACGGGTCGGTCGCGGCAATCAATCGTCCGTCCGCGTCGTTTGTGTATTGGGTCGGATTGTGCAACGGGTCGAGGGAGCCAACAAGCCAGTCGCGATTGTCATAAATGTTGGTGACGATGGGCGTGCCTTGCGCTGTCGCGGGCAAGGCGGTGGCGAGCAGTTGGCGGGTGGCGCTCCAACTGTTGCTGCTGGTGTTGTTTCGCGGGTCGGTGACGCTGGCGGCATTGCCCACAGGGTCATAGGCAATAGTGGTGAGGATGTTGGTCGGCGCGACGGAATTGGTCAACTGGCGGCGGTTGTTGTATTTGAACGTGGTCACATTCCCGTTGCCGTCGGTGTGGCTGGTCACGTCGCCCTGGGCGCTGGTGACAAAACTTTCGCCGCCAAGGCTGGGGTAAGTGATGCTGTTCAATTGTCCGTAGGTGGAATCATACCCATATTGAATCGTGCCGCCGGAGTCCGTGCGGCTGGCCAGCGTGCCGGGGTAATTGCCGCTGGTGTTATAGGAATAATTCACCCAATCACCCGCGCCGTTGGTCTGGCCGATGAGCGAAAATTGAACGTTGTAACCGAATGTGCTGACGTTGCCGCGCGGGTCAATCGCTTTCACCAAATTGTTTTGATTGTCATAAACGAACTGGTTGGTGAAGCCCAGCGGGTCAATCGTTTCAGTCAGATTGTTGTTGCCGTCGTAAAAAAACTGGTTGATTTCGTTCAAGGGCGAAACCGTCTGGATGACATGGTTTTGGCCGTCGTAAAAAGTTTGCGCCAGATGGTTCAAGGCATCCAGCTGCCCGGTCAGCCGGCCCTGGTCATCATAAAAATAATCCGCCTCGCCGCCCGCCGGATCGAACTCTGTGGTTTGCCAGCCGGACCAGTAGATGAGCCAGGTCTTGTTGGTGACGCCCTGCGTGAATTGTTTCGTGAGGTGTCCCTGGCTGTCATAGAGGTTGCTGACCACCAGCCGGCTTTGCGCGTCCAGTGTCGCTGTGATTTGATGGTTGGTGTCGTAGGTGTAACCACTGGTCTTGCCCTCGGCATCGGTGAACGAAGCCAGGTCGCCCGCGCCGGAATAACCGTAGTCAACACTGCGGGTGCCGTCGGAAACGGAAGTCAACTGGCTGCCGGTGTAATTGAAGGTGAATTTGCGCTGCTTCCAATCGGTCACGGTCTGCGGCAGGCTGCTGGTGCTGTTGAGATAGGAGACGTTCAATGAGTTGCTGTATTGGTCAACGATGGTGCTCAAGCGTCCGAGCGAATCAAAGTTGAACGTGTTGGCGTGCCGTTGCAACAAGCTGTAGGCCGAACCGTTTTGCGTGAGGGTCGCGGTGCAATTGGCGGGCGGAATGAAAACGCCGTTCGGTTGCCGGACAAATTGCAGGGTGTCTTTGCCAAGATTGACGGACACGCCGCTCTTGGCCAGTTGATCCACGCCCCACTTGGCAATCAAGGCGGTGGTCAGCCAGTTTTTGGCATCGGGCTGGCCGCCGTTATACGTGGCAATGGCGGCGGCGGTGGCCGTCAGCATGGCCGCCGCCTGCGCCGGGGTGGTGCCGCCCAGACAGGCTTGCGGCGCGGCGACATTGTTGGCGGTGACCGCATAATTATGAATCCATCCGCCCGCCATGCCCGCCGGGTTGCTGAAACGCCGGGTGCCGTTGTAATAGCGGGACAGGGTGATGCCGCGCGGTTCGGCCTGACCCAGCGACAGGTCGGTGTTTTCCACCTGAAAAGTGCCGGCGGCGGTGTCCACCGGATCGGCGGTCGTGGGCGCCGGGGTGGAAACCGGCGTGGTGTCAAAGTAGGTCGGCTGGTTGTCGCCGGTGAAGTCCGTATAAGAGGGGTCCGGCAGCGCCGTTGGGTCGGATGAATAGCCGCCATGATAACCGCCGGCAATGATCATCTGTGAAGAGGTTGCCTGGCCATTGACCGCCTGCCGCGCCTCGTAACCGTAGCCCGCCCAACTGCCGGCGGCGTTGGAGACATGGTTGGAACCATTGGCCGGCATCAAAACATAATATCCCTGACTAATGAACTGGTTGTAAATCTGGGTCAAAGTGCTTCCGTAATTGACCAGACTGCCTTGAATGCTGGACCAGTTATTGCTGCTGGCCAGATAAACCGCCTGCCCGTTGGTGTTGGCGATTTCCAGCATTTTCACCGTTGAAGCCGCCACCAGGTTGGTATTTTGCAATTGCTCAATCATCCCGTGTTCCAGCGAACTGGCGAACAGCGACCACAAATCGAACTGGATATTTGACAACTGGATATGGGCCGCGTCATTGCCGCCGCTGGGATATTCTCCCGTGAATTGCATATAAACATCCACATAATAGCCGTGCCCGCTTTCCTGCGCCATGCGCCCGATGCGGTGGAAATACTGTGGCAACATGCCCAACTGCGGAGCCATCATCTGGCCGACCTGCGCCGTCTGCAACATCCAGTTCAATCCCATGACGTTCAAGGTTTCGCTCGTCACCTGCCGCGAGCCATTGGTGAAGCCTTCCTGCAAGTAGGTGTCCAGCTTGTTTTGTCGCTGTTGCAACCAGCCCCAATCCGGCTCGAACGCATACAGGATGGCGTAAGTGGCGTTGGTGCTTTGATACGAGTTGGTGACGGTGTGGTTGGCGAAGTTGGCGGGATTGTAAATCAACGAATTGTTGGCGGCATTCCAGGTGCCAATCGGGTGCGTCACGGCCAGCACGACATTGGTGGTGCCGGTGCCGCTCGTGGTGCCCTGCGCCAGCAGGTTGTCGTCCTGCCAGAGTTGTGCCGTGCCGGTATTGCCAAAGGTCAGGCTCAACCGCTGGCCTTGCAATTGGGGCATGAGCCACTGGTGATTGGTTCCGGCAAAGCTGATCGCCAACGTGGACATGAGATTCGTCGGCTCGTAAGTCCAGGTCAAAAGTGACATTCCGCCGACCGGCCCGGTTTCAAAATGGGTGTTGTTGGTGTAATCAATGGGGTTGTTGGCCGGAATGATCTGCCAGCCGCCCAAAATATCCTGCATCCTGGCCGTGGCGGCGTTGTTCTGAACATAGTTGAGCAGGTTGGTGGTGTAAGCGGCCAGTTTGCCGCGCACGGCGGATTCACTCAAATTTTGCGCATAGTTGGCATTATCCGTGCCTCCGGCGGCCGACAACAAGTCATTGCTGACGGTGCCGCTGCCCATTGCGTTGGTCAGGGAAAACCCGGACAAAGCTGGCACCGGCTGGCTGATTTTGAAGGCCGGGTCAAGCTGGTAGGTGGTTGAACCCACCGTCAGCGCCACCCATGTCCGTTGGATTAAAAAGTTGTTGGTGTAGCCATTGATGGTGTCGGTCGTATCGGGATATACCATTGTGTATCCATTGCCATCCTGCGGATAACCACGTCCGCCAGCCAGATTTGCCACGTAGCCCTCGGTGTTTGTCCAGACGGTGTTGTTCAAGGTCAACTGCCACCAATGATGCAAATCGTAATTATTGCTGTAAGGATCGTCGTAGGGAATTAGCTGCCAGCCAAATTGGTATTGAACGTTGTTGCCATAACCCGCCGCGCTCAATAGCGCGACGAGCAGGGCGGACTGGTCAAAATCGTTGCCGCTCTTTTCCAGCAGCGTCAGTTCCGCGCCTTTCTTGGAGCCAAAATAAAGCACGAATTTGATGTGGTCATGGACATAGTCAAATATCCGCTGCGGATTGTCCTGCAAACCGTCCGCCAGCGCCTGAATCTGCGGCGTGATAACTTCCGCAACGGGGGCGGCCGGCACGCCTTGCGTCTGCGGGGTCAACAATCCATTGGGCTGAAATTGTTGGGATTGGAAGGAACCCGGCTGTGCGGGCACCGTTGGCAGTTCGGATCGAAACCATCCGGGGCTGACATTTTGCGCCTGGCAAACCACCGCCGCCGCCAGCAATCCGAGAATCGAAAATCGCAAAGTTTTCATTTTATTTCCTTCCTGAATTATTGTGAAACTTGGAGCACGTTCCCCTCGGCGTCATTTGTCACCGAGCCGTATTTTCTTCCTGATACTTGATTCAACCAGTCCGCCGGGGTGTAGCCGTAGTTCGCCCGCTCGGATGGCGTGGTCAGGTTGCTCGTCTGCGGATTCAACCCCAGCAAAACATCCCAGCCGTCGGGTATCCCGTCCAAATTCGAGTATTTGTTGTTTGGGTCAGTATGCGAAACCAGCAATTCGTAGGCATCCGTCAAACCATCCCCGTCGCTGTCGAGCGGTGTCCCCAGCATAAGGAAAGCATCATCACTGGTTATCTGGATCGTGTAGGTGTTGCAGTGCTGGCCCTGCCCCATCCAGAACCAATCGTCATTTGTCAGCGCCCCTTGCAAGTCCCCGGTGGCGAAGACGTCATAATAATAGCCGTCTTGTCCGCCCTCTATCGTAAAGGTCACGTTCACGTTTCCATTCCCCGCCGCCTTCGCCGTGACGTTGGTGATCCAGACATGGTAGGCATCGCTGCCATAAGCGCAGGTGGCCGCGTTCGTGACCCATTGCAGATAACCCGCTCCGGTGATCACGTCCGGCGTGACGGCGTTGGTTGAGGGCGATGAGGGGCCGGAAGATAGGCTGGACATGTATTGGATGTTGTTCGGATCCATCATGTAATACTGGATTCCCGAATCGTAGATTCCCTGAATCGTGCCGGCGTCCATGGGAACATTGTAGGTTTCCAGGTCGTTGAACAGACCGTGCGCCTGCCAGATGCCGTTGCTGTCGCTGCCGATGAAAAAGCCGTTGGCCAGCACGTTCGGGCCGGGATACACGGTCAAGGGCGGGCCGGTGGCCACAACTCCGCCATCGAGATACAGAATCGTGTTGGTGGTGCAATACGTCAGGACAACGTAGTGGAAATAATTGGTCGTCCAGGAAATCGGCGCGGAGACGTAGGTGGTGACGTTGCTCGAAAGATCGTTGGTCTGCGCCGAGAAATAGAGGTTGTTGCCCCCGGCATCCACGTAAATGCTCCACCAGCCGTAGCTGGAATCCGGCGTGTAGCCGCCCACTTCCAGCAGCCGTCCCCATTCCTGCGGGCCAAGCCCGCCCACGTTCGTGCTGCTCCAGTCGGGCGCGAACCAGAAAGTCACGCTGCCGACATCAACGGTAAGATTCGTCGTCCCGTCTGTTTCCTTGACGTTATATCGCAGCCATGCGGGGATGTTCGTGTCCACAACCAGCGAGGCTCCGTCGCCGAGATAGGAGAAACCGAGATTCGTGAATGAGACGGGCGCGTAGCCGTTGTCGCTCGTCCAGTTGACGTCGTCAGTAAACGACCATGTATCGAGCGGCGTGTAGTAGATGGCGTTCGTTCCGCCCGGCGGCGTCTGGGCCGGCCCGCTCAAGGCGCAAAACAAGAAGCCCGCGACAATGATTGCGCGGGCGAAAATACAGGTCGGTTGGCGAGAAGAACCATTCCCTTTGCTGATTGTCTTCATAAGAGTCATCTAATTGTCAAATCTTGATGGATGTGATTGTAACATTATCTCATTCAATGTCAATCAGAATCTACGGCGTATTTTAGCGTGATTTGTGTTCGTGTGAACACAGTATTTCCCCGCGCTCCCGTTACCGTTGACGACGGTGACAAAGCCTCCAATGAATTTGGTCGGCCCGCAGGTGAGAAAATGGCGCAAAAAGAAGAGCTGGTCGCAGGAAGCTCTGGCCACAAAACTCCAACTGCGCGGCTGGAACATAAGTCGGGATTCGCTGGCCAGCTTGGAATTGCAGCGGCGCAGAGTGCCGGATTGCGAAATGCTTTATCTGGCCCGCGTCTTGGGTGTCCGGCTGGAAGAACTGTTCCCTAAAAACCTGCCGCTAAACAAAATTGGCGCGCAGTTTCAATCGGGCCAGAAGCTGGCAATCTTTCCCATGCGAGCCGAACAATAGGTCTTGGCTCGAAGCGGTTTCATGGTGATGCGTGGCAGACGGGCGCGCATCCCAGATCATTCACAAGCCTTTTGCGACGGAAGCGGGGTTGCATTCGCAGAAATCGCGCAGGGTTTCGGAGAATGGCAACCCCGCTGCGGTCGCGCCAATGTTCGCAAATCGTGACGAAGCTTGGCCGCCGGAATGGAGCGGCAAGCTGGACGGAGTGCAGTAGTGTGCCGTTCGGTCGCGCGGGTGTCTTGGGGCAAGCCAGTCTTTCG
>Ga0181535_10008530_pt1 | contig 10065 bp, 9 predicted proteins | sample PEATcosm2014_Bin_44_FD_119774 | JGI IMG/M metagenome (GOLD analysis project Ga0181535, IMG submission 119774) | Peatland microbial communities from MTU Mesocosm Facility, Houghton, MI, USA - PEATcosm2014_Bin17_30_metaG | ecosystem: Environmental > Terrestrial > Soil > Wetlands > Peat | place...
ATCAACACCATATCGTACGGCAGGGATCGGCCCGCCTGTACGGATCACGACGAAACCTGCTGGCAGCAGAATCGTCGCGCTCACTTCCACTACGGCGCGGAGGCAAAGTAATACGAACTGGCCGGGAACCCTTGCGGCTCCCGGCCTGTCTTCCCTCTCGAGTTCCACACTGGCACGGGAAGCCGGCGCAGCACACGGGAGAGCTTTGTCCATGTCCGCGTATCAGCAGACCCTTCCCGACTCGAATCACAGCGCCGGCCTTTAGCGGGTGGACGCACAACCCTCTTGGGGTGTAACTCCGAGGAGGCGTGGGCGAAGAGGGATCTCGCTGCGCGCAGGCAGGAACACCGCGCCAATGGGCGGCGTAAGGGTGCCGCTTCAACTGTTTGCACCTTCTACGCGACGTATCTGCCACCGCCAGTTGACCCAAATATAGAGGGCAGGGTACACTGGCGTGTGTTTAATTTAGACAACGAGGGTGATTTCCCTTGAAAAAGCATGCCTTACTGATTCTTCCTGTCCTTGGCCTTCTGGTTGCCGGAGCACAACCCTCCTACGCGGTCAGCAAAGAGACGCTCCAGATGATGCAACAACTCGACGCGTTGCAGCAGGCTGTCCAAAACCTGGAAAAGACCGTCGATACGCAAGGCGCAGTGTTGAGGACCTTGATCGAACAGGCCAGCGACAACGTCAACAAGCTCAAATCCAACATGGACGATTTGCGCGACGTCACGCAAAAGAACCTGGCGACGTCCAACGCGCACCTCGATTCCATGACCACGCAGATCCAGGCGCTCAGCGAAAGCCTCGACGAGGCCAAGGCGCGCATTGGCAAGCTGGGCGAGCAATTGACCCAGACGCAGAATATTATCCAGACTATAACCGCTCCCCCTCAACAACCTGCGGGTGCTGCTCCGGGCACCGGGAGTCCTGGATCTCCAGGAGAGCCGGGCGGGCAGGTGGCGCCCCCTAAGCCGACCATTCCCGATCCCGATAGCCTCTATAATTCCGGCCTGACGGACTACAACGGCGGGCAGTACGATCTTGCCGTTCAGGCCTTTCTACAATACCTGCAGTATTACGGCGACACGGACCGGGCGTCGAACGCCCAGTTCTTTATCGGGGACAGTTATTACTTCCAGAAGAAGTACAAGGACGCGATAGCGGAATACGATAAGTGCATTGAACAAGGGGGCAACAAGGCCGCGGCCGCGCAGCTCAAGAAGGGATTTGCGTTGCTCGAGCTTGGGGAGAAGACCGCAGGGGCCAGAGAATTGCGTTCCCTGATTCAGCAGAGCCCGAATTCTCGTGAGGCGGATCTGGCCCGCCAGAGACTCAGAAAGCTCGGTTATCCGACGACAGGTGCGCGCCGTTAACGGGCCTCGCGCTCGCGGCTGACGAAGTTGTTCCCCGTTCGGTAGCAGCCGGGTGGGGGAGGGAGATTCTTATGTCTGGCTCGGTTAACAAAGTGATCCTTGTCGGTCGCCTGGGGCGGGATCCGGAAGTGAAGTACACGCCTAGCGGGGCGCCTGTAGCCAAGTTCAGCGTGGCCACCGACGAAGTTTTCAAAGACCGGAGCGGCGAGCAGCAGAAGCGCACCGAATGGCATAACATCGTCGCTTGGAACAAGCTGGCTGAAATTTGCGGCCAGTACCTGACCAAAGGCAAGCAAGTCTATATCGAGGGAAGCATTCGAAGCCGGCAGTGGGAAGACCAGACGGGAAACAAGCGCACGTCTTACGAAATTATCGCCAGTCGGATGCAGATGTTGGGTTCGAGGGCAGATAACGAGCGCGCCGGGGCAACCCCCTCGCCGATGCCGGAACGAACCTCAGCGCCGTCGGCAGAGCACGCTTCCTTCGACAGGCCGCCGGCCTCCGAACCTCCTGCCGAACCTCCCGATATCACGGATGAAGACGTGCCGTTTTGATCTGTGGGGCGGCGGCGCGAAGCGCCTCGGAGTGCGGCAGCGAAGCCGGCGCCGCGGATCGCAAGAAACTCAACGGCTGGCCCGTCTTCGTCTCTCATCCCAGCGGCGAACTAACTCATCAAATTTTTGGCTTTGCTCCGGCGTCAGGATCTGCCGGATCTGATTGCGGGTTTCCTGGCGGATGGAATTGAGTTGGGCATCGCATTGTTGCTGAGTGGCTCCGAATTTGCCGGTGGAGCCTTCCAGGATCTGCTCGAGTTGCGGGACTTGCGTATCGGACAGGTTGAGTTCGCTCTTGACATGTTGCACGAAGCTTTGTCGATTGAAGGGGCGGTGCCAGTGTCCGGTGCTCCAGGCATAGTAGTAGATGGAAGCTCCGCCGACCACCACTCCCAGCAGGAACGTCAGGGCGAAATAGATGTAGGCTCTTCGGCTCATGGCTTTCTCTAGCCGACTCGGGTTACTTCGTCGGCCCTCCCAGATTCAATTCGTGTGTATCACCGATCTCGCCTCCGACCACGTCGGGCTGCGAGGCTTGATTGTGGCTTTGCAAGCCAAGGAAATCAGCCCCGGCAACGCCTCGCACGGGGCCGGTGGTGGGCAGCGCCAAACTGAGCAGCAAGGCCAGCGTGAGGGCAAGCGTGGCATAAACGAAACGCCGCCCAACGGTCTCGAAGAACTCACTCCGTGCGCCCGTCGCCTCCCACTCTTGCAGCCGTCGCACCAGCCGCGAGGCGAAGCCCAGCGAGGCATCCGGCGGCGTCTCCTCCGCTAAAGCTCGGAAGCCGGCCTGGAGGAAGCGGGCGTTGCGCCAATACACTTCGCAGCCCGCGCACTTGCTCATGTGCTCTCGCGCTTCCGCAGGCAGTTCCTCGCCCCAGCGCTCCCTGACCAGATCACGAATCTCTTTGCAATCCATGGTCTATTTTCCTTCTTGGCGCCAACGCTCCAGGTCTTCGAGCATTCGCTTCCTGGCGCGGTGCAGACGCACTTTGACGGTGCTGGTTTTCAGTTTCAGCAGATCAGCAATTTCTTCCACAGAATAGTCTTGCAGCTCCTTGAGAGTCAGAATCAGGCGGTCATCTTCCGGCGCCCGTTCGAGAAGCCTGCCGACGAAATCCCTCAGGGCTAGACTCTCGCCGTGATCCAGGCCTTGTGGCGGCGGACTCTCCGCCTTTCGTTCCACTTCGTGCGCGCTTTCCTCCGTCATCTCCGAGTAGTAGCTGAGGTGCGAGGCGCGCACTTTGCGCAAGTAATCGTAGCAATGGTTCACCGCAATTCGGGACAACCATGTGGCAAACGAAGATTGAAAGTTGTAACTTCGAATGGCCCGAAAAGCTTTGAAAAAAATTTCTTGAGCGAGGTCCTCGACTTCGTCTCGCCGCCGAACAAGATGGAAAACGATGGAGAAAATACGCTGCTGGTATTTTTCCACCAGCAGGCCGAAGGCTTCACCGTCCCCTTTCTGGACACGACGAATGAACTCAACTTCCTGGCTGACATCAAACTCCGAGCGTGCCATTCGGGTTCCATCTCTGGACTTCCCTCTGTAGCAGGGACGAGGGAGGTTGCCAATTGGTTACAGACCGCCGTCCGGATATCTCTCTGCCATTCTTATATTAATAGTTGACGGTCTTGATACTTTGTGGAAGAATGTCCCCCATGGTCATCGGAACACGTCTTAAAAAGTTAAGAGAAGATAAGTCACTATCACAGGGTGATATTGAAAAACGTACCGGCCTCTTGCGTTGTTACATCTCCCGGGTAGAGAACGGCCACACTGTGCCATCTCTCGAGACCCTGGAGCGGCTCGCGGCGGCACTGGAAATCCCCCTCCATCAGCTTTTCTATGAAGGAGACGGAGAACCGGTTCTGCCCAACCTGAGCAAGTTGCAGAGCACGGAAGAACTGGTGCTCGATGCCGAGCAGGAAAAGGAAGTGCGTTTCTTTGAGAAAGTGAAACGCCTTCTCGACAAGATTGACGAGAAAGACCGGCAACTCCTGCTGTACATGGCGCAGAAACTGGCAAGTCGATAACCCTGTAACTTTGTCCGATCTCGAGCTGCCTCGGCGGCGGCCGGGGTGAGTTATTCCCATTCGATGGTTCCCGGCGGCTTCGAGGTAATGTCGAATACTACGCGATTGACGCCTTTCACCTCGTTGACAATCCTGGTAGCCATCCGTTGCAGGAGTGGCGCGGGAAGGTTCGCCCAGTCAGCCGTCATCCCGTCTTCAGATTCCACGGCTCGAACGGCGATGGTAGAGGCGTAGGTTCGCGCGTCACCCATCACGCCCACGCTCGAGACGGGAAGCAGGACGGCAAACGCCTGCCACAGGCGCTTGGCCAGACCTGCGGCTTCGACCTCTTCCCTCACGACCGCGTCCGCATTTCGGACCATTTCAAGGCGCTCTTCCGTGACCGCACCCAGGATCCGTACCGCCAGACCTGGGCCTGGGAACGGCTGCCGGTCAATCAACCGCTCATCCAACCCCAATTCCCGGCCTACTGTGCGCACTTCGTCCTTGAAGAGCTCTCGCAGAGGTTCGATAAGCCGGAATTTCAAATCTTGCGGTAACCCACCCACATTGTGATGGCTTTTAATGGTCGCGGCCGGACCCTTCACGGAAACTGACTCGATTACGTCCGGATAAAGTGTCCCCTGCACCAGATACGGGATGTCCCCAAGCCGGCGAGCCTCCTCTTCGAAGACACGGATGAATTCTTCTCCGATGATCTTGCGCTTTCTCTCCGGGTCGGCTACTCCCTCCAAGCGGGTCAGGAAACGAACCGAAGCGTCTACCGTGCGCACGTTCAGGTGGGCTTGCTCGCACAGCATGCCGGCCACCTGCGCGAACTCGTTCTTGCGAAGCAGGCCGTTGTCGACAAACAAGCAAGTCAGCCGATTGCCGATGGCTTTCCCAACCAGCGTCGCAGCAACTGCGGAATCCACCCCGCCCGACAGCGCGCACAACGCGGTTTCGCCCCTAACTTCCCGCCGCACTCGGTCCACTGTTTCCTCGATGAAGGAGCGCGGGAACCAATTCGGCGGGATGCCAGCCACGTCTCGCACGAATCGGCTCAGGATTTCCGAACCGTGTGCGGTGTGGCGAACTTCCGGATGGAACTCCAGCGCGTAGATTCCGGCCGCGGGATTCTCAAACGCCGAAATCGCGTTCTCGGTGCGCCCCGTTATGGTGAAACCGGGCGGAACCTCCACCACGTGGTCGCCGTGGCTGTTCCAGACGCGCAGCGGCGTCCCGATGCCCTTGAGGAGCGTTGTGGAGGGATAAATCTCCAGTTGGGCGAATCCGTATTCCCGGCGCTGTGCAGGCTCTACCTTTCCCCCAAGCGTCCTCGCGATCCATTGCAGCCCGTAACAAACGCCCAGAACAGGGATGCCCATCTTCAAAACGCGTTCGTCGCACACCGGCGCGGACGGGTCGTAGACAGATGACGGGCCGCCGGAAAGCACCAGCGCCTGCGGGTGCATCGCTGCCAGCTCCTCAAATGGTGTATGACACGGAACGATCAGCGCATAGACCTGCATTTCGCGAATGCGGCGCGCGATCAATTGCGTGTATTGAGAACCAAAATCGAGGACAACTACGGGACGAGTATGTTCCATGTTAGAAAGCCGAAGAACAATTCAAATGGCAAAAGGCAAATGGCAAAGGTCAAAATTGCTTACCCTAGCCACGGATAGTCCGCTCTCCTAAAATGATCGCGGCCCTCTCCCCCTTGGGGGAGAGGGTGTCCGGCGACGGCGTTTTCTCCATCCGCCGCCGGACGGGTGAGGGGGTTCGAGCCGCGATCCCCTATCGCGCTACAATATTAATCAGCTTCTGGGGTACAAAAATAACTTTGACAATTTCCTTGCCTGCGAGGTGTTGAGCCACCTTTTCCTCCGCCTGCGCTCGAGCCAGAATCTCTTCCTCGCCCGCGTCCACCGCCACCCGGATCAGCGCCCGCAGTTTGCCATTAACCTGGACGGGCAGTTCAAGTTCATCCGCGGCGGCGAGTTGGTTGTCAAAGCGGGGCCATGGAACCCGGAGCAGTGGTCCTGCGTGGCCGAGGCCTTCCCAGAGTTCATCCGCGATATGCGGCGCAAAGAGCGAGAGCATAATGACCAGCAATTCCAGAACCGCCTTATGTGCTTCGGGGCGGACTCTGCCGGCCTCAATTGCGCCCTGATGATCCGTCAATTCGTTAATCAGTTCCATGCACAGGGCCACGTCGGTGTTGAAGTGCCATCGGCCTTCCATGTCTTCCGTAACGTGGCGAAGCGTCTGGTGTGCCTTTCGAAGCAGACTCCTCTCCTCTTCTGAAATCTGGAATATTGAATTTGGAATCGCGCTTTCTGCGGAGAGCGCCTGCACCCCGCGCAGACTGTCCGCATGCTTTGAAACCAGCCGATAGACCTTGCCCAAAAAGCGCGCTGCGCCTTCGATGTCCCTGTCGCTCCAGGCAAAGTCTTTCTCGGGAGGAGCGGCGAACATCATGTAAGTGCGCACGGTATCGGCGCCGTATTTCGCACACATTTCCACCGGATCCACCACGTTGCCTTTAGACTTCGACATGGCTGAGCCGTCTTTGAGCACCATGCCTTGGGTGAACAGGCGCGCCACCGGCTCCGCGAAATCCACCAGGCCAATGTCGCGCATTACCTTGGTGAAAAACCGCATATAGATCAGGTGCAGGATGGCATGCTCGATTCCACCGATGTACTGATCCACCGGGAACCAGTATTTGACGGCGTCCTTGTCCACCGGCGCCGCGTCGAAGTGGGGCGCGGTGTAACGATAGAAATACCACGAGGAGTCCACGAACGTGTCCATGGTGTCCGTCTCGCGGCGCGCCGCTCCCCCGCACTTGGGGCACGTCGTGTTGACGAACTCGGGAACGTCGGCGAGCGGCGAGTGTCCCTGGCCGGTCAGTTTGATGTCCGGCGGCAAGACGACCGGCAACTGTTCCTCGGGAACCGGCACCGCCCCGCACTGGCCGCAATAGATGATGGGAATGGGCGTCCCCCAGTACCTCTGGCGTGAGATCCCCCAGTCCTTCAGGCGGTACTGCACGGTGAGTCGTCCGAAGCCCTTCTCCTCTGCGTCCTGAGTCATCCTCAGAATGGCCTGAGCGGATGAGAAATGGCTGTAGTCGCCGGAATTCACCAGCTTGCCGTACTCGACGTAGGCCTCTTTAGGCGGAGAAGCGGGGACGCGCCCATCGGAGTCCGCCGGAACGATCACGATGCGGATGGGAAGCCCATATTCGGTGCAGAACTCAAAGTCCCGCTGGTCGTGCGCGGGCACTGCCATCACCGCACCCGTTCCGTAATCCATCAGGACGAAGTTGGCAATCCAGATGGGAACGGTCTCGCCGTTAAACGGATTCCGCGCCCGGAAGCCGGTGTCGGCTCCGACTTTCTTCAAATCCTCTTCCTTGCGCGCCCGCGCGGCGGAAGCCTTGATCCGGTCCACCTCTTGGCGCAGTTTCTCCGGCGAGCTCGAGCGGCCGAGCATCTTTTCAACCAGCGGATGCTCCGCGGCGAGGAAGACCGCTGTGCAGCCGAAGATCGTATCCACGCGCGTGGTAAAGACGCGCAGTGGCTCGCCCAGTTCGGCCACGCCAAAGTCCACTTCCGTGCCCGTGGACTTGCCAATCCAGTTCCGCTGCATGGCCAGCACGCGTTCCGGCCAGCCCACAAGTTCCTTCATGTCGTCGAGCAGTTGTTCGGCGTAGGCAGTCGTCTTCCAGAACCACTGCTCGAGTTCGCGCTGTTCCACCGGCGTGCCCTCGTGCCGCCAGCAGCAATCGTCCACCACCTGCTCGTTGGCCAGCACCGTTGCACACTGCGGGCACCAGTTCACCCGGCTCTTCTTACGATACGCCAGGCCGCGCTCGTACATCTTCACGAAGAACCACTGGTTCCAGCGATAATACTCCGGAACGCAGGTGGCGATCTCGCGCCGCCAGTCGTAGCTGAAACCCAGGCGCTTCAACTGCTCGCGCATGTTGCCGATGTGGTTGAAGGTGAATTCCGAGGGATGCCGCTGGCGCTTGATGGCCGCGTTTTCCGCCGGCAGGCCAAACGCGTCCCAGCCGATAGGATGAAACACGTTGTAGCCCTTCATCCACTTGTAACGCGCTAGCGCATCCCCGATCGAGTAATTGCGCACGTGCCCCATGTGGATGTCGCCGGACGGGTAGGGCAGCATCTCGAGCACGTAATACTTCTGCCGCGCGGCGTCCGCCTCGGCATCGAAAAGCTTCGCTTCAGCCCAGCGCTTTTGCCATTTCGCTTCGATCTGTTGTGGGTCGTAGTCCATAAGTATAGTCGAGAGTCAAGAGTTGAGAGTCTAAAGTCTAAAACCGAAATTCGAAAAACCGAAACTCGAAAACCGAAACTAAAGCCCTCTCCCCCTTGGGGGAGAGGGTGGACCGCAGTCCCGATGCACTTCATCGGGAGGCGGGACGGGTGAGGGGGTTCTTCAATCCACGTCACACCGAATCTCACCTCGCTTGGATTCCCGCTTTCGCGGGAATGACTGTAACTCGGCGTTTGCTGATCGCTGACGGCCGAGAGCTGACAGCTATTTCTCCCGCCAGCTTCCTCATCATGCGCAGATTCCTCCGGTCGTCTCCGGGCTTGTCAATCGGCGTCTCACAGACGAAGGGAATCGCCTTGAGCTTAGGGTGACAGACGATGCGGCGAAAGCCCTCTTTGCCGATCTTTCCTTTACCGATGTGTTCGTGCCGGTCGGCGTGCGAGCCAAAAGCCGTCTTCGAGTCGTTGGCGTGAATCACGCACACATTCGCGAGCCCGACGGTCGACTCGAGCCTCTCCACCGTTTCGTTCAGCCCAGCCTCAGTGTGGACTGCGTAGCCCGCTTCGAAACAATGCGCTGTATCGATGCACGCGCCCATGGGCAGGTCCTTCGCGGTCCCGGCTAAGATTTCCGCCACTTCCTCGAACGTGCGCCCGATCGATGAGCCTTGCCCAGCCGTGTTCTCAATGAGAATCCGCAGGCCGTCGAGCTTCAAACCTTTTGCGGCTTGCCGCACCGACTCAATGCAAGTTGCGATTCCCTGGGTGGCGGTGCCGCCTTTGGCGCTCCCGGGATGCGTCACCAGGTAATCCGCGCCTAAGGCCACGGCGCGCTCGAGTTCTTTTCTGAACGCCGCGATGGACATACTACGGATCAAAGAATCCACCGAGGCCAGGTTGATCAAGTAGTTGTCATGGATCACCAGCGGCGCGAGGCCATAACCAGCGCGGGCGGCGCGGAGCCGCTCGCACGCGTCCGGCGCCGGATCCTGCCCCTTCCACCCGCGCGGATTGGCCGAGAACATCTGAAACGTGTCGCAGCCGATCTTTCGGGCATGATGCGCCGCGTTCTCCAGCCCCCCGGCTATCGAAGTATGAACACCCACTCTCACGCGAGTTTCTCCCGGCTGTTGATCGTTCATGTTAACAGAGCCGTCCGAACAGGGCAAATCAAGCGGGGCTGGGGGCTAGGGACTGGGGACTAGGGGTTAGGGACGAAAGGCTTCTTCTTCGCTTGGCGGCCTCGGCGTGCTTTGCGCCTTGGCGTGAAACCGGCAAGGGCGGCCTCCGGGCATCCCTCGGCCGAGGTCATGCAAAGCCCAAGCTGATCTAGTCGACTAATTGTCACTTGTCGGGGCCGTTTCTTGGGGCTTGGAAATTTCGGTTGGTTCCCGCAAAGTGTGCTGTTTTTGCTCCATTTAGGCTCAAATTCGTGCTAATTCGTGCGCAAAACGCACATAAATTGCACACTCGAAAAAGCGCTTTTCCTTTGTTTTCAAGGACTTCTGAGCTTCGTTCCCACTATTTTTCATTTTTTGTAGTTCCCTACGTTCCCCCATAGTTGGGACCCTTCCGTGTCCTCGTACGCCTCGGCACGTCCCGGCCCTCTTTTGCGACAATGTGTCCACCACATGACCACGATTATAGGCTACCATATACGTCTGAGTTTGTCAAGTGAAAAATGCGCAGGAGTTTCCTCATTTTTTTATCCGTGCCAAGCCAGCAAGAGTTGCACGGGCCAAGCATCGGGGGGTGGGGCGCAGGTCGGCGGGCTCCCTTGCGAGAGCACTTTGCGAATGCCTTCGGCGA
>Ga0181535_10008531_pt1 | contig 10063 bp, 5 predicted proteins | sample PEATcosm2014_Bin_44_FD_119774 | JGI IMG/M metagenome (GOLD analysis project Ga0181535, IMG submission 119774) | Peatland microbial communities from MTU Mesocosm Facility, Houghton, MI, USA - PEATcosm2014_Bin17_30_metaG | ecosystem: Environmental > Terrestrial > Soil > Wetlands > Peat | place...
ACCCACGCCAGCACCCCTGCAACCGCGGCCAATGGTGGGCAGAGCAAGCTTTCTGAGGTTACGGAGGCCACTGGTGGCAACATCTACGGAGCCGGGATGGGCAATTCGGTTTCATTCCAGCCATTCCTCGATGACCTTGCCCGGCGGCTGGCGAACCAATACGAGATTGACTTTACGACTCGCCTGGACAAGAAGCCCGCTGTCGAGAATATGAAACTGAAAGTCACTGGGCTGTCGCTTGAGGTAACCGCGCCGCAGCAGGTCTTTGTGGATCGGGCGGGGGCGGGCGCACAGTAAGGGAGCACCGGCCCGAAACCCGGGCGAGAAAACCCATGAAGTCAAAGTGAATTTAGCATTCCACATCCTGTGATTCCGTTGCGCCGCCGCTGGTAAACTGAAGGCTGATGATTCTCCCGTTTGTCCGCGAGATATTCGCGGAGTTGGAGCAGACTTCGGGTTTTGAGCGCGTTCGAAGGCATTTGAGCCTCGGTGCGGGGCGGAGACGTGTGTCCGGGCTCACCGCAACGGCGCGATCCTTGTACATTCCCCTGATGGTGCGAGCTGCCAAACAGCTTGTTGTGGTGGTTGTAGCCGACAACAAGGCCGCCGAGGCGTTCGAGGCGACGCTTCGAGCCGGATGTGAATTGACCGGCGCTGTAGACCCTGCCGCTGTGGTGCGACTCCCGGCGCACGATGTGCTTCCTTTCGAGAATCTCTCACCGCATCCCGACGTTCAGGAGCAGCGTGCGGCGGCGCTGTGGAAACTGGCCACAGGTGCGGTATCGATCCTGATTGCGCCGGTAGAGGCGGCGGCGCTCAAGCTCTTCGATCGTGAGTACTATGCCGGCTTGGCGGTCACCCTCCGACGCGGAGAAGAAGTAGACGTCGAGGTACTCACCGGTCACCTGGCCAGTGTGGGCTACACGCAAATGGACCTTGTGGAGATGCCTGGGCAATTCACCCGGCGCGGCGGAATTCTGGACGTGTATTCCCCGGAGTCCGATCGTCCGGTGAGGATTGAATTTTTCGGTGATGAGATTGAGACCATCCGTAAATTCGATCCTGAAACGCAGCGCTCGCAGAGTGGGTTGGACGAGGCGCAGTTGCTGCCGCTGACAGAGACGCCGGTTACGGAACGGCTGCTGGCGGCGGTTCACGGACGGCTTAGCAAGCAGCGGCTTGAATTTAAAGACGGCGATGAGCTTGAAAGTCCAGACGTCGATGAAAACCAGCAGATAGATGAAGAGATGGCTGCTGAGGCCGCGGCAGCGGGCGGTGTGAGCGTCTTTCCCGGTTGGGAATTCTTTAGCGCAGTGGCCGGGGCGCAGAAGTCCCTGCTCTCTTTGGTGCCGAAGTGCGCGCTGTTTGTTGAAGAGCCGGCCATGGTGCGCAACCAGATTGAGCGCTGGTGGAACAAGGTGGAACAGCGCCATGAACGGTCGGGAATCGGCTCTCTGATTCGTCCGGAGGACATCTACCTGCGACCGGAGATGCTGCAGGCCGCACTCGACTCGCATGTAGGGCTGGACCTGGACCAGTTGGGCGTGGTGGACGTCCTGGATGAAGACAACACGCTGGGCGAGATTGAATTTCACACGCGGCCGACACTGCGGTTTCATGGTTCAATTCCAGCGCTTACCGAGCAACTGAAGGCTTTGATCGGGAAGGAGACGCGCATCGTGCTGGCCGCTCCGAACCAGGGCGACGTGGAGCGCCTGGCCACAGTGCTGCGTGAATATCAGATTCCTTACAGGTTGGGCAGTCGGTTTTTTCACCCGGGCGGCGAAACAGTACTGGATGAAGCCAGCTACATGGCTGGCGATATGCGCGTGCCGGTGATTGTACGCACGCCGATTTCAGCAGGCGTGAGCTTCGCCGATGCCAATCTGGTTGTGTTCGGGGCCAATGATCTGTCGGACGATGCGGATGTTGCGGCGCGTCCGGAGCCCAAGCGATCGAAGACTGCTGCGTTTGTTTCCGACTTCCGCGACCTCACAATCGGCGATTATGTGGTTCATACGGAGCACGGCATCGCACAATATCAGGGGCTCAAAGAGATAGTGCAAGATTCGCTGTCTGTCGAGTTCATGATCCTGGAGTTTGCCGAGCAGACCAAGCTCTATGTGCCGCTGACCCGCCTTGACCTGATTCAGAAGTACCGCTCCACCGACGCTGGGCCGGCGCCCGTGCTCAACAAGCTGGGCTCGCAGCAGTGGACCAAGACCAAGGCGAAGGTGCGGAAGGCCATGCAGGATATGGCCGGCGAATTGTTGAAGCTCTATGCCGAACGGACCACCGCGCAGGGAACAGCTTTCTCAAAGGATAACGAGTTTCAAAAGGAGTTCGAAGGTCAGTTCGATTACAGCGAAACCGACGACCAGCTTTCGGCAATCAGGGCCGTCAAGTACGATATGGAATCGACCACGCCGATGGACCGCCTGCTTTGCGGCGACGTGGGATACGGCAAAACCGAAGTAGCCATGCGGGCTGCCTTCAAGGCAGTGCAGGACGGGAAGCAGGTAGCTGTGCTTACGCCCACCACCGTATTGAGCTTTCAGCATTTTGAAACCTTCAAGAAGCGGTTCGCGCAGTTCCCAATCAACGTGGAGATGATCTCCCGGTTCCGCACGCCGAAGGAACAAAAGGCGATCGTCGAAAAGGTGGAGACGGGCAAGGTCGACATCCTGATAGGCACGCACCGGATCCTGTCGAAAGACATCAAGTTTCAGGACCTCGGATTGCTGGTGGTGGACGAGGAGCAACGCTTCGGCGTTCGTCACAAAGAGCGCCTCAAGCAGATGCGCAAGGAAATCGACGTTCTGGCCATGAGCGCTACGCCTATTCCGCGGACGTTGCACATGTCGCTTGTAGGCTTGCGCGATATGAGCGTCATTGAGACCCCGCCAAAGGATCGCATGGCGATCCAGACCGTGGTGGCCAAGTTCGACGAAAAGATCGTGCGCTCTGCGGTCGAGGTTGAGCTTGAGCGCGGCGGCCAGGTCTATTTCGTCCACAACCGAGTGGAATCAATCTACGAAATCGCTTCCCGCATTCAGGAGCTTGTGCCCGCAGCCCGAGTCGCAGTGGGCCATGGGCAGATGAGCGAGACTGAGCTGGAACGAGTGATGCTGGCCTTCATGCATCACGAGTATGACGTCCTCGTGGCAACCACGATCATCGAAAACGGGCTGGATATCCCGCTGGCGAATACGATTCTGATCAACCGTGCCGACCGGCATGGGCTCAGTGAGCTTTACCAATTGCGCGGCAGGGTTGGCCGGTCGAATCGGCGGGCGTACGCATATCTGCTGATTCCGCCGGAACAGGAACTGACTGAAATTGCTCGGAGAAGGCTGGCAGCGCTGAAGGAGTTCAGTGACCTGGGTGCGGGCTTCAAGATTGCGGCGCTCGACCTGGAACTGCGAGGCGCGGGCAACATGCTGGGCGGCGAGCAAAGTGGGCACATTGAGGCAGTTGGCTTCGAACTTTACACGTCGATGCTTGAAGCAGCGGTGAAGGAGATGAAAGGCGAGAGCAGCGACGAGCGGCCCGCAACGCAGCTCAACCTGGGTATCGCGCTGCGCATCGACGAGAGCTACGTGCCGGAAGAGAATCAGCGACTACGGCTCTACAAGAAAATTGCCGGCGCAACGAGCGAGTCGGCTGTGGCCGAGGTGCGCGCAGAGATGGAAGATCGCTATGGCGCGCCGCCCGATGCGACGGTGTATCTGCTTGAAGCCGCGCAGTTGCGACTGGAATGCGAGCGCATGGGGATAGCCCAGGTGGATCGACGGCGCGGTGAGTTGCAAATCCGCTTCATGGAGAATGCCGCGGTTGACCCGGCGCACCTGATGCGGCTGGTTGCGCGTAATGCCAAGCGAGGTGCACAGTTCACGCCACAAGGGCTCTTGAAGTATCCGCTTGGAGCCGTGCGTCCGGATGAAGTTTTGCTTGAGATTCACGAAGTACTTGAAAAGCTGGCTGCGGCGCCGGTAGTTGCTTGAGGCGCGATGGCTGACAGATGAGAAGAGACGCGATGAACAGAAGCTTTGCCGTGATTGTTTCAGGAGTACTTATGTCGACTGCGATTACTGCCCATGCCTCAAGTGAGACCTGGAAGCAGCAGTTCGAGAGGGTTTCAGATGAGTATCTCGATCAGGTTTATCTGCGTTACCAGCCCACCCAGGGCACCATGGCCGGTTACCACCAGTTCGACGCGCAGTTGGAAGACTACTCGCGAAAGAGCATCGATGCTGAGATCGCCACGCTCAAGGAATTTGAAAAGCGCGTTGTAGCGATTCATCCAGTTAGCGATGCAGAATTTGTTCCGCGAAGCGATCGCGAGATTGTGTTGTCCAATATTCATTCGCGTCTTCTCACTCTCGAAACCATTCGCCCGTGGGAAAAGAATGCGGACAACTATTCGAGCGCATGCGCGAACGGAGCCTTCACGTTGATGGAGCGTAAGTTCGCCTCACCGGACGACCGCTTGCGTTCCCTCGTTTCGCGCGAAAAGCAGATGCCAGCGCTGCTGGCCGCAGCACGTGTGAATCTCAAGAATCCGCCGCGTGTATATACGGAGATTGCCATCGAGCAGTTGCCGGATATTGTTACCTTTTTCGAACACGACGTCCCGCTGGCCTTTGCCGATGCGCAGGATGCGGCGCTGAAGGCCGAATTCACGCGGTCGAATGCGGTGGTGATTGCGAGCCTCAAGGATTACCTTGCCTGGCTGAAAACGGACTTGCTCCCCAGGTCCAATGGAGACTTCCGCATTGGCGCGGATGCATTCTCAAAGAAGCTCAAGTACGACGAGATGGTGGACCTTCCGCTGGATCAGTTGCTCGAAATCGGATGGGCAGACATGCGCAAAAATCAGGCGCATTTCAACCAGATCGCAAAGGAGCTGGAGCCGGACAAGGATGCATCAGAGGTGCTCGAAGAACTGGGGCACAATCATCCAGCGCCAGATCATTTGCTTGACGCCTTTCGAGCAACCTTCGAGGGCCTTGAGAGCTTTATCCGCGCGCATCACATTGTTACCATTCCATCGAAGGTCAGGCCAATCGTCGAAGAAACGCCGCCCTTCATGCGCGCCACAACGACGGCCAGCATGGACACACCGGGCCCATTTGAAAAGAACGCAACTGAAGCGTATTTCAACGTGACCTTGCCCGATGCTTCCATGTCTCCCATTGAGGTTGAAGGGTACATGCACGGGTTCAATGTAGGCACTGTGATTTCGACGGCTGTTCACGAGGCGTATCCGGGCCACTACATTCAATTCCTCTGGTTGCCGCAGGCGCCGAGTCGGGTACGGAAATTGCTGGGCGCAAACACCGACATCGAGGGCTGGGCGCATTACACCGAGCAGATGATGCTCGACGAAGGTTATGGCCAGCCTGACGCGGGAGCAAAAGATGAACGCGAGGCGAAGTTTCTGCGCCTTGGCCAGTTGCAGGACGCACTGCTGCGCAATGCACGGTTCATTGTCGGCATCGAAATGCACACGGGCAAGATGAGCTTTGACGACGCGGTGGCATTCTTCCAAAAGGAAGGGTACCAGTCGAAGGAATCAGCCATGGTGGAGACAAAGCGGGGAACCAGCGATCCCACATACCTCTACTACACGCTTGGCAAACTGGAGATCATGAAGCTGCGGGATGACCTGAAGAAGAAGCAGGGCGCGGCGTTTTCATTGCAGGAATTTCACGATGACTTCTTAAGGCAGGGGTTTCCGCCGATCAAGATTGTGCGGCAGGCGTTACTCGGTGACGATTCACCGGCACTCTAGGTGGGAGATTGCGGTTTTCAGAAACAACCCGCTGGGCCCATTGGAATCTGAACAACGGTTACAACCAAATTGGAGATGACCTAATATTGTGAGCGCAGGAAGAGCAGCCCTGCACCCGCAGCGGTTCAATCAAGAGCGAGGAAGATGGAATGAAGAAACGGGTCCGGAAGGCAGTATTTCCCGCCGGTGGATTGGGCACGCGCTTTTTGCCTGCCACCAAGGTAATTCCGAAAGAAATGCTGCCGGTGGTGGACAAACCCATCATCCAATATGGCGTGGAAGAAGCGATTGCTTCAGGAATCGAGCACATCATCATCGTAACTGGCCGCGGGAAGAGCGCGATGGAAGACCACTTCGATCACACCTTCGAGCTGGATGCCACTCTTGAGCGGCGGGGCAAACTCGAGTTGCTCGCCGTTTCGCGGGGAGTTTCAGCGCTAGCCAAGATCAGCTACGTGCGGCAAAAAGAGCCGCTGGGCCTGGGGCACGCGGTACTTTGCGCCAAGGACCTGGTTGGGGATGAGCCCTTCGCAGTCATCCTGCCCGACGACGTGATCGATGCGAAGGTGCCTTGTCTGAAGCAGATGATCAGAATATTTGACCAGAAGGGCGGATCGGTTCTAGCAACGCAGACTGTGGAGGGTCCATCCATCTCGCTTTATGGCGTGCTGTCGGGCTCGCAGGACAAGGACAATCCAAGGATCTACAACTGCACGGGGATGGTGGAGAAGCCAAAGTTTGAAGATGCGCCCTCCAAGCAGGCGATCATCGGACGATATGTTTTGACGCCGCGTGTTTTCGAGTTGCTGGAAGAGACCACTCCAGGCGCAGGTGGTGAGATACAACTTACCGATGGAATCCTTGCCCTGGTGAAGGAAGAGAAGGTCTTTGGTTACACGTTTGAGGGCAAGCGCTTCGATGCTGGAGATAAGTTCGGCATGCTGCAGGCAACCGTAGAATTTGCCTTGAAGCGGAGCGACCTTGGCCCGCAGTTCAGAACATATCTGAAGGGGCTTGCGCTGTAGCGTGCAGTTGACGTCGTCGGCAGAGCGGGCACCGATGCGCTGTCATCATTTTCCGTCGCTCATGCTTTCCACTTGATATTGCAACCAATGGATGGATGCTGGTCCTCGGGCACCGCCCTGCCGGCGAGCACCAGGTCGACCGCAGCGCGAAGGTCCTTTCCAGTGACGGGAATTCCGTTATCGGGACGGCTGGAGTCGAACTGGCCGCGATAGACGAGGCTGAAATCGGCGTCGAAGAGAAAGAAGTCCGGTGTGCATGCGGCCTTGTAGGCGTGGGCCACCAGCTGCGTCTCGTCATGTAAATAAGGGAAGGCAAATCCAAACGTCTGCGCCTGTTGTTTGAGCCCTGCGGGGCAATCAGCGGGATGCGTCTCCGCGTCGTTGCTGCTGATGGCAACTATAGCCAGGGACGCGTTCGCGTAATCTTTCGCGAACGCCGCAAGGCCCTGATTGACGTGTTTGACGAAAGGGCAATGCGCGCAGATGAACATCACCAGCAGTGCCTTCTTGCCTTTAAAGTCATCGCGGCGAATGGTCTTTCCGGTGACAACTTCGGGGAGAGCAAAGTCGGGGGCGCTGGTGCCGAGTTCGAGCATGGTGGATTCTGTGCGGGACATGAATTCACTCCTTGGGAATGGGGCTCACGTGCCCAGCTAAAAAAGCGGCGCCTGGCGGCCGGGCATCGCCAGGTTGAAGTGCTCGTAGGCAAGGCGCGTGGCCACTCGCCCACGAGGTGTGCGGTCAAGGAAACCGATTTGGATGAGGAATGGCTCGTAGACCTCTTCGAGCGCGTCTTCCTCTTCAGCGAGGGTTGCGGCCAGCGTGCCGAGCCCAACCGGGCCGCCATCGTATTTCTGGATGATGGTGAGCAAGAGCCGGCGGTCGATCTCGTCGAAACCGTGTGCGTCCACTTCAAGCATGGTTAGCGCGGCGTTGGCCGTCGGCCGGTCGATTACGCCTGTGCCTCGGACCTGTGCATAGTCGCGAACGCGGCGGAGCAGGCGGTTGGCGATGCGTGGCGTGCCGCGAGATCGGAGAGCGATTTCAGCCGCGCCGTCCTCGTCGATGGGCACCTGCATCACTTCAGCAGAGCGCGCGACGATCACACGAAGCTCTTCCTCTGCGTAAAACTCGAGTCGGAGCAGGATACCAAAACGCGATCGCAGAGGCGAACTCAGCAGACCAGGCCGCGTGGTTGCACCGACAAACGTGAATGGACGAATCTCCATCACGTGGGTTCGCGCCGCGGGTCCCTGCCCGATGATGATGTCGAGCTTGTAGTCTTCGAGGGCGGTGTAGAGCTTCTCTTCCAGCACCGGCTGCATGCGGTGGATCTCGTCGAGAAATAGCACCTGCCGTTCACGGAGGTTGGTCAGGATCGCGGTCAGGTCGCCCTGGATCTGGAGAGCCGGCCCTGAGGTCTGCTGGAAGCCCACGTCCAGTTCGTTGGCAATGATGGTTGCAAGCGTAGTCTTTCCCAGGCCGGGAGGTCCAAAAAGCAAGACGTGGTCAAGGGCTTCGCCGCGGGACTTTGCCGCCTCAAGCGCGATGGCCAGCTGCTCCTTGGCCTTGGACTGGCCAATGAACTCACCCAGCCAGCGAGGGCGAAGCTTGAGCTCAAAGCCCTGCTCTTCTTCAGCGCGGGCCGCGCTGACGAGACGTTCTGGAGTGTTGTCGCGGGCAATGGCCATGATGAAGGAAGTGTAGCGGTGCAGGGTTGCGGGTGCAACCTGATGAGAGCAAAGCAAGCTAGTAAGCGAGTGTTTGCAACGGCACTCCAGCGTATACAGGAGATTACATTACTTTTGGTTTTCAGGTTTGCAATTCCATGATTCTGATGGAAATAAGCGAGGTAAAGTATGGCCATGCACTTGCATCGGCTTAGTGCAGAAAGTGCTGCGAAATTGCGTCCTTCAGATCAGGGTTGATCGGCTTACCTGTCTCTGAAGGAAGTCAGTTCTGAACCATAGGTCCGGTCGTCCAATGCAATCCCACTAAGGGTGCAAAGGTTGCCCGGTGACTGCGAATGTTTATTAACCGTCTTGATTCCGAATGAATAGAGACGCTTTCGCGAACCGATTGGTTCGGCCACCGCGGACTTATAGTCGAAGGTGGAAGAAAGTCTGTGGCTCCGCCTGCTGTTTCGGAGCTTAAGCCGGTTGGAGACCCAGGAGGTCATCGATGTTCAATCGTACGAGCGTGAATGCGTTGCTACTGGCCGGCCTTGCATTGTCAATTGCAGGCTGTACCAAGAACAGTGGGCTGGATTCCATTTCAGTTGGCCCAGCGACGCAATCTGTTGGAGTAGGCCAGTCGACTCAGTTCACGGCGACGGGGACATTGGGCAATGCAAAGGATCCCCAGAGTCAGAACATCACAAGCCAGGTTACTTGGAACTCCAGCACGCCTTCAGTGGCTACCGTGAATTCATCCGGCGTCGCCGTGGGTGTTTCCGCGGGCACAACGACTATCACCGCTACCGCTTCCGGGTTCTCAGGTATTGTTTCTGGATCAGCTACACTCGCAGTGACAGGCACAGGCGGCGTGGGGGCGGGTGGAGCGTTGACTTCGATCGCCATCATTCCCGGTTCACAGTCAGTTTCAGCATCCGGTCAGACCGGCCAATATATTGCCCTCGGCACCTTCAGTAACGGCGTGACTGAAAATATCACCGGCATGTCGCAGCTTGCATGGATGTCGAGCATCCCTTCAGTGGCGACTGTAAGCGCAACGGGCCTGGTCTCTGGCGTCAGCGCGGGAACAAGTACGATTACGGCGTTATGGACGAACAGCAACGCCAGCGTTGTTTCGCAAACAGCCACGGTCACGGTCCTACTTATTACTGCTCCGGAGCCGCTGCTCTCGCTCACCATCATTCCCGCGAGCTTGACGGTTGGTCAGTTGCAGGATACGGGGAACTTTCTTGCTATCGGGACGTTTTCGACGCCGCCGTATGTCAGGGATCTCACCAACTCGGTCACCTGGCTTTCCTCATTCCCCAATTTTTTCCCAGTTGACACAGCTTCTACGCCAGTGAATCCAGGGGCTCCCGGCGGCCTTGTCACCGCATACGGAAATGGTGGCGCAACCATCATTGCGGAAGCGACCGCGGCCGATGGAACCATCCAGACCGCAACGGCGACCTTCAATTGCCCGTTGATTCTTCCCGAACCCCCCCCCCCACCCCGGTCATTATATCCCGGCTCGGGGGCGGCATCTCCCCCATCCACAAACACCTTGCTTA
>Ga0181535_10008535_pt1 | contig 10061 bp, 6 predicted proteins | sample PEATcosm2014_Bin_44_FD_119774 | JGI IMG/M metagenome (GOLD analysis project Ga0181535, IMG submission 119774) | Peatland microbial communities from MTU Mesocosm Facility, Houghton, MI, USA - PEATcosm2014_Bin17_30_metaG | ecosystem: Environmental > Terrestrial > Soil > Wetlands > Peat | place...
AGTACATCGACCGCTTGCCGGTTCCCATCGCGAACGACGCGGATCGTCAGGGATTGGCAACCGTGGCTGAGAGGTGCAATTCGATGGGGCAGAACCTTTACGGCGCACAAGAGAGCTTCCGGCGTCGCATCCTAACCACGCTCGGTGTCGCTGCTGACGGCACACCGCTTGGCGACCTTAACCAGAAGGCCGACGAATGGTGGGAGTTGTCCTTGCCCCAGCTTGGGGCCGCCCTGAAGGCCAGCTTCAAGTTGTCAGGCGATCCTTTTAAGAATCCCCGGACTGCTGACGAATGGGAACCCTACCTGGCCGAGAAGCAGGCGTTGGTCCATCGGCTTGTTCGCGAACTGGCCGACGCCGAAGCTGAGTTGAACGACCGTGTTTACCTGCTGTTCAACCTGACTCCCGACGAGATCAAGCTCCTTCAGCGGGAAGTCGAGCACTAGACGGCAGGGTTTGTACGATTCAGTTTCTGGGTACGTCGAACAACTGTGTTGTGATGAGGATCTCGCGGTCAGGGTCGTCCGCCTTGACGAAGATGTACTGTGAATCACCCAGTAAGTCATGCGCGAGAGTCTGCCTGTGTTCCGTGCGGGCCTGCATGATCTCGTGTATCTTCTGGGCAACCGCGGTCGTGTCTTTGTTGCGGTTGAAAATAAGCAAGGCACACTTGCAATCTCGCCAAGTGAGATAGCTTAGGAGTTGGTCGATAGCCTCACCGAACTTCTCTTGGCCGTACCAGAATTTGCACTCGGCGATAAAGATGTTGCGATCCCGCACACGGATCAGGATGTCCGTCTTCCCGGCACCATTGACGGTTTCGCCGGTCGCCCCGCCCTTGAATTGGCCGTTTAACTGGAGTAGGAAGTGGTTTCGGATGCCTTCTTCGTCTAAGGCAGCAAAGGTGGAAGGATTGCGTTCGATGTGGACGGACATGCTGCGAAGAATCTCAAGGATTCGCTGGTAGTCGTCCTGCTTGAGGACGGGTTCCGATTCCGAATAAGGCGGGAGTGACGAATCCGTCCCGCCGTTCCCTTCGCTTGCTACCCGTGTGACGGCTGGCGGCCCGTTGCTCGTCATCGGTTTGCCGTAGCGCAGTTGAAGTGCGACCTGTTGTAGAGTCACCTTGGCATCTTTCCACTTTGTCCTGACGGTTGAAGGCCCGTTGTCTGGATCCTCAACGTCAAGAGCTAGTCGCAATACCACGGATGAATCGAAGGCGTGTCGTACCAAAGCGTCGGCTAGAGCCGGCCCATTTTTGCGCAGCCATAACCCTTCTCTTGTCCTTCGCACTTCGTAGTCGGCCGACGTTGCCCCAAAGTCCCCAAGCAATACCCCTTCAAGCGTGCCTGCCTGGTGTGGGGGCGATTTCAGATTCTCCCACAGGAGATAGCTATCGACGTGTCGAATGAAGTCATCACAAAGTGCGGCGATTTCACCAGCCGAAGAAAGGCCGCCAGAAGCGTTACCGGTCGCCTGATTCGATGCTGGCGTCGCCGGGGCGTGGCGCGGTTCCACTTGGTCGCACCATCGCAACAGAACATCGGCCGCAACGAGGGCCTCTTGCAGATCGCTACACGGTTGCGGAAACGGCGGCGGCATGGGTGGGACCGCGGGGGCCCCTTTAATCAGTCGGGCACTGTTCCACCATTCGACAACGTCCAAATGAGCAATCTTCCGGTAAAGGGAATCCGCCTCGATCCATGACCTTTGGCATTGCGCAATAGCCACCCGAATGGCGGCAATCGTTTTCAGTCGCGGTATGTAGCTTGGCCGTGATGGTATCGAAAAGTCCATTTGCAGTTGGACGAGCGCCCGCTTTAGTGGAAACAACTGCTTGTCCAATGCGACATCCAGTTCTTCGCACTTTGCCCTTTCCGCTTCCGACAACTCGTCCCAGTATCGCCCCTCGAAAATGGCCCGATCTTGCTTGTCTTGCTCGATTGCCTTTTGCCCTTCGGCAGTTATTCGGGTCCACTCCGGGTCTTTCACTAGCGCCTGCCAACCCGGGTGTGATTCAAGATCGGCCAGCCACTCAGCGGTGTCAATGCGTTGCTCTTGGCCAAGCGATTCCAAATACCGCAAGACTTCGCGGCGCCGGTAAGCTTCTGACTCTTCACTCATCATTTTGCCTTCCTAAGCGGGCCTGCCCGACCCGGTCACGTGAAAGGCGAATAACCCGTCGAAGCCGGCCCGAGCCGCTTGGCCACAGCGTTGCAATCGCTGGCGGCTGTCCCGAGGGCCTCATTTTACCATTTCCCCGCCTTGGTGGAGAGCGGGCACCTGGCTGGTCTCGCGGCCCAGGTTCGGCCGAGAAAGGACGCCGGCCACGGCCAGGAGCCGGCTGGCCGTCGCCAGCACGCCTTGTGCGATTCTTGCCGCCCCGCTGGCGACCTGGGCGGGCGGGGGCAGCTTTGGATTAGGATACACATCAACGGCTTCGCCAATGCTCTTGGCGACCCGTGGCGGTCCTGGCGGACACAGACTGTGGGCGCTATAATCTCCGCTAGCACCCTGGAAGTTAACCATACGTTTTATCCATTTGGCTGGATGAGAAGGAACACTCGATGACCCTGCATATCCCCCGTTCGTTGTTCGCCGTTGCGATCTGCCTCGTGCTCCCGGCCGTTTCCGTCGGCCAGGAACTGCTTGTCGCCCCGGACAGCGCCAACGGTATCTACCAACCCGGCCAAACTATTCGTTGGAAAGTCCAGGTAAAGGGCACCGACGTCTCCGAGGCCGCCTTCGTCCTCAAAAAAGGTGGCTTAACGGAATTGACCAAGGGCAAGGTCTCGCTCTCTGATGGCCAGGGACAGATCGAAGCCAAACTTGAGGAGCCAGGCTGGCTCTTGGTGGAAGTAAGCATCAAGTCCGGCAAGGATAAGAAGATCACGGCGTTGGGCGGCGCCCTAGTCTCGCCGCAGAAGATTCAGCCTGCCTTGCCCCGCCCAGAAGACTTCGGCGCCTTTTGGGACGGCAAACTCAAGGAGCTTGCGGCCGTGGCGACGAACCCGAAACTCGAACCCGCCGACAGCGGCAAGCCCAACGTCGATTACCTCAAGATCACGATGGATAACATTCGCGGCTCCCACATCCGCGGCCAGCTCGCTCGCCCAAGGCGCGGCGATAAGCTCCCGGCAATGCTCATCGTCCAATGGGCCGGCGTCTATCCCCTGTACAAGGGCTGGGTCATCGATCGGGCCGCCGAAGGCTGGCTCGTGGTGAACATCAACGCCCACGACCTGCCCATCGATGAGCCCCGGCAGTTCTACGCGGCCCAGGGTGCCGGGCCGCTGAATGAATATGCGGCCATTGGCAACGACGACCGCGAGACCAGCTACTTCCTGCGGATGTATCTGTCATGCTTCCGCGCTGCGCAGTACCTGACTGAACGCTCCGACTGGGATGGCCATACGCTGGTCGTCGCAGGCGGCAGCCAGGGCGGCTTGCTGTCGATCATTACGGCTGGGCTGCACCCGAGAATCTCGGCGGTCCTGGCCGAGGTGCCCGCCGGCTGCGATCTGAACGGTCCAGTGGCCGGTCGCGCACCTGGCTGGCCGATGTGGTACTGGAAGACCCAGGGTAAGAACAATGCCAAGGTCCGACGCGCCGCGGGCTACTACGATGTCGTCAACTTCGCCTCGCGGGTGAAGTGCCCAGTTCTTATCGGGGTTGGCCTGATCGACACGACATGCCCTCCGCCGGGCGTGTTTGCCGCCTACAACCAATTTCAGGGTCCCAAGGAAATCGTTGTGCTGCCCTTGGGTGAACATGGCGAGACGAAGGGCTCGCATGGCCCTTATCATGCCCGGTCTAACGCCTGGAGCCAGGCCCTGGTCCATGGCAAACCTGCACCGGCGAAATAATCTGCACCTGATGCCCGGCAACCACAGCACGAGGGCGGCTCATCCGGTTCAGCACTCCTGCTGGATGATGGATGTAAGACGGCTTGGTGATGTTGCTCACGTGAGCAAAAAGTCAGCCACTTGGATTGACCAGCAGGATGCAGAGGGCGAGGATGGCCGTGAAAGTATTGACAACGCCAAGTGCTGCAACAAAACTGAATTCCCTCGCGACACAGTTGTGGGGACCCGGTGGCCACGACAAAGTTAAGGACCCTGTGAATCGGAACTCAAAATCTCCATTAGTAAGCAGGAACTCTCCATGAAACCCGTCTGCAAGCGATCGCATGTGCTGTTTCTCGCCTTGTTTGTGATAGCCATGGCCGCCTGTTTTCAGTCCCCGCCCAACAGCGTACATGCTGCGGATCAGTCCACCTCGCCGGATCGTGGCGTCACGGTCAAGCCGCTCGACTGGCTCAAGGCCCAGACGCCCCCTGACTTCGCTCCCAATTCCACGCTTCCGCCGCTCGGCCGCTGGGGCTGGGCCATGTCCTTTGAAGTGGCCAAAGAGCTTGCCGACCGCTGGGGCTATGCTGTGGAGTTCTTTGGCTACGTGAGCGAGCAGGTCGCCGATGAGGCGCTGGCCAATCCCAAGGGCCGCAACGGCCAGTGCCTGGCACTGGTCGCCAGCAACCCGAAAAAGTACAAGCTAGGTGTCCTGCTTGATCGCCAGTTTCCCAAGGACATGCCGCCGGAGGCATATCTCCGCGACGCCCAGGGCAACTTCATTTCCGACAAGGGGGAACCGAAGATGCTGAGTCCAGAGATGCCGGCGGACTGCCTGAAGCAGGCTGGGCACCTCAGCGCCGTAGGGCTTTCCAAGCTCCATACCCGCTGTCCGGTTGCCATCATCCAGAACGGCGGCGAGTACGGGCTGAATGTCCCAGGCTGGGCCCAGAAGTACTGGGAGAAGGACCCCAGGGTAGTCGCCGCCAAGGGCGACATGAACTGGTACCAGTACATCTCCCACCAAAAGGCCCGCGAGCAAAAGGCCGTCGCGGATGCCGTGAGCGCCGCGACGCCCGACCGCCTGCTCTATGTCTTTTACACCTGCGGCGGCGACACGCACCGGTATGGCACTATCAAGACTTTCCACGATGACTGGGCTTGGGACTATTCAGATATGCGAGCCTGCGCGGACATCGCCACCAACGAGTATTACTATCACGACTTCAACTCGGGCTGGGTCGGCAAAGACGATATGCTCACCCAGGCCCTTGGCGCCAAAGGCTATGAATTGAGATTCGGCATGAAGAACAGCTATGACTACCTGTGCCCCGGGTACAAACAGGTCGACAAAGCCCCGACTGCGCCGCTGTGGGACGCGATGGGGCCGATCGACAACGACGCCAAACCCTTCGGCGACCTGCGCCTTTACGAGGGCTTCCTCAAGTGCCTGTACACGGAGGGCATGATCGGCGGAGTGGCCGGCTACTTCTCGTATCCCAAGGGTGGATTCGATGCCGCTTTCTCGCCAGACAAGCCGCCGCAATACCTGATACAGATGGTCATTCTCGGGCGCGTGCATGCGATCTTCTCCCACCAGGAGGCATTCCTGCGCCAGGGCGACCTGCTGCCCGGCCCGAACAAACATGTCAAGGTCACGGACCAACCGGCCTATGAGTTCCCAACCGGCAAACCACACCTGCGCATACTGGCCCGAAAAATGCCCAACCAGCCGAAGTGGCTGATCACCGCCTGGGCCTCAGATGGCATCGAGGGGCCGGCGACGGTCGAGATCCCTGTGCTGGGGTCGGTCACGTTGCAGGCGCGGGCCATCGGCAGCGTCTACACCGTGATGCTCCAGGATGGCAAACCGGTTCTCCAGCAGGTGGATGCTCGATGATTGCCAGCGCGGGAGCCGACGATCGCGACGGCACGGCCAAGACCTGGGCCGGCAAGGGGCTTCTCGGTGGGTCTACAGCGACCAGCCCGGACGATAGTCGCTGTGAACGAAGCGGTCGAGTTCCGGGGCGTTTGTAACCTTCATCTTCGCGCTGTCCCATTCCAACCGCCGTCCCGGCGCACGGAGGGCGAGCACGCCCAAGAGCAGGATCTCCGTCAACGGGCCGGCGTAGTCGAAGTTCGAGACCGGCTTGGGGCCGCCTTTGCACGCCAGCAGCCACTCCTCGTAGTGCCCGCAAGAGCGTTTCATCTTCTTGGGGACTTTGGCGGCCTCTTCGTGGAGTTCGGCCGGCAAGAGTTCCGGCATCCCGCCATGAGACCCGTGGTGCATTTTGCCTTTGCTGCCGATGTACAAAGCGCCGTTCTCGTGCAATCGTCGCCAGTGCTTGCCGCGGATCATTTCCACCGGGGTCGGCGGCATCAATCCTCCTTCGTACCAGGTCATTGTGACGGGTGGAAGGCTGCCGCGCGCGGGAAATTCAAAGGTGATGATCGATGCGATAGGATACGTCTCGAAGTTCCGCTTGTTGCCCTCCAGCACCGTGCCGTCGATCGTTGAACGGGCCTCAACGGCCGTGGGCGACCCGAGCCCGAGAGCCCAGACCGGGTGGTCGATGATGTGGGCGCCCATGTCGCCCAGCGCCCCGCTACCAAAATCCCACCACCCTTTCCAAGTAGCCGGCACGTAGATCGGATGATAAGGCCGCTCACGAGCCGGGCCGAGCCAGAGGTTCCAATCGAGCGTTTTGGGCACGGGAGGTGCGTCCGTGGGACGGTCGATCCCTTGTTTCCACCACCGTCCGGCACGGTCGGACCAGACATGCACTTCGCGCACCTCGCCGATGATGCCGGCCTGGATCCACTCATTAGTCAGGCGAGCACCTTCGGTGGCATGCCCCTGGTTACCCATTTGCGTTATCAGGCCGGCGGCTCGGGCAGCCTCTGAAAGCGTCCGGCATTCGACGAGTGTGTGTGTCAGAGGCTTTTGGCAGTAGACGTGTTTTCCTGCCCGGATTGCCGCCATGGAGGCAACGGCGTGAATGTGATCGGGAGTTCCGACGGTGACCGCATCGATTCGCTTCGCTTCCTTGTCGAGCATGACGCGGAAATCCTTATAGCGGGATGCCTTCGGAAACACCTTGTATGAGCCGGCGGCACGTTGCTCGTCGACATCACATAGGGCAACGATATTCGCCCCGTTGTTGGCGTGAATGGCGATGTCATTCCCGCCTTGTCCGCCGGCGCCGATCCCGGCCACGTTCACTCGCTCGCTCGGCGGCAGGTTGCCGGGGCCGCCCAGAACATGGCGGGGCACGATGATAATTGCTGCCGCGGTGGCTCCTGCGGCGAGTGCTTGGCGGCGGGTGATTTGGTCGTTGGGTTTCATCAGCGAAGCTCCTGAAGAGGGCGGGAACGAAGCTCTGACGACCCTGAGTCTATGTTGACGTAAGAAGGGCGTCAAGCATCGAGCTGGCGAGAAGCGGCCAAGACAGTTCCGTATGAGTGCCGTCGCGGACGTACCCAACGAGCGATCGGAGCGGCCGGTACAGGCTGCCGGCCAGTAGATTTTGTTCAGCGGAGCAAAATGTAGGGCAGGTCCGGTCGGCAGGATGTAGGGGCCGAAGAACGTGGAAACGCAGGTCTATACCCCCTCGACGATTACTCCGCGATAGTCGGCGCCCCTGAAACGATGCTGGCGTACCTCGCGATAGGCGGGGCTATCGTACCACGCCTTCGCCGCCTCGAAGGACGGAAATTCCAGGATGACCACGCCCTCGACTTCCGGTCCTTCGACCACCTCCTGGCGACCGTAGGCAGCGAGCACCTTGATCGGGTGTCCGCTTAGGGTGTCGCCAACCTTTTGCATGTAGGCCTGAAGCTCTGATGGGTCACGGGTCCTTTCACGGGTGAAGACCATGTACGTTGCCATTTTTCCTCCGGATTCGTTGCAAGTGTGGATCGGCCATGCCGAAATTCGTCCGCGTATTGTACCATCGCCATGAGGTCAAGGCGAGTCCGAGCCCAAAGTCAACCGAAGTTTTGTAGCCGCCGAGCAGCTTGACGCTAGACGGCATAGCCAAGTGGACTACATGCCGGGATCATCCTGGGTCTCGACTTCCAAACATTTTGCCGGTTGACCGCCGGCTAGTTTGCCGCCGCGGGCTCAACTTGGTTGCGTACGCCGCGGTCGGCAAACATAATTGGTTCTCCTACCAACCGCTCACCCCCGTTCCCCTTACGCCCCTCGCAAATGGTTGGGGCTCCGCTTTGCAAGAGCCCCTTTCAGCCACCTGCTAGAAGAGCCAATCCATGAGAACTATTTCCAAACATTTCCTTTTCCGAGTGATCCGTGCCGGTACGGCAATGCTGGCGGCACTAGGCGTGTCGAGCGCCTTGGCGGAGCAGATTTTCGTCGCCCGCAGCGACCCCAGGGCCGCCGACAAGAACCCCGGTACCGAGGCGCTGCCCTTCCAGACGATCCAGGCGGCCGTGGACAAGGTCCAGGCCGGCGACACAATCTGGGTCAAACAGGGCGTCTACGAGGAGGAACTCCTGCCCAAGAGTTCCGGCAACATGGAAACCCCGATTACGCTCTCCGCGTGGAAGGACGACCGCGTGCGGATCGGCTCGATGCTGCACGACGCACCGGCAGCGGACCAATGGAAGCCCATCGAGAAATCCAAGAGCTACGGCGTGAAGCTTCCCGGCGGCCAGCCCAAGGACCTCACGGTGGTCCTCGACGGCAAGCCGATCGTCACGGAACCAAAAGACATCCCGCCGCCGGATAACAAGGCCCGGTGGGCCACGTACCGCGCCTCCGACTGCACGCTGATGCTCAACCTGGGCGGTGCAGGTCCGGCCGGGCACAGAATCCAGCTTTCGCGAGACATGGTCTGCTTCTACCAGCCTCCCAAATTCGGCTACTGGGCGTTCAAGAAGCTCGAATTCGCCTGGGCGCACCTGGCCCTGTACCTGGACGGCAACTGCAATCTGGTCGAAGACTGCTACTTTCACGACCTGTATCATGGTTCCGTCAGCATTCGCGGTGGGCTGAGTACGGTGCGGCGGTGCAACTTCTACCGCGCGTGTAGCTCCGTCAATCCCGGCGGAAACGCCAACATCGTGGAGGACTGCCTGGTCGTCAAGTGCGGTGCGGACTGGCAGGACATCATCGCCCACCGGCGTGGGAACATCGAGGGCGAATCCTTCAGTGGCGTCGAGTCCAAGGGCGGGCGGCTGAACATCTTCCGTTACAACATCATCGCCGACAACGACAGCGAGCTATGGTACGACTGCCACATGGTCGGCGCGCGTGTCATCGGCAACGCCTTCTGGGACAACCACGGAAACGGCTTCTACAACGAGTACGGCGCCAACGACACGCTATGCATCGGAAACTACTTCCTCAACAACGGGCTGTCCAGCAGTTGGTGCACGCGGCTGAGCGTGATCGATAACTTCTTCAGTGGCTGCCAGGTGACCTGGCACAACCACGACCGCTGGCCGATGCGCAACAGCTTCATGATCATGCGCGGAAACGCCTTGATCGACCTGGCGCAGCCGTACCTCATGCACTTCTCCGCAGGCTGGGGACGCACGCAGTTCCCCGAGAACTTCCGCAACTGCCTGGTGGACTTCAACCACGTGCGAATGCGAAAGGACGTACCGCTGGTCGATGACGCCTGCACGAAGGTCCGCACACTCGATGAAGTGCGCAAGCAGTACGGCTGGGAGCTGCACGGCGACTTCGCCACGTACGATGAGAACAAGAACGACCTGACGCCCGAGTCGATGGGCGGCAGCGCCGTGACCTTCCGCGTGCCCTGGGGCGAGAAGTCGCACCTGGCCCGCCCGATGCTCTCCGACGCGGGCATCAACGGAAAGTGGCCCTCAACCGCGGAGATGGCCAACAACATCTCCGTGCCCAGCTTTTTCTGGCGGTTCTCGGACGGCAACTACAACGACCGCACTTTCAGCGACGGCTTCGCCTTCAACTGGCCGTGGTACCACAACGACGTGTCCTGGCAGCCCGAGGGTGGCGACCTACTCACCGGCGACAAAGGCCAGCGACTCGGCTGCCAGTGGTATATTGGGGCCGAGAAAGACTTCGGAAAGGATGCCGACGGAAAGCCGGTGAAGGTCGAAGGCATCCAGAGTACGGGCGAACTGAGCATGGGCAATCGCTGGCTGGTGGTCAAGGCCATCGCGCCCGAGAACGTCCCGGCGCAGGGCGTGGGATATTGGACGCCCTGG
>Ga0181535_10008536_pt1 | contig 10060 bp, 8 predicted proteins | sample PEATcosm2014_Bin_44_FD_119774 | JGI IMG/M metagenome (GOLD analysis project Ga0181535, IMG submission 119774) | Peatland microbial communities from MTU Mesocosm Facility, Houghton, MI, USA - PEATcosm2014_Bin17_30_metaG | ecosystem: Environmental > Terrestrial > Soil > Wetlands > Peat | place...
CGCGTAGCCGTATTGGATGCCTTGGCGGAGACGACCGCGGTCGCCCTTGTAGATGTCATACCAGTAGCCGCCGGTGATTTCCTGGACGTCGCGGGTTTGCGCGCCGCAGGAGCCGCCGGGGTAGTAGCCGGTGGAACTGCCGTTGTAGCCGGGATTGGCGGGAGTGAGGCAGCTGGAGTTGGAGAGCAGCCGTGAACCGTATCCCACGGCAGCCGGTTTAGGTGCGGCCCATGTAGCGCCCCACGCGCCACCGTCGACCTGGGCTGTGCTGGAGAGGGTTTTGTACGTCTGGCAGCCCGGCGCGGACGGAGTGATGAAGCACGCACTGGGGGCGCTCAGCGTGGTGGCGGTGGGGGTGGCGAAGTCTGTACGGCCAGCGTAGTCGCCGCCATAGTTGAGATAGATGGTGAGGCGCGGGGTGGGCGAGGCCTCAACGGTGAACAGGCCGCTTACGTTGTGGATGGGAGCCAATTTGCCGTTGGAGTCGGCTGTGACGTCAGCCAGCGTGGAGTCGCCATAGCGGCCCATGCCAGGCCCGTAGAGTCCCTTGGCGCCGAAGGTGAGCTTGTTGGCGATGAGCGGGACACGGAGGCTGCCACCGACGCCGCCAAGCTTGATGCTGTTGTTGTAGTAGCCGGCGGTGGTGAGGGCCGGAGCTGCGAGCGTCTTGACACCGGCAGTCTGGGTGGCCAGGACGTCGGTGAGGCCGCCATAGAGGTTGCTGTTGGTGGTTTCACCGGGGTAGACGGTCTCATGTGCAAAGCCGCCAACGCCGAAGATTTCATAGTGTCCCCAGCCGGGGTCGAATGCTGCCTTGACCAGGACGTCCGGTGCCTCGTTGAAGGACAGGTTGGCGATATTGGCGCAGGAGTTCACGGTCTTGTAGACGGGAACCGCAATGTGGACCAGATCACCACTATCGTCGACCTGTTCCTGGTCGGTGTAGTTGACGATGGCGGTCGAGGGCGAGCAGGCGCTGATGCCCGCGTTGTAGTTTCCGCCGTTGGCGCCGGCGCTGCCAATTACGGCGTAGGGGGTATTTCCGGCCAGCGAGGCGGTGTAGAGAAGCTGAGGATTCTCAACTGCGAAGCCGATGGCCGCTTTATTGCCGGTCTTGACTACGCGGAAGCCGTACTGACGCGTCCATACGAAGCCCGGCACGTAGTTCGGGTCTACGGCGAGCGGAGTGAGGACGTCGGCGGGCGAACTGGAAATGCCCTTCTTTGTCTCCGTGGCCAGCGACCAAAGTTGGCCGCCCGCAAATTTCCAGTGGGAGTTGGTTTCGGCCTCGGCGTACAGGATGCGCTGGCGGAGCACGTAGCTGTTGGACTGGTTGTTGTTGGAGGAGATGCCGGTGCCCAACCAGTCAGCCTCATAGTAGCCACGCAGTCTGCCCCAGTTGGTTTTGCCTTCGGCGAGAAGAGTCACGCGCGACTGGCGGGCGGAGCCGAAGAATTCGCCGAGCGTGTAGGCGTCGGCACCCTCGTAAGGAATCGAACTGAAAGCGGTGGGAATGTCACCGCCGGTGGCCTTGGTGCGGTAGACAGTTTCAGCCGCCACGAAGCCGCCTGGTGTGATGTTGATTCCCTTGTAGTGCAGCGCGGTGGGATTGTTGATGGCCTTCTTTATGTTGGAGGTTTCGTCAGAAACCGTGGTAGCCAGTGAGACGGCATTGGCCTTGAGGTCGGTCACGGTGGATTGCAGGGTGGTGACAGCGGTGGCGTTTTCAGTAACTGCCTGCTGCTGCGATGTAGCATCCGCTTCAGCCTTGGCTGCCGCGGCCTGGGCATCGGCTGCCGTCTGCTGGGCCTGTTTCAACTGCGCGTCCTTGTTGGCCAGGTCGGTTTTCAAACCATCGATTTGGCCTTGAAATTCCTGACGCAGTGTCTCGATCTGCTCTTCTACAGTGGGTTTCGCGGGTTTCTTCGCCTTGGTTGCGACGTGCTTCTTTGCAGGCGCAGGGGGATCACCGGCGTAGACATAGGAGCCGACTAGACTGGCCGCCAGAGTTGCAATGACAGCCGCTTTGAGTCTGAAGTTCATTGGGCCTCTCTTTTTCCTCTCAAGTGGTATTAGTCCGTACTAGCGCCCGCCGATCACGCAGGCGCATCCTTACTTCCGTATCCCCGGAATTCTCAACATGGATGAAAGCCGTGTTCACATGGGAATGCAGAAGAAGCTTTCGTGGCCGCAAAAAGCCGTAACAAACGCGTAGCTTTCCCCGGCCGCACCTGAGTGTCAGGCTCGCAGAGTTTGATTAAGGTTTGACGAATTTACAGACTTTTAACGAAGCCAAGAGGCGCGAAGATATTGAACGAAAAGCTGGATAGGGGCGCAGGCGCAGGCGTTTAGCGTGATCTCTGTGTCGAGGGCCGGAGAGGCAGAGCGCATTGAACCGCGCTCAAAATGGAACTTCTAATTTTGAGGAAAACGGAATGACTGCATGAAGCACAGGGCAGGGAATCCGGCTCAGAATCCCATGATGTTGTAGCCGCAATCGACGTAGAGAGTTTCGCCGGTAATGGCGGCGGCGAGGTCACTGGCGAGAAAAAGGGCTGTGCCACCGACTTCAAGCTGGTCCACGTTGCGGTGAAGGGGGGCGCGTTCGGCGTGAGAGCGGAGCATTTCAGTGAGGTCGCCGACGCCGCGGGCGGCCAGGGTCTTGATGGGTCCGGCGGAGATGGCGTTGACGCGGATGTTGCGGGGGCCGAGGTTCCAGGCGAGATAACGGACGGTGGCTTCAAGGCCGGCCTTGGCCACGGCCATCACGTTGTAGTTGGGGACGACTTTTTCTGCGGCGTAGTAGCTCATGGTCATGATGCTTCCACCATCGGTCATGAGCGGAGCGGCGCCACGGGCGACGGCGATGAGGGAGTAGACGCTGACGTCGAGGGCGACGCGAAAGCCTTCGCGGCTGGTGTTGAGGAACTCGCCGCGGAGGTCGGCGGCGGGAGCAAAAGCGACGGCATGGACGAGGATTTCAAGCTTGCCGTATTTCTCTTTGAGGGCCGCAAAGAGGGTGTCGATTTCCTGGTCGTTGGAGACGTCGCACTGAAAGCCGGTGGCCCCAGGCAACTCGTCAATGAGGCTCTGGGCTTCCATTTTCATGCGCTCGTTCTGGTAACAGATGGCCAGGGTGGCGCCGGCCTCGTGCAATTTTTGGGCGATGCCCCAGGCGATGGAACGCTTGTTGGCCAGCCCGAATACCACGGCCGTCTTACCCGCCAAATTCATCATGCGTGCTTTCTTCCTCCATGGCCCGTACTTAGTGTGGGGAGACGCCGGACCAGCCGTCTTTTAGAATACCAGCCGGCCACTCGAATCAAGAGACTTGGCAGGTGGGGCAGGTTGAGTCTGCCGCAGGTTTCGCAATTCATTTCGACTCATCAGGCGGTAGGTCCTGCCATGTCTGATGGTGCTAATATGACCTTCTCTCGAAGTCCCACCAAGGAGGTTCCCGTCGATGGCGCCCAAACTCAGCCACATCATTGAATTCGTCTCCGATATGGATCACGCCGTGAAGTTCTACCGCGACATAGTTGGACTGCCGCTTAAGTTCCAGTCCCCGGGTTGGAGCGAATTCTCCACCGGCGAAACGGTGCTTGGACTGCATCCAGCATCTGAGCAAAATCCAGCCGGCCACATTGAACTGGGGTTTAGTGTTCCTGATCTCCAGCAGTTTCACGCCGAAATGGCGGGTAAGGGTGTGCAATTTCCCATCTCTCCACGAAAGCAGGATTTTGGCGGCATGCTTGCACAGTTTTTGGATTCCGAAGGCGCCCACGTCAGTGTCAGCGGCAGCTGATAAGGGAGGCAAGTTGGCGTCGGGCATTTTGCTGGAGCGATGCCCGCCACGCACATTTCGACACCGGGGTTAATCCACGCAGGCCTGGAATATTAGCCGCCCAGGTCGACGAGTTCGACGTTCCCCACGGGGCGGCCAAGAAAGCGGGAGCCAAGGCGCTCGAACTTGTCCACCGAGTCGGTGGCAAAGCAGCGCACTTCAGTCTCTGCAGCCGGGCCCGCGGCTGGGATTGTTGCCCGCCCGTTGAAGAGCCGGACGGCTGCCTGCGCCGCGGCTTCGGCTGAATCGATGACCTTTGCGCCGGGGCGGACGGCTTGTTCAAAGAGGGTGCGCAACAGCGGGTAATGCGTGCAGCCGAGGACCAGCGCGTCGGGGTTGAAGCCGCGCGCGGCAGCCTCGGCTCGGAGTTCATTCAGATAGATGTCGATGACCTGGGCGGTGACGGGGTGGTCGGTCCAGCCCTCTTCGACCAGCGGGACGAGCAGCGGGCAGGCTTTCTCAATGGCGCGGAGGCCGAGGGTCTGGCAGGCGGCAACATATGCGTGGCTTTGCACCGTGGCGTCGGTGGCGATGACCAGCACATCGCCGGTCCTGGAGGCGGCGCGGGCGGCTGCAGCGCCGGGCTCGATGACGCCCAGCACTGGAACAGGCACGGCGTCCTGGATGGCGTCGAGAGCCAGCGCACTGGCGGTGTTGCAGGCGATGACGAGGAACTCGGCTCCCTGTTCGCGGACCAGGAACCGCGCACTCTCGGCGGCATAGCGTGCGATGGTGCGGCGGGACTTGGAACCGTAGGGCAGGCGGGCAGTATCGCCCAGGAAGGCAAAGCGGGCACGGGGCAGGCGGGCTATAAGGGCGCGCAGCACGGTGAGCCCGCCAAAGCCGGAATCGAAAACACCGATGGTGTGTGGGGCGCTGGGAGAACTACTCACGGATTGGATCCTTCGGATGGAGCGGCCTCGGCGGCCAGGTAGGTTCGAGTGAGGTCGGCGTGGCCGGCGAGGGTGGCGCGCTGGACACCGTCCACGAGGAAACGGACCTGGGTGACGCGAGGCAGGTTGGCGTGCAGGGTGCCGCAAATGGAGAGCACGGTGAGGGTCTCGGTTTCAATGCCCGAAGGGTGGCCGGCGACAAAATTGCCGGTCAGGTTGACGACGGCGAGTTGGGCACCGGGATCCTGGGGGGCTTTCGATCCGGGAACGGCGAGGAGGAAGACCTGGGCGACGCCGGAAGCACCACCGGGCACGGGATGGGAGGAGCCAGTGGCGGCATAAAGATCCAGAAGACTGCCCAGGACAGCGCGGGCGCGAGCTCCAGGGTCAGCGGGAAGCGGCAGGGAACGGGCTTGGGCGAGCAGAGAGGCATCGGCGTCGTTGGCGACCAACAGGGTTGCCTGTTCGGCAGGAGCGACTTCAGGGGCCTGGGTGGGGGCGGAGTCTTCGCCGGCCAACAGCCGCTGATGGGCTCGCTGGCGCAGATGCCACAGCTCGCCACCCATGGCCAAGGAGGCCACAAGGAGGACTACGAAGAGCACCTTCTGGTAACGAGGAATCACGGCTGGCGAGCCTCCGTGCGCCACTGGACCAAAGCAGCAGCGAGCGCCGAGGCAACCCGCGCCTGGTAGGCCACGTCGTCGGGTTCGGCGGTGATGGCGTTATCTGAATCGCGCTCCGGTGCAATCTCTACCGCAACCGCGGGACAGGTCATACTTTCAATCACGGGAAGTGCGGTTCGGCCCAGGATTACGGAGATTCCAGCGTTGGTCAGGGACGAGTTAAGCACTCCCGACAAGCGGAGGCTGCTTGTGACCCAGGCGGATTGAGCGGTCTTCCAAGCGGTGAAGCGCGTGGACTGCGCCGGGGCTATCGAAGAGGCGTAAAGATGCGCGCCCAAACCACTCTCAGTGGCGTGCAGGCTGAGGCATACCTGGGCGTTGGCGTGGTTGGCGATTTCCGCACGGCGGTTGGGGTCCACCGTGGAGTCAGACTCGCGGGTGGTGACGACCTGCATGCCGCGCGCGGCGAGGAGCGAACGCAACCTGACGCTCAGGGCCAGGGTCACAGTCTTTTCCATCTGGCCGCTGGTGAGCCGTGCGCCAGGATCGTCGCCGCCGTGGGCGGCGTCGAGCACTACCACGAATCGATTGGTGGGGGCGGTCTGCGCGGGGACAGCCAGTGGAACGGAAGCGGCAATACCGACAGCCACGAGCACCCAAAACAGACGGCGCATCCCGTTCACAGACTTACTCCAATGCATAAATGGTGAGGCCACTGAGCAGCTTGGGATAAAAATCGGTGGATTTCTGGGGCATGACGGAGCCGGCAAAGGCCACTTCACGTAATTGCTCCATGGTGACGGGGTTGGTGAGGAAGACGATGTCGGCTTCGCCGCGGCGAACCTGATCCACGGCTTCGGCGTCGTCCCGCAGGTAGCGGATGTTGGTCTGTTCCCGGACCTTCTCGGCGTCCAGACCCAACAGCCGGTCGAGAACCAGGGTGTGGAGGTGGACCAGGTCGAGCTGGCGCTGATGCTCAGGCAGGCCGGCCAGTGCGGCAGCCGCGGCCTCGGGTTTGGAGCGCAGCAGCAATGCCCCAGAACGAGTGACAGCGACAAAGGCAGGGCCATTTTGCCCGACGAGAGTGCCGATATAGCTTGAAGAATCTGCTTCCGGCAACGCCTCCACGGTGAAAAACTGCTCTGCGGCGCGGGCAAAGGCGGCAGAATCGAAGCCGGCGAGACTGTGGACTACCCGGTGCGTGGGCAGGATCAAGAGGCCGTCGGAGTCCATGTTGACGAAAGTCATCATGACCGCTGCTTCAGGATACGCAGGCTGGGGTACCTGGGTGGCGCTGTGCTCGACGCGGGCGGAAGAGCCTTGCGCATACTCTTTGGAGTAGTTCAGCGCTGTCTCATAGCGGTGGTGGCCATCGGCGATGATGAGCTTCTTGTCAGCCATTGCCGAGGTGAGCAAGCGGATGACCGCGGGGTCGGCGACCCGCCACAGCCGGTGGAGAACGCCATACTCGTCAGTGACTTCGGCGTCGGCGGGACCACTGCCGTCGTAAAGGATTTTTTCGACACTGCCGGCAGGATCGGAGTAGAGCATGAAGATCTGACCGAAGTGCGCACGCGTGGCCTTGAGCAGGTTGAGACGGTCGCTTTTGGGCTTGGAGAGAGTGTATTCATGGCGGAAGACCACCCGCTCGGAATACTCGTGGAGTTTGCCCAGGGCGATGAAGCCGCGCCGCTCTTTGATTTCGTCAGAGCCCGGAACCCGGAAACGCTGCGAGTAGGCGAAGATGCAGGGATCTTTCTCCTGCACAAGAACGCCCTGCTCCCTCCAGGCGCGAAAATCATGTGCGGCCCGCGAGTAGACGCTTTCGCCTTTCTCGGCGTCAAAGAGTTCAGGCAGGCCCAGGATGATGCGCACCAGGTTGAACGGGCTGCGCTGGTAGTAAGCCTGCTGCATGGCAGGCGAGATCTTGTCATAGGGCTGAGTCACGACGTCGTCCAACCGGACTGAGGATGGGTTGTAACGCCAGGCGCGGAATGGATAGATGCTGGCCATGCGAACGGTCGTGCTCCCCGTTGAAACAGCGGAATTTGCGCTCGAGAGAACCGTGCGGCCCGGGCCGGGGAACCTTGCGCGCCTACGCTCGATTGTATCCCAGCCCCACAGCGCATCTGTATCCACGTCTAGGGGAAATAGCGAATTGCGTGACGTCAAAGCGATGACAAAACGGTGACACCAGGCCGTAGCGAACCGTGCTAAGATCGCCTTCAATATTTCAGGATTTGCGGCATGCAAACTCTCCCCATTCCGCGAGGTACTTCGAGCCGCCGCCACTCCTGGTTGCGGAGGCTTGGGGTGTGGACCTGCGCATTGGCTGCAATGCTGTGCGTGGCGCTTGCCCATGCCCAGGATGACCCTCTGAACAAGGTGCATGTGCCTCCCCCGGGATCGGCAACCCCGGCTACAGGCGCACCGGTGGGCGCCGAGGCCCCTGCTGTATCCGGGGCCGCTGCAATGAAGGCCCGTCCCGGGGCGCTGATCCGCATGAATGTAGACATGGTGCTGGTCCCAATCACTGTGACCGACCCCGTGAACCGCCTGGTGACGGGACTCGAGCAGGACGACTTTCAGGTCTTCGAGAACAACGGTCCGCAGAAGATCCGCACCTTTGCCAACGAGGATGCGCCGGTTTCCATCGGCATCATCTTCGACTTGTCCGGCTCGATGTCGTCAAAGCTGCTGCGGGCGCGGGAGTCGATTCTGCAGTTCATCAAGACGGCCAATCCCGAGGACGAGTTTTTTGTGATCGGGTTCAATGACCGGCCGGAGCTGATCGAAGACTTTACGAACTCCGTTGAGGACATCCAGGCGCGGCTGGTGACGGTGCGCAGCGGCCACCGCACCGCGCTGCTGGACGCCATCTATTATGGCGTGGCCAAGATGAAGGAGGCGCGGCACGAGCGCAAGGCGCTGCTGATTGTCTCGGACGGCGGCGACAACCGCTCCCGCTACACCGAGGGCGAGGTGCGGTCCCAGGTACGGGAGTCGGATGTGGAGCTCTACTCCATCGGAATCTTCGATCCGTATGCCGCCACTCCCGAGGAACGTACCGGGCCGCAACTTCTGAATGAGCTATGCGACGAGACGGGCGGCCGACTGTTCAGGGTGGACGATCTTTCAGAGATGGGCGATATTGCGGAAAAGATTTCCACAGAGCTGCGCAACCAATATGTGATTGGTTACATGCCGAAAGACCTCTCTCGTGACGGCAAGTGGCGTAAAGTGAAGGTGAAGCTTAATCCTCCCGAAGGGTTACCTCCGCTGACGGTCCATGCACGCACCGGTTACTATGCGCCTTTGCAATAACGTTGCTCTCGTTCTTCTTCTCTCAGCAACTGCGCTGCCGCTATGGGCCCAACAAGCTCCCGCGCAGCAAGCGCCTGCCCAGACTCCATCGCTTCAAGAGGACCGCGACCCGGTGCGTTCGCCGGATGCCGATACGCCCGTACCGCCAAGCGCCGCAGGCGTGCCGTTGCGCAAGGAGGGCGAGGGATATGTGCTGCACACCGACGTGGAAGAGGTGGTGTTGAACGCCACAGTGCTGGATGGCTCGCAATTGGTTCAAGATCTGAAGAAGGAGAACTTCCAGATCTTTGAAGACGGCAAGCCACAGAGAATCATCAGCTTTCAGCACAACGACCTGCCGGTGTCGATTGCTCTTGTGGTGGACAACTCAGGATCCATGTCGCGGAAGCGGCCGTCGGTGAACAAGAGCGCGCTGGACCTGATTGAAGCGTCAAACCCCGAAGACGAGGCTTTTGTGGTGAACTTCTCCGATGAGGCTTATATCGATCAGGATTTCACCTCAAGCTTGAACAAGCTGCGCGACGGGTTGGCGCATATCGAATCGCGGGGCGGCACCGCGCTCTACGACGCCGTGGTGGCTTCAGCAGACAAGCTGGTGGCCGACGCCAAGCGGCCCAAGCAGGTATTGGTGCTGGTGACCGACGGCGAAGACAACGCCTCGACCCTGAGCCTGGAGCAGACAATACGCCGCGTCCAGCAACTCTCGGGGCCGGTGATTTACTCGATCGGCCTTTTGTTTGGCGACGAGATGAGCCACGCCGAGGTACGCCACGCACGGCGAGCGCTAGAGATGCTCTCAACGGAAACCGGCGGCATGGCCTTCTTTCCCAAGAACATCGAGCAGGTGGATGAGATTGCGGCCGAAGTGGCGCGCGACATTCGCAGCCAATACACGATCGGCTACCACTCCACCAAGCCGACCAGCGAACCGGGCTTCCGCCGCATCCTGGTGACAGCCGAAGGCGAGCATCGAAACAAGCTCACCGTACGCACACGCACCGGTTACTTCCCGGTGGCGCGCGTGGCCAAGAAGTCTGCGGCGGCGGACAAAGACAAGAAGTAGGGTACGCCGGTTCAACGCGGAGTAGCGACGCTGAACAGGCTGCCGTAAAGCGGATCACTGGTGAGCGGTTCTCGCATTCGCCTGCCCACGCCAACTCCCTGGAAAATGGATTTCCTGGTAAGAAACAGGATGAGAATTGGCCGATGGTTGGCCGTTGTGGCCGCCCACCCATCGAGCAAAAAGACGCTCGATGGATGATTGCATGACAGCGTCGGCTCCCTCGACCTGAGTAGACTGGTTGCGGCTAAACGACCACGAAGCTCGGGAGGAAAGGAGCCGAGCATGATGATTATAGGCTGTGATTTTCATCCAC
>Ga0181535_10008540_pt1 | contig 10057 bp, 8 predicted proteins | sample PEATcosm2014_Bin_44_FD_119774 | JGI IMG/M metagenome (GOLD analysis project Ga0181535, IMG submission 119774) | Peatland microbial communities from MTU Mesocosm Facility, Houghton, MI, USA - PEATcosm2014_Bin17_30_metaG | ecosystem: Environmental > Terrestrial > Soil > Wetlands > Peat | place...
GCTGCCGATCAGGCTGGGTTGCAGCCGGGCGACGTATTTCGCCAATTCGGCAATGTGAAAAACCCAGACCTGGAGACCGTCGTCGATCTTGCCCGAAGCGATGCAAACCAGACTGTGCCGATTGCCGTCGATCGCAATGGAAAGATCGTGCAGACTATGTTGCAAGTGCCGGATAAAGGCTCGAAGAATGGATTTGAGATGAGCCAGACCGGAATGTTCCTGCAATTCGTGCATGGTCCCATCGGCGTGGATCAAACGGTACCCAATTCGCCCGCGGATAAAGCGGGTCTCAAGGGCGGCGATTCGATTGTGGCCGTGGACGGACACGCGTTTCACACCGTCGATCCGCTACTCGATTATCTCCAACAGGGACAGGGAAAGCCGGTCACGCTGACCGTCGAACGCAATGGCGCAACGCTTCCGCCCACAGTGGTCCATCCAACGATACAGGATTCGCAGTGGCGGCTTGGCTTCATGGCGGTTCTGCCAGCCGACCCGCCGATGCACCAACGGCCTTTGTCCTTTTCTGAAGCTGTGAACGAGTCGACCGATTTCTGCGCCGAGAACTCAATGCTGATCGTGGATGTGCTGCGCAAGCTGATTACCCGGCAGGCTTCGGTCAAGCAGCTTGCTGGGCCGGTAGGCATCGCGCATGCGGCGGGGCAGGCTGCGGAAACAAAGTATTGGGCGCCGAAGTTCGGGCTGGCCGCGGGCATCAGTCTCAACCTCGGCATTCTGAATCTGCTGCCGTTCCCGATTCTCGATGGCGGTCTCATCCTGCTGCTGCTGATTGAGAGCGTGATGCGCCACGACATCAGCATCGTGATCAAGGAGCGCATCTACCAGGCGGCATTCGTGGTGCTGGTGATGTTCTTCGTGTATGTCAGCTTTAACGATGTCGCCAAGCTGTCGGTCTTTTCGCACCTGAAGCCCTAAGAATGTTCGGAAAATGCCGCTGTTTTGAAAGGGCACGGCTTCAGCCGTGTCGTAAATGGCGAAAGGGAAAGATGGGCTTTAGCCCCGGAGGGATGGTTTCCCGTCGTTTCAACTTTCACCACCGGCAGTTAGACCCGCAGAGCATTTTGTTCGAGAGAGACTACGGATGCCAGTGACGACGCACGAGGTGCGCGTGCGCTATGCCGAGACCGACCAGATGGGCATTGTGTATTACGCCAACTACCTGGTCTGGTTTGAACTGGGACGCGTAGAACTGCTTCGCTCGCTTGGACTCGCTTACAGCCAGCTTGAAAAGGAACACGAGTGCATTTTGCCCGTGGTTGAGGCGACGTGCCGCTATCGTTCTCCTGCCCGCTACGATGACGAGATTCTGATCGAGACTCAACCGGCGCTGCTGCGGGGATCGGTGCTCAAGTTTGCGTATCGGATTTTGCGCAAGGCTGCTGATGGTGTGGAACCGACTCTGCTGGCTGAAGGTGAGACGGTGCATGTGGTCTGCGACGACCAACTCAATAAGAAGCCGCTGCCCGAGCACTATGCGGCGGCGCTGCGGGAACTGATGGCGGGATAGACGCGGGGTTCCATGGATTATCCGGGGCCTTGAACGAGGCCAAACCGCGCCGATCTCAACTGAGCCAGGATAACTTCCGGACCGTACGATAAAGAAATATGTGCAACGTTCGGAATTTGGTCCATTCTTCTGTTGGGAGCAGAATATGAATCACACTCGCGCATTCTCTCTTCTAATAATTCTCGGTTCGACAGCCTTCTCGCAGACAACTGGTAAGCAAGCTCCGTCTGAACGGCTGCTTAAGCAATTCTCATCGGCGGCCCTCCAAGCAAACTGTCCGATTCAGGTAAAGGCAAGTTTGTATCTCGTTGGAGAAGTAATAGGGGGAGAGCCCATCGAGAATGGCCGAACAACGGAGCGTCGCCAGCGAATTCATATAACCCTCGCCAACCCTGAATCTGAGGTCGCTTCAGTCCAGTTAACTATCTACGGCCTTCCGGTTGGCGGTCGCATTGATCCTGCCGTTGCTTACCTCAATCGCGATGGTTCCGTCATCGTTCACAATAACCCCGCTGAGATTCACAAGACGATTGCCTTTGATCGCGCGGTAGGGGCAAGACAGAGCACTTCGATTGATGTCTCGGCGCGAGATTTCAGTATCGTGTCTTCAATCGATTTGAATTCCGTCACGTACTCCGACGGCTCTAGCTGGCATCCGGCAAATCAAAAATACTGTCAAGCAGTCAGCGTGCCAACCGGCGCGCTACCAATCGACGGTGCGGCGACACACCACTAACACTCGCACAAGGATGAAAGATGCCTAACTCTCAGCGCAGAACCACCGCAAGCGCGAACCCGTCGTAGCCTTTGCTGCCGACGGTCTGGAGGACGGTCGCAGAGAGGCGCGGTTCGGCGGCGACGAGATCGGTGAAGCGGCGGACGCCCTGAATATTGGGGTCGGGATTGTCGGGCTCGATCACCTTGCCGTCGCGGACTACATTGTCCGCCACGATGAGGGTTCCGGGGCGCGAGAGCTTGAGCGACCAGTCGAGATATTCGGGATAGCCGGCTTTGTCGGCATCGATGAAGATGAAGTCGAAGGCCGGAGCGCCGCTAATAACAAAGGTCTGCAGCGATTCGGATGCTCGGCCAACACGCACGTCGACGCGATCCAACAGGCCGGCGTTTTGCAGATTGGCGCGGGCGACCTCGGCATGGCGCGGCTCCAATTCGAGCGAAACGATTTGTCCGTCTTTCGGGAGCCCGCGGGCGAGCCAGAGAGTGCTGTAGCCACCGAGGGTTCCGATTTCAAGCACACGACGGGCACCCGAAATGCGGACCAGTAACTCAAGAAACTTGCCCTGGAGAGGCGTGACATCGATCGCGGGCAGCTCCGCTTTTCGATTTACCGCTAGCGCGGCTTCGAGTGCGGGATCGGATGGGGCTAGCTTGTCGCCGAAGTAGCGGTCAACGTTGGCCCATACTTTTTGCGCAGCTTTTGTCATGGAAAAGGAAGCTATTTTTCGCGCGCTACGACGAAGTCTGGAACCCAGAGCAACGCGCGCTTGAAGTCAGAGTCGGGAAAGAAAGTAAGGGCCTGGCGTGATTGCTCTGCGTAGTGATCGGCGGCGGCCATGGCGTATTCAACCGAGCCGTTGCGGACCAGAATCTCCTGAATGCGCTCGCGGCTGACATGTTCGAAGCTGCGGTCGTCGAGTACGCGCTGAATCATCTGGCGGTCGCGCGCGGTGCCGTGGTCAATGGAGTGAATGACGGGCAGAGTCGCCTTGCCTTCGCGCAGATCGCTGGCGACGGGCTTACCCAGAACATCTTCGGTGGCGGTGAGGTCGAGCACGTCGTCGACAATTTGGAAGGACAGGCCAACGGCGCGGCCATATGTGGCGAGGTTGGCTTCCTGTGCCTCGGTGGCTCCGGCGAGAACTGCGCCGAGTTTCATGGAAACCGAAAACAGGCAGGCGGTCTTGCGGAAGATGAGGTCGTAGTACTCGGCTTCGGAGACGGCTTTGCCGAGACGTTGGATTTGCAGCAGTTCCCCTTCGACCATCTGCTGGGTGAGCCCGATGAGGAGTTCGAGCACGCGGAGATTCTGCTCCTCAAGCGCGACGCGAAAGGCCTGCATGTAGAGCCAGTCGCCGGCGAGAACGCATTTTTCGTTGCCCCAGGTGGTGTTGGGCGAGGGCCGGCCGCGGCGGGTTTGCGCGCCGTCGATGATGTCGTCGTGGACGAGGGTCGCGGTGTGGACCATCTCGACCACTGCGCCGAGCCGGATAGCGCTGGGGCCGGAGTAATCGAGCAGATGCGCGGCGAGCAGGAGCAGGGAAGGACGGATGCGCTTGCCGCCGCCCTCGCGAAGGTACTCGGCAATTTCGGTGATGGTGCTGACGCCGGAAGCAGCGTCGCGGCCCAGCTCCTGCTCGATTGCCACGAGATCTTCTCGAAGCAGTTCAAAGACCTCTCGTGCCGTCGCTATCGCCAGAGTGCTCAATCTTGTGGGTTCTCGCGCTTTCTGTCCCTGGACAGGCTTGGATGTTGCGGCGCAGATGGATTGCGCCGTACGCCGGCCAGGAAATCTCTTAATTCGTGCGGTAGTTGGTAAAGGTCAATTCCACGCCAAGGTCCTTGCCTCGCAGGGTGGCCATGATGGCTTGCAAATCGTCGCGGTCTTTTCCGGCTATTCTCACAGTATCGCCTTGAATGCTGGCCTGCACCTTCTTTTTTGAGTCCTTGACGATGCGGACGATCTCCTTGGCCTTCTCGACTGGGATGCCTTGCTGGAGACTAATCTTCTGGCGGACACTCTGGCCAGCGGCTGGTTCGAGCTTGCCATAGGTCATATTCTTGAGCGAAACGCCGCGCTTGACGAGCTTCTGGCCGAGGATCTGCTTCACCGCTTCGAGTTTGTATTCACTGGCCGATGCGAGCTGAATCTCCTTGTCGCTCTCGACCAGGCTGATCTCGGAGTGGGAATCCTTGAGGTCGAAGCGCTGGTGAATTTCCTTGAGCGCCTGGTCGATCGCGTTGCGGACTTCCTGCATGTCCACTTTGCTGACGATGTCGAATGAGTTGTCCTGGGCCATGTTTCCCTCGATCCGTTGCCTGCGGCTGGAATCGCCAGCCGGGCCGATGACACTCTACTAGTTTCCCATGTCAGAGCGGGAGGTGAAAAAGGCGGGCGAAGTTTTGGGTGGTAGCAGAGGCAATTTCTTCAGGAGAAACGTCGAGGAGACCGGCGAGCATGGCGGCGGTGCGGGTGACGAAGGCAGGCTCGTTCCGCTTGCCCCGATCAGGCGTCGGAGCGAGCCATGGGGCGTCCGTCTCGACTAAGACGGCATCGCGGGGGATACGAACTGCAACTTCGCGCAGAGGCTCGGCTTTGGGGTAGGTTAGGTTGCCGGCGAAGGAGATCACGAAGCCGAGGTCGAGCGAGCGCCGCGCCTGCTCCCATCCGCCGCCGAAGCAGTGCATGATGCCACCGAGGCCAGTGTGCCGCCAGTAGGTGTCGAGGGTCAGGAATAGATGATCCCAGGCGTCCGTGGCTCCGTCTTTTGGGCGGCAATGGATCAGGATCGGACGCTTGCGGGCAGCGGCGATTTCAAGCTGACGAACAAGCCCGGTCCGCTGAACATCGTGCGGCGCGCCCTCGTGGTAGTAGTCGAGTCCGATTTCGCCACAGGCGATGACTTCAGGTTCGGCGAGCAGGCCGTCGAGCTTGGCGAGGGCTGCGTCGTCGGCTTCCTCAGTGTTGTGGGGATAGATGCCCGCGCTGGCATAAAGCCGGGGCGTGGCGGGCTGGCCATTGAACTGGCGGCATAGATCAAGGGCCTGGTGCATCTGTGCGGGACCCTCGCCGATGCCGATGGACAGCACTGCGCCCACACCGGCTTCAAAAGCCCGGGCGAGCATGGTCGCGCGGTCTTCGGCATAGCGTTCGCTGTCGAGATGGGCGTGGGAGTCGATCAGCAAAAGGGATCTCCAGTTGGAAAGAAATGCATTGCGGAAGATGACGAGAGCTGCTCTATATCGGGTGTTGCAGGCAAAGGTGGTATCCGTCCGGATCCTTCACATGTAACTGCTTGAATCCGTATCGGGCAACGGTCGGAGGCTTGACCTTGATTCCATGGGCAAGCAAGTGCTGATGGGCCGCATCTAGATCCGCGCAGCCGAAGTAGAACTGCGTATCGCCATGCGCGCGGACCCGCGCGGGTACAGGCTTTTCCGGAGCCTGGCCTTCGTCGTAGGCAGTGTTGAGCATGAAGGTCACCCCGTTCGAACGCAACATCGCCCAGTGAAACAATCCCTCGGCGTATTCGGGAGCATGGTTGACGAGTTCAAAGCCAAGCACATCCCGATAAAAGTGAACCGACGCTGGCATGTCGAAGACTTGAATCAAAGGCGCAATCCCCTCAATCTCAATCGCCATAGAGTCTCCCTGCCTCCCCTCGTCATCAATTCACGAATCGGAGGCACGCCTACTTCAGCCGCGCGCCAATGGGGACTTCTTCGAGGAAGCCCGTGAGGACGGGCGCGCCGCCGGGCAGCGAGGCGGCGAGCAGCATGCCGTTCGATTCGAGGCCTCGCATTTTGCGTGGGGCGAGATTGGCCACGATGACGATTTTGCGGCCGATGAGCTTTTCGGGCTCGTAGAACTGTGCGATGCCGGCGAGGATCTGGCGCTTTTCGTAGCCGAGATCGACTTCAAGACGAAGCAATTTGTCGGCCTTGGGGATTCGTTCGGCAACAAGCACCTGGGCGACCCGCAGCTCCACCTTGGCGAAATCATCGATCGTGATCACCTGCGGTGAGGCAGCCTCCTGAACGGGTGTGTTGGACGCTTCGACTGGCCCCGGCTGCGGGGCCAAATTAGGGTTTTGCTTTTTCTCCTCGGACACCTGCGGTGTGGCCGTCCCCGGCTGCTTCGGTGTCAGGGGAGCATCCACAGGGGCGTCTGAAGGCGTCGAACTGAGCCGGCTGCTCGAGAGCTCAGCCGAAACCTGGTGCACGTGGGTGGTTTTCGTCGGCTTCTCGGCGTCGCGCGAGACGTGCGTGGCCTGCGTTAGGTTTTCGTTAGCCTTCGATTCCGCCGCATCTGTCGACATGACTGAAGAAACAGAAGGGGACGCGGTGGGCGGAGCAGGTGCGGCGGCCTCATTCTTGCCTGCGGCCTCCGAACTCGCAGCCTCTACTGCGCTGCGATTGTTTTCGTCTTCGAGATTTTGCATGCGTTCGACTGCGTCCTTCTCCGCGCGGGGAAACAGCGGCGCGGGTTCGCTGAACTTCGTTCCGGCTTTCAATCCACCCCACGCAAGATCAGTGAGGAAGGATTGCTTTGCTGCGTCGGCAATCTCGCCCAGTCCAAGCTGGCGCCAGACTTTTGCGGCGGCGTCCGGAAGGATGGGGTAGACCAGCGCCGTTATGATGCGAATGGCTTCGGCGGCGGTTGCCAGCACGCGCGCCTGAAGCTGTTTGTGCTCCTCATCGCTGCGTCCTTCGGGTTTTTTCCATGGCGCGTTTTCGGTGAGATAGCCGTCGGTCTCAGACACCAGCGCCCATAGGCTCTTCAAGGCTTCAGAGAAACTGAGATCGTCGAAAGCTGGAGCGAATGTGGCGATGGTTTGTTCGGCCAGTGCGCGCAACTTGGTTTCAGCCGGAGTTGTTTCGCCGGTTTCCGGCACAATGCCGCCGAAGTATTTGTGCACCATGTTGACGACGCGGCTGACGAGGTTGCCGTAGCCGTTGGCGAGGTCACCGTTGTAGCGCTGGACGAGCGCGTCAAAGGAAAAATTGCCATCCTGCCCGAAGGGAATCTCGCGCAAGAGGAAATAGCGCAGCGCGTCGGCGCCGAGGACTTCCTGTACGGTTTCGGCGCGGACAATGTTGCCGCGCGATTTCGACATCTTCCCTTGATCGAAAAGTAGCCAGCCGTTGGCGCGCACGGAAATCGGTACGGGGATGCCGGCTGCCATCAGGAACGCGGGCCAATAGACGCAATGGAAACGGCTGATCTCCTTGCCGATGAGATGCATGTTCGCCGGCCAGAACTTCGCGAATGTTTCCTGGTCTTGGACGTCCTCTGAGCCATAACCCAAAGCCGTGATGTAGTTGGCCAATGCGTCAAACCAGACATAGATCACATGCTCTTCGTCGCCGGGAACCGGGATGCCCCATTTCAGCGCCGTACGGCTGATGGAGACATCGGCGAGGCCGCTGCGGACGAAAGAGATCACTTCGCGACGCGTAGACTCCGGCTGCATGAAACCGGGATTGGCGTCGTAGAACTCGAGGAGTTTGCGCTCGAATGCCGACAACTTGAAGAAGTAATTCTCTTCGCTGACGGTTTCCGTAATGCGGCCGCAATCGGGGCATGGCGCGCCGGGATCGACATCGACCCACGCTTCGTCGGAGACGCAGTATTGACCTGTGTAAGAGCCTTTGCAGACGTAGCCGCGCTCGCGCAGTGTGGCGAACAGTTTTTGGACGCCGCGCTTGTGTCTCGGTTCGGTGGTGCGAATGAAGTCGTCGTAAGTGATACCAAGCCTGTCCCACAACCCGCGGAACTCGCCCGAGATCGCGGTGGCAAATTCCTGCGGCGTGCGGCCGGCCTGCTTTGCCGAGCGCTCGATTTTTTGACCGTGCTCGTCGGTGCCGGTCAGAAACCATGTCTCGATACCGAGTGCGCGCTTGCGGCGAGCGATGGCGTCGCAGACGATGGTGGAGTAAGCGTGGCCCAGGTGCGGACGCGCATTCACGTAGTAGATGGGCGTGGTGAGATAGAAGTGGGCGGAGTTGGACGCAGGATTTGTCATCAATCTTGTCTGACCGCGCGCTCACTTTCGTTCGCCGAAAGGCCTTCGTCGATCAATGTCCATCTTACGGCATCTGGTCTGTCTCACAGCGGGTGGTCTGTTAGAATCGCCTTGAAAATCAAGGATTTCTGAGGCATTTACACGTGTATCTGGAATTGCAGAAGCGGCTCTCGGCGCGTCTTCGCGATGTGCTCAAGGCAAAGTACGACCTCGATGTTGAGAACATTCCGCTGGAGACTCCGCCGGAGCTGAATTTTGGTGAGTTGGCGACGCCTATTGCGTTTGAGCTGGCGCGCAAGTTGCGTAAGGCGCCGAAGGTGATCGCGCAGGAGATTGTGGCAGGCCTGGGTTCGGTGGACGGGTTTGCAGGATTCGAAGTCGCCGGTGCGGGATACATTAACGCGCGATTGGATCGGGCGGCTGGGGTGCAAACGGTTGCCGCGACGGGAACCGCGCCGCTCGCGTCATCCGGAATTCATTCGCTCGTCGAGCACACGAGCATCAACCCCAACAAGGCTGCGCATGTTGGGCATTTGCGCAACGCAATCCTTGGCGACACCTTCGTGCGGTTACTGCGCGCGGCAGGGCAACAGGTCACGGTGCAGAACTACATTGACAATACCGGCGTGCAGGTGGCGGATATTGTCGTTGCTCTGAGATACCTGCAGTTGGACGGAATCCCAGGGATTGACGTTTCCGAGCAGCACACGCTGTCTTCGATCGAGAGAAGAGTTGCATATTACGACGAGCAGTCAAGACGACACCCGGAGAATAGAGAACTGCGAATCGACTACGTCTGTTGGCGTCTCTATGCACAAGTCAATGTCTGGTATCAGGCGCTCGACGTGATCGAACAGGATCAACAGAAGGTTGCGGAGCGCAAAAAGATTCGACTGGATACTCTTCACGAGATCGAGCAGGGGGGCAATGAGACGGCGGAGATTGCCGAGCTGATTTCGACGGCTGTGCTCAAGCGGCATCTCGAAACGATGCTGCGGTTGGATATTGAATACGACTTTCTGCCGCGCGAGAGCGAGATTCTGCACCTAAACTTCTGGGCGCTGGCCTTCGAGCAGCTGAAACAGACGGGTGTCCTCTACCCGGAGAAACGCGGTAAGAACGCAGGCTGCTGGGTGATGACGCGACCGCCTGCTGGGCTTCTGAAGGCTGCGAATCGGGCGGCTCGAGATGATGACAAATCGGACGATCTAGACCAGCCCGCCGATTATGATGCGTGGCCTGAGGGCAATGAACCTCCAACTTCGGTTTCCAGTGAGCCGGACGAAGACGCCAAAGTGATTGTCCGCTCGAATGGGACGGTCACGTACGTCGGCAAGGACATTGCGTATCACCTTTGGAAGTTCGGCTTGCTGGGGCGCGACTTCGGCTACAAAAAGTTCTTTACCTACCCCGATCACGAGTGCTGGATCTCAGCGGAAAAGGGCGAGGAGAAGCATCCGCATTTTGGCGGAGCACAGGCGATCTACAACGTAATCGATGCTCGACAGAGCGATCCTCAGGCCAACGTCATCCAGGCACTACGTGGGATGGGGTACACAGCCGAGGCGGATCACTACACGCACTTCAGCTACGAGATGGTGGCGCTGACGCCGCGCTGTGCGGTGGAGCTGGGTTATGAGGTCTCGAAAGAAGATCTGTCGCGGCCTTACATCGAAGTGAGCGGGCGCAAGGGTTTCGGCGTGAAGGCCGATGACCTGATCGACAAGCTCATTGCGGCGACGCGTGCTGAGGTGGATGCGCGGCA
>Ga0181535_10008544_pt1 | contig 10053 bp, 8 predicted proteins | sample PEATcosm2014_Bin_44_FD_119774 | JGI IMG/M metagenome (GOLD analysis project Ga0181535, IMG submission 119774) | Peatland microbial communities from MTU Mesocosm Facility, Houghton, MI, USA - PEATcosm2014_Bin17_30_metaG | ecosystem: Environmental > Terrestrial > Soil > Wetlands > Peat | place...
TGGACCAATTGCGCGATCAGGATATCGTTTCCAAGGTTCACGACGACGAGATCACATCCACGTTCAGGCTTCGCTCGCTTGAGCCCGTGAAGGGGCAACCCTGGACGTACGTCGCGTTTGGAGTCAAAGAGGTCCATCGTGTCCATAACAAAGCCGAATACACCGACCGGCTCGTGGCACGGTACAACGTGCGCCTGCTACAGACGGAACGATCCGAAAGAGTCCCAAGCGGCTTGTTGGTCGCCGAATACGGAGAGCAGCAAATGGTGGGTGAAAAGGACAACGGGTTGGAGCAATCCAGCGTGCTCATGGACGACGCAAAGAAGTGACGAATTCCGCTAAGTCTTCCGACGGAAAGGAACAGGGATTGGGAATCACATCAGCAACGCAGGAGGTAGCAGCAGATCGCCGGGATGCGGAATCCAGGCCGGTGCCGGAGTCTAAACCAGTTAGGGAGCGTGGCATCTCCATTGGCAAGCTGGCCGAAGAGCCAGGCAATCGCCGTGGCGGAAAGCGGCGGCGGATATCGAAAGACAACGAGGGCGTCGGCACGATTCGGTATTTCTTGACCAAGCCGACGAGCAACGGCACGCCCGAGCTTGGTGAGGAAATGCCGGACGAACATCATTCCCTTGTCGCCGCGCACAAGGCTGATCGGAGTTTCGTAACAGTCGAGGAATGGACGGCTAAAGCGGACAGGCGGAAGGGAGTAACGGTGCTTGGGAGGGACCCCGTCGTCCGGCAATAGGATTTTCGTTCGATGATCATTTGGCTTCATTGCACAGAGTGAATCTGTCGAAGCGACCCGGAGCATGACCGGGAAAGTGCTGGCTCGGCGACTCAACCGAGTTCCGGCCTAGGTAACCACCTTCGCACGGGACTCAAGGGTTCGCTGACACCAGCGCCTCCTTACTGTCCTGTGCTCATCCACAGAACAGCAAAGGAGAAGAGATGTTCCTTCACCGAGTGAAGATGAACTGGAAGAAGCACCAGACGTTGACCCTGACGATCCTGCTAGTTGCTCTGGCACGAATCGTTCTGGAAGACGCCCATGGTGAGGCCCCTTTGGACGGTTATGCCATTCTCCAGATCGGCGTGAGAGTGCTAGCTGCAACGGTGACCTGGGCGTTCCTCAAAACCTGCTGGGAATTGGGGACCGTCCACTACAAGAGGCTCTGCACCTTCGTGGGTGCATTGCGCAAATTCTGCCGCGAGTACTGGAGTAGAACGGCGGCAGTGTAAACGGCGGCAATCACTCGATCGGCTGCCAGGTAATTCACAATCTGGACCCGGCTCTCTTGAGCCTGGGCAGGGGAAGTCCTCGAAAAACATTCCACCCGCTACAGGCAGAGAGAGACCGCGAGGTCTCCCGTTCTTGCCTGTAGTTCAACAGACAGAACAAAGGAGATACGCAAATGTCCATTGTGAACAGAACCAGTGTCCTTCGCGTCATCGCGTTGGAGATCAACGAAGACGGTGCAGTATCGAAGAAGCAGATGAGAATCGATCGCGACAGCCAATTGGAGAACACGCTGCTGAAGGCGGATTATCCGGATATTCGCGTCGCCACGATCGACATCCCGCAGCAGCAGCTTGACCAGTACCAGCAGGCCATGGTCGAGCATTCGCTGGGCAAGCGGATCGTTTACGACGGCGTGGAGTACAGTCTCGTGGGCGCTTCGGCATCCGCGAAGAGTGGCAAATACTACGCTGTTGATGCCGCGCACACTAAGGCCATCGCGCAGCGTTTCCGCTTCTGGCCAGAAGCCGCGATGACGTATTTCGGAATTCTCGTTTCACCCTGCAAGGTGTGCATCGAGATCCCGGACGCGCGCGTTGTCGTGGTAAGAGATCACGAACTGGGCACCAATGATTGCCGCGGCTGGATCCGGCGCTCCTGCTTCGAGCGTCTTCATCTGCCCGACCGTCACTTCTACCAGTTCCGGATGTCCTTCGAAAACGCTCAGGCCAAGGGCAGCTTCAAGATCATGGAGGACGATGTCGCCGATGCTTTGTCGGTCGATTTCGTCATCCCGCGGTCAAGTTGCAAGCCCGAGTTCAAGAAATCCGAATGCGCCCGCCAGTGCCCAACCGCTGCCGGTCGCATGAGCGGGCAGTACTCCACCGGACGGGTGGTGATTGGGATTCGGGAGATCTCACGGGAACTCCAGTTTTCGTCGAGCTACACGCTCGTGGAGCACGCTCCCCCGAGCTCCATCGAGACCGAAATCAAGCCGATTGCCATGGCCGCGGTCGAGAAGGTAAAGACCGCGATCGCCAGTAACGACTTCACGGAACTGTTCCGCATCCTGGGGATGTCCGAGGAAGTGGAACTGTTGCGCTCGGATGAGACGGTGACCGATCCGGAACACACGTCATCCGAACATACCGTTGTGGAGGCTGTTCTCAAGGCGGACAGCACGGGGTATTGGGTCAAACATCCGTTCGTCAATTCTCACCTTCAGCGCACCCTGGCGAGGTGGGCGTTCAAGCTATGCACCGCGGGCGGTTTCACGCTGCCGGCGTTTGCTCTGTCCGACGATGGATACCTGATACTGCACGACGGCAGAATCTACAGCGGCTCCAACTGGATCCCGGAATGGCACGCGATCACCAGCCTCAGCTCCGAGCGGCTGCTGGTCGTTCGTTATCCGATCCGGACCAAGGGAGACCTGCTGCCGGTGAAAGCACTGGACGCTTCCACCACGCTGGACTTGCTGATGCGGCACCTTGACAGGCAGAAGTGCTCGATAGACTCGGCGGCTGTCACCGAGATTGTCGACCGGCAACTGCATCTGGAGGGGACGTTGACGCTGCATTCGGAGACAGCCAAAAAGAACGGCGGTGACTACGACTTCGACTGGATCTGCGTAGTTGAAGGGACGCGGTTCCCGCTGTTCGTCGAGGATCGGTTCGGGCACACACCATCCGGGGAGAACACAAAAAACAAGCAAAGCAAGAAAGAATCCCCGTGGTGGAATCTGCCGCAGGTCGCGTACTCAGCGAAGGGCAATGCGATCGGCGCTATCACCGACCTCAAGACGTCGTGCCTCGCGGCAGGCCGGCCCGATCTCGCGAACCGTTGCGCGATCGAACTGCAGAAGGCGCTCGACCAGCTCAAATGGGGAGTCGAGCCGAATCAGGAAGAGATTGGCAAGATCCGCCAAGAAGTTGGCACCGCTCCGTGGCTCAAGCTCAAGCGCATCAGGCGGGTCTCCGATCTCCCATTGCAGGTTCCAACTGCCCCAACCGACAGGATCGGTGCACTTTACAACCACGTCCGGAAGGAACTGTACGAGTTCTTTGCCGACGTGCGACCACTCGAGGACTTCCGCGGCGCCATCTGCGGAGGTACCTACGACCGCGACATGTTGAAGGAGGCGGGCATGATTTCGACGGTGTACGCCGTGAACATCGGCCTGCTTGCCGAGAAACGTCGCGCCTACGAAAACGCCGTGGCAGAGGTTCAATCGAAGCTGGACGCTTTCCCGATCTCGAAGGCCAGCGCTTCGAAGGAGGCGGCGAACCAGCGAAGAGAGTTGGTCCGCAAACGCAATCAGGCCCAGGCCGCCCTTCATTTCTATGAAGAGCGTTCCCGGCAGGAACTGCGCAACCTGATCAACATCGTCCGAAAGTGGGCAGAACGAAAGGAGAAACGCGCGCTGGATTGGCTGACGGCATTGTGGGATATCGCCTGCAAGAGCCGCCGTTGGGATCAGCGCGAGAATCGCCGTTTGAATACGGGGAGCATTGCATTTTATGCATTCCCGCAATACCTCGTGGACATGATTGTGGAGCGCACCGGCGGCAGACCCATTACGGTGGCGCTTCCCAGTCTGGTCGAGGGTGAAGTGAACATCGACGAGGCCGGCGGTGTGTACCTGGTCGATGAAGTGTCCGATGGCGCCGGGTCGCTTTTGCGCCGCCAGACCTTACTCCTGCAGGTAATGGGAGACGGGCGGCTAATTACGGACAATGGGCGGACGTGCCAGGTTCGACCGTTTCCAGTTCAACCTGGCCAAGCGCAGGTTCGTAACGGAAGGCTGGAACTTCCGAACACGCAACAGCGTCCCGGCATTCCAATATTGAAGAACACCAATTGACGACTACTCGACTACTCCAGGGCGGACCATTTCCCTTGGCCGCCCTGGAGGTCTTTTCCATTACTCTGCGACCGTAGTCTGGTGGGCTCGCTTAGCAGGGTGCCAATATGGTGGAGGCTGACCTGGCAGGTAGGCGTATAAGTACAACGAAGGATCGATCGCTGGAAATATTGGCCGCAGCCGGAGCCGAGGTCCGACGTGGCGACGATCCGGACACTGGCGCGGTTTGAACGTAGTTGACCGCCAGTGTCCGTCCGCCTTGACCGGGAGAGCCCAGCGGGCACGCTTGCATCCTATGCGCCTGGCGCCGGCTTTTCGCGTGAAATCAGCGCGTGCTGGTCACCAAACTCGAATGTGGCTCCCGCCTCCCATCCGATGAACACGGGCAAGTGAAGCTGGTCATATAGGCTTTTGATGAATGCGATATCCTCATCGCGCGCAGGGCAGTCGAGCACAAGCAGCCAGCGATCGTGGGGGTACCGCAGAGGATAGTAGTTGTATTCGAGGATTTGTCCCAGCGCCTGACGAATCGCATACCGTGTTTCCTTGTTGTATGCAATCTTAAACTCCACGAGAAATCGCGTTTCCGCTATCTGGAACACGGCATCAATCTGCTCCTTTTCCTGCGTTAGCCTAACCCGATGCGTAGCCATAAGCCACGATGCGAATCTGTTCGAGAGTGCGACATGTTGACGACAGATCTCTTTCGTCGCGGCCGGAGTGTATCGGAAGTAGGAGCCCTCCTGTAGGAGCCGGAGATGAGCGATCTCGTCTTCGGGAGCTACTTGATCCCCAGATCGCAGCAGTTGCAGGCGCTCCAGTCGCTCGAACTCCTGAACTCTATCACGATTGAGTTGTAAGAGAGTAGTCTGGCCGGTCTTGTCGCGATAGGAAAAGGGAAGGAAGTTACGGTTCCAATCGACTTCGATCAGATGACACCACGGATCTTTACCGCGTGGAGCTACCGGTGATGCCGAAGCGAACCGATATGGGTTCTCGCCATGCCTGCCACGGACATGACCGACAGCTACGATCGCTTTCTTCTTCGAATCACCCACGTATACGACATCTCCACCTCGTATATCCCAAGCGAAGCGACTAATGCTTCCCTTTTGCCCGGGCTCCAAGTCGTCCCATCGTGGTGGCGGGGACGAACGGGAGTGCGCCTGAAGGTCAACATCCTTCACTCCGTCATAGGTAATCGCGATGAGTCCGTCCCTTTCGCACAGTGGCCACAAGTCGTCGCCGCCCTCATCGTCTCTCAGTTTGATACGCCAGTGATTGATTTCCATCAGCTCTCCAGTCCAGCCCTCGCATGACGCGTTACTTCTCCGCGCGGAGAACGGTCCATTGTGTCGCTTTGACAAGAGTAGCAGGCGAAAACCGGTCCAGGATGGGCGTTGAACTTCTTAGCACCCGGATCGCCGCCGCCCCCCTTCCAGTGGGCCTGCGGTCAGTACTGCGGCGTATATCGCGATTAGCTGGCCCTACGCGTCTAGTCGCTCTCGCAGTTAAGGTTTGTGCCCATTTTCCTGCTCAATCCGGCAGGTACAACAAAATCTATCGCCGGGAGTCCAAGGTTTTCAGTACGCAATAATGCAAAGCTCTTGTGGACGTTTGTCCACGCCGGGACATTGGGCCGCGTCTTGGAGGTAGGCACGGGATCTACTTGGCAAGGCGTGGCTAGGATGAGCGGGCTTTGACTGCGCGCGTGGGAGGGCGGCAGGCAAAAGTCGAAGAACATGTGGCGCGAAATTGAAGCTGGAACGCCTGAGAACATCGCTTCGCCGCGTGCGATCATGTTCTACATGGCGTCGAAGAAGCCGGAAAGGAAGAAACCCGCCGTGAAGAAGAACTTCGTGTTGCCGGAGATTCCGCCCATCATGTCGTCGGCTGAGGGTAAGGCGTTTTTTGAAGGGCAGATTGGGGAGGGTCACAAGATTCTCAACATGCGGCCCAGCACCCCGGAGCAACTGAAGGAGATGCAAGAACTGCTGGACCAATGGGAGAAGCAGAACGATAGCACCATAGGGGACATCGACGAGAAGATGCACGAGAGGTATCAGGAGTCCGACAAGCACATCGTTGGCCCGGAGCACTTTGACGAGGAAACGCTGTCCGAAGCAGCTGGACGCGTGAGAAGCCAAGTCACTGAGCGCACTGAGCTGTTCTCGAAATTCGTAGCTGAGCTGTCGAAGCGCCGCTAGATTTTGCCCTAGCCAGTGGGCGAACCTGAGCTGCCGCGAAGTCATTGCTGGGCGGATCACGCACCAACCGGAGGCAAGGCGCGAATCCGTCCATGTTGCCACTCCCGCAGCTACATCCCGCCATCAAGTTGACAGGCCCGTGCAAGATACCCGACCGCCAACGGAAGATCCTGCCTGACGTTGAAGTGTTTGAAGTAGTCGGCTAGGTCCTGCAAAACTCCAGGCAGGCATAGAAACCCGGAATTTCTTTCCGCCTCACCAGATGGTTGTGCCGGGATTTCGGTCACCGGGGGATTTGGTCCACCGTTTTTGCTGGGCACTCGGAAGCGAAGCCGTGGCCCTTTTTTTGGAGCGATGCAGGAATTGGTGGAAACTTGGGCATGCAGAAAACCGTTGTTTTCACTATCGCCATTGCCCTGGCGGCCAATGCTCAGAGGATCGAAACGGAGCAGTCGGATCGGCACAAGGTGATCCGGGTCGAGACGGCCCCAAACCATTTGAGCATCATCGAACTGGCGGAGCCCGTCATCGAGGTCGCGGCGGGGAGCTCGTCATACAAGATTGAATGGCGCGGCAACAAGGTATTTGTCCAGCCTCTCGACCCCGAAGCCACAACGAACCTGTTTATCTGGACAGCGTCCGGGCGTTTGAGCTACGAACTGGTCCCGGCGCCATCCGTCGAGGAGATGCACTTCGCCATCGACCAGGAACCCAGCCCCACTGTCGCCAAGGTGGCGGTTCCAGAAAAACCTACCGAGGATCCGCGGGCCATCCAGGAGGCTAAGCTCGCCTCGGAGATGCTGCTTGCCAGCACACCGGTACGCCTGGCCGGGGAACCGAAGAATCGCGCCCGTGTGGAAGTCATCCTGAAGGACATTTATCGGAGGGACGATCGCATCTATGTCCGCTACGCAATTCAGAACAAGGGCCCGTCGACATACGTACTCGGCACGCCGGGCGTGTTCACGCTCCGTTCGCCGCGCAGTTCCAGTTCGCTTTACATGCTGTCTCAAGCCCAGCTCGTGGGCGACGGGATTCGCATTACGAGCGAAGGGCAGGCTCCCGTCAAAGTGTTGAATGCGGAGGTGCACGTGAACGCGGTCGCGCCGGGTAGCACCACTTGCGGATTGATCGGGTTTGAGTGGCCGCCGCGGACGAACGGCCCCGCCGTCGTGAAGTTTGCCTTTCCGCCGGATGGCGCCGGAGAAGTCAGCGCAGTGCTGGTCCTGTGAAAACCATGGAGCACGATGTGGAGATCACGGCGGAGCACGTTCTCTGTCTGGTGCGAGCTAGGGTGAGCCCTGCGATCCCGCCGGAAGCCGCCGCTATCCAGAGCCCTTCGGCAGCGCGGATCGTGGAAAGCTTCCGCACACGATTTGCAAAGGCGTGCGACGCCGGCGTCTGGAAGCGCCTCTCGAATATCGTCTTGGAACCAGCCAACCCTTTCGATCTCAAAACGCACCGCCAGATAAGGCAGGAATCGGTCATTCTTGGGACGCTCGTCTTCACCGCGTTGGGGTTGGCTGTTTACTTCAATCTCAACGCAATTGCGAGGTGAAGGCAAATGCCGAGGAAGCAGAAACCGATTCTTAACCGAATCCTGCAACAAGGAGAGGACGCGGGTCCACTAGTGAGCGCGGCTGTATTGATGCTGGTGGAGGTGGGATATGTAGCGTGGCTCGAACGCTTGCCCGCCCTGCCCAGCCCGGCACATCCGGCCGGGTTCATCGATCTGCCGCCGTGGTATGAGCATCCCAGAGTCGAGGTGACCTTGTTGCTTACCATCCTCGGCGGGATCATCGCTTGGGCTGCCTGCGGAGTTTTCGGCTTCATGCGCAACAGGTCGGACTCGAGCGCCGCGCCGGCGCACCGAGCGATGGCACACCGGCGGCTGAAGACGGCTGCATTCTACGCAGTCGTCGCCGGCGCCGACATGCTCTTCATCCAGTTCCTTCGCACTTAAACCTGCTCGATCATCAAAAAGAACCAATATGGACAACACGGCATCTGGTGACCGGCGGCCAGCAAGCACGCCGCTTTCTGAAACACCGGCCTTCCTCATCGCGATTGGCCTGTGCCTCGTTTGCCTCGTCTACTGGTTCTTGTTGACGAAGGTCTATCACTTCAGCAATGAACAGGCGGTCGAATTGGCGGCTTACATCCTCAGCGGGCTGACAATCCCGAGTTGCGCGGTTTTGCTCTACGTGACGCGTCGGTCCCGGCGAGAAAAGAGGAGGGTGCATCCACCGCTCGTCATGAGTCCGGCGCGCGACGAAAGGATGGCCGCAAACGCGTGGGACCAGGGCGGGGTTGTTCTTGGGTACGACATCCATGGAGATCCCTGGCTGTGGGCGGATCAAGTTCGGGTGATGCAAGGCATCGTGCTGGGAATGACCGGCAGCGGCAAGACGACCCTGCTCAAGAACATCATCACTCAGGATTTGATGCGGCGAATGGGACCACCGGAGGAGCGCCACAAGATCCCCATGGTCATCTTCGACGGTAAGGGCGACCTGGAGTTCTTTCAGGAATTGCTGCCGTACATCCACAGGGCCGGCCGCCTGGATGATCTCCGCCTTATGAACCCGTCGAGGCCTGAGTTATCCAGCCTCTACAATCCGTTCTACACGGAGGACGACGACTACATGGCGCAGGTGAACATGGTGTTTGGCTCCTTCAACCTGCATGACGAATTCTTCAGCAAGCACCAGTTGAACTACCTGGCCGACATCGTCCGGATACTGCACTACACCGGAGTGCGATTCAACTTCTATGACGTGATTGTGGCGGTTCTGGATCAGGGCGTTCTTCAGGAGCAGATCGACAAGGCACGCCGGCACATTCGCACGGACGCCTCGATCAGCATGCAGCGGAGGTTGAATTTTGAGATGTCCGTCCGCAACCTGATGCAGTCGTTTGAGGACCGCGACCGCGTGCCGAAAATCCAGGGCTTGCTGAACGAATGCATGACGTTCCTCGATGATGCGCTCTCAATCATCACGGGACCATACGACGACCTGCTGTCCATCGACGACGTCATCAAACAAGAACTGATCCTGTTCGTCACGCTGAACGTCAACAAGAACACCGAACCGGTGCGCGCCCTCGGCAAAATGCTTCTGCAGAACATTCAGCTCGTCGTCGGGAAGCGCTACGAAAGTGAGGAGGAGCGCAAGCGCGCGAACCGGCCGCTGTTTTCAGTTGTGATGGACGAGTTCGCGCCGTTCGGCTACCAAAACTTCAGCCAGATCCTCAACACAGCGCGGGGAACGAACACGGCGTTTCTGTTTTCGATGCAGAGCCTTCCCCAACTGCTCAAGGTTGGCAAGGGGTTCAAGGAGGATGTGACGTCGGCGCCAAACACGAAGATCGCGTTGCGCACCCAGGACGAGGAGACTGCACGATACTTCATCCGCGCGTCCGCCGAACATGCGGTCACGCGGCGGACGCAATCTTTGATTCGCCAACAGCTCTTTGGTTTCGAGCGGTTCCAGAAGGGCATGAGTGCGACGGAACGGGAGGAACGCGAGTATCGCGCGGAAGACGAGAAGATCAAGAACCTGCCAAAGGGTCAGATGCAGATCCTGATGACGGACGACAGCAAGGGCACCCTGCACCAGCACCTGCACGTCCGCACGCCACCGGATATCGCGCTTCCGGGATTCATGTGGGAAGTGCTGCCGCGGCTGCGCCATTCGCGCACTGAACAACAAGGAGCCAACCTGCGATTCAAGACTCCGGAA
>Ga0181535_10008545_pt1 | contig 10052 bp, 7 predicted proteins | sample PEATcosm2014_Bin_44_FD_119774 | JGI IMG/M metagenome (GOLD analysis project Ga0181535, IMG submission 119774) | Peatland microbial communities from MTU Mesocosm Facility, Houghton, MI, USA - PEATcosm2014_Bin17_30_metaG | ecosystem: Environmental > Terrestrial > Soil > Wetlands > Peat | place...
GAACCTTGAGAGAAGACATGATAAAATGGCGCCCCGATCCTTGTGTTTGTGTCGTGATGGTTTCAGGCGGCTATCCTGGCGACTATTCAAAAGGAAAGGTTGTCGAAGGACTTGAAGATGCAGCCACAATGAGCGACGTTGTCGTATTCCATGCCGGAACGAAGTCGGACAATGGCGCTGTGATCACATCTGGCGGTCGGGTGTTGGGCGTTACCGCAGTCGGCGATGACTTGCAGAAGGCGGTGAAACAGGCGTACCTTGCGATTACGAAATTGAAATTCGACCAGGCCCAGTACCGGACGGACATTGCGGCAAAGGCGCTAAAGAGGAAATAGTGGAACTCCCTGAGAATATTATGAAGAACAAGCCTGAAGTTGGAATAGTGATGGGAAGCGATTCGGACTGGCCTGCTATCAAAGATGCAGCGAAGACGCTGAAAGCCTTCGGAGTCAGTCATGAGGCGAGCGTAATCTCGGCACACCGCACGCCTGAGCCCGCTTCCAAATATGCTATCGGCGCGGCGCGGCGGGGAATCAAGGTCATCATAGCCGCTGCTGGCGGCGCGGCGCATCTCGGCGGAGTTTTGGCTGCGCACACGACTCTTCCTGTGATAGGCATACCCATGCCGGGCGGCGCGGTGAATGGAATGGACTCGTTGCTGGCCACGTTGCAGATGCCAGCAGGCATTCCTGTCGCAACGGTCACGCTAGGTAGCGCAGGACCGGTCAATGCCGCGATACTGGCAGTCCAGATTCTTGCGTTGTCAAACGCAAAACTTGCGAGGAAACTGGCGGAACACAAGATGATCCTCAAGAAGAAGGTTGCATCCGGCAACGCAAAAGTTCAAGCCGAGCTCAAGAATATCTAACGCCATCGACAGACCATGAAGAGAATGAAAAGTTTAGCTGCATTCTTTCTTATAGCAGGCGTTATTTGCGCCGATGCCGCTACTGAGAAGGATGTCTGGCGTGTTTTGAAGGAACAGGGAATCAATTTTGATACCAACGCCGTTCAACGCGCAGTTGTTGATTCCATACTGAAGGCGGTTGATCCGCGCGCAAGGGTCATGGGAACCAACGAAGCAGCTGAGGTTGCCGACGGTGTGACAATAACGACAAATGAGGAATGGCAGGAGGGAATCTGCTACCTGAAACTGGCCGGACTCTACGAAGGCGGCGAAACTCAAGTCATAAACCGCTTGCGCGAATGGTCCAGTGCCGGCAAATGCGGGGTGATAATGGATATGCGCGGCGCAGGCGGGAAGAATCTTTCCACTGTTGATGGAATCGCAAGCGTTTTTGCGCCCATCAACTGCACGCTATACAGCATAAGAAACGGCAAAGGCAAAGAGATCGAGAAGCATGAGGCTATTCGGGAGCGGTATCTGGCAGAGCCGATGCCGTTGATTCTTCTGATAAATGATGAAACGCGGGATGCCTGCGAAATTCTTGCGGCGGTTTTGAAAGGGACAAAAGGCGTGATGCTGCTTGGAACGAATACGAAAGGTGATAATGCTATCAGGGAGATATTGCCGCTGTCCGCAGGCGAAAGAGTATCTCTTGCTACAAGGTGGGCTGTACCTGCCAATGGCATCGAATACAACGGAGCCGGCGTCCAGCCGGACATTATCGTCACAGCATGCGGCATAAATCCCGGCAGCACCAACACTGCGAATGCAATGGAAGAATCAGATTCGATCAGGGCCATATGGAAACCACTTTCGGACAAGGCGAAGCTCGACAGGAATCTGATGCAGAGAGTTGCCGCAGATGGCATGATTCTTCGCGCCACCGATATTTTACTTGGACTGAAAGGGTTGCGATCCAATGCGACAGACACGAATACTGTCAGTTCAGCCGGAGAATAGAGCAGAAAGCGTAAGACAGGCGACTGATGCTCTAAAGCGCGGATCGCTGGTAATTGTTCCTACGGATACGGTTTACGGAGTTGCCGCCGATCCGCGCGCATGCGGCGCCGAAGAACGCCTGTTTGAGGCAAAAGGCCGGGATAAAACCAAACCCGTTGCTTTGCTGGCGGCAAGTCTAGCCGATATCGAGAAGTATGGGGCAATTTTGACCGAACTCGACATAAGACTCGCCAGCATGTTCTGGCCAGGGCCGTTGACTTTGGTATTGACCGTCGGCGAAAGAACCGAGGGATTTCGAATCCCCGACTTCGAGCCTGCTTTGATGCTATTGCGCGAAGTCGGAAATGTGTTGAGAGTTACGAGCGCGAACCTTAGCGGACAGCCGCCCGCACTTACGGCAGGCGATGCGGTCAGAGCTATTGGAGCATTTGTCGCTGTGGCGCTTGATGCGGGACCGTCGCCTGGTGGAACACCCAGCACGGTGGCGCGAGTGGAGAATGAAAGGCTGAGGATACTTAGGGAAGGCGCAATAAAACGCGAAACGTTGGAGAAAGAATGCCGGATCGTTCTATAATGTTCGTTTGTTCGGGAAATGTCTGTAGAAGCCCCATGGCGGAGTATCTGCTCCGGTACCGGCTTGGCGCAGATTCAGGCTGGGCTATAAGCTCGGCTGGCGTCTCCGCTCCATCAGGGATGTCCGCGAGCGCGGCAGCTATTGACGTTTTGAAAGAACTGGGCATAGACCTGCGTCGGCACCGGAGCAGACCCCTGATCAAAGAGCAGATAGAGACCGCTTCCATGATTGTCGTAATGACGGCGTTTCACTACGAGCAGATCAGATCGCTTTTTCCTGACGCGGCAGGAAATGTCTACCTCATGAAATCGTTCGATCCTGAAGCAGAGGGAAATGACGTCAACGACCCAATAGGCTCGTCGGTTGATGTTTATCGCGAAATTCGCGATGAAATCAATGCCGCATTGCCGGGTTTGATAAAATATATGAAGACCTTCGGCGAAAAGGATTGATGTGCGTCAATGTAAGACTTTTCTGGTGACAATGATCGAGAATTGTTTGTATAAGCGAACCCGGAGGCTGCGAAAGAACGAATGAAGATTGTGCTTGGCTCGGATCACGGCGGGTTCGATATCAAGGAGGCGATTAAGAACGCGCTTGTCGGACGTTATCATGACGTAGAGGACCTCGGTTGCTTCGATAAGTCGTCCGTTGATTACACCGACTACGCAAGGGAAGTTGCGAGTCGAGTGTCGCTGAAGAGGGCTGATTGCGGAATACTTGTATGCACCAGCGGCATAGGCATGTCCATCGCCGCCAACAAGTTTCCGGGCGTGCGTGCGGCGCTATGCTCGACGCCAGACATGGCAGTGATGGCGCGCGTCCATAATGACGCGAATATCCTTGTCCTTGGCGGCGGTTTCCTTTCCGTCAAAGATGCCACCGCCATACTCAACGAATGGCTGGAGAACAGCTTCAAGCCCGTTGAGCGATATGCCAGACGCAATCGAAAGATTCACGAATGCGAGAACGAAGCATGCGGCTTGCTTGGGCTGCTGGAAGAGGATACCGAGGTCTTCGATGCCATTTGCGCGGAGGTTGAACACACAGACAAGACGATAAATCTGATAGCTTCTGAGAACTATGCCAGTATCGCCGTGCGGCAGGCGCAGGGGTCGATAATGACCAACAAATATGCCGAAGGCTATCCAGGCAAACGCTGGTACAATGGATGCGATAATGTGGATATCGTCGAGCGGCTCGCAATAGAGCGGGCCGGGAAATTATTTGGCGCAGAGCACGTCAATGTTCAGCCGCATTGCGGAAGTTCCGCCAACATGGCCGCATACTTCGCCGTACTTCAGCCGCACGATACGATCCTTGCGATGAGCCTGGCGCACGGTGGCCACCTTACGCACGGTCACAAGATGAATTTCTCTGGTCGTCTCTTCAATATGATCGGATACGGTGTTTCCCCCGAAAATGAGCTGATTGACTATGACGAGGTCGCTAAACTCGCAAAAGAGCACAAGCCCAAACTGATAGTCGTCGGGGCAAGTGCGTATCCGAGGGTATTCGATTTTGCGCGTTTCCGTGAGATTGCGGATGGCGTCGGAGCCATGCTCATGGTTGATATGGCTCACATAGCCGGCCTTGTGGCAGGCGGGGTGCATCCGAATCCGACGCAGTATGCCGAAATCGTCACGAGCACGACACACAAAACCCTGCGTGGGCCGAGAAGCGGCATGATTCTTTGCCGTGAGAAATTCGCAGCGGATATCGATAAGCAGGTTTTTCCGGGGTTGCAGGGCGGGCCGTTGATGCATGTCGTTGCGGCAAAGGCGGTCTGTTTCAAGGAGGCACTTGCCCCCGAATTTGTCGAATATGCCGGGCAAATCCTGAAAAATGCCAAGGCGCTGGCGGAGGCTTTGCAGAAGGAAGGGTTGAGACTGGTTTCGGGAGGTACGGATAACCACCTTATGCTGGTTGATCTCGGTTCGCTCGATATCACCGGAAAAGATGCGGCAACTGCCTTGGATAAAGCCGGAATAATCGTGAATAAGAACGCAATCCCATTTGACAAGAAAAGCGCATTCCTTACGTCTGGCATTAGGATTGGAACAGCGGCTGTTACAACGCGCGGCATGAAGGAGGCAGAGATGAAAGCCCTGGCCGTCATGATCATGAACGTGCTGAGAAACATCAACGACGAATCCGTGCAGACCAAGATGCGCAAAAAAGTTGAGGACCTCGCCTTCGGTTTCCCTGTTCCGTAAGCAATCTACCGGTCAAGGCGGGTCAATCCCGCAGAATAAGCGGCAGTGAGTGCATTGGTGAGTTCACTGCTGTGCAAAGGTCGTCCGATAGCATCGTCTCCAAAGGCAATAATTCCGCATGGACGATACTGCGACATAAGATTCACGTACGTGGCGACAGAGATTTCGTTGGCTATAAAATTCAGGACTTCCTGCGTGCCTGCAACGTTATTGGGCAGAACAAGATGCCTGATAAGCAAACCGCGCATGGCAATGCCATTTTCGTCAAGTTGCAGATCGCCTACCTGGCGGTACATCTCCTTTATCGCCGCGATTGCGTGTTCCCTGTAGTCCGGAGCAGTGGAGTATTTCTGCGCCCATTTTTTGTCCCAAAATTTGAAATCCGGCACATAGATATCGAATATGCCTTCGAGCAGGAGAAGAACTTCCATGCTGTCATAACCGCCGGAGTTGTAAACAAGGGGAATTTTCAAACCTTGCTCGATGGCGATAGCAAGCGCCTCCAATATCTGGGGAACAACATGGGACGGCGTGATAAAATTTATATTGTGACAGCCCTGACTCTGAAGATTGAGCATCATGGCGGCAAGTTGCGCGGATTCAACGTCGGCGCCCTCGTTCAGATGGCTGATATCGTAGTTCTGGCAAAACGAGCAAAGAAGGTTGCATGAACTGAAGAAGATGGCGCCGGAACCGTGGCTACCGACCAGCGGAGCTTCTTTCTCGAAATGAGCCTGCAAACTGGCTACACGCGCTTTTCTTCCGGTGCGGCAGTATCCCTGTTGATCCTCGAGGCGGTTGGCTCCACATTTACGCGGACATGAGCGACAGGGATTCAGAAGCGTCGCAGCCTGGGCAATTCGTTCCCTAAGCACGCCATTACGATGCAAACTTATGTATGACGGAATGAACATCACCCACCTGCTTGCTGAAACAACAATAGACTATGATAAACGACTGATCACTGCAAGCAAGTTTGTAGGAATTATTCTTAAACGGGAACAATTTTACATGGCGAGTTTTGTGGTGGCAAGGGATGCATTTGCGATCAGCCGCTTCATTTCGACATGGACGAGGCCGTTGGTCGCGATGAAACTGAGACGATGGCCTGATTTCTGTTCAAGAATCTCCACTTTTCCCCCGGCCTGTTTGACGATCAGCCCGGCAGCCGCAACGTCCCAGATGTAAACCGCGGACTCGAAGTAAGCTTCCGCTTGTCCTGATGCCACCCGGCAGATGTCGAGCGCAGCGCAGCCAATAATCCTGCCCCTCTGAATATGTTCCCACAGTTTTTCGAATTTCGCATAATTGGACCTGCCGCGCGTGATGTTTTTGTCGAGCCCCGTACAGACTATCGAGTCGGCGGCTTTTGCAATCGTTGAAACTTGGAGCCGTTTGCCATTGCATCTTGCTGGCGCACCGGTGGATGCCGTATAAAGTTCATTCAATATGGGAGCATAGATTGCCCCGGCCACCGTCTCGTCGTTGTGCTGCACAGCTACAGAGCAACACCAGAATGGCAACCCATGCGAAAAATTCACTGTACCATCTATCGGATCGATAATCCATGTGAAATCAGATCCGGTGTTGAGCTTCTTTGCGTCCGCAACGTCTTCTTCCCCAATAATGGCGTGGGAGGGAAAGTTGTTTCGCACAACTTCCTCAGCCTTGGCCTGGCATTCAAGATCCAGTTGCAGCTTGACGTCGTGTTTGAAGCGTTTTGCAATTTCATGTCGCCGCGAGACATTGCGCATGGCGTGATTACCAGCTGTTTTCGCGGCAGCTACGGCACATGCGAGAAGTCGGTCAACGATAGCGGATGAAGTCCTTGTACCAGTCTTTTTTCGCATGCAGAAAATATCCTTATTTGCTGGCAACCTGCTCAACCACTGCAGCTTTCTCAACCACTGCAGCTTTCTCAACCACTGCAGCTTTCTCTTCCCGGCTCTTGAACTTCATTGACACGGTTTTCGAGATTCCTTTTTCCGGCATTGTGACGCCGTACAGGACGTTGGCCGCCGCTATTGTGTTGCGGTTGTGTGTAATGACAACAAATTGCGATTGCGTAATGAATTCCTGGAGCGCGGTCACGAATCTGCCTATGTTGGCTTCGTCGAGGGCTGCATCGAGTTCGTCGAGAAGACAGAATGGGCTGGGCTTGATCATGTAAATAGCGAACAGCAGAGCCACAGCCGTCAGCGTTCTTTCTCCGCCCGAAAGCAGCGATACGTTTTGCAACCGTTTGCCGGGTGGCCTGGCGATGATCTCGATGCCGCACTCAAGCATATCTTCCTCGTTGACCAGAACCAGCTTGGCTGAACCGCCGTTGAAAAGCTTGGCGAACATGAGCTGGAAATTCTCATTTATCCGGTCAAAAGTGGTCTTGAACATCTCGGTTGTCGTCTTGTTGATCTTCTTGATCATCTCCATGAGCTGCTGTTTTGCGTTGACAAGGTCAGTCTCCTGCACGGTCAGGAAGGTGTATCGCTCTTCCAACTCCTTGAATTCTTCATCGGCGCTTGGATTCACAGGGCCCATGGCATCAATCTTCGTTCTTAGCTCTGCAATTCTGGTTTCGTTCGCTTCGAGAGACGGAGCGTCGCCTTCCCATTCCGGGTTTGGTTCTGCTGTAAAGAGGTCCAACGTCAGGCTGTATTCCGACAAGACGCGATCCATCATATTCTGCCGCCGCATTTTGATTTCCGCATGATGCACGTCCAGATCGGACCTGGTTTCGCGAATTACGTCGAGCGAACCTCTCTTGTGCGCAAGCTGGCTCTCCATGGCTGCGAGTTCTTTTGCCTGTCTTTCGCGGTTGCTCCTGAGACTTTCGATTTTCGCGGAATTTAGAGCCACAGCCTCTTCGAGCGACGCCAGTTGACTTTGAGCGGTTGCTGTCTCGTCCATCAGTTTCTTGATCCCGCTCTCGTATGAGAGAATGCCCTTCGAGCGGTTTTCTGTTAGAGCGTCAAGATCGTCAATGCCAGCTTTTACGCTGCCGCTCTGCGTCTTAAGATGTTCGACTCGCTGGCTGAGTTCGGCGAAACGGATTCGATGAGTCGTCACTTCTGTGTTTAGTTCAGAGTGTCTGCCTTCCAGAAGATGAAGCTCGCTGGTCATCTTGTTCGTGTCTGCGGAGAGTCTTTCGCGTTGATTCCGTATCTCTTCTATGTGACGGGCGATCGTCTCCTTTTCAGTGTCTCCGGAGTTTTCCTGAGAATTGAGGTTGTCCAATTCGAAAGTGACGGTTTCGAGTCGCTCGCGAGCTTCGCCGGCTTCGCTTGAGACCATCTGCGTTTCGCCTTCTTTCTGGGCCATTGCACGCACGTTCTTATCCATTTCGGTCTTTGCTGAGGCTGTCGTCTTTTCGATGGTGTCCACTTCAGCGTGGAGGGCCCTCATGTTGGCGGAATTTGCGGCCAGTTCTTGCTCCAGCCCGGCAAGATTGCGTTTTCCCTCGGCAACAATATGCTTTCGGCTGAGCGGATTGGCGCTGCCGGCATCGCTCATCCAGAACTCCATGCAACCGTCGCCGTGCGCGAGAGCGCCTTGCTTTGTCACATACGTTGCGTCCGATGGAATGGGGCGGGGTACGGCGTCAATGGCATCCATGACCAGCACGTTGCCGATAAGAGCCTGCATCAAGGGCGCGATCTGCTCCGAGCAACTGACGTGGTTCAGCAACAGCGGGCCGCTGCCTTTTGGGATGGTTCTCGATACGTCAACGGCGACGATACGAGCTGGCCCGGGTCTCTGCGCTTCAAGGCAGCGCAGGATGTCGAGCGCTGTCGCCGAATCGGTGACCAGTATGGCGTCCAGCCAGTTTCTTAACGCTGCCTCGACGGCTGCTTCGTATCCGTGTTCGACATCGAGATGAGCCGCGAGATTGCCGAGAAGTTTGTTCCTGTCAATGCCCAGCGGATTTGACTCATCGAGTAGCGCTTTGGTCCCACCGGGAAGCCCTTCTTTTGATGCTTCCTCTTCAACAATCATTTCGATCTGTGCGCGTTTTCCGGCGGCTTGCGATTGAAGATGAGCGGATTTCTGCTGTAGTTCCGCGATACTTCTGGTTCTGTTCTGTTTTTGATTGTCCAGATCCTTCAGCGTATTCTCGCAGCGTGTAACTTCGAGCTTCATTGCGTCGAGCGTCAGCGTCATTTCCGTTGCGCGTTTCTCGTACGACGCGACCTCGCGCGAAAGTTGCGCCTTTTCGGCTGATAGGCGTTCCCGCTGGATGACGGTGTAACGTTCTTTTGTCTCGATCTCGGTCAACTGGTTCTGCAACTTCGAAGCCGTGGTCTCCAGTTGAAACGACTCCTCGCGTGAGCGCTGGAGCTGGGTGCGGGAGGCTTCTATCTGCTGCTGTTGCCTTGTGAAACCATCATTGGAGAGTTTGAGGTCTTTCTCGGCGGCAGCCTGATCGGTCTTTGCGATTTCAGTCTGCCACGTCAAGTCTTTGAGAGTCCGCTCCTTGTCCGCTATCTGCTCCCTTGTCCTGTTGATTTCCTTCGAGTCGCGCTCCGACCACTCGCGGTATTCTTCGATGCGCTGGCTGTTGACATGGATCAAATCGTGCGCATGTTCGAGATTGTTCCTCGTTTGCGCGCTCGCTTCCGACACGGAGCCGATCTCTCGCTCGATTTGCATAAGGCTTTCGCGAAGCGCCGAACTTCCACTTTCCAGCTCCTCCACTTCTGCGTGCGAAGCCGCGAACTTCGCCGCGATCTCCGCAATGTCAGCCTCGATCTTGACCATGTTGCCGTCAAGAACCTCGAGCCGCTGTTTTGCGGTGAAGATATCCAGCTTGCGCAGCTCCTCCTTGAATACTTTGTAGCTCCTTGCTTTGCCGGCCTGCCTCTGAAGGGAGCCGATCTGGCGCTTCACTTCGCGTATCACATCCGCGAGCCTGAGCAAGTTGGTTTCCGTGTGTTCCAGCTTGCGGATGGCCTCATCCTTGTCGGCTTTGAATTTCGTTATGCCGCTGGCTTCCTCGAAAACCTCACGCCTGTCCTGCGGGTGTGAACTCAGAATGCGGTCAATTCGTCCCTGTTCCATGAAAGAATACGAACTCGTGCCGATGCCGGTATCCATGAAGAGGCGCTGGATGTCCTTCAAACGGCATGGGGTCTTGTTCATGAAGTATTGACCCTCGCCGGACCTGAAAACGCGGCGTGTCACGGTTACCTCATGATAGTCGGTGCCCAGCGCAACCTCGCAATCGGCAAGCGTCAAGCTGACCTCCGCCATTCCGAGCGGCTTGTGCGCGTCTGTGCCGTTGAAAATGCAATCTTCCATTTTGCTGCCGCGCAGCGCTTTCGGGCTAGTCTCGCCTAGAACCCACCTTATGGCGTCGGAGACATTGCTCTTTCCGCAGCCGTTCGGGCCGACGACTGCC